>Ga0307933_1000113_pt1 | contig 73138 bp, 80 predicted proteins | sample OrgLakmetageno88_FD_201811 | JGI IMG/M metagenome (GOLD analysis project Ga0307933, IMG submission 201811) | Saline water microbial communities from Organic Lake, Antarctica - #88 | ecosystem: Environmental > Aquatic > Non-marine Saline and Alkaline > Saline | place: Antarctica: Organic Lake...
GCGTGCTCGTCTGCACTTTCACCGGCGTGCTCGTCGCCACCCTCGAGCTCTGTTGCCTCCAATACGTCATAGACGTTGAACATCGCAGTCTCTGTGGCACTGGCAAGAGTCAGTGCGAAATCATCGTAGCCTCCACCGTTCACAACAAACAGGTCAGCTTCGCTGATAGCAAGCTGTTCTCTTGCGCTTGCCTCATAGGAGTGTGGGTCTATTGAGGGGTCGGAAATAAGAGCTGTGACATCAAAGAATTCACCAGCAACCTGGCCCGTGATATCGGCCCACACGTTTGTGGTAGCGACGATGGTCGGCTTAGATTCGGATTCTGGTTGAGTTTCTTCGGCTGCCGAGGAGGCGCAACCAGACAAAGATACAGCTGTTACCGCGGCGACAATCGCGCCCATTATTTTAAAGGTTTTAGTAGTCATGGCCAGAACCTACCACTATTGATAATGATTATCAAGTTCGATTAGTCAAGCAGTAGAGCTGGCTCCTCGATAACGCTTGCTACATCCTGAACAAACCTAGAGGCGACGTCACCATCGACCACCCGGTGATCAAAAGTCGCACCAATGGTCGTGACCTGGCGGACCACAATCTCATCATCAACCACCCAAGGCTTTTTGCGGATTGAGCCGAGTGCCACAATTCCAACCTCGCCTGGGTTCAGAATCGGAGTTCCGGTGTCAACACCGAAAACCCCGATGTTGGTGACGGTTATGGTTCCGTCTTTCATGTCCTCCGGTGGCGTCTTACCTTCGCGCGCAGTCGCTGCGAGCTGCTCGATGGCGGTTGCCAGCTGAATCATGTTCATGGCGTCGGCATCTTTGATGTTTGGAACTATCAAGCCTCTAGGGGTCGCAGCTGCGATCCCTAGGTTTACAAAGTAGTGAACGATAATCTCGGTGTCCGACCAGGTCGAATTCACCATGCGGTTTCTTCTCGCCGCCCAAATGATGGCCTTGGCCATAATCAACAGTGGCGTCACTTTTACGCCGGCAAAATCAACCGATGCCTTCAGTCGCTTTACATATTCCATGGTTCTGGTGGCATCAACGTCCACAAAGATGCTCACGTGGGGAGCGGTGAAGGCGCTTTTTACCATTGCCGTGGCAATAACCTTGCGCATGCCCTTGACCGGGATTCGCTCTTCTCGTTCGGAAGAGACCGCTGGCGTGGATAGGTTTTTAAAGACACCGGCCTGACTGGCACTGGCAACGACGTCTTCCCTGGTGATTTCGCCTCGGGTGCCCGTGCCACTAACTGCAGCCAGGTTCACACCCAGTTCTTTAGCTAATTTTCTAATTGGTGGCTTGGCAATGATTGCGTCTGAGGCAAACAAAGCCGCGCTCACCATTGCTACTGGAACCGCTGTTGCGGTTGCAGCTGGCTTTACCGGCCGGCTCCTCCGAGATCTAGCCTCGCCAGCGTCTCCATAGCCAACCAAGGTTGGAATCTTATATTCGGAACCGGTGTCGGCTTCTTGAGCGACCGCTGGCATAGCGTCTGGCTCTTGGACCACTGGAGACGCTAAAGCGTCAGAAACTCGAACTGAAATAATCGGCGTGCCAACCAAGACGGTTTCACCCACCTGCACCAAAAGCTCTTCTACTTCGCCTTCGAACGGGCATGGAAGTTCCACAACAGACTTCGCTGTTTCAATTTCGCAAATGGTTTGATTCACCGTCACTTGATCACCCGGGGCAACCAGCCAGCTGATCATTTCGGCCTCGGTTAGACCCTCGCCAACATCGGGCAGAGGGAACTTCGCAATACTCATTTGAGACTCCCTAGTAGGCCAGAGACCTGTCGATGGCTTCAAGAATACGGTCTGCATCGGGCAGAAAGGCTTCTTCTAGTTTGGCCGGTGGGTAGGGGGTGTCAAAACCACCAACTCGCAACACTGGCGCCTCTAGGTTGTAGAAGGCTTCGTTCGAAATACGAGCCGCAATTTCACTCGATATCGAGACATTCGTTGGAGCCTCGTGAACAATTACTGCCCTAGAGGTCTTCTTCACCGAGGCCATGATCGTCGGGTAGTCAATTGGGGAAAGCGACCGCAAATCAATAACCTCAATGCTCACACCCTCTTCGGCACCGATTTCAGCAGCCTGAAGCGCTGCAGTGACCATGGGGCCATAGGCCAAGAGCGTGACCTGCGTGCCCGCAACCATGACTCTGGCGTTGTGAAGTGGCATTGGCGCGGTGTCAAGGTTTACCGGGCCCTTTTGCCAATAGCGGCGCTTGGGTTCAAGCATGATCACCGGATCCGAGGACTCAATGGCCTGCTGCATCATCCAATAGGCGTCATTTGGGTTTGACGGAGTGACAACTCTCAATCCAGGTGTGTGGGCGAAATATGCTTCCGGGCTCTCCGAATGGTGCTCAATAGCCCCAATTCCACCTCCGTAAGGTATCCGGATAACCACCGGCATCTGCATTGCACCCTCGGAGCGGTAAGTGATTTTCGCGAGCTGACTGGTTATCTGGTTAAAAGCGGGGAACACAAAACCATCGAACTGGATCTCGACCACTGGGCGATATCCACGCATGGCCAGTCCAATTGCGGTTCCGACAATCCCGGACTCAGCAATTGGGGTATTAAAGATTCTGCTTTGCCCAAACTCTTTGTATAACCCATCGGTAACCCGAAAGACCCCTCCAAGTTCCGCAACATCCTCGCCAAACATTAAAACTTTTTCGTCCTTGGCCATTGCTTGCTGCAGGCCCGAGTTCAAAGCCTTGGACATTGCCATGTCTTTGTAGCTACTCATGCTTACCCATCCGTGCTTCGTAAGCCTCGAGCCAGGCTCGCTGCTTATCAATTTCAGGGTGCTGCTCGGTATAAACGTGGTTGAAGATGTTCCCTAGCGGTGGATCGTTAAGGGCAAAGGTTTCTTCACGAATCTTTTTTGCCAGGTCATCGCATGCGATTTTCACTTCTTCGAAGAAATCGTCGCCGATGCCTTGCCTGCGCAAGAAAATTTCAAAACGAACAATGGGGTCTTTGGCTTTCCACTCATCAACCTCGGCCTCTTCCCGATACTTGCTCGGGTCATCGGAGGTCGTATGGGCGCCGATGCGATAGGTAAGAGCTTCCAGCAAGAACGGTCCATTGCCCGATCTGGCGTTGTCCATGTGAAGCTTGGTGGCTGCGTAACAAGCCAAAACATCGTTGCCGTCTACCCGCATTCCTTGGACACCAAAGCCTTGGCCCCGGGTGTAGAGAGGCACTTTGGTGAGGCTATCAATGTGAGAAGAAATCGCCCATTGGTTGTTTTGAATAAAGAAGACAATCGGGGACTCGTTGACCGCTGCAAATAGCAGCGCTTCTGAGACGTCGCCCTCCGCGGTTGCTCCATCCCCGAAATAAGAAATAACAGCTAAATCTTTCTCTCGGTCGCCGGTGCCAACCTTGCCATCCAACTTCACGCCCATTGCGTAACCAACCGCGTGCAGAACCTGGGTGGCAAGAACAATTGCGTAGTGGTGGAAGCGAGTTTCTTCTGGATCCCAGCCACCGTGGTTCACTCCGCGCATCATTTTCAGAATCGAGATCAACTCGACTCCGTGGGTCAACGCAACTCCGTGCTCTCGATAGCTTGGAAAGATGTGGTCGTTGTGACCGACGCCGTGGCCGGAACCGATTTGAGCACCCTCTTGACCAATAGCGGAAGCCCAAAGTCCCAGTTGGCCTTGGCGTTGCAAAGCAGTAGCTTCAAGGTCAAACCTGCGAATGCGAGCCATGTCTCGGTAGAACATTTTTAGAGTCTCTTGATCGAGCCCCTCAATGATTTTTCCATACTCTTCGTAGCCTTTGGGCACGCCATAGGTTCCATCGGGTGCTAAAAGCTGCAACATTGGTGGCTGATTTACGGGGGTCACGCCCACTAATTTAGCCCGTTACTGAAAGAATTGTTCGATGTTGCGATTTCTGGTGAGCACAATTGTCAATGCTGTTGGTCTTTGGGTCGCCACCTCGGTGGTGCCACAAGTTCAACTGACCCCCTATGGAGGAAGCGGTTTCTGGAACATCATCGGTTCGTTCTTAGTCGTAGGCGCGGTGTTTGGTTTGGTGCATGCGATCATCGCGCCGGTGATAAAAATCCTGGCCTTCCCGCTTTACATCATCACCTTTGGTCTAATTGCATTCGTAATCAACGGCGCGCTGCTGCTCTTCGTGGCTTGGCTGAGTTCGATTATTGGGGTCGACGTCTTCAGTATCGATGGCTTCACCTCCGAAGGCCTAGAAATTGAGTCGCTTGGCTGGGCAATTTTGGCTGCCATAGTCATGAGCATTGCGAGTTTCTTCACCAGAGCCTTGCTAAAGGTCCTCAAGATTCGCTAGCTAACTAGGCACACAAATAACGAACAATTGAATACTGGCGGTGTGCTCGGCGGCTAAATGCGGCAAAATAGGGCTGTGACCCTTTCTTCGCAACCCCTCAGTCCTCTAGATGGCCGCTACCTCACGCAAGTTAGAGAACTCGGTGAGCACCTCAGTGAAGCGGGGCTGAACCGAGCCAGGGTTTTAGTTGAAGTCGAGTGGCTGATCTGGTTGGTTGAAAAAGACCTCCTTAATACGGGTAAGACGCTCTCGCAAGAGGAAAAGACCAGCCTTCGCAACTTAGTTGTGAACTTTTCCGACACTTCCGTCCAAGAGCTCGCCGACATAGAGGCGACCACCCGTCACGATGTCAAAGCGGTTGAGTATTTCGTGAGACGCGCCCTAACCGAAATGAAGCGAGACGATCTGGCCGAGCTTGTTCACTTCGCTTGCACATCGGAGGACATAAACAACCTCAGCTACGCAATTACTGTTCATGACGCCCTAGAGCGCGCCTGGTTACCCCGAGCCGAGGACACAATTGTAAAAATCTCGAGGATGGCGATGGAAATGGCCGCTATCCCCATGCTTTCAAGAACTCACGGTCAACCAGCGACTCCAACAACTATGGGTAAAGAACTGGCAGTATTCGCTCACCGTCTAAAGCGTCAGACCAAAAAGGCCGCTGAACAGCAGATTCTGGGCAAATTTTCCGGTGCCACCGGCACCTTCGCTGCTCACTTAGCGGCTGCGCCTAACGTTGATTGGGCCAAAGAATCGAAAGCATTTGTTGAGCACCTGGGCTTTGAGTGGAATCCGCTCACAACCCAGATCGAATCCCACGACTGGCAGGCAGAGCTCTACGCCACCATTTCTCACTTCAATAGAATCCTTCATAATCTTGCTACCGATCTCTGGACCTACATTTCCATGGGATATTTCAAACAGATACCGGTTCCCGGCTCCACTGGTTCATCAACAATGCCCCACAAGATAAACCCAATCCGCTTCGAAAATGCCGAGGCAAACCTCGAACTTTCCTGCGCGATACTGGACTCCCTGGCCCAAACGCTTGTCACCTCAAGATTGCAACGCGACCTGACTGATTCCAGTGCTCAACGAAACATCGGAGTGGGTTTTGGCCATTCAGTGCTTGCGATTGACAACATCAGCCGAGGCTTGGACGAAATAGCAATCAGCGAGGGCGTACTGATGGCGGATCTTCTCGAGAACTGGGAGGTTCTTGGTGAGGCCATTCAAACCGCGATTAGGGCCGATGTGGCGCGCGGTGAGTCCAAGATTTCGGACCCTTATGCGCTTCTGAAGGAGCTGACACGAGGCAAAAGTGTTGGCGAGGATGAGCTTTTGGCATTTATTGACAACCTAGAGGTTTCTGAAACAACAAAAGCCCGCCTGCTGAAGCTAAAGCCTCATACCTATGTCGGCCTGGCCGAGGCGCTCACCAAAAACTTAGAAGCTTGAGTAACTAGAAGGAACTAGTTACCTAGCGAAGACGGGGCTTATTTGGATCCGGATCATCGGGCTTAAAGCTCAGATCAAGCGTTGCGATTATCACCAGCGTGACAATAAAAGTAACTAGGCCCCAAATGATCGCCTGTTCAACAAATCTTGTTCCAAAAAGAACAATGACTCCAACAAACGAGGCTGCGATGGTCGACATGACCATGTAGCTTTTTAGGCTTCCGAATCGCTTCACCGCTCCAGCCTACTTCGGTTGTGGGGTGGCGGCAGCGATACCCCAGAAAACTCCACTGATTGCCAAGTAGGCACCGAGGAAACCAACGGCGCTGACCTCATCAAGCGGAGTGATCAAGAACAACAACCCAAGTATCAGGCTGAAGCTCGCACTCACCGTGAAATCCCGGCCGATGCCGGAGCGAAAGCCCTCTCGCTTTGCCAAATAACCCTCGAATGCTGCGAAGGAAAGACCGAACAGTGCGACCAACGGCAGGAATAAGACCGGCTGAATATCTGAGTAAAAAAAGGTGCCTGCGCTCAATAGGCCGATAATAATTGCAATCAACATCAATGGAATCAGCTGAGTGTGATTTTTGATTCGAAGAATGTAAAGCAAAGAAATAAACCCCAGCCCCAGCCCAAAGCTCGCCATTACCCCCAAGCCGACTGCGAAAGTGTGAGCTTGACTGAAGGTTATGAATACGCCGAGACCAAACGCGGCGGCGGCTCTCAGGCCGAAGAGAATTTGCACGAGCTTAGCTTGGCATATTTACGAAGCGTGAGTACTGCCCGTGGAAAGCTACGGTTACGGTTCCGGTTGGTCCGTTTCGCTGCTTAGCTAGAATCAAATCTGCTTCGCCGGCCCTGGGGTGGTCGCGCTCGTAGATGCCTTCGCGATGCAGCAGCACGACGACGTCGGCATCCTGCTCTAGCGAACCTGACTCACGGAGGTGCGATAGCTCAGGACGCTTGTCTTTGGACTGCTCTGCTTGACGATTTAGCTGCGAAAGCGCAACAACCGGAAGGCCTAGCTCTTTTGCTAGTAACTTCAGCGCTCTTGAAAATTCGGAAACCTCCTGCTGACGCGATTCGACCTTTTTACCGCTAGACATCAGCTGGATGTAATCAATCACCACAAGTCTTAGATCAACCTGTTGCGCCAAGCGCCTGCACTTCGCTCGAATCTCAACCAACGACATGTTTGGGCTGTCGTCAATGTAGAGAGGGGCGTCGTTTATTCGACCGCGAACTGCCGCAAGCCTCGTCCAGTCACCCTCGGAAATTGTCCCCTTACGCATGCTCTGAAGGTAAATAGAACTCTCGGCGCTCAACATCCGCATCGCGATCTCCGAGCGACCCATTTCCAGCGAGAAGAAGATTGTCGCCTGATTGTGCTTTACAGATGCGTTTCTTGCGATGTCGAGCGCGAAGGTCGACTTTCCAACTGCCGGTCTTGCAGCAACAATGATTAGCTGTCCCGGGTGTAGACCGTGAGTATAGGAATCCAGATCGGTGAAACCGGTTGGCGTACCCGTCATTTCGCCGCCACGGTTCTGCGCCAACTCAATGTCGTGGATCGCCGCTTCCAAAGAATCACTGAGGCCGACATAATCTTCTTTTGAAGACTGGCTTGAAACCTTATAGACCTCGGCCTGTGCCTGGTTCACTAGATCTTCGACCTCGCCCTGGCTGTCGTAACCGGATTGAGCGATTCTGGTTCCAGCATCGATGAGCCGACGCAAAATCGCCTTATCGCCGACTATTTTGGCGTAGTAACCCGCATTTGCCGCGGTTGGGACATAGCTTGCCAAAGAGTGCAGGTAATCTGAGCCCCCGGCTCTTAGTAAGTTTCCCTGCTTATTTAGCTCGTCAGTGACCGCTATTACGTCCGTTGGCTCACCGCGACCAAACAGATTCAAGATGGCATTGTAAATGAGTTCGTGCTTGCCAGCGTAAAAATCAACTCCGGCCACTTCTTCAATAACCTCGGCAACCGCCTCTTGGCTCAGCAGCATGCCACCGAGCGTTGATTGCTCCGCCTCGAGATTGTGTGGGGCCACCCGTGGGTCAGATGCTGTAACAGGTGCCAACATCGACATGAGATTCCTCCAGAACTAGTTAGTTCATGTATAGCTTGGGGCAGTGACACTATTCATACAAGTGAGTCTGTGGACAACTGTGGATAACCCTGTGGAAACACGCCGATGATTTCAGTGTTTGCCTGTGGATAACCTGTGGAGAAAAAACTCGTATTTGTCTAGAGCCCAGTCTTTTCATAGGTTTTAGCTGGGGATAAATAAATCGTAGAAAAGTCTAAAGTCTAGCCTTAGGGTTGTGGAGAACCTAGCATAAAAAAAGGACAACTCGCATCAAAAATGCGAGTTGTCCTCCAGTCGATTGGGTTACTTTGCAGCCACAATCTCAATCTTTACTCGTGCTACAAGGTCAGAATTTAGACGAACATTTGCCTCGTAGTTTCCGATGGTGCGAATCGAAGAAGCAAACTGAATCTTACGCTTGTCAACTTCGCCGAAGCCGCGCGCTTGAATAGCGTCGGCCAGGTCTGAAGTCTTGATTGCACCGAACAGACGGCCATTCGTGCCCGCCTTTGAAGTGATGGTGATTAGAGCGCCCTCGAGCTTGCTCTTGGTTGCCAGCGCCTCTTCTTCAGATGCAATGGCACGAGCGTCACGAGCGTCACGAATCTGGGTCACATTCTTTTCGCCACCGCGGCTCCATTTGACTGCAAGTCCGGTTGGGATCAGGAAGTTACGTGCGTAACCGTTCTTTACCTCAACAATGTCGCCGATAGAACCGAGACCTTGGACCTCATTGGTTAAAATTAGTTTCGACATATGGATCCCCTCTAGCGTCCAGCACCGGAGTATGGCATGATCGCCATCTCGCGAGCGTTCTTGATGGCCTTGGCAATTTTGCGCTGGTCTTGCACCGTTGCACCGGTGATGCGGCGAGCACGGATCTTGCCTCGCTCGGTTACGAACTTGCGCAAGGTTGCGACATCCTTGTAATCGATGAACTCGATTTTAATTGTTTTTGCCGGAGCAAGCTTGTCCAACTTATTGTTCATCTGCTTGCGGCGTTCAGCTGACTTTCCTGCCATGTTTTTCTCCTAGGTCTTTTCTAAAAAGGTGCTTCGTCGGATGGGGCTTCTGCTGGGTTCGCCCATGCATCCGCTCCGGAATTAGCCTGCTTTTTTTCTGCCTGTTGTCCACCCCAGGGGGATTCAACCTGTGCAGAGCCTTCACGGGCACGCTTTGTAACGGTTGCCGTTGCGTAGCGAAGTGATGGTCCGATTTCGTCAATTTCTAATTCAAGCGATGCTCTTGCTTCGCCCTGGGCGCTTTGGTAGGCAGATGCTGGCTTCAAGCGACCAGTGACCACAACTCGTGCTCCCTTGGTTAATGACTGAGCAACATTCTCCCCAACCTCACGCCAAGCGGTGCAACGAACCCACACGGTGTCTCCGTCAACAAACTCGTTTGTCGCGCGGTTAAAGGTTCTCGGGGTTGAGCCGACGCGAACAGAAGCGACAGCAATCCCACCCTGCGTGTATCGCAGTTCCGGATCGTCAGCTAGGTTGCCAACGATTGTTATGACTACCTCGCCTGCCATTAGTCGGCCTTAGCGCCTGTTGGACGCTTACCGCCGCGAGCTCCGCCGCCTCGGGGGCCGCCACGGCCTGCACGAGGAGGCTTCTCTTCGGGAACAAATTCGATTGGATTGATGCTAAAAATGGCTTCTTCCAGTCGGAGCACCTTGGTGCGAAGAACCGACTCGTTCAGGTTTAGCTGGCGGTCAAGCTCTTGCACGGCCTCTGACTTGGTGGTCATGTTGACCACTGCGTAGAGCCCTTCGGAATGCTTCTGAATCTGGTATGTCATGCGACGTCGGCCCCAAATGTCGATCTTGTCCAACGTGCCACCGGCTGCGGTGATTACCGTTAGGAACTTGTCGAGTGTTGGAGCGACAATGCGCTCATCCATTGAGGGGTCCATAATGACCATTAGCTCGTAGTTATGCATCTATAACCCACCTCCTTCGGTCTAAAGCGGTCACGGTCTTTCCGTGACAGGAGGGTATTAGCATTTTTTGTTGCCTTATTATTGCCTAGGCAACTTTCCAACCTTAGCGGTCAGACCACCACTCAAGCAAGCGTTTTTTCGCTTCTTCCGGCCCAATCTCGCCCTGATCTAGGCGCAACTCCAGCAAAAAATCGTAAGCCAGGCCAACCTCGCGACTGGGCTTTATCTCGAGCAGCTCCATGATTTGGGCACCGTCTAGTTCCGGGCGAATTGCATCGAGTTGCTCTTGCTCGCTAAGTAACTTGATTCGTTTTTCCAAATCATCGTAGGCGTGAGCCAAGTGATTGGCCTTTCTTGTATTTCTGGTTGTGACATCTGCGCGCGTCAAAATGTGCAGCTGCACTAGCTGAGACTCTGCGTCTCTCACGTAGCGCCTAACTGCGCTGTCACTCCACTGCTGGTCAGAATAACCAAAGAACCGAAGGTGCAACTCAATCAATCGGCAGACAGCCTTGATGGTGTCATTATCGAAGCGCAGGTCAGTAAGTCGCTTTTTAGCGAGCTTCGCACCCACCACATCATGGTGGTGAAAAGTGACCGCGCCACCGGTTTCCAGCCTCCTGGTCGCCGGCTTGCCAATATCGTGAAGTAGAGCTGCTAGCCGGAGCACAAGGTTTTTATGGAGCCCATACTCAGCCTCCAGTTCGATTGCTTGAGAAACAACGGTGAGGCTGTGTTGATAAACATCCTTGTGGTGGTGATGTTCATCCATTTCAAGCCGTAGAGCGGGTAGTTCTGGCAGAACTAGCTCTGCGAGCCCGCTTTCGACCAAGATCTCGAGACCAGGAATCGGATTGTCAGCAAGCAAAAGCTTGCTCAGTTCATCCCGAACTCTTTCCTTGGAGATAATTTCGATCCGCTTAGCCATGTCACGCATTGCCGAAAATGCTGCAGGGTCCAATTCAAAGCCCAGCTGAGCAGCGAATCTGGCACCACGCATCATTCGAAGTGGGTCATCGGAAAAAGACACCTCGGGAGCCGACGGGGTTCTAAGTGTTTCCATAAGCAAGTCTCGAAGCCCCTGATGTGGGTCTACAAAGGTTCTGGATGGCAGTCTTAGTGCCATTGAGTTCACTGTGAAATCTCTGCGCTTTAGGTCATCTTCTAGGTCGTCGCCGAATTCAATAGTTGGTTTTCTGGAATCAATGTCGTAGCTATCGGCCCGATAGCTTGTGATTTCAACCTTGTCATCGCCTATCTGGGCCGCGATGGTACCAAAAGCTCTACCGATGTCCCAAGTTGCACTAGCTAGCGGGCCGACGATTGTCAAAATCTTGTCCGGGTTGGCACTGGTGGTGAAATCTAGGTCCAAGGAGCGCCTGCCCATAATGGCGTCTCGGACTGGGCCCCCGACCAGAGCAAGCTCTTCACCAGCTGCCAAAAAAGCCTCGCCCAGGACAGTGAACAACGGGTTATCCGTATTGTCTGTCAAGCTCTTGAGAGCATCCGCCACTTGTTGCATGGGCAATAGCTTGGCACAGACGCCAAGTAGAGTTGGGCTATGAGCGCGCCCAGTAGAAAAACTGTTGTAGAAGTCTCCGCGGGAGGCCTGGTCATCAGCGCGACAAACCCCAATGAAGTTGCGCTTATAAGCCACCGAAACCGTGGTGGCGGTATGGACTGGGTCATTCCAAAAGGACACGTCGAGTCCGGTGAAGCACTAGAACAAACTGCTATCCGTGAGGTTGAAGAAGAAACTGGCCTAGCGTGCGAAGTGGTGTCAAAAATTGGCGAAATTCAATATGGATTTACGGTCGGAAAAAAACGAATCAAAAAGACAGTCCACCACTACTTGCTTCGGCACACCGGAGGCGAGCTTTCGGCGTCGAACGACCCAACCGGCGAAGTAGTTGAGGTGCGCTGGTTTGACCTCAGCGAGGTCGGCAGTGTTTTGGCTCACGCGACCGAAAAGCGCATTGCGGAAAAGGCTCAGAGGCTGATTCAGTGAAGCGGGTGTGGCTGCTGGTGCTCGCGCTTCTGGTCATACCAAACGCCGCCATGGCAGCCGAGCCGAGTATTGTCCCGGGCAGCAACATAAACGTTGTTGCGAGGGATGCCCGCATACCGGTGACGGTCACCAACCCCACTGATCGGGACGTCGAGGTCACGGTACTAGCCGAAAGCAACAGCTTTCGGCTCGAGATTCTGGAAGACGCCACGCTAATCGTGCCAGCACGATCGAGCGCTGTTGCCGAGCTTCCAATAAGGGCAATCGCCAATGGCCCCCTTGAGATATCGGTAATGCTGAGCATCGAGGGCAACCAAATTGGCGACACCGTTGTTGTAGAAGTCATCGTAAATTACGACATTGAGCTGTTTTTGCTGGTTAGCTTTGGTGTGGCGATGTTCGCACTAATTGTGATTGGCGTGATCCGAACTACCTCGAAGCTTCGAAGGCAACCCGGTGAGTGATCTAAACCCCTCAGTGACTCGCAGTTCACTGATCATGGCAAGCGGAACAATCGTGTCCCGGCTCTTGGGTTTCGCACGCGCTGTTTTACTGGCCACAACGATCGGAGTCACCACTGACGCAGCCGATGCCTTCGGTGTTGCCAATCAACTTCCAAACAACGTTTACGCAATTATCGTCGGTGGCGTTCTCAATGCGGTGTTGGTGCCGCAGTTGGTTCGAGCGCGTGCAGCAAAAGATGGCGGCAAGGGTTACATCGACCGCTTCGTGACCCTTGCTATCACCGTGTTTTTTGTTGTTGGTCTTATTTTCACAATTGCCGCTCCGTTGCTCGTGCGTTTATACACGGCCGGTTGGACCGAACAACAACTGGCGCTAGCAACCGCCTTTGCCTATTGGTGTTTGCCGCAGCTTTTTTTCTACGGTATCTACTCGGTTTTTGGTGAGGTCCTAAATTCTCGAAGCGCTTTCGGCCACTACATGTGGGCACCGGTTTTGAACAACCTGGTTTCTCTTGGTGGGCTTGCAGCATTCATTGCGATTTTTGGAGCAGACCCCACCGGGGCCCGAGGTATCAGCGACTGGGGAACCGATCAGATTGCGCTGCTGGCTGGGACCGCAACTTTGGGAGTTGCTGCTCAATCAGCGATCTTGTTGGCCAGCTGGCGCAGGATCGGCTTGAAGTTGAAATTGAATTTCCGCTGGCGCGGCTTTGGCCTTGGCCCTGCACTCAAGGCTGCCAGCTGGTCGCTTGCGATGGTTTTCGTAACTCAAATCGGCGGTGTGGTCCAGACCGCGGTTGCTTCAACTGCTGCAAGCGCGCGCGAGACCGGGGTTGTGGTCGCATCCGTGGCAGCAGTTGCAATTGCTTGGTTGATTTTTATGCTGCCACACTCAGTCGTCACGGTTTCAGTTGCCACCGCCTACTTCACAAGAATGAGCCATCATGCTTCCATTAAAGACATGACTGCCTTCAAGACCGACATGACAACTGGCCTCAAGGTAATTGCACTTGTGAGCATGATCTCCACAGCCGTGTTGATAATCCTTAGCTATCCAATTGCTCGGGTTTTCGCGGGCGAATATCCGGCAACGGTTGCGCTTGGCAATGTGGTTGCCGCATTCATGATTGGTTTGGTTCCATTCAGCTTCGTTTACATGATGCAGCGAGCATTCTTCGCCCTTGAGGACACCAAAACGCCGTTTTTCTTTACGAGCGTCCAAGTTGCCATCCACATCACCGGCTCACTAATACTCGGTGCCACGATGGATAAGCAGTGGTTGGTGGTCTCTATAGCCTTACTGACAACTTTCTCGGTGACGGTACAAGGAATCATTGCCTACTTGGCACTGAAAGCCAGAATTGGAGGCCTCGAAGGCTTTGGGGTGGGCAAATCGCTAATCACATTTTTCTTGGCCATGGTTCCAGCAGCAATTGTCGGGGTGCTGGTTTTGAATTGGCTAGGGGGTATTTCCGAGGGCAGCTATCCGCTGGATCGAGTGGTAACGGCAATTGCAAGCGGATTCGCAGTCGGCTTTGCGATGCTGTTTACTTATTTAGGTCTGCTGTGGTTGTTCCGGGTGCCGGAACTCAGAGAAGTTTCGAAGCAATTGAGCATTAGATTTGGCAGGAATTCAAAGTAGTCCGCGAGCCTAGCGACGGAATAAATAGATAACCATCTATGTTCTATGAAGCAAGTAGAAAAGAGCATCATGAGAGAAGTAATAATCATCGGTTCCGGTCCCGCCGGATACACAGCAGCGATTTACGCGGCTAGGGCCGCCCTGAATCCGCTGATGATCGCCTCAAGCGTTGAGCCAGGAGGTGAGCTGATGAAAACCACCGAAGTTGAGAATTACCCGGGTTTCCCAAACGGTCTAATGGGTCCAGATCTAATGGCAAGTTTCCAGGAGCAAGCGGAGCGCTTCGGTACCGAGATTATGTTTGAAGACGTCACGGAGGTTGACCTAACAGGTGACATAAAGATAGTAAAAACTGGAAATGGTGAGACCTACGAGGCCAAAACCGTGATTTTGTCGACCGGAGCCGCCTACCGAGAACTTGGTGTTCCTCGAGAAAAAGAGCTGAGCGGACACGGGGTTTCTTGGTGTGCAACCTGCGACGGTTTCTTCTTCCGGGAAAAAGTGATTGCCGTTATCGGCGGCGGCGACTCGGCAATGGAAGAGGCTAATTTCCTAACCAAGTTTGCATCCAAGGTTTATGTCATCCACCGCAGGGACAGCTTGAAGGCGTCAGAAATCATGCAGAAGCGGTCTTTTGACAACGAGAAAATTGAATTCATCTGGAACTCGGCTATCACCGAGTTGAAGGGCTCGCCGAAGCTAGATGGCGTTGTATTGGAAGACACCGTAACCGGTGAAAAGCGGGACCTAGCCATTGAAGGCTTGTTCGTTGCCATTGGAAGCGACCCGAGGGTTGACTTGATTGAAAATCAAGTGGAGATTTCTAAAGAGCGTTTCATAAAAGTAGATGGCCGAACATCGAAAACAAGCTTGCCAGGGGTATTCGCCGCTGGCGACGTGATTGACCCGACCTACCGTCAAGCAATCACTGCGGCTGGATCGGGCTGCGTTGCAGCCCTCGACGCCGAGCACTATCTAAGTTCGAAATAGGAGGACAAATTGCAACCAGTTGAAGCAACAAAGGCATCTTTTGACCAAGAGGTTCTGCAGGCAGACAAGCTAGTAATCGTTGATTTCTGGGCTGAGTGGTGCGGCCCATGCCGCATGGTTGCTCCGGTACTAGATGAAATCGCAAGCGAAAATGCTGACAGCATCAAAATCGTTAAGGTAAACGTCGACCACGAGCAGCAGCTCGCCATGGACTACAGCGTCACTTCGATCCCCTTTTTGGGCGTATTTCAGGGCGGCAAGTTGGTCAAGCAGATGGTTGGCGCAAGGCCAAAGGCTGCCATCATGGACGAAATCCGTGACTTGCTTCCAGCTAGCTAGCTAAGCAAAGCCCGCGGGGAACTAGACTTTATTAGATTCTGACCTGGGAGTTCAAATGACTAAAACGCGTGCTGGCGGTGTAACCAACTTTGATGCTTGGAAGCATTCCTACGCCGCGCGGGCCGAGAATCTAGCGGTTTCCGAAGTCAGAGCGTTGTTCGCGGTTGTTTCCAGACCAGAGGTGGTCTCGCTCGCTGGTGGAATGCCGGATGTCGCGGCCCTGGATGCCGAACTAATTGAGAAAGCCTTCGCTTCGATGATGGCCAATCGCAAGGATTTGGCCCTTCAGTACGGCGGCGGCCAAGGTGACTTGCGGCTACGCGAGCAAATACAAGAGATCATGTCCCTCGAGGGAATCCACAGTTCGGTTGATGACATCACAATCACCACCGGTTCTCAGCACGGTCTCGATCTAATTTCAGACTTATTTTTAGACCAGGGCGATGTTGTCCTGGTTGAAGCCCCGAGTTACGTGGGAGCTGTCGGTATCTTCCGGCACAAAGAAGCTCACATTGAACATGTTTTCACCGATGAGCATGGCATATCTCCGCAGGCACTTGCCGAAACCGCGGATCGACTAATCGCCGAGGGTAAGCGCATCAAGCTTCTTTATCTGGTTCCAAACTTTGCTAACCCAAGCGGTGTGACCTTATCTGCACCTCGCAGACTTGAGGTTTTGGAAATTTGTAGACAGCGTGGAATCCTGATTATTGAAGATAACCCGTACGGGCAGCTTTACTTCGGAGAGAAGCCCCCGAACGCCATCAGGTCCCTTGATGAGCAAAATGTCATATACCTGGGGAGCTTCTCTAAGATCCTCTCGCCAGGCCTGCGAGTTGGTTATGTGCTTGCTCCACCAGCAATCAGGGACAAGCTAGTGCTTGCGAACGAGTCTGCAATTTTGTCCCCGGCAACTTTCGCCCAGATGCTTGTTAGCGAGTACCTGAGCATTGCTGACTGGCAAAAGCAGATTGAGACCTTCCGAGACCTTTATCGAACCAAGCGCGATGCCGCATTGCAGGCGATTGAGCAGTTCTTGCCGAAAGTCCAGACCACAAGGCCAGATGGCGGTTTCTTCCTGTGGCTTACGCTCCCAGAAGGCCTAAACAGCAAAGAAATGCTGCCGTTGGCTGTCACTGAGCTTGTTGCGTATACCCCCGGAACCGCTTTCTTTGGCGATGGTCGCGGCGCAGATAACATCAGAATTTGCTTCTCGCACCCAACCGCAGCCAACGTTCGAGTAGGTATTGAAAGGCTTTCTAAGGTGCTGAACCAACAAATTGACCTTATAGAGACCTTCGGGAAAACTGACTAGTGAGCAATCTTCGGGTGCTGGTATTGGCCGGTGGCATCTCTCACGAGCGTGACGTTTCGCTAAAATCAGGTCGAAGAGTTGCCGATGCACTAACCGATGCGGGCGTTACGACTGAGATTCGCGAACCAGACAGTGAACTGGTGGGTCACTTGATGGCAACCAGGCCCGATGTGGTTTGGTCGACTCTCCACGGAGCCGTTGGGGAGGACGGTTCCCTCCAGAACTTATTGCAACTGGCTGGCATCCCATTTGTCGGTTCAAATTCTGCCGGAGCTCGCCTTGCTTGGGACAAGACGGTAGCAAAGGTTTTGGTCGCCAAGCAAGGAATCCAGACTCCGGAATCAATCACTCTTCCTAAATCAAGCTTTCGAGAGCTGAACGCGGAGTCAGTACTAGCGGTTGTTGGCACAGAGCTTGGTTTCCCGGTGGCAGTAAAACCGGCTAAGAGTGGTTCTGCGCAGGGATTTGCCAAGGTTTCCGAGCCTAAGAGTTTTGCCAAAGCGATGGTCGACGCGTTTGCGTACTGTGACCAAGTAATAATTGAGCGTTTTATTGATGGCACTGAATTGGCGGTCAGCGTGATTGACCTTGGCAAAGGGCCCGTGGCCCTGCCAGCGGTTGAGATAGTACCTGACTCCGGTGAGTTTGGTTACAGCGAGCGCTACACGGCGGGCAAAACAAGCTATTACGTTCCAGCTCGATTTGACGAGCAGATTCTGGCGGAAGCTGCCCGAATTGCAGTTTCTGCGCACGAGAGCCTCGGTCTCAATCAGCTCAGCCGAGTTGATTTGATTGTCGATGGCGAAGGGCAGATTTGGTTCTTAGAGGCAAATGTCACTCCGGGCATGACGGAGACTTCGCTTTTCCCTCAAGCCGTATTGGCAAGCGATGCAACATTGCCTGATACTTATCTGGCGCTTGTTAAGTTGGCACTGAAAAGCTAGTTTTCGCCCTTTATGTCCTTGATTATGCGGCGCAGATCCACGAGGTTTCCAAACTCAATCACCACTTGGCCTTTTTTGCGCCCAATGTTTATCTTAACCACGGTATTCAAGTGGTCCCCTAAGTCGTTGGCTAGCTCCTTGAGCATGTCCTGCTTGCCACCCGGCCTAATAGTTGCCTTGCTTGGCTTGGTCTTGGCGCCAGAAACTATCTCCTCAAGACCGCGGACAGAGATGCCCTCGCGAATAACCCGACTAGCCAAGGCGCGCATGGTGGTTTCATCGTTAGTTGACAGCAAGGCTCTGGCGTGGCCGGCGCTAAGGACCCCAGCAACTAGCTTGTCCTGAACATCCAGGGGCAATCGAAGCAACCGCAAGGTGTTGGTTATTTGTGGTCTTGAGCGGCCAAGTTTGTCTGCCAACTGATCCTGAGTGGTTCCAAAATCTTCAAGCATCTGCTTATAGGCGGAAGCTTCTTCAAGTGGATTCAAGTTCGCTCGGTGAATATTCTCCAGAAGTGCATCACGAAGCATGTTCTCATCCGCTGTTTCGCGAATAACAGCCGGAATTGACAGCAGCCCGGCTTCCTTGGAAGCACGCAATCTTCGCTCACCCATAATCAGCTCATAGCCTGCTCCCATTGGGCGCACGACTATCGGCTGCAATACGCCAAATTCGCGAATTGAGTGAACCAGCTCTCCAAAAGCTTCGGCTTCAAACACAGATCTTGGCTGTTGGGGATTTGGTGTTATCTGGTTCAGATCCAGCTCAGCCAACCTTGCGCCGGGCGCAACTTCAACACCAACCGGTTTTTTGGTCTCAGAGCCAAAGAAGACATCAACTGCACTGCGATCACCCTCGGGTATTAAAGAACCAATACCCCTGCCGAGCCCACCTCGGCGTTCTGGGCGTTTGCTTGTTGTCATAGGTGTTCCCCTCGCTGAGCCAGCTCGATAGCGGCTTCCTGATAGGCCAGGGAGCCCGAGTTCTTTGGGTCAAAGGTAATTGCAGTCTGGCCAAAACTCGGGGCCTCTGAAAGGCGAACGGAGCGCGGAATCGTCACCGCAAGAGTCTGTTCCGGAAAGAACTTACGAACCTCGTTGGCCACTTCAGTGCTGAGCTTGGTTCGATTATCAAACATGGTCAAGAGAATCGAACTTATGTTAAGACTTGGGTTCAGCGCTTTCTTGACTCGCTCGATGTTGGAAATCAACTGAGTAACACCCTCGAGTGCGTAATACTCGCACTGAATGGGAACCAGAGCTTCTGTGGCAGCGACCAACGCATTCACTGTTAGTAGCCCAAGACTCGGAGGCGAGTCAATAAAAATAAAATCTATTCGCGGAACAGTTTGCTCGACGTAGACGGCCAAAGCTCTAGCCAGCACCTGTTCGCGCCGATCGACGCTAACCATATCGATTTCTGCTCCGGCGAGGTTAATGCTCGCGGGTAAACAAAATAGGTTTTCGTTTTCTGGACTCTGCTGGACCAAGGGTGCAACTGCCGACCCATCGACCAAAACCTCATAGCTACCGGGGACGCCATTGTGGTGTTCCACCCCTAGTGCGGTAGACGCATTCCCCTGTGGATCAAGATCAACCACCAGAACCCTCAGGCCTTTGATCGCCAAGGCCGCCGCCATGTTAACTGCCGTGGTGGTTTTACCCACACCACCCTTTTGGTTCGAGATCGTAATAATTCGAGTCCTTGCCGGAGGCGCCAGCCTCGCGGCCTGAATACGCTTAGCTCGCTCCGCGTTGAAAGTAATTTCCCTCATGATCGGCGCTCTGAGTTCTTGCGGGCTACTCATTGTCGACCCGTCCCAATGTTTCACGTGAAACATGCTCTGCTTTTGTGTCAGACACTTGCAGCCAACCGATCGGTTCGATGGCGAATTCTGCCCGGTAATTCGGATACCCCAAGCCAGGTGCGACGCCCGGCTTGGTAATTGCCGTTTCCTCTGATGGTTGATCGTTCATTTTCCTCAAGCCTTTAACCTAATACGGACAACAGTCGCAGTTTCCGGTGCTTTATCTAAACCCAGTGTAAGTATCTCAGGAGTATCAAAACCGAGTAGTTCTAGTCGCCCAGAGGCAGCGGTAATTTCCTGCGGAGCTTTTGAGCCTTTCAAAGCGAGCACGGTTTTCCCAACGGAGCTTCTAATAAGGGGGCTCAGCAGTCCGATCAATCTATCCAGCGCAGCAACAGCCCTTGCGGTCGCCACATCAAAATCAGTGCGTTTAACATCTTCGGCTCTAGAGCGAAGCACCGACACGTTTTCCAAACCAAGTTCAGCCACGGCTGCTACTAACCAGCTTGCCCTACGTTCCATCGGTTCAACCAAAGTGAATTGGGTGCTGGGCGCCGCGATAGCCATTGGGATTCCAGGTAATCCTGCGCCGCTGCCAACATCAACGACCTTCTGCCCTGGTTCCACCAGCTGCGCAAGCAGGCCGCCGCCTATTAGGTGGCGACTCCAAAGCTGAGGCAATTCCCTTGGTCCAAGTAGACCGAACGTTTCTGAGTCCTTTGCCAATAAGTCTTTGTAGGCACGGGCTTGAGAAATATTTGACCCGAACAACTCCGTTGCGTATTCCGGCTCCTCCTCAACCAAACTTGGCTCGCTCAAATACCGCAACGTTTCACGTGAAACATTTAGGTTTTGCGAACAACGATGTGGCGGTCGCGACCTTGACCCTGAGACTCCGAAATAAACCCGGCTTCGGAAACCATGTCGTGTACTTGTTTACGATCATAAGAGGTCATTGGTCGCAGGTGCTGTTCGCCATCAGTGTCCTCAAGCTTCTCAATGGTTCGCTCGACTAGCTGCTTGAGCTTGTCGGTCTTCGCCTGTCGAGAGCCACCAATGTCAAGAATCAAACGGCTCATATCTCCAGTCTTAGCCTGAACAGCTAGGCGCGCGAGCTCTTGAATCGCCTCAACGGTGTCAGGGTCTGAGATCTTGCCCAGGTTCGATTCGCCGTCGCTCTGAACGCTTATATAAACGCGCTCTTTTTTGAACTCAATGTCCAAGTCGCCGTCAAGGTCAGCAACATCCAAAAACTCTTCGATGAAGTCCGCTGCTATTTCGCCTTGCTGTTCTAATTCTTTTTCTTCGCTCATTTACTTTTTCTTCTTCTTCTTGGATCGGTTTTTGCTAACTGGCTGGTTGCGCTGACGAACCTCTGGCTCGGGCGTCTCCTCCTCGATAGCTGGGGTGGTCTCCGGTTTTGGCAGCTTTCCGCTGCGCTCCAATCGCTCCTGGCGAACCTTGTAAGCGGGGGAGCCGGGAGTTGGCATGTTGCGGATGACGATGAACTGTTGACCCATCGTCCAGAAGTTGGACACCAGCCAGTAAGTCATTACGCCCAATGGGAAAGTTAGACCGGAGAACAAAAACACGAACGGTAATGCGTAGAGCATGATTTTCTGGGTTTGCATGAACTGGCTGTTTTGTGTTTCTGGGTTCTGGTTCTTCGTCATGATCTGCTTCTGAGTGATGAACTGAGAAGAAGACATCAGGATGATCATTATGCCCGCGATGATTTTGACGTTTAGGTCCTCTGACCCAAAGAAAGTGTCTGAGAGAGTCGCTCCGAAGAGCTTGGCCTGAGAGAAAGACCGCGCCAGCTCTGCACTGAGAACACCGACACCAGCTTCGTTTCGCTGCGCGCCGTTCAGAACGTAGAAAAGGCTAATAAAAATCGGCATCTGCAATAGCAGCGGCAAGCACGAGCTCAGAGGATTCGAGCCGGTGCGCTTATAGAGCGCCATCTGCTCTTTTGCGAAACGCTCACGAGAATCACGATCAGTTTTGCCCTTGTACTTCTTTTGAAGCTTCGCAAGCTCAGGCTGAACCATCATCATGTTTCGTTGGCTTTTTATTTGACGAACAAAAACCGGTATTAGAGCGGCCCGCACAACCAACACGAGACCAACGATTGCAAGCACCCACGCCCCACCCGAATCGAAGGAGAAACCGATGGAACTGATGAGAGTGTGGAAGCTCACCAAGATTAGCTCGATAAGCCACTTAATTGGCCATAGCAGATCCACAATTACCTCTTTATTTCTGAATTAGCGGGTGTGACAAATCCTAGCTGGCTTATGGAAATCCAGTTGGGCGCACCTCTAACCTCGTCAACCCCGCCCGAGGCCCAAGGGTTGCAGCGCAAGACTCGCCATGCAGTCAATGGGATCGATCTAAGAACCCCTAAACGCTGCAGCGAGTGCAAACCATAGCCGGAGCAAGATGGGTAGTAGCGGCACACATCACCGTAGAGCGGAGAGACGATTTTTCGATAGACCAGCACAACTGCAATCAAAATGTTTCTTGGTAGCAGCAATAGGTGACCGAGCAATTTCATTTTTCGGTCCGCTCCATAAGTTTTAGTAACGTCGATCTCAACTCAACGAAACTGAGCATCGTGGCGCCCGCGCGATAGCGAATTACGCCATGCACCTGGGGCTTGCCTTCAATTAGTTCACTCAGAACAGCCTTTGTTCTTCTGCGTATTTTATTTCTGACGACGGCATTCCCTACGGAGCGAGAAGTTACGATTGCGAAGCGACTAGTTTCAGCAGGCAAAAAATGAATAGTTGCAATGTCGTTGCTGCTGCGCTTGCCGACTCTTATCACCTGGCGGATTTGATCGCTAGAGGATAATCGATTCTCGCGCGCTAACAACTGCGCTCTAGGCGCTTAGTTCTATGCGACCCTTGCGACGGCGAGCGGCTACAATGGCACGCCCGGCACGAGTACGCATGCGAAGACGGAAGCCGTGCTTTTTTGCACGACGGCGATTGTTCGGCTGAAATGTGCGCTTGCTCACTTAAAACTCCCTGGGTCTGTTGGGAATCAAATCCCAAAACAACTTCCATAATCTAAGCCCAATATACCTCTGAGTCAAGACTGTCGAAGACTAATTGCGTCAAATTGTGTTCTTCGCATAGAAAATCAAAAAATTCTGTTGCGACACGCTGAGTTAATTTGATATCAATCCGTCTTATCCACTTGAATGTTCCAATCGCAGACATTGAGGGAAATTTCACAAAGTTCTCCACAGCCGTTTAGAGTTTATCCACAGACTGCGGGTTCTGTGCAAACATCTGTGGATAACTATTGATTTAAGTCTAAGGAGCAAGAGATGGCCGACGTCGCCCTCACCACCATGTGGAGCGATATCGTATCTAAAATTGCCGCCGATTCAAGAGTTACACCGCACCTAAAAGGTCACCTAGATCTCGCCGTTCCAAAAGGCGTCTTGGACGATACGTTGTACATAGAGGTTCCCAACGAGACAACAAGATCAATGCTTCAGCAAAGACTTAAAGAGTTGCTTCTAGACGCTCTGGGTGACATCGCGGAATTTGGAGGGCCGACTTCGTTTTTGATAATCACAAACGAACAGCTTCAAACCCCCATACGCATTGAGCTCGCGGTAGAACCCGAGCCGATAACAATTGAGCGGGACCCGGCAACCGGCCCCGTGCCAACAACAGGAACCTCAGGGCTCAATCCCAAATATAGCTTCGACAATTTTGTTACGGGCGGATCAAATAGATTCGCTCATGCGGCTTCGTTCGCGGTGGCAGAGGCGCCAGCCGAAGCATATAACCCGCTTTTTATTTACGGCTCGAGCGGGCTGGGTAAAACCCACCTCCTTCATGCCATAGGCCACTATGCAATGCACTTGAACCCAAGGACAAAAGTCCGTTACGTTTCGAGTGAGGAATTCACAAATGATTTCATAAACGCCATCCAAAACAATAGGCCTGCAGAATTTCAGGCGCAATATCGCGATGTGGACATTTTGCTGGTAGACGATATACAGTTCCTGCAGGGTAAAGACCAGACCCAAGAAGCCTTTTTTCATACTTTCAATAACCTGCACGATCACAATAAACAGGTGGTCATAACCTCCGATCTAAGACCAAAACAGCTTGAGGGCTTTGAAGAACGGATGTTGTCTCGTTTTGAATGGGGGCTCATAACGGACATCCAGGCACCGGAGTTTGAAACGCGAGTCGCCATACTGCGCAAGAAGGCTGCCATAGAGAGGATACAAATACCGGATGATGTGATCGAGTACATGGCATCCAGAATTTCCTCGAATATCAGAGAGCTAGAGGGCACTTTGATCAGAGTCACAGCCTTTGCAAACCTGAACCGCCAACATATAGACATGGACCTGATACAAACTGTCCTGAAAGACTCCTTCTCCGTATCAGACGACACCCGCGTAACACCGCTGGAGATAATTGCTGCCACTTCCACATATTTTAAAATCACACAAGAACAACTGACGGGCTCTGGTCGCCAGGCGGCAATCGCACTGGCCAGACAAATCGCCATGCACATTTGTCGAGAACTCACAGACATGTCACTGCCAAAGATAGGAACGCACTTTGGCAATCGAGACCACACGACTGTCATGTATGCGACCAAAAAGATAAGTGCTCAAATGCGTGAGAAGCGATATATCTACAATCAAGTTTCTGAAATAATTCAAAAAATAAAAGACAACCACAAATAGTTGTAAAACTCACCTGTGCATAACTACTCGAGTTATGTGAACAAGATTCCTGATTCCCATCAAAAAGCCACAAAATTTGTAGAATGAAAAAAACTAATCAACATCAAAAAGACTTATCCACAGCTTTATCCACAGATCTGTATACAACTTACAACGTTGTAGTTACTAGACAAATAAAGGCCGAAAGCTAGTTATCCACTTTTACACAAGAGGTTATTAATGATATTAATGATATTAAACAATTATTGATAATTAGCATTTGTTGAACGTTATGAAACCAAACGAGACTTGTGCGAAGATAAAACCCAATCAACTGGAAAGCACAAATGAAATTCCAAGCCGATCGCGAAGTACTAAGTGATGCTGTCTCGTTTCTAGTGCGCTTGTTGTCACCAAGACCCCAATTACCACAACTATCCGGCGTCATGATAGAAGCAACAAAAGACGAAGTCGAGCTTTCTATTTTTGATTACGAAGTGGCTGCAAGAGTAAAAATTGCGGCTGCTGTTGATTTATCGGGCAAAGTTCTTGTCCAGGCACGGTTACTGTCCGAGATACTAAGCAAGCTTCCGGCTTCTTCGGTTTCCATAAACCTCGATGAGTCAAGGCTTCAAGTCAACTCAGGGGCAAGCAAATTTTCTCTCTCAATGATGTCGACCACCGATTACCCTGACACTCCAGAGCTTCCGAATGCCACTGGCAAAGTTTCAGCATCCGAATTCACAAACGCTGTCTCGAAAGTCGCTGTCGCTGCGTCTCGGGAAGAGGTAACTCCCGTACTGACGGCAGTAATGATGACTGCTAGTGCGAAGGAACTAACCATGGTTTCCACAGACAGGTTTAGGGTCGCTGTAAAAACATTGCCGTGGGTCGGAAAGGCCGTTGACAGAGAAGTTTTGATCCCAGCAAGAGTTTTGAGCGAAATCTCTAAGACATTTAGTCACGATGGAGAATTGGAGCTTGGACTGGGCGAAAACGATAAGGACATAATTGGGTTTTCGAGCGGAAATAAATCCGTCGCCACCGCAACTATAAAAGGCAAGTATCCAGCTGTGCTCCCACTTTTTCCGGACCAAACCTCGAACTTCGCAATCCTTAGCAGACAAGACCTCCTAGACGGAACGCGTCGTGTTGCTCTTGTTGTCGACAGGGAAAAACCACTTCGGTACAAATTTTCACAAGACGAGCTGTCGTTGGAATCCATCGGTTCTGACGTAGCAGATGCCTCAGAGCAAGTGCCTTGCTCCATGAAGGGCGAAGACACAACAGTTTCTCTACGGCCCCAGTTCCTGTCAGACGCTCTGGCTGGTCTCGAATCTCAGAATGTAAGAATTGGTTTCACGGTAAACCCAAATAACCCAAATAAACCCGGGCCCATTCTGATAAGCCCAGTAGATCCCAAAGACGGCGACAAAGAATTTAAATACCTTTTGCAGCCAAACCTCTTGGTTTCCTGAGCGCGAGGCGTCGCACTTGTGGCTCGAGTCTCTGCAGTTATCTAATTATCGAAACTACGAGCAGCTGAGCGCGAACTTCGTTGCTGGTCCAATTTTGGTATTCGGGGAAAACGGCGAGGGTAAAACCAACTTGCTTGAGGCTGTCAGTTACATATCAAGCCTCGAGTCACACCGGGTGGCCGGTTACCAATCATTGATCCGACAAAACCAACCCTCCGCACAACTGTCTGCAAAAGTAAACCATAATTCCCGCCAGATGCTAGTTGGCATTGAGCTAGGCCGAGACGCGAGTAACCGCTACTTCCTAAACGGATCAGTAAGAAAGAAAACCTCAGAAATATTGGGGTTAGTCAGGACAGTCTCCTTTGCCCCGGAGGATCTGGATCTCATAAGACGTGACCCGAGTGACAGAAGAAAGTTTCTTGACAGTTCCCTTATGCAATTGAGACCTCGTCTGGCCGGTGTAAAAACTGATTATGATCGAGTACTTAAGCAGCGAAACGCGCTCCTGAAGTCCGCGCGAGGTCTAAAGAACCCAGACCTGGCAACCTTAGACATCTGGAATGAACAGCTAGTTACGTTAGGTACCGAAATCGCATCGGAGCGACTGAAGTTAGTGACTACGCTGGCACCGCTGCTGCAAGATTTTTACGCAGTCCTCAGCGACGCGCGCGATGAAATTCGACTTCGATTAGTCTCCGAAGTAGGTGGTGACGATAACGAAAAGTGGGCCGACATTGAGCCAGACGCTCGGCTATATTCCCAGCTGTTCTTCGAGCGCCTTGAGTCATTGCAAAGAAAAGAGATAGAACGCGGCATCACTCTTGTCGGGCCCCACCGCGACGAACTTTTGATTAACAAAGATGGTTTGCTTGCTAAGACTCATGCATCACAAGGCGAAGCCTGGTCTCTAGCCCTTGGCCTAAAGCTTGCACTAGGCGACGTATCGCGTAAAACTAGCGACAATGGCGATCCTATTTTGTTGCTTGACGATGTTTTTGCTGTTTTGGATAAGGGCAGACGTGAACGTCTTGTGGAATTTGTCACTGACTACGAACAGGTGATCATCACCGCGGCAGACGAAACCATGGCCCCCGAACTTAGTTGGAGCAACAAGATGCACGTTATGAGCGGTGATGTGATTGCGTAATATTTTGTTTGAAGTGGCCGACGGATTCTTTAGAAGCTTTCTCGAGAATTCACACGGGATGAAGTCCAAGGACCAAAAGCGGCGAGAAAAAAATCAGCTTCGCGGCACACAGCCCTTTGAACCCGGTCGCGACTTAGTCACTGCAAGCCAGAGTCTTGAGCATTTGTTCGGAGAGTTTAATTGGACGGCCGATTTGGAAAAAGCCTCGCTCTTTGCGGATTGGCATGAGGTCGTAGGTTTCGCCAGTGCGAACGCATCCTTCCCAGAAGAACTCAAAGGCACGCAACTAATAGTTCGTTGCAAGTCGACGGCCTGGGCAACACAAATGCGGCTTTTAGAAACTCAAGTATTGGAAAAACTAAGGGCCGTGCATCCGAAACTTATCGTGGACCAAGTCATGTTTCTAGGCCCCAATGCCCCTAGCTGGAAAAAAGGGCCCAGATCGGTTCCTGGACGGGGTCCGCGCGATACCTACGGGTGATCACCCTATGCACCCGTTTTTCTGGCCCCTAAGGTAGACTTGAGACGTTGGCAAACCTGAATCTAAGTCGGTCCTAGACCGCATTTATGTGGATCCAACCCAAACGGGAAGTAATTGAAAATGTCTGAATCAAACAGAAACTATGAAGCTGGAGACATTCAAGTCCTTGAGGGTCTAGAGGCAGTCCGCAAGCGACCGGGAATGTATATCGGCTCCACGGGCCCACGAGGTCTTCACCATTTGGTTTACGAGATTGTCGACAACTCGGTCGACGAAGCTCTTGCCGGTTACTGCGACAACATCGATATTGTTATTACCAAGGTCGGAAACATAAGAATTACCGACAACGGTCGAGGTATCCCGGTGGACATGCACCCGGCGGAGAAAAGACCCGCCGTTGAAGTTGTTCTAACCGTGTTGCACGCTGGTGGAAAATTTGGCGGCGGCGGATACGCCGTTTCCGGTGGCCTCCACGGTGTTGGTGCCTCGGTTGTGAACGCGCTGTCCTCGACTCTTTCCGTAGAGGTTCACCGCGACGGCTTCATCTGGCGCCAAGGTTACTCAATTGGTGTTCCAGATGCCCCGCTAGCCAAAGGCGAAAAGACCGACCGCACCGGCACGACAATCGAGTTTTCACCAAGCTCAGATATTTTTGAAACCGTTGACTATGACTACGAAACACTTCGCCAGCGCTTTCAGCAGATGTGCTTCTTGAACAAGGGTTTGAAGATCAATCTTTTGGACGAACGCGACGGAAGAAAAGATAATTATTACTACGAGCGCGGTCTTGCTGATTACGTGGAATACCTTAACTCCGCCAAAAAAGTTGAAACCATTCACGACGAGATCATCTCCATTGAAACAGAAACCAAAGAGAAAACAATTTCTGTTGAAATCGCAATGCAGTGGACTACCGGTTATAACGAAGGTGTCCACACCTACGCGAACACGATTAACACGCACGAGGGTGGAACCCACGAGGAAGGGTTCCGCGCAGCCCTAACGTCTTTGCTAAATAAATACGCCAGGGATAAGTCGCTTCTGAAAGAAAAAGATGACAACCTCACCGGCGATGACGTTCGTGAGGGCCTGACGGCAGTTGTTTCCTTGAAACTAACTGAACCACAGTTTGAGGGACAGACTAAAACCAAGCTTGGTAATACTGAGGCCAAGGCCTTCGTTCAAAAAGTAGTAAATGATCAGCTCGGAGACTGGCTTGCTCGTAATCCGGTTCAAGCCAAAGAAATTGTTCGCAAAGCTATTCAGGCTGCCAGCGCAAGAATGGCAGCAAGAAAAGCGCGCGAGGCAACCAGGCGCAAGGGCTTGCTCGAGTCCGGTGGAATGCCCGGAAAGCTGAGGGATTGCTCATCAAGGGACCCCGTTGTGTCTGAGATCTACATCGTTGAGGGTGACTCGGCCGGTGGTTCTGCAGTTCGAGGCCGAGATCCTGAAACCCAGGCGATCCTGCCGCTCCGAGGAAAGATTTTGAACGTTGAAAAGGCACGACTAGATCGAGCGCTAGCAAACACCGAGGTCCAGGCGCTGATTACTGCCTTTGGAACCGGAATCGGTGAAGAGTTTGATGTTACAAAGATCAGGTACCACAAGTGCATCTTGATGGCCGACGCGGATGTCGACGGTCAGCACATTAGGACCCTGTTATTGACGCTTCTTTTTAGATACATGCGACCACTAATTGAGCACGGCTACGTCTACATGGCTCAACCACCGCTATTCAAACTTAAGTGGTCCAACGCCCCCCATGAGTACGTCTACTCGGATGATGAGCGGGACTTAAAGCTGGCAGAGGGTCAAGCCGCCGGTAGAAGAATTCCAAAGGATAATGCAATCCAACGCTACAAGGGTCTTGGAGAGATGGACTACGACGAGTTGTGGGAAACCACAATGAACCCAGCCACCAGAACTTTGCTTCAGGTGACTTTGGACGATGGAGCCCTAGCCGACGAGGTGTTCTCAACCTTGATGGGCGAAGACGTCGAGAGCCGTAGAAACTTTATTCAGCGAAACGCCAAAGACGTTCGATTCTTGGACATCTAGGCAGGAGAGATAAATGTCAGAAAATCAGATGGACAAAATAGAGCAAATCGACCTCAAGGTTGAAATGCAACGTAGCTACCTCGACTACGCAATGAGCGTCATCGTCGGGCGAGCATTACCTGATGTGAGAGACGGGCTAAAGCCGGTTCACCGCCGAGTTCTTTACGCGATGTACGACGGTGGTTATCGACCCGATAAACAGTTCTCTAAGTGTTCGCGCGTGGTTGGCGATGTCATGGGTCAGTACCACCCCCACGGCGACACAGCTATTTACGACACCTTGGTCCGTTTGGTTCAGGATTGGAACCTTCGTTACCCGCTAGTTTCGGGCCAGGGAAACTTCGGCTCCCCGGGGAATGACCCAGCTGCCGCCCCAAGGTACACCGAGTGCAAGATGGCTCCACTGGCAATGGAAATGGTTCGTGACATCGACGAGGAAACCGTCGATTTCCAGGACAACTACGACGGCCGAACTCAAGAGCCGACTATCTTGCCGGCTAGGTTCCCAAACCTTTTGGTCAATGGATCGATTGGTATCGCGGTTGGAATGGCAACAAACATCCCGCCGCACAACCTCAGAGAAGTATCAGAGGCGGCCCAGTTCGTACTGGCTAACCCTGAAATCGAGGGCGAAGCTCTCATCGAAGAGTTAATCAAGATCGTCAAGGGTCCAGATTTTCCAACCGGCGCTCAGATTCTTGGCCGACGCGGCATTGAAGACGCCTACCGAACCGGTCGTGGTTCGATAACAATGCGTGCGATTGTGAACGTTGAAGAAGTTCAGAACCGAACCTGCCTCGTTGTCACCGAACTTCCTTATCAGGTAAACCCAGACAATCTGGCGCTCAAGATCGCCGAGCTCACTAAGGAGGGCAAGCTCACCGGCATCGCAGACATTCGAGATGAAACCTCCGGTAGAACCGGTCAGCGACTGGTGATTGTGCTAAAGCGCGACGCAGTTGCAAGAGTTGTTCTCAATAACCTTTATAAGCAAACCCAGTTGCAAGATAACTTCGGGGCCAACATGCTTGCGATTGTTGACGGAGTCCCAAGAACGTTGTCGATTGATGGCTTTATCACTAACTGGGTAACGCACCAGGTGGACATCATTGTTCGCAGAACTCAGTTCAGACTTCGCAAGGCAGAAGAGCGAGCACATATTCTCCGCGGTTATCTGAAGGCCCTTGACTCGCTGGACGATGTAATCGCACTTATTCGCAAGAGCGCAACCGTAGAAGATGCTCGCGATGGATTAATCCAGTTACTAAAAATAGATGAACTTCAAGCTCGTGCAATCCTAAACATGCAGCTTCGTCAGCTGGCAGCCCTAGAACGCCAGAAAATCATTGACGAGGCCGCAGAGCTTGAAAAGAACATAACTGAATTCCAGCGCATCATTGGAGACAAAAACGCTCAGCGCGACATTGTTTCTAATGAACTAGCCGAGATCGTAAACAAGTACGGCGATGACCGTCGCTCCGAGATCATGCTCGGTTACGACGGAGATGTCAGCCTTGAAGACCTTATTCCCGAAGAGGAAATGGTGGTCACCTTGACTCAAGGTGGCTACATCAAGCGAACCAGAAGCGACAACTATCGCGTTCAGCACCGCGGTGGTAGAGGTGTCAAGGGCGCAAGTCTTCGAGCCGATGATGTGGTTCAGAACTTTATTGTTTCCACCACTCACCACTGGCTGATGTTTTTCACCAACACCGGACGGGTCTATCGTTCTAAGGTCTACGAAGTGCAAGAATCCGGCCGTGACTCAAAGGGTCAACACGTGGCCAACCTATTGGCGTTGCAGCCAGAGGAATACGTTGTGAAGGTGCTGGATCTCAAGGACTACCAGCAGGAGCCGTATTTGGTTATGGCCACGAAGAACGGTCTTGTGAAAAAGACCGCGCTTGAGCTTTATGACACCGCTAGAACTGGTGGCATCATTGCAATTAAGCTCCGCGAAGGCGATGAGTTGATAAATGCGATGTTGGTGAGCGAAGAAAACGACGTGCTTTTGGTTAGCCGCAAGGGAATGTCAATTAGGTTCTCCGCGGCCAACGACTCGATGCGGCCGATGGGTAGAGACACCTCCGGTGTGATTGGCATGGCTTTTAGAAAAGGCGATGAGTTGCTATCGGCATCGGTTATCGGAGAATCCGGTTTTGTCTTTGTGGTGACCGAGGGTGGTTATGCCAAGCGAACGGCGGCAGATCAGTATCGCGTCCAGAAGCGCGGTGGCATCGGAATCAAGGTTGCCAAGCTCGACGAAAAGCGCGGTGACTTGATTGGTGCGCTTCTGGTTGACGAAAATGATGAAGTGCTAGCGGTACTCGCATCGGGCAAGGTCATCAGAAGCTCGGCTAACGAGGTTCCAGCCAAGGGCCGCGACACCATGGGCGTAGTCTTTGCTAGGTTTGTTGAGGACGACTCAGTGCTTTCGATTGCCAGAAACGCGGAGCGCAACCTTGAAACCAACGAGGACCCAGAGACTGAAGGAGCGGCTGTTGACATCGCTGTTCAATCGGAGTAAAACGCCCAAAGAGCCAAAGAAGCAGATCCGCCTAAAGCTGAGGACCGTAGATGTTTGGTCAGCTGTAAAGGCTGGGTTTCTAATTTCGATTGCAACTTCTATCGCTTTGGTCGTTGGTGCGTGGTTGATTTGGGCCGTACTTGCCAACTCAGGAATCTTTTCCTCAGTGGGTAGTCTGCTGGGGTCCGTTCTGGGTGAAGGCAGTAACGTCAACTTGGAAAATGATTTTTCTTTTAGAAATGTCATGACCACCGCAACAACGCTTGCACTTCTAAATGTTGTGCTTACCACTGCACTCTGGGCAGTGTGGGCGGTAATTTTCAACCTAATTTCTAAGCTAGTTGGTGGGCTGTCTCTCACTTTCACCAACAACTAGAGATTCAGGGTTTGTGGCAGGTGTTTTTTTCTAGTAGCATCATCTTGCTCAACGGGCCTATAGCTCAGGTGGTTAGAGCGCTTCACTGATAATGAAGAGGTCGGAGGTTCAAGTCCTCCTAGGCCCACGGTGAGCACTTTCCTCCAGAGGGAATGCTCGCTATGGGGACTTAGCTCAGTTGGTAGAGCACCTGCTTTGCAAGCAGGGGGTCAGGGGTTCGACCCCCCTAGTCTCCACCCATTAGGTAAAACCCTCTAGAAATAGGGGGTTTTTCTTTTACCGAGCCAATGCCAGAACAAGCATCACTTGTGACACCGCAAGCCCGGAGATCATAAGAAAAGTGTGGGCGCGTTTCCTCCAGATCAGGCTCGCCTTAGCGTGGAGAAAGAAATAAGGCTTTGCGGAGGACTTGGTTGCACCACCCCAGGTCATGTAGATACCGATCGCAAATCCAACCTAGTACCAGCGCATTTTCGCTCCTTTTTCTAGTGACCTTACCTTTCCAGCCAAGCGGAAGATAGTCAACTACTGTGTCTGGTGGGGCGGGGATGTTTCTTCTAACCCCTATTTTCACTCTGCCGGCTCAGCGACCTCGGCTGAGAACCCTTCCTGCTCTGGCTCAGCTTCGTTGGTCTCAATCCTTAGCGAGCCAAAAAAGTTGCTGTAGATCATAATCAAGAGCCTCAGATATCTTGATGGCCAACTCTAAGGATGGCGAGTAGCGACCAGACTCAATTGAGATGATGGTCTGTCTCGAGACGCCCACCAGAGTCGCAAGCTGCTGCTGGGTCATTGAGTTTGATGCCACGCGTATCTCGCGAAGTTTATTTTTTAGCCCGGAACTCATTCGAAGGTCCCAAACCTGTACATCAATAGCTTGACCAGAGAGTGAGCAAAATTGGCCATTGACGCAGACATAAATACCGTCAGGGCTATCCAGTAGTAATCCAGTTCAAGCATTGCGAACACCAACGCCAGCACACTGCCCAAAACATAAAAGCCCATGGTGTAGTCCTTGCCGAGACTGTGGATGCGCCTGTCTCGCTCGTCCTTGATTGAGTTTTCGAGCCGATTAGGAAAAATCATGGCGAACCCAATGGTTACAAGGATTGACGCTATAACTGAAGCGACGATAGCCCACAGTATTGGCCAGACGAACTCGTAGTCAGAAGCCGGTTTTGAAAATTCACCCCACATCAAAATAAAAAACACCACAACACTGATCGGAATTGCAATCAGTTGCACACTTGCTTCACGCTGATTCTTGTTCATTGTTACCTCCTGTGAGTAATGTAAAGCACACTTTACAATTTGTCAAGCGCGCTTTACATTATTCTCCGAGATCAGATTTTGGAATGTCAACGGTGCAATACTCGCTGGCGTGAATCACGACAGTCATCCCCCCAAAGTTTGGTGCTGATACTAAAAACCCTCCCGTAACCGAGAGGGTTTTTACTTATCTAGAACCTGCAACAACCTGCGTTGCAAATGTTCAGATAATAGACAGTCCTTCAACTAGCGAATTACCGCACGCTCGCCTTGCGAATAATGAGGTAGCCAAGGGTTATCAGGATTAGTGCAACAGCACTTCCAATCACGTTAGTTTCTAGCATGGTCAAGGTTTCACTGTTGAGTGTTGGTAGCTCGCTTCCGAGGTCTGACACAGCTAAAACTGGCAGTGCAACAAGCACGAGCGCCAGGCCACCGAAGAATGTGAGCATCCCGGGCTTGCCCCAGCGCAGGTAGATGGCCGTGGTGCTTGCAGCAAGGGCCTGTGTGCCGATAAACAGCACAATAAGGCTCACAAAGTTAGTGACCCCCACCCCTGAGAATTCATTTAAGAAAAAGGACCCAGTGACCGCGGCAATAGACAGGCAGACCACGGCATACCAAATAGATTGCAAGGCAAAGTTCAGCAGCGACCCGAAGTAAAAGTCGCTTCGTGAGATGCCAAAGCTCAGTGAAACGGCGTATTCGTGATAAATGGTTTGGTTTGCAGTTAAAAAGAGGAAAATTATCAAGAAGAACTCAGGGGAAAACCATAGCTGGCCATCCGCTGGAACAAAGGCGATCGTTAGCCAGGAAAGGATGCCGGTCACCAGAAACAGGGCGGTCATGATTACAAGTGGCAGGACCAAAACCCAAGGCCTAACAACGTTTATTCCCACTACCTTCCAAAGTCTTTGGACTAGTGTTTGCTGCTGGATTGGCAAGGTAGTCATTAGGCGACCTCCACTTTCTCGGATGAATCCATGTTTGTTTGGCTAATAATGAGTTGTTGAAGGGTTGCTGGTTTTACTGCGAGACCTGCACTTTGCAGACGTGCAGCATCTTCAGCTTTGAGCCCTTGGGCGACAACTCGCTTTTGAGTACCTATGGTCTGTGACTCCAAAATCACAAAGCCGGCAACAGCATCGTCAACTGACTCCGTCGACCCCTCGATTACCGCTGCTGACCCACGCAAGTCCTCGGTGTTTGCATCCAGAATGATTCGACCTTGATCGATCACAAAGACGTGCTCCAACAGGTCAGCCACCTCGTCTATTAGGTGAGTTGAGAGAACAATGGTTCTGGGGTGTTTGATGTAGTCAGCAAGCAGAATGTCGTAGAAATGCTTTCTAGCGACGGCATCCATTCCGATGTACGGCTCATCCAAAATAGTGATTGGAGCTCTGGCGGCTAAGCCGACCACCACCCCGACCGCAGATAACTGCCCACGAGACAATTTTCTGACCAATCGCTTGCGTGGAATCTGGAATTTATCGACCAGACTCTGTGCGAACGCATCATCCCAGTTGGCGAATGCAATCTTGGCCGCTTTCAAAACGTGCCCAATCTTGTAGTTTTCTGAGTAGCGGAGCGACTCCCTTATGAATGCCATATTTGCAAGCACGGCACTGTTCTCGAACGGGCTGGCACCATAGACACTTATTTCTCCTGTGCTTGCAAGCTCGTGACCAGCCACGAGCTTCATGAGGGTGGTTTTGCCAGCGCCGTTGCGACCAAGCAGGCCGTAGATTCCGTTTTCCTCTATAGCTAGTGAGACGCTGTCCACGGCGGTCGCACCTCGATAGCTTTTGGTGAGGTTGTTAACCTCAATTACCTTGGTCATTAGAACGACTCCTTTCCGAGCATCTGAATAATTTCTTGGCTAGTGATTCCTAGCTTCCGTGCCTCAATGATTAGAGGCTCGACAAACTCAGCCCGGAATTTTTGGCTGTGCTTTGTAATTAAGGCCTGCTTAGCACCGGCATTTACAAACATGCCGATGCCGCGCTTTTTGTAGAGCGTGGCATCGTCGACTAGTTGATTGATTGCCTTCAGCGCAGTCGCGGGGTTGATACTATGAAAGGTCGCAAGCTCGTTTATAGATGGAACCTGCGACTCTTCTTCGAATTGGTCGGAGATAATCTGGTTCTCCAGCTGCTCCGCCAACTGCAAGAAAATTGGGCGACCACTCTCGTCCATTAAAGCCCCCTTGGTTAGCTGGTTAGTTACTTATGTAACTAACTAACCACATCCACTCAAGATTGTCAAACTAAGAATCAGAAAATCAGTCAAAGTGTTTTCTTGGAAACCCAAATCATCCCGGAAACTGGAACACGCTTTTCATTAGCCTGTGTTTTTGTTTTGGTTTTGCAGACGTTCATCAAAGCCATCCAAAATCAGGCTTAGGCCATAGTCAAACTCGTCCTCAAACGTGAAGTTGAAGTCATTCATGGCGGCCATAGCTATCAGGGCCATGTTGGGGTACTTTTCTGCCTGCTTAGCTACTGCAGCTGAAAAGCCCTCCTGCTCCGAGTTTTCCGGCTCAGAAGAGAGACTCGCCTCATTTAGAACAAAACCGAAGATGTAGGAATCAATGGCTGAAAATGCATGCGCTGCGAGTACTGGAGTCATACCGCCACGAAGTAAGCATCCGAGAACGCTGTCGTGATGTCTGAGGAGTTTTTCGCCAGGTGTTGGTCTGGACTCGAGCATCCCGAGGGCCCATGGGTGTTTTGACAGCACCGATCTGGCGGAGTGAGCTCGTGCCACCATGCCTATTCGCCATTTATCCTCAACATCAGGCAGGGTGATTTGTTCAAAGACCCAATCTGCCAGCGAGTCTAGTAGGGCATCCTTGTTAGCCACGTGGTAGTAAAGGGACATTGCTTCAACGCCCAAAATCTTTGCGACACTTCTCATTGTCACCGCAGCCACACCACCAGCGTCAGCCACCTCAGCCGCAGCCTCAATAATCGCCTCTTGCGTCAACACGGTCTTTGCTCTTTCACAACTTGATGCTAGCATTACCTTACACTTGTAAGAATCGAAAGGAACTTTATGTCTTATTCATTGAAAACACTCGAGGCTTCGGCCCCTATAGACGTCCGCATTCGGATGGCCGCGCTTTGGGCTACAACCATGATGATTTTCGCCTACGTGGATCTTTTCTCCCTATTTCGTCCTGACTTTCGCGCGGCCTTGGATCAAGGAAAGGTTTTCGTATTTGATGTTGGGCAGCCATTCCTTCTGGGTGTAACGATCTACGTGATTATCCCGTCATTGATGATCTACCTCAGCCTTGTTATGCCCAGAAGGCTGAATCGCGTTGTGAGCAGCAGTTTGGCCGGGCTCTATGCCATCACAATTGTCGGAGGTGCCGTTGGTGAATGGAGCTACTACGTTCTAGGCAGTGTTGTGGAAGTCGTGTTGCTTGCACTTGTTATTCACCACTCATGGACCTGGCGGGCACCTAAAACTGACTAGTTATTTAGACAATTCGTATCCCTGAAAGGAAAATAATAGTCTGATTTATGGTCTGATTTCAAAAAACATAGGCCTAAAACCATTGGTTTGGCGGGGTACATAGACCCCCCTAGTCTCCACAAGGCAAAACCCTCCCAGAAACGGGAGGGTTTTTCTCTTTTAGCTGCAATCCAGAAGCTGAATTTCCCGAACAGCGCCAGCGCCGCTCCAAAATCAGCGAGCTAGGATGTTTGTTATGCGTAATAAATGGATACTGCTGTCATACGCTTTGTTCTTCTTCGTGATTGTCTCTAGTTACGACTCTTACTCGGACAACACTTATTCAGTTGCTATTGCTGGGGCTCTTCTCAGCGTGGTTGGTGTTTGTGCTTGGGTGTGGTCAGTGCAACCCAAGAAAAAAGACTAGTTTCACTCAAAAGACAATCCCGTTAAACACCTAAGCCAGGGATTTCTCCCTGGCTTAGGTTGATTGTCTTTTTTCTAGCCAATCAGTGCCGCAACATCAACCCCCGGTGGGAGGATGACTGCGTCAATGACGTGTATTACGCCGTTTGAAGCCATGATGTCGGTAGCTGTGACGTTGGCGGTGCCATTTAGAACAACACCCATCGAGGTGTCAATCGCAAAGGTTGATCCCTCAAGAGTTGTGACGTCACCGGTCATGACGTTAGCTGCTAAAACTTCCCCAGCCACAACGTGGTAGGTAAGAATTGACTGAAGAACCGCCACATTCTCTGGCAAAAGCAGGGCATCTAAGACACCGGCTGGAAGGGCCGCAAAGGCCTCATCGGTTGGCGCAAATACGGTGAACGGACCGTCACCCTGAAGTGTGGTTACTAGGTCGGCTGCGCCAAGCGCTGCCGCTAGAGTGGTGAAGCTTCCAGCCGCAACCGCTACTTCAACGATGTTTCCTGGAGTTTCTTGTGTTGTGGCTTCTTCCGTGGGTGTCTCGTCGACCTGAGCTTGACTTGTCTCCACTGGCTCTGCAACCTCATCCGCTGGCGCGCAGCCGGCAAGCACTAGAGCCGCTACCGCGATTCCGGCTAGAGCCGTAATTCTGTTTCTTCTCATCGTTCCTCGATTTCTTTATTCGGGTGTCCGTTTAACACGCTACGAAAGTCCCGCAGTGCATCTAAAAGATAACAATCCAAAATCGGAGTTCAGTGGGAACTTCGTGTGATTCAACTGAGTAGTTTCTAGGAGAAGACTGGCAAAGGCAGCATGAACTGCGTTCGTAGGTTTTGAGGTGGTAAGGGGCGCGCGCGCGTTTGCTCGCTAGCTGTTTAAACTTCGTAAAGGTGTCATTAAACAGAAAAGCCAGGGATCTCTCCCTGGCTTACTCTTTTGACTAATTTACAAATTACTTAAGCAACGCTGCTGCGTCGACGCCTGCTGGAACTAGTACTGCGTCGATTACGTGGATAACACCGTTTGATGCTGCGATGTCGGTTGCGGTTACCTTGGCGGTGCCGTTTATGACTACTCCGTCTGCTGTGTTCATGGCAAGTGTTGAGCCCTCAACTGTTGGAACATCACCGGTGGTAACGTCTGCCGCATTGACCTGACCGGCAACTACGTGGTAGGTCAGGATCGACTTTAGGGCGTCTACGTTTTCTGGTAGCAATAGAGCTGCTACAAGTCCCTCTGGAAGGGCCGCAAATGCATCGTCGGTAGGTGCGAAGACGGTGAATGGTCCTTCGCTCTGCAGGGTTGCAACTAGGTCAGCTGCGCCCAGTGCTGCTGCGAGAGTTGTGAAAGATCCCGCTTCGACTGCTACTTCTACTATGTTCTTATCTGTCATACTTTCCTAAATGTTTCGATTTGATGGCATACGGAGCGAAAGTCTCGGAACGTATATTAAATACAACACGCCGCCACAAAGAACATTTCAGTGTTTGAAAATGTTCACACTGAGCGTATTGTGCAGGATAAAAAACTACTTTTTGGGCGCTAGAAGTAAGTCGGTTACAGGAAGCCTTTCGGCATGCCAGCCGTTGATTGGATGGTCCGAGGGGTAACCAATCGACATCCCGCAAACCAACGCGTAGTCATCGCTGACTTCAAATTCCGCTCGAATAATATCCGGGTGTCCGCCTAGGTAACCCTGAGAGCAAGTACCCAGGCCTTTGGCATTGGCGGCAAGCATCACGTTTTCCATAAACAAGCCAAGATCCAATGTTCCGAACTGATCTAAGCCGCGATGGGTGAAAAAGAAAAGCGCCGTCGGTGCGCCAAAGAACTCGTAGTTTCGCTGCAGAAAGCTGAACCTTGCAGCCGCGTCTTTTCGGTCAATCCCTAAGGTTTCGTAGATACCTTTGCCAACTGCCTGGCTCCGCTCCACGAGGCCCTTCGGGTACGGAATTTCATGGGTGTAGTCCGGTTTTGTTCCCAGGTTTGGAAGCTCTTTTGACTCTTGCAGCCGAGCGACGAGGTTTTTACTGATTCGATCACGCTGTTCGCCCTCGGCAACTGCCACCATAAACGCTCTGGTATTTGACCAACTGGGGGCGTCGAGGCCATCCGAGAGGATTTCGGTTAGGACACCTGGTTAGATCGGGGTGTCCAAGAAATCCCGAGTTGAGCGCCTTGAATGGGACAGTTGTGTCCATTGGTCATAGCTGAGCATTCTTGAATGCTATGCCAGTTCAAGATTAGTTGCTTGTTTAGGCGAGGCTAGGGTTTCAAGCATGAGTAGAGGCCAGAGGATCTTATTCAGGGCAATCGGCGCAATCACATCGATCGCCGTTCTGCTGATTATTTTTTACAACCTCTCACCAAATTACGTTGACGAACAGGGTTTTCTTGTTGAAGAATTTTGGGCCATCGCGCTAGCTAGCTTTGGGCTAGTTGGCTCTCTCCTGGGGCTGCTGTGTTTGGTTTTTTGGATTTGGCTTTCTAACCGTAAAGCGAATTGATCCACTAACCGATAAGTTCAAGCACTTGGGCTAATTAGTTCATGGAAGATCTAGCTGTACTGGCCGCAACTATTTATGTTCTATTGGGCGGCTTAGCGCTAATCAGCATACTGTTAGCCGTTTTATCGAGGCGCAAAAAACTAAAGCCTTGGATGGCCATAGTTTTTAACGCGATAACGGGGCTCGGGGCCATTTTTGGCATCAGCATTAGTTGGGCGCTTGGCATAGTGCCGATGCTGGGCCTAATTATCGGCTCGATAATCCTTACTTGGCCAAATAGAAAATCCCGCTAGCTTTCTTTCCTTCAACTTCTAGTCGAAGGTTTGAGCGTGGGTAAATACAGGAGCATTGTCTGGCATTTGTAACCGGATAGTGGCGCAACTGGTCGAATAGCGTCTAATCTTTGAGCCATGTCAACGATGACCAGAATCACTTTAGAAACCCAAGGCCACGTTTTACTTATTGGCCTTAATCGTCCGGAAAAACTCAACGCCGCTGATGAGCAGATGCTGCACGAACTCGCACTCGCCTATGGTCAACTGGACACTGACCCGAACCTCAGGGTTGGTTTGGTGTTTGGCCACGGTGGCCACTTCAGTGCGGGTCTTGATCTCCAGGATGTCGGACCAAAGCTTGCTGCCGGCAAGCTGCAAATGGTCCCCGAGGGCGGCTTAGATCCATGGGGCATTTCTACCAGGCAGGTTTCCAAGCCAGTAGTCATGGCGACCAGGGGGACCTGCTTCACTCTCGGTGTCGAATTAGCTTTGGCAAGCGATGTCGTGATTGCCGCAACCGACAGTAAATTTGCCCAGCTGGAAGTTAGCCGCGGCATCATGCCATTTGGAGGCGGATCATTTCGATTCCCAAAAGTTGCCGGACACGCCAACGCCATGCGCTATTTACTGACCGGAGACAGCTTTGATGCAAACCAAGCTCTAGCCATGAACTTGGTGACGCAGGTTTGTGAACCTGGCCAGGAGCTGGAAATAGCAATTGAAGTTGCCAATCGAATTGCCAGCCAGGCACCGCTTGCGGTGCAGGCAACGCTTGCATCATCAAAAACAATCGATTTCGAGCAAGAAAAGAAACTGGTCTTTCAGCGGCTGGCTTCCCTGATGCAGACCAAGGATGTAGCACGCGGCATGGAGGCATTCATGACCAAGCAGCCAGCGAAGTTTGAAGGTAATTAGTCTTTGTTGGTTATAAAACAAAACTACCGCCTGCTTTTGTAGGAAAACTCTAAATACGCAAATTGCAATATGACCCGCATTGTGCGCAGTCACAAAGTTTCTAAATACCCCTTGGCGAGACAGTGATTCTGTCCTTTACTAGGGGTAGAGGTGAGAAATGAATATCAATGAGGACATTCAATTAGACGTCGCGGCAACCGGGGAACGAATCCTTGGAAGGTGGGCTGACATTCGGCGCCACACCCGCTCGGTGATTGAGGACCAAAAACTTTTCAAGCAAGAGGGCCAGCCTATGGCTGAGCACCGAGAGACAGTTCTAAAACAACTTCGAACTCTGGTTGCAGCCGGCGCCACGCAGCACGGCTTCCAAGAACAGTTCGGTGGAACCATGAACCCTGGAGCGTCACTGTCCAGTTTCGAGGAGCTGGTTTTCGCGGATCCTTCGCTACAGATTAAATACGGTGTCCAGTACGGCTTGTTCAGCTCCGCAATTTTGTATCTTGGCACTGAATATCACCACAAGAACTTTCTAGGCAGCGCGGTTAGTAGCGAGATACCAGGCGCTTTTGCAATGACCGAGACCGGGCACGGTTCGGATGTGGCATCGATTGGCACAACTGCCACCTATGACGCCGAGACTAAAGAATTTATTATCCACACACCGGATCGCCACAGCTACAAGGACTATCTTGGCAATGCGGCACTTCACGGACACGCCGCGGTCGTTTTTGCGCAGCTTTACACCGGTGGCGAAAAGCACGGCGTCCACGCTTTTTATGTTCCGATTCGCAAACTAGACAAGCTGCTTCCCGGAGTGGGCAGTCAAGACGATGGCCTAAAAGGTGGTCTAAATGGGATCGACAATGGAAGACTATATTTCGACAGCGTCCGAGTTCCAAGGGCGAATCTTCTAAACCGCTACGCGGATGTTAGCGAAGATGGTGTTTACAGCTCGGCCATCGAATCTTCCGGAAGACGATTCTTCACTCAACTTGGTGCTTTGGTCCAGGGGCGAGTCTCTCTCACCGGAGCAGTAGTGAACGCGCAAAAGCTGGCTCTCGACATTGCGATTAGATACTCGATTGAGCGCAAGCAGTTTCCCGGTCCAGATGGCGAAGAAAAGACAATCATGGATTACGGTCGTCACCAGCGCAGGCTGTTGCCACTCCTAGCAAGAACATATGCCCAAGTTTTCACTCATCAAGAGCTTCTTGATCAGTTTCATTCTGTATTTACCGGCGAAGACGACACCGATGAGTCGAGACAGGATCTTGAAACCGTAGCCGCAGCATCGAAGGCGCTTAGTTCTTGGTACGCACTGGAGACTATTCAAGAATGCCGTGAGGCATGCGGTGGTCAGGGCTTTATGGCCGAACACCGTTTGACAGGACTTCGAGCGGACTTGGATGTTTATGTCACTTTCGAGGGCGACAACAACGTGATGCTTCAGCTTGTGGCAAAGCGCCTCTTGGGCGACTATGCAAAGGCGTTTAAGTCACCTGATTTTGGAACCCTTGCAAGTTATGTAGCGGGTCAAGTTGGTGAAGCGACACTGAATCGCGGCGGTTTGCGCGGTCTTGCTCAAAAAATGGTCGACTTTGGATCCACTGCCCGCTCTGTCGGATTCGTTAAGGAAGAAGAGCATCAACACCAGCTTCTAACTGACCGAGTTCACACCATGGTTGCCAAGTTGGCAAACAACTTGAAGCACTCTGGACCAAAGAACCCCCAAAAAGAAGCTGAGTTATTTAATCGCTACCAAAATGACTTGATTCTTGCGGCAAAGGCACACGGCGAACTAATTCTTTGGGAAGCTTTCACCTCGGCGCTGAAGACCATTGAAGATGAAGATTCCAAGCAGATTCTGACTTGGTTGCGAGACCTCTACGGTTTTAGCATCCTCGAAGAAAACCTTGCTTGGTACTTGATAAATGGCCGACTTTCTTCCTCGAGGGCGGAAGCAATAACTGAATACATCGACAGCAGACTGCTTCCAAGACTCAGGCCACACGCAGAAAGCTTGGTCGACGCTTTTTTGCTGACGCCGGGTCTAGTCCGAACCAACTTGGCGGCGGATGAGAAAGAACGACAGGCAACTCGCGTGCAACTAGTTAGGAAATGATGCAACCTCAAGATGTCTACTTTGTGGACGGAGTCAGAACCCCATTCGGTAAAGCTGGCGAGAAGGGCGTTTACTGGAACACTCGAGCGGATGACCTAATTGTGAAGGCAATGGTTGGTCTTTTGGAACGCCACCCAGACTTAGATCGTGCAGCAATTGACGATGTGGCCATTGCGGCTACCACCCAGCAGGGCGATCAGGGTCTAACCATTGGCCGAACCGCCAGCATCTTGGCCGGGCTTCCAGAAAGTGTCCCTGGTTTTGCAATTGACCGCATGTGTGCCGGGGCGATGACCGCTGTCACAGCTACCGGAAGCTCAATCGGCATCGGAGCATATGATCTTGTTTTAGCCGGCGGCGTTGAGCACATGGGTCGACACCCAATGGGCTTTGATGCAGACCCAAACCCTAGGTTTCTGTCTGAAAAGCTGGTCAGCCCAGATGCCCTGAACATGGGCTGTACAGCCGAGAAAATTCACGATCGTTTTCCAGCGCTGACAAAGGACCGGGCAGACGCATTTTCGGTTTCCTCGCAGCAAAAAGCAGCAAAGGCCTATAGAGAAAATAGGATACAGCCGGATTTGATCTCGGTTTCGGCCGGAAGCGAGGCCGGTTGGTCCTTGGTCACTCAAGACGAACTAATGCGACCCGAGTCAACCATCGAGGGTATGAAGGATTTGAAGACTCCTTTCCGCGCCCACGGCAAGGTGACCGCAGGTAACGCTTCCCCCCTAACGGATGGCGCAACGGTTGCACTTTTGGCTGGCGGGCGAGCCTTAGCCAAGCACGGTTTAAAGCCCAAAATGAAGTTGGTTTCTTTTGCTTTTGCAGGCGTTCCCCCGGAGATCATGGGCATCGGTCCGATTCCGGCAACCGAAAAAGCTCTTGATAAGGCCGGATTAAAAATCGATGACATCGGCCTATTTGAAATCAATGAGGCCTTTGCCGTGCAGGTCTTGTCGTTTCTGGATCACTTCGGGATCACAGACGATGATTCCAGGGTCAATAAATACGGTGGCGCAATTGCCTTTGGTCACCCACTTGCTTCAAGCGGCGTGAGACTCATGAACCAGCTAGCCAAGCAGTTCGAAGAACACCCCGAGGTGAGATATGGCCTCACCACTATGTGCATTGGCCTCGGTATGGGCGGTAGCGTGGTTTGGGAAAACAGTAACTGGAAGGGCTAAGCATATGGAGCGCTTTGCGCCGCTGCTTGCGGACACCGATGAAATCATTAGCCACTCGTTTGTCTCGGACGTAACTTTGCGGTCGGGTCGTGTGATCGCGCTTTTAACACTAGATAACGGCAAGGATCACACCCGGCCGAACACCCTTGGACCGCACACCCTTTTGGAGTTCGCTGGAAAACTCGATGAACTTAAAAAACGGGCTGCCAACAAGGAGATTCACGGAGTCGCGATCACGGGGAAGCCATACTACTTAGCTGCCGGTGTGGATTTGACTAAGGTTCAAGGGCTAAAGGACCGTCACTCTGGTCGCTTAATTGGCGAAATGGGCCACTGGGCACTGGATAAGCTGTCCGATCTTGGTGTTCCGAGCTTCGTGTTTATCAACGGGTTGGCTCTTGGCGGTGGGCTGGAGGTTGGTCTAAACGCTGACTACCGGACCGTGAATCAGGCTGCCCCCGCAATTGCATTACCCGAGGTGTTTCTCGGGTTGATTCCGGGTTGGGGCGGAGCATATTTGCTGCCAAATTTGATCGGCATTAGGAACGCACTGAAGGTCATTATTGAGAACCCTTTGAAGCAAAACCGCATGCTGAAGCCGGCGGAGGCTCTTGAGCTCGGAATTGCCGATGCCATGTTTGACTCACCGAGGTTTTTGGAGCAGTCGCTGGAGTGGGCCGACGAGGTACTTGGCGGCAAGAAAATCAAGCGTAAGAATGAGCCAGGCAAAGTTGAAAAAGTAACTATTTGGTCCCCAGCGGTTGCGATTGCCAGAAAGACTGTTCAGCAAAAACTTGGTTCAGTTCCGCTGTCTCCTTATGTAGCGCTTGATCTGATTGACGCTGCAAAATCTGGAGCCAAAAAAGATGCTTTCATTCGAGAAGACCAGGCTATTGAAGACCTGAGTGCCTCCGATCAATTTCATGCTTCGATTTACGCTTTTAACTTGGTTCAAAAGCACGCAAAGAAGCCCTCCGGTGCCCCCGACAAAAAACTCGCGGTGCCGGTTACAAAGGTCGGCGTGATAGGGGCAGGTTTGATGGCTTCTCAGTTTGCTCTGCTGTTTTTGCGAAGACTCGAAGTACCGGTGGTAATCACTGATGTCTCGCAAGAACGCATCGATAAAGGCATCTCTTACATCATCGGCGAGCTGGACAAGCTAGTTGAAAAGGGCAGGCTCTCGACCGATGATCGCAATCGATACACCGACAATCTTTCGGGGTTTTTGGACTACTCAGCCTTCAGCGATTGCGACTGGGTCATCGAGGCGGTCTTCGAGGAACTGAAGATCAAGCAAGAGGTTTTTGCGGAACTTGAAAAGCACGTTAGCAAGACCTGCATTTTGGCGACAAATACCTCGTCGCTATCGGTTGCGGCAATTGGATCCAAGCTTGCCAATCCCGAGCGCGTAGTTGGTTTTCACTTTTTCAACCCGGTCGCGGTTATGCCGCTGGTCGAGGTTGTTAGAGCACCTAAATCATCGAACCAAGCGGTTGCGACGGCCATGAGTGTTTCTAGGGACCTTCGAAAGACAGCGGTGATAACCTCCGATTCAGCAGGATTTGTTGTGAACCGGCTGCTGGGGTATTTGCTTGGAGAAGCGATGCGAGCAGTCGACGAAGGTGCCTCGTTTGATCAGGTGACGGATGCGATCGCACCTCTAGGGCTGCCAATGAATCCATTTGACTTGCTAGAGCTAGTTGGCCTAAAGGTTGGGGCTCACGTGCTTGATTCAATGCACGCTTTTAGTAGTGACAGGTTTTACGCCAGTGCAAATCTTCACAAGCTAGCTGAATACGGCAAGCTACTTGATCGCGACGCCAAGGGAAACATTAAGGGCTATGACAAAAAGGCCATCGAAATTGTTGGCAACGCTGCAGGCAAGGGCCGCTCAGCAGCGGAGATTTTTGAAGCTGTGAACCTAGGTCTTGCCAAAGAGGTGAAGCTGATGCTGGATGAGGGTGTTGTTCAAACCGCGCAGGACATTGACTTGAGCATGATTATGGGTGCTGCATGGCCATTCCACTTAGGCGGAATAACTCCTTATCTAGACCGGACTGGAGCCTCAGATCGAGCATTCGGCGGAACCTTCCACGACCCAATGATCATTGGGATCAGGGACTAAAACGGCTTTGCACCAATCTGCCTGGATATTTCAAAAGCGGTCCTGACGTTGGCGACCGTTTGACTGTGAGTGTGGACATCGGATTCTAATTTGCCTTCGGACAAGTATTTAGCAAACCAGGTTGCCTGATAGCTAAGGCCCTCGTGACCGGTAATACCCGACTCATCAACCCAGGTGACTTGCTCAGGGTAAAAGTCCTTGGTTTTTAGGCTGATGCTTGAGGGAGCAAAGAACGGTTCGCCCAGCGAGATAACCGCGTTTTCGAAAGAGCAGCTGGCAAGTATTGGGAGCGATGCCATGCCTGACATGGTCAGCGATGCGCTCGCACCGGATTCGTATTTTAAGATGCTGTAGCTTTCCTCATCCATGCCATCTGGCCTCACCTTTCCCTTAGCGGCAATGAAGTTTGGTTCCCCAAGCATTTCTTGGGCGATCGCAATCGGGTAGATCCCCATGTCAAAGACGATTCCGCCGCCACCCGGTTTCCAAAGTCTCTCAACAGCGCGGTTGTCGGCGCAGAAGCTCGCTGTTAGTAGCTCTGGCGTCCCTAAGTCGCCGGACTGTAGAAGCTGACGCAAAATAGTGGACTGGGGTAAATACCTCGTCCACATCGCTTCCATAGCCAAAACCTTGGCCTCACGTGCGGCGGCAAATATTTGCTCTGCTTTTTCGGGAAGGTAGGTAATTGGCTTTTCCACAAGTATGTTTTTTCCGGCGGCGATTGCGAGCATCGCGTGCTCGAAGTGATCAGACATATGGCTTGAAATATAAATCGCATCTATTTCTTCGTCGGCCACGAGATCCTCGTAGCTGGCGTGAGTTTTTGGGATGTTGAATTTGCCCGCGAACTCTTCTGCCCGGCCCGCTGTCCTGGATGCCACGGCAATAAACCGCTGAGAAGTGTGCTTTTGTGTGGCTGCTACAAACGTCTCGGCGATAGCGCCCGGTCCAATGATTCCCCAGTTCAAGCTCGGCACCGATTGCGGATCAATAATGATTGGCTCAGGTAGTTTCATGCTTTTTAGTTTAGGGCGGTATTCTTGACGGGCTGAGGCAAAAACCCAGCACCAAGTGAGCGCTAAATTACCAATTCGATTCCCATAACTCAGCCAATCAGAATCCCGATTGGCTCCCACACTGAAAAGTACCGAGCTGGGGTCTGGCTGGCCTACCCGGGGCTATTTTTAGTTTTTGCGGGCGACGCAGTTCGCTATTCAATTGGTTGGGCCGGCTGGTCTGTGGCAGTCGTGGTTCTTACTCTGGCAACCATTTATGCCCTTGCTGTTTCAAAGCCCGTGGAATTGGTTCGAATAATGCCAACGGCATTGGTGCTGCTGATTGGCTGGATGATACTGAGTCTTACCTGGTCCTCTTACTTTGGTGCCAGTCTCATGACCGTGGGCTTGCAAATAAGCACGACTTTGTTTGCGCTATTTCTTGCCAGTCAATTTAGCTGGCGTCAGCTACTGAACGTTCTTTCAAATCTAATTCGTTTTATTCTCGGGGCCTCACTTTTGTTTGAGCTGTTCGCCGGGCTTACTGGTGCCGTGGTCCCACTGTTTCCAAACTTTGAGGGCGACACGGTACCTTACTCGGCTTACTACTGGAGCCAAGGCAACTTGTTTGAAGGCGACCGAATTCAAGGCATTGTCGGGAATTCGAATCTACTTGCATTCACCGCCGTGCTCGGTGCACTTTTGTTTTTGGTTGAAGCAATCGTCACAAGTCGGAGAAGGTCGCTTCCCGTTGTGTCTCTTGGCCTGGCCATCCTGCTCACGGTCTTGTCTCAAAGTGCCAGCATGACGTTGGCTGTTGTCATCATTGGATTCGTGGCACTGGTTGCAATCCTTGCGGAGGGGAGAACCAGGCAAGTCAGGCACCAGATTTATTGGGGTGCGGGAGTGATTGCGGGACTTAGCGTGGCTTCAATAGTGATCAACCTTGCGGCCGTATTTGATTTTCTCGGCAGAAGCCCAGATGCTTCTGGAAGGTTTCGAATCTGGGCTGAAGTGGCGAACCTTATTTCTCAAAAGCCAGGTTTTGGTTGGGGCTGGATCGGTTACTGGGTTCCTGGGGTTGCGCCGTATGAGGGCCTCATAGTCATGAACGGTGTTCCGATGTATCAGGCCCATAACGCTTATTTGGACATGTTCATGCAGCTAGGGATTGTGGGTCTCGGTTTGTTGGTTTGGCTTCTGGTTGCGACATTCGTCAGGCTTTGGACCGTGGGCGTTCGGCACACCAACCCGCTATACCTGTTTCCGCTTTTCATATTCCTTGTAATCACCGCCCAGTCAATTTCAGAATCGAGACTCTTAATTGAAGCTGGTTGGGTTTTATTAGTTCTGCTTGCAACTAAGAGCGCAGAGCCGTTTGCAGAACTAGAGCCTTTGGGTAGGACGGGAAAGCGGAGCCGGCTCGCCGGCAATTTCCGACTGAGGCCAAGAGCTAGAATGTAAAAAACTCGCGAGCGTAGTTCAATGGTAGAACTCCAGCTTCCCAAGCTGGTGGTGCGGGTTCGATTCCCGTCGCTCGCTCCAGCCGCTTTCGATGTGCGCAAGAGGCCCGATTTTTACCGAGCGGGCGCCTTTTTGACTGGGGACTTTAGCGCCCAATAAATAAGAAGCAACTGCAGGGGAAGCCTTAGCCAGGCGATCACTGCAATTGCTATTTCTCCATTGTTGGTTGCCTCTATCGCAGCCCACCAGTTCGCTGGCCAGACCGCTAGCAGCACCAGGGCAGTGAATACCGGGGCCCAGCGTAATTTGGCAATAAGGCCGATAGCGGCTACTAACTCAGCAATACCGGAAATGTAAACCAGCGCCAACGGGTAAGGCGTCCAATCCGGCAGCAACGGCAGGAACTGGACCGGCGCTATTAGATGGAGGGTACCGGAAACCAAAAAGGCACCGATGACAACCTTGGAACCGACCTGAGTTAGTGTTTGGCGAGCCATAGCACCAGTCCGTCTAGGGTCTTTCGGGGCAAAATGTAGAAGGCAAGTTTTAGAGCAACGACATCCCAGCTCCCGGGGTAGTGAGACCGTGGATTCCTGGCGGTTGCGGCCCGATGCAGCTTATTTATAACGGCTTTTGGACCAGGGGAAATCCGATAGAGGCCGCCGAGCCACTTATTAAGCCCTCGCATCACACCGTCGTAATCGCTGATCACCCTTGACTTGTCCAGCGCCCCGAAAGCCAAAGCCCCGAATCCGGTTTTGGAGGTCCCAGGCTCAACCGTCGAGACTCGAATCCCTAAGTGCTTTACCTCTTGACGAAGGGCGTTTGTCATAGCCCGCAATGCGTGCTTCGTTCCGGCATACCAGCCAAGCCCAACTAGAGAAACGTGAGCAACAACGGAAGTTGTCGCGATGATTCGGCCCGAACCCTGCGACCGCATTTGCGGCAGTACCGCTTTGATGCAGCGCTCAACGCCAAATACGTTCACGTCAAAAATAGCCTTTACCTGTTCGCTCGTGGTTTCTTCGATAGACGAAAAGGTTCCGTAGCCAGCATTCGCAACCAAGACGTCGATGCGGCCCTGCTCTTTTATTACCTTGGCAACGCCATCGGTAACCTGCTTGCCGATCGTGACATCAAGTTTTAGTGGGTGGGCTCCGATGGACTTCAGTAGTGCCAGACCGTCGCTGGAAATATCCGCTCCGTAAACGATCCAGTCTTCGCTCAACAGTTTTTTAGTTAGCCCAAGACCGAAACCAGAACCCGCTCCGGTGATGATAGCCACATTGCCCATAGCTAAAACTTTACTAAGCGGGGCCAATAATTGGGGCACCCAGGTCAGAGGAGAACCGAAGAGCTGCACCAGAAACTAGCTGACCTAGTGAATCAAATTGATTGCCAATACGCTCCTTTGCTACTCCCGTGCTTATTGCCGCAACAATCATGTTGCTTGAGTCTCTAACGGGCGCTGCGGCATCAACGATTCCTGGTTGATACTCCCCATCGCTAATCGCGTAGCCAAGATCTCGGACCTCTTGCATACTTGCTAGAAAAGCCTTTATGTTTTTTGCCGGCAACTGCCGCTTCACTTTGCGGTTAATTGGCTCGAGAGCGTTTGTGAAGGCATTTTTCAGCGCGGGCAAAGGGTCATCTTGGGCATGCTCTAGCCACCAGAGCTTTATTTCGTCATTGCTCAGGCCTGCGAGCATTACCCTTCCAGACGCGGTGCTGCCGGCGGCAGTGACGACTCCGTCCCAACCGGACCGGCGCAGCGCCTGCGCGGCAACAACCGTCTTGGTGGTCAACACCCGGCCACCACGCAATACGTTCAAGTGAGCGGTTTCGTGAGTTTGAGCAACCAGCTCGAACAGCCTCGATTCAGACAGGAGCGCTAGATGGGCTTCTTTAGTGCGCATTGCCATTGAATAGAGCCTGGGGCCAAGCGAATACCTGAGGGTCTCCTTGTCGCGGTCGACTAGCCCGCTCTCGGCAAGCGTTTTTAAGACCCTGGAGATTTGGCCTTTATCGCGCTCGGTGAGAGCTGCGACTCGATTCACACCCAAACCGCCATTTGTAAAGGCTTCAGCGAAGGAAAGTACCTCGAGAACTTCTAGGTCCCTGGCTAAGCCTGAAGTGTGGTTTCTCATAGGTTAAACATAACCGTAGTTGACCTATGCTCAACGCAATTCGCCTGTTCAAAATTACTTGTCTAATCTTATGGAAAACCTACAGGAGATAATTATGACGAAAAGAAGGACATTGTCATTGTTGGCGATTGGTGCTATTTCAGCACTCGCGCTGGCAGGATGCGCAGCAGCTGAGACAGAAACCAGTTCAGGCGGAAGCCTTGCAGAGTATGACTTGACGGGCATTGACATTGCCGTTGGATCAAAAGACTTTGACGAGCAGTTGATTCTTGGAGAGATGCTAGTTGCAGCGTTTACAGCAGCTGGGGCATCAGTCGATGACAAGGTAGACCTCGGTGGAACTAACGTTGCTCGCGCAGCAGTCGAGTCCGGTGAAATTGATATTTACATGGAATATAACGGAACCGGTTGGGCTGTGCACTTGGGCTTACCAGACCCAAGTTTTGACGCAGCAGAGCTAACAGCTGGCGTGAAAGAGCGTGACCTTACCGAAAACGGCATCGTGTGGATCGGCCGTTCACCGTTTAACAACACCTACGGGTTCACTTCTAGCCCAGAGGCGACCGAAGCAAATGGTGGTCCATTCACATTGACCACCATGATGGAATATGTCCAGGCAAATTCCGACGTAATTGTTTGCATGGAGTCCGAGTTTCCATCCCGTGAAGATGGTCTGATCCTGACTGAGAACCATACTGGAATTAAAGTTCCAGACAACCAGCAGTTGATTCTTGACACTGGAATTATCTATACCGAAACCGCAGCGAACAACTGTGACTTTGGTGAGGTGTATGCAACTGACGGCCGGATTCCAGCCCTGGGTTTGACTTTGGTTGAAGATCCAGGCGTCAACATTCTGTACAACGTCTCCGGAACAATGGGCGTTGACAAGTACAACGAGGCACCAGAAGCTTTCGATGCAATCATCGAAGCAATTCTTGGACCGTTGGATAACACTCGTATGGCAGAGCTCAATGGTTTCGTTTCGGCCGATGGTCGTCCCGCAGCTGAGGTTGCCAAGGAGTACTTGGTTTCTGAAGGTCTAATCAACTAAGGAACCCTATGGACTTTCTATTTAACTTGATTGACTTCGCTCTTGCTCGACAAGAGCAGGTATTAGAAGGTCTTGCCCAGCACACCGTGTATGTGGTTTCGGTGCTGGTGACGGCTGGCTTTTTTGCCATCGTCACCGGCGTCGTGACCCGTCGCAATCAACTTGCCAAGGAGCTTGCGCTAGCAATCGCGTCGGTGTTCTTGACGATTCCCACCCTCGCACTCTTCGTTGTCTTCATTCCACTGGTTGGACTGGGCTTCGCCCCGTCCTTCATCGCACTGTTCCTTTATTCTTTGCTGCCAATCTTGCGCAACACGATTACTGGACTAGACGGAATTGACTCTGGCGTCCTTGACGCCGCCAAGGGCATGGGCCTGTCGCCCGCCCAAGTTCTCATCAAGGTTCAGCTTCCGTTGGCATGGCCGGTAATACTTGCTGGTGTTCGCGTGTCATCAATGTTGGTTGTTGGAATTGCCGCTCTCGCAACGCTGGTCGCTGGCGGTGGACTAGGTGATTTCATAAAGAGCGGACTTGCCAGGCTGCCACTACCAAATTCTCTGGAGTCAATATGGCTGGGCACGCTGATGTGTCTGCTCCTTGCTCTAGTTATTGACTTGATTCTCCAGGCCCTTAAAATGGCCACTATCTCGAAGGGTATTCGATGAGTGATGTACTAATTCGTTTAGAAAACGTAAGCAAGTCCTACGGTGCTGGCGCCGAGCCAGCAGTTCGAAAACTAACCCTCGAGGTTGTTAAGGGCGAGGTTCTTGTGTTGGTTGGACCCTCTGGTTGTGGAAAGAGCACAACGCTTAGGCTGATCAACCGTCTAATCGAGCCAACTTCTGGTCGCATGTTCATAGACGGCGAAGATGTAACCGAGGCAAATCCTTCTGAACTTAGAAGAAAAATTGGCTACGTGATTCAGCAGGTGGGGCTATTCCCTCACCGAACCATAGCTGAGAACATTGCGACCGTGCCCCAGCTTTTGGGCTGGAGCAAGGACAAGATCAACGCCCGAATTGACGAGTTGTTGGAACTTGTCTCCATGGACCCAGATACTTATCGAGACCGCTACCCCAAGGAGCTCTCCGGAGGCCAAGCCCAGCGAATCGGTGTCGCTCGTGCGCTAGCGGCAGACCCAGACATTCTTTTGATGGACGAGCCTTTTGGCGCAATCGACCCAATCACTAGGGACCGACTTCAGAATGAGTTTTTGAGATTGCAGCAGGAACTAAAAAAGACCATTGTTTTTGTTACCCACGACATCGACGAGGCAATCAAGATGGGAAACCGCATCGCGATTTTGCGCGAGGGCTCTGAGATTGCTCAGTTGGACACACCGGAAGCAATTTTGGCCCACCCGGCCGACGAATTTGTCGAGAGCTTCTTGGGTTCCGGGGCAATTTTGAAGGGGCTTACCTTGAAGAAGGTAAGCGACATCGAACTGCACCAGGTTCCAACTCTTACTTCACCGGTTATGCGCGAAGAGGCTCTAAAGACCCTCCAGGATTCGCCTGATCAGGTAGCACTTTTGCTCGACGGTAACGATCGCCCATTGCGGTGGATCGATGAGCGAGCTTTGAACCGCACCAGCCAGCCAATTGAAAAATCTGGTCGACCAGTAACGGTTGATCTGCAGCCCGAGGACACGCTGCAGGACGCCCTGACGGTGATGCTGCAATCTTCGGTTGGAATGGCTTGCGTGACTGACCGGAAGGGTAAGTACCTCGGCTGCACCACAATCGAGAGTCTTGCCAAGTTGATTATGAGCGACGGCTAGGAGTAACCCTTGAGTACTGTGGCCCAACAAGATAAGACCCGATCGCCGATGAGCGAGCGGCTAGACCTTATTATCTCCCCGATATTTGCGGCTGCACTCGCACTTCTGGGTCTTGCGGTTTGGCTCTACTCAGATGTGGATCAAACAACCCTTAACATCTTGGAACCGGTGAAAATTCAACGGCAGATAGGCGAGACTCTGATTCTGGGTCTTAGCTCTTCGCTTCTTGTTATCTTAATAGCGGTACCCATCGGTATTCTGGTTACACGTAAGGGCTTACCAAGACTAAAGAATTTTTTGGTGAATACCCTCGGTTTGGCTCAATCGCTGCCAGCCTACGGACTTATTGTGATCTTCTTTTCCTTTATGGGCTCTGGCATCCTCACCGTGATTTTTGCTTTGGCGACCTTCTCGCTACTTCCGGTTCTTAGAAACACCATCGTTGGCTTGGAGCAGGTCGACAGGTCGGTAATCGACGCGGGACGAGGCATGGGATTCACCCCAAGACAGATCCTGTTCAAGATTGAACTTCCGCTGTCGGTTGAAGTGATTGTGTCCGGAATTAGAACGGCCATCGTCATTAACGTTGGTATGTCAGCACTGGCATTCTTGGTTGGCGGCGGCGGACTCGGAGAAACAATAAACTCCGGCCTAAAGCTAGACCGAGGGCCAGCTATTTTGATTGGCGCTGTGATGGTTGCAATTCTGGCTCTGCTGTTCGATTTCTTGAGCGCATTAGCCCAGAAGTACTTGAAACCAAAGGGACTATAAGTTCTGTAAAAAAACGCCGACCTCCAATCGAGAGACGGCTTTTTTGACTGATTGCTAGTCGATGTCTCGTCTCATGCTCGTTACCAATGAAATCAGCGCGAAGACTGCACCGTACCCGAGCAGTACCAGCGTCGCGTGGATCGGGTCAAGATAATCCGCGGTGTTGATTCCAAGCTCTGGCGCGTCGATGTCGACCACGGTCATTGCTGTGATCAAGCCACCCGGCAGGTACTTGCCGCCGTCGGTCCAAAGGACCAAAAGCAGTGGATCAATCACGAACAAATAAACCAGGGAGAACACTATTGCAAGCATCTGGCTCTTGAGCAAGGCCCCTATGGCAACACCGATGATTGCCAGAATTGCCCCGGAAACCAGGCCGGCTATTGTCAGGTTCAGAAAAGTACCGCTAGAGGGAGCCACTGCATTCTCGAAGCCGGAAAGAGTGATCATGCCTGCAAAAATCGAAGCCCACACCGAAATCAGCATGAAGACTGCGCCAACAATGGCAGCAATCCCCAGTTTGGCTGCGAGAACGACCTCTCGCTTCGGACGAGTCAGGAAAGTGGCGACTGCCGTACCGTGGCGATACTCGCCAGCCATCAACATTATGCCCAAGATGATTACGAAAATATAGCCCGAGATTGCATTGGCGTAGACGCTGTCAATTGCCTGCACCGAGTCCAGAGTCAGTCCGCGACCGACATTGCCGGACTCGAAAATGAATGGTGTTATGACGACCGAAATTATCGAGATCACGATGGACCCGAGCAAGATTCCCCAATTAGCCCTCACATACAGAACTTTTCGTAGTTCAGATTTAATGAGCGACATTAGTTACTTCCCTCGGTCAGCGTAAGGAAGGCCTCTTCAAGGGTTCCGTCTTTAATGATTTCCTTCATGCTTCCAGAGGTAACCAACTTGCCCCGATGCATGATAATTACGTCATCAACCGTGTTCTGCATCTCAGCCAGCTGGTGGGAGGTGACCAGAATGGTCCTTCCGGACCCGGCCAATGACCGCAAGAACTTTCTGAGCCAGGCAATTCCAAGTGGATCAAGCCCGTTTGCAGGCTCATCCAGAATCAGAACTTGAGGGTCCCCCAGGATTGCGCCTGCAAGCGCAAGTCGCTGCTTCATCCCAAGGGAGTAGTTCTTGGTTCGCTTATTTGCAGCTTCAGTGAGTTCAACGAGTTCAAGAACCTCGTCAACTCTAGAATCCGGAATGCCACCGGCTGCTGCCATAACTTTCAGGTTTTGTTTTCCGGTTAGTGAAGCGTGAAAACCGCGAGAGTCTAAGACGCATCCAACCTGTCTGATTGGGTCACGGAGGTCACGGTAGCCGGCCCCAAGAATGGAGGCCGAACCACTTGTTGGCTTAGCTAAGCCAACAAGGCATCTGAGGGTTGTGGATTTGCCGGCACCATTTGGTCCCAAAAAGCCAGTGATGCGACCCTTATGAACCTCGAAGCTCAGATCGGCTACGGCTTTTTGTTTGCCGTAGGTCTTCACCAAGTTGGTGAAGGTAATTGCTGCGGTCATCTCATCCCATCTTTTGGCGGGTCATGTTGACTAATCGATTGTTCAGCTAGGCACGAGTCTAGAACTCATGGCAGACTATAGGGATGACTTCACCTACTGCTATTGCAACCCTGCACACCAACCACGGCGCGATTAAGGTAAACCTCTTCGGTTTGCACGCCCCAAAGACCGTCGAGAACTTCGAGGGTCTGGCAACCGGCGCCATTAAATGGCGCGATCCTAAGACCAACTCGACCCAGACCAACACCCCGCTTTATAGCGGCGTGATTTTTCACCGCATCATCCCTGACTTCATGATTCAAGGTGGCGACCCAACTGGAACCGGAATGGGTGGCCCTGGCTTTCAATTCGGTGACGAAATTCACTCGGAGCTGACCTTCACCGAGCCATACATGTTTGCAATGGCCAATGCTGGTCCTGGAACCAACGGTTCGCAGTTTTTCATTACCTTGGCCCCAACCACCTGGCTGCAGGGTCGCCACACCATCTTTGGTGAGGTTGCAGATGATGTTAGCCGCAAGGTAGTTGACCAAATCGGTCAGGTAGCAACCGGCACGAACGACAAGCCAGTAGACGATGTAATTATTGAGAGCATCACAATCGAAAAAGCCTAATTGGCGCGTTTAACACTTCAAAGCTTCCAACAGGCTCCGGTAACTTCGGGCCTCTTGGCGCTTAACGTTGGTATCTGGCTCGGGCAAATAAGCCCTATCGGTTACCTATTTACAAACCAAATGTTCTTTGCTCCGCTATTTGCGCCAGTTGAACCTTGGCGAATGCTCACAGCCGGCTTCGTTCACGACTGGACTGGCCCGTTTCATATTCTTTTGAACTCCTTCGCCATTTGGATCTTCGGTCGGATACTTGAGCCACTGTTGGGCCCGGTTCGATTCTTGGTGATGTATCTAACAGCAATTGTCGGCGGGTCCGTAGCTGTGATGTGGCTCTCGGATCCCCAGATTCCAGTAGTGGGGGCATCGGGGGCGCTGTTCGGCCTGATGGGCGCTTACTTTATAGTGGTGCGCTCTACCGGAGGCAATTCGACTCAGATCTTTACCTTGATAGCCATAAACTTTGGCCTTGGTTTTTTTGTTTCGGGAATCTCATGGGAGGGCCACTTGGGTGGTCTGGTGACAGGGTTGGCTATAGCCGGAATCTATTCTCAAACCAAGGAGCGTAATAAACGCGTGCAGCAAATCTTTGGAGTGTTTTTGGTTTGGGGGGTCCTCTACGGACTGACCATGTTGAAAATTTCTAGCTGGATGTAGTTATTTCCACTTGGTGGTCATCGCAAAGCCGATCATCGCGATGCCAAAGCCAACGAGGATGTTCCAGTTGGAAAGGTCAATAGGCGTCGCTGCACCCAGTGGGTAGCGGGCGCTCGAAATGTAGAATACAAGAATCCAGGCCAGGCCAAAGAGCATAAAGCCGAACATGACCGCCTTGTACCAGGCGGGGTTGTCTTGCTCTTCTTCACCAACAACCTTTGGAGTTAGTGGCTTGGACTCATTTTTCTTGCTTCGCTTTGCATCTGACATGCTTAGTAGCTTAATGCCTGAACCCAAAGACGCGCCATCCGATTAGGCTATTAACACCATGGTTAAAATTCTTGTTTTAGATAACTACGACAGCTTTGTCTACACTTTGAACGGCTATTTGCAGCAGCTTGGCGCTGAAACAACCGTCATGCGAAATGACGCAATCACCGAGGCGGAGCTTCCAGCCCTCTTGCAAAAATTTGATGCAGTCCTTATCTCCCCGGGTCCAGGCACTCCGGCAAGCGCTGGATTGTCGATCCCAACTGTGAAATATGCTCTAGATACGAACTACCCGGTCTTTGGAGTTTGCTTGGGGCATCAAGCAATTGCCGAGGCAATGGGAGGCCGAGTCGAAAGTGCTCCAGAGCTTATGCACGGCAAAACCTCGAAGGTGAACCACCAGGGCAGCTTGATACTAGAGGGCTTACCCCAAGGCTTTATGGCAACCAGATACCACTCGTTGGCGATTGTGCCGGAGAGTGTTCCAGAGGAACTGCTGGTCACTGGCCAGACCGACAGCGGAATCATCATGAGCCTTCAGCACAAAACCAAGCCGATCTATGGAGTCCAGTTCCACCCAGAGTCAGTTATGACCGAGGGTGGATATCGGATGCTAGCGAATTGGTTGGAGACCCTAGGTGTCGAAGGCGCCTTGGAAAAATCCAAAACCCTAAGCCCAAGAATAGAAAAAGTTTAACCGGTAACAGATTCCGTCGGTGTCGGTGTCGGAGTCGGAGTCGTAGTCGGTGTTGGTGTCGGAGTTGGAGTAGCTACTCCACCCACACACTCGACATACAAAATTACGTTCTGCAGTTGTTCAGCCTCGCCTGGCAACACTGACTGTTCCAGAACGATTGTTCCCGGGGTGCCGTTGCAGGTTGCAGCGTTTAGCACTTCAACTGAAACCGTGAAACCAATTGACGGGCTAGTCAGGATGTTTCTAGCCTCTAGCACCTCAAGGTTTCTGACATCCGGAACCTGGACGGTACCGTCAGACAAAATGATGTTCACTTCGGAGCCAAGCGGCAACTTCGAATTGGTTACCGGATCTGATGCTATAACTACGCCATCTGGCACAATCGGTGAGCCGACTACCGTGATTCTGCCAACTATTAGTCCTTGACCCTCTATCAAGGCAACGGCATCGGCCTCATTTTTACCAACCAGGTTCGGAACCGTCACCTCGGTTGCTCCGCTAGAAACATAGAGCGTGACGGCGGTGCTGGAAAGAACTTGAGTTCCGGCTTCTGGGACCTGTCTTATGACGACGCCCTCTGGAACCAATTCGCTTTTCTCGTAAACCCTTAAAACCACAAGGTCTTGCGATGTGAGGGTGCTGTAAGCATCTTCGTAAAGCGAGCCTTGAACACTTGCAACCTCAACACCGCTGGATGGCGTTACTCCTGGTCCAGCCGAACCGAGGTTCATAACCCAGAACAACAATCCAACCAAAATCACAACGACTCCGGTGCCAAGACCCCAAAGAACGCTCGCACCAACCTTGTTATTGGTGGTGGTTATTTGCCTGCTCGGAGCAGTTTCAAAGCCATCGATTAAAGATGTTGGAAAGTCATCACTTTTTCCGGTCGAAATAACCTCGGTTGCATCAAGATTGACTGGGACCATTCCCACCAGCGGGGTCTTTCTGGTCGCGGGCAGAGCGGTGCCGGCTTGCGCAGCAAGCAGGTGCTCTCGGAATTCTTCCGCGGTCTGGAAGCGTTCGTCACGGTCCTTGGCCATTGATCGAAGCACGACTGCGTCTAACTCAGGTGACACTTCCGAGTTGAAGGCAGAAGGTGGGGTGGCAAGTTCGGAAACGTGTTGGTAGGCAACCGAGACAGCACTTTCGCCCTTAAATGGTGGCTGCCCTGCAAGTAATTCATAAAGAATCACTCCGGTTGAATACAAATCTGTTCTGCCATCCACCGCATCGCCGCGAGCTTGCTCGGGGGAGAAATATTGGGCGGTACCGATTATACCGGCGGTGGCAGCTTGAGTGGCAGAGTTGTCATTTACCGCTCTGGCGATACCAAAGTCCATGACCTTGATTGAATCGCCCTCTCCGATCATTACGTTCGCCGGCTTTATGTCGCGGTGGACAACACCGGCACGGTGAGAGACCTCGAGGGCCGTCAGGATGCCGGCAATGTATTTAACGGTTCGGTCGATAGCTACATTCTTTTCAGCAACCACCTCACGCAGCAACTTGCCGCGGATTAGCTCCATGATTATGAACGGAGTTTTTACAATCTGCCCGTTTGGGGCGGTGGCTTCCTCTTCGCCGGCATCGTAGACCCGAACGATGGTTGGGTGGGCCATGCGAGCACTTGCCTGAGCCTCTTGGCGAAACCTAGCTTCAAAATTGGCGTCGTTAGCAAGATCTGATTTTAGGAGCTTAATAGCAACCGTGCGACCGAGCCTGGTGTCATAGCCTTCGAAGACCTCGGCCATTCCGCCGCGACCGACTAGCTCACCTAGTCGGTATCGACCAGCAATCAGTCTTTCGTTCTTACTCAAACCCGCTCTTTTCCGCCTATTGAAGTCTAGTTTTTGTTTTGGTTATTCTTCGCATGACTCGGTTACAGTCTGGTCACTCCGTTGCCCCCTGATCTCCGGCACTGTCACCTGGCACAGTCGCTGGTACGTCGGCCACCGGCGTCTCGGATTCAACCGGCTGACCAGTTTCCGGATCAGTTTCTGCCGGGGTTGGTTCTGCACTAGATCCACCGTCCGGAATCTCAATTGGAATGTCTTGGTAGTCGCCCACGTAATATGTCACGTTCACGGTGCTGCCAATTGCTATGTTTCCGGTCGGAGAAGCCGCATAAACTTCTCGAACTCTAGGAGAGCTGCCAGGGATGAGCTCGCCGGCTATTGCGTTCACGACAAAACCACGCTCGGTCAACCACGCGGTTACTTCGCTCAAGTTCTTGCCAACAACATCGGACACCAAAACCAGATAGTTCGCGGGTTCAGTGGGCGCTGAGGTCGGTTCTTGCTCCACGCTCGGCGTGGAGCTCGGCGTCTGATCGGACGTGCTTGTTGGTTCAACCTCGGAGGTATTGGGGTCTGAGAGAATCGCGACTATAACTACAATCGTGGTCAAGCCCAACAACCCGAGGGCTGCAAGCCATGGCCAAACAACCGGCGCCTTGGGTAATGCAGCCGTGTCGGTGGAAAGCACCTCGGTGACTGGATCGTCAACCGGGGTCTTGGATACAACCGGAATACCCTTTCGCTTTTCTCGAAGCAAAGCCTCGGCTCTAATAGCTAGTGAAATGCCAGACTCTGGCCGCTGGTTTGGTTTTTTGGCCAAGCAGCTAAGAACTAGGTTTTGAACTCTTGGGTCAATCGAGTCTGAAAGCGCCGGCGGCATTTCATTTATGTGAGCCATGGCAATCGCCATTTGGTTTTCGCCACGGAACGGCCGCTTACCGGCAAGTGCCTCGTAGGCCACGACTCCCAATGAATATAAATCCGTCGCCGAGGTCGAAGTTTTTCCGGTTGCTTGCTCCGGAGCCAAGTACTGAACGGTTCCCATTACCTGACCGGTTTTGGTTAGCGGCACCTGGTCTCCAACTCTGGCGATCCCAAAGTCGGTTATTTTTACTTTGCCATCCGGAGTAATCAGCAGATTCCCGGGCTTGATATCTCTATGCACCAGGCCCCTAGCATGCGCTGCGGCAAGTGCCCGAGAGGTCTGAGCCACGATATCGAGCACTTGAGCTTCTGTCAGTCGTTTTTCTCGCTCTAGTAATCGGGACATGGATTCACCCGGAACTAATTCCATGACAAGGAATGCAGAACCGGCGTCTTCGCCGTAGTCATAAATGTTTGCGATGCCCTCGTGCTCAACAAGCGCCGCAGAACGAGCCTCGGTTCTAAATCTTTCCAAAAATGCAGGATCTGAAAGATATTCTTCCTTGAGGATTTTGATCGCGACTTGGCGCAAAATCAGCTCATCCTCTGCCTGCCAAACTTCACCCATGCCACCAATGGCAATTCTTAGCTGAAGTCGGTATCGTCCGCCATAAAGTTGTCCCACCGCTGGCTTCATCGGTTCAACGCCGCCTTCATGACCGCCTTGGCAATTGGCGCAGCGATTTGGTTACCGCTCCCGTTTTGTCCAATGCCACCGCCGTCTTCAACCACGACAGTGACAACCACCTGAGGGGCCTCGGCCGGAGCAAAACCGGTGAACCAAAGTGTGTAGGGATCATCGGGTCCGTTTTCGGCTGTGCCGGTTTTGCCGGCAACCGCGACCTGGGGAATGGCCGCGTTCGTAGCGGCTCCAGACCCGACTGAGTCAACCATCATTCGGGTTAGAAGTGCCGCGGTTTCCCTGGACATCGGAGATGACAAAATTTGAGGCTCCGGCTGGCTAAGCACGTTTAAGTTGCTGGCAACCACCTGGTCCACAAGCTGCGGCTTCATGATCACGCCCTGGTTGGCGATTGCAGCGGTGGTCATAGCTATCTGTAAGGGTGAGACGCGAACATCAAACTGCCCAAATCCGGTAAGCGCAACCTGAGACAGCTCCAAGTTTTTTGGATAAACGCTTGGGGTCACTGAGAGTGGTATTGCAATCTCATCGCCAAAACCCATCAGCTCTGCCATCGCTCGGATTCGATCCTGACCAAGGTCAACCGCGAGCATCGCGAACGGGATATTGCAAGAGCGAAGCAGGGCTTGCTCAAGGGTCACCAGAGTCCCATCCCCGCAGGCATTGCCGGAAGAATTCTGAATCATGGTTACGGTGCCGGGAAGCCGATAGCGATCTAGGTTTTCGAAGGTGGTGGTGGTTCGGTAGCGCCCGGACTCAAGAGCCGCTGCCGCAACGACAAGTTTGAATACTGAACCCGGTGGGTAGAGATCCCCGCCGATAGCCCGGTTCACAAGTGGCTGGTTAGGGTCGTCCAAATAGTCGCGGTAAGCCTGGTTCACCGGTTCATACTCGTGACCGGCCATTAGATTCGCATCAAAGGTTGGCTTTGAGACCATCGCAAGAATGCGGCCGGTTGTTGGATCAAGAGCAACCACTGCGCCCTTGCGCCCGCCAAGGGCATCCCAGGCAGCCCTCTGGACAGCTGGGTCAAGGCTAAGTTCAACAGCAGCGCCGGTAACCGGGGTGCCATCAAGTAGCGCATTGATCTGCTCAAAAAACTGTGCGGAGCTCTGGCCTGCCAGCAGCGAGTTCATTGACCGCTCGATCCCGGACGATCCGGTGAAGATGCTGAAGTAACCGGCAACCGCGCTGTAAAGAACCGAGTCGTAGCTTCTCAGAAAACGGTACTGGTCGTTGACCGAATCGCTGGTGACAACCTCGGTCTGACCAACCAGAATCGAACCGCGCTGAGTCTTATAGGTTTCGTAGGCTGCGCGAACGTTTCGAGAGTCTTGATAAAGCGACTCAGCTCTAACAACCTGAATCGAGGAGGCAATTGCAAATAATGCAATGAACATCACCGTTAGCGCAAGGCCAACCCGCCTGACCTGCCTGTTCACTCCTTCACCCGCCTGAGCGAGGAATCAGAAAGCACCAGCAAGAGCGCAATGATCGCCCAGTTTGCCAAAAGCGCACTGCCACCGGCAGCCAAGAACGGCGTTGTTAGCCCGGTCAATGGCAACAGCCCCATCACGCCGCCCGCAACAACAAATACCTGAAGACCAATTACGAACGCCAGCCCCAACGACAGTAACTTTGAAAAATCATCCTGGTGAGTGTTTGCAATTCGCAGACCCCGATAAACGATCAGGAGGTAGATGGCGAGAATCGCAAAGATTCCGGCCAAACCAAGCTCTTCTCCAAATGCAGCAAAAATAAAATCACTTTCGGCGAGTGGAATCAGTTGCGGGAATCCTGAGCCAAGCCCCGCCCCAATCACATCGCCGTGAGCCATGCCGAATAGGCCTTGCACCAACTGGTAGCTACCGCCGGTCGCGTTGTAGTTTGCGGTCGCAAACGGATCCAACCAAGCATCAAAACGAGCGCCAACATAGCCAAAGATACGTGAAGCCACCAAAGCACCGGTGATCATCATGACCAAACCAATGCCAACGTAGAAGCCTCTGCCAGTTGCGGTATAGATCATGACCAAAAACAAACCGAAGTACAGAATCGAAGTCCCGAGATCACGCTGAAGCACAAGCACTGCAATTGAGGCAACCCAGAACAACAGCACCGGACCTAAGTCCTTCGCACTTGGAATCTTCATGCCCAAAACCCGGGAACCAATTTCAGAAAGTGGACCCTTTCTGGAAACCAAGTAGCCCGCGAAGAAAATCGCCAGCAAGATCTTCGCTATTTCGCCGGGCTGGAAACTTATCTCCCCAATCCCAACCCATAGTGTTGCGCCATTGAAAGTCCTACCAATTACTGGCGCTGCCGGAAGCATGAGCAGAATAACGGCGGCCGCTCCAGCCAAATATGGAAAGCGCCTCAGTACCAGTGGATTTCGAACCAACCGAACCACGATTGCGGCAATTAACATTGCTAGACAGCTCAACCAAACTTGGCGCTCGGCAAACAAGCCCTCACCACCTCGGGTTATTTCGGCCAGGTCCAGCCGATAAATCATTGCGATGCCAAGACCGTTTAGCAAAAAGGCTAGCGGCAGCAACAAGCCGTCGGCATTCAGCACGTACTTCCGAAGCACGTAGTGCAGGATCCAGGCGCTGATGGTTGGGGGTGCCCAGTAATAGAGCATGTCCCATGACATTCGTTGATTAACCGCGAGCTGAATCTGAGCTAAAGCAAAGGCGTGAATACCGGCAACCCAGAACAGCAAAATCGCTTCAAAGTTCCGGGATCTGGGAACAGCCTTTAAGAGCATCGGAATCGCTTGAGTCAGTGACACGTTACTCATTGATTCCATCCTGAAGCTGGTCAATCAGGCGAAGGGCCTCATCTAGAGATTCGACCGAGATGGATCTTTGAATCAAGGTCTGCTGGAATTGTGGAAGGTCCTCGACGTTTATCTGTGACACCAGATACGGGCTTGAGAAATTTAGTGGCCCCAGTTGTTCCTTGATTCCCTGAAAAACAGTTACTTGACCCTCGAAGACGTCAACGAAGTAACGGGTCTGGGTGTATTGATAAGCGCCGAAAATAATCCCCACTATTACGCCAGCAAATAGCAGCCAGAGCGCCGTTATTCGCGCTGCTCGCCAGCGCAGCTTGCGCCTGGTCTCAGCCAAAATCTTTGCCAGCAGCTCCTCAGACTCTGGAGCATACTGAGTTGGGTCTTCTGGGCTTTGCAACATTTCAAGCAGGCTCAGTGGGTTGAACAGACGAAGGATCTTGCCACCCTTGCGCTCTTCGATGACCACTTCGTGATCGGCTGAACCCACAAAGTGGGCACCTGGCTCGAAATCCGCCTTAACAGTTGGACGAACAACGTCGGTAATAACCACGGTCACGTTGTCTGGTGCACCGTGCTCTAGGGCTTCGCCAACCAAGAGTTCGGCGGCTTCTTCAGTTGGAATATTCGATGCCAGGATCTTTGCCATCACTTCATCCGGAACCACGCCACTCAGGCCGTCGCTGCAAATCATCCAGCGATCACCGGGGAGTGCATCGTGCAGGGCAATGTCCAGCTCCGGGTCGCCCTGAACATCACCAAGCACGCGCATCAAGACCGATCGGCGGGGATGAACCAGAGCTTCGGCTTCAGTGATTCGACCAAGGTCAACAAGCTTTTGCACGAAGGAGTGGTCTTTGGTGATCTGCACTACTTCACCGGAGCGAACCCGATAGATACGCGAGTCGCCGATGTGGGCGGTAATAATTTGAGTGCCGTGGACCAAGAGCCCTGAAAACGTGGTTCCCATGCCTTGAAGATCTGGGTGCTCAATAACGGTTTCGTTGAGCATCGAGTTTGCTTCTAGAACCCCAGCTTTTAGGGTTTCAATAGCTTCTTCAACGGTGTCGTACTTACTGTCGGTGAGCGCAACCCGCTGCGAAGTGATCGCAGATGCGATGTCGCCTCCGGCGTGACCACCCATGCCGTCCGCCACGAAGAACAGCTGATAACCGGAGTAACCGGAGTCCTGGTTGGAACTTCGGTGCTTGCCGATGTCACTGGCCGCATAGCTAATGGTCTTAATTGCCAACTGACTAAGACCTCAACTCAAAGGTTGTGGTGCCAATGCGAATTGTCATTCCTGGCCTGATGGTCACCGGGGTGGTTATCTTCCTGCCGTCTAGGTTGGTGCCGTTGGTGGAGTTCAGGTCCTGCAGTACCCAGTCCGCTCCGACGTGTACTAGCTTGGCGTGCAGTGAAGAAGCGAACTCATCGCTGATGACCATATCCGAACTCGGAGCACGACCAATTAATACTTCTTTTTTGCCCTCGAGAAAAATGTTGGTTCCGGCGGTGCGACCGGTAAGAACTGCAATCTCGGTCGGGGCAAAGCCTTCACCGTCATCAATCCCCAAGCTCGCGGCCGAACCAGCCGTTAGCCCGGGTGCGTTCTGCTTAGCAATTCGGCTGATAACTCGGCGACCATACAGGTCGGCTCGAATCACAGAAAGCAGGCTCAAGATAAAAACCCAGAGCACTGCAACGAAACCGATGCGGATCAGAAATAGCGCCAGCTCACTCACTTGACCCTCCCGTCAGGGCTATCAGCTCAAAATCAAATTCTGTCCTACCTGCAGATATCTTGCTTCCGGATCTGAGAACTACTTCCTGAACCCTCATACCGTCTACAAAGGTTCCGTTGGTCGATTGCAAGTCTCTGATCGCAGCAATGTCGCCATTGAACGCAATTTCGAAGTGAACTCTGCTCAAGCCCCGGTCATCGATTGCAACATCGGCGCTATCGTCCCTACCAAAAGTCGTAGTGCCACTTGATAGCTCTCGGCGCTCGCTGCCATAAGAAATAATTGGCTTCCAGCTCACCAAACTCCCGACAGCCGCCGAACCTACCTGAATTCGTCCCTTTTGGACTCCCGAGTCTGCCGAGATCTTTAGCTCGAGATCTCCGGTCAGTTGATAGCTTTTCTCTCCGGCGTAGTTCGCTACCTCTGAACTTATCGCGCGAAGAAGTTGATCGGAAAGGTTTTCTTTATCGTGAGCGCTGAGCTTGATTAGGTAACGGTGGGGAACCAACGTGCGGTCTTTTCCCGTAGAAGTGGCCGCGACATCCATGGCATTTTTTACAGCCTGGGAGATTTCGATTGGCTGCAGCTGTCTTTTGGATAGCTTGGAAAACATTGAGGCAATTGTTCCCTCAATGCGCGCCTCGGCTTTGTCTAGAAAGCCCACGTTACCTGCTTTCCTTAGCGGTTCTTAGGTGGAGTAAGTCTAGCCTTTAGCCCTGAAAATACAGTCACTTTCCAAGCCTGGCCGAGGTGTGTGATCTAGCCTGTGGGAAATCGTAAACATTTCTAGCAGCTCTATATTACAATGTTGCACACCAATTGCATACGAAGGATTTATGAGAGCCAAAACAATAGGGTTTGCTATAGCAGACCAAGACCGTGAGCTACTAGAGCGCCTAAGTGAGCACTACGGCAAGGGCAATCGCTCCGAGTTCCTGAGAGTGGCAATGCGCAAGATGGAACACGAAAGGCTGGCCGATCAATTTCGAGAGACCCAACAGCGAGCTCGAGCAGAACTGTCGGGAAAAGTTTTTTCTTATTCCGAGGTGCTGGAGTTGATCGCCAATATCCAGGCCAGTTAATGAAACGGCAACTCTCGGTAGTGTTCGACATTAACATTTGGGCCGCTGCAATTCTTGGACCGGACAGCTCATATCCATACCTAGCGGTTGTGCCCCCCACGTCTTCAAATGCCTCCGCAGATTGCCTTTCCTTGGCCTTTGACGGTGATCGTTTCAAGGTATTTGCCTCACCTCACGTGCTTAAGAACCTATTCAGAGTTCTTACGAAAGCAGGCCTGAGCGAAAGCTTGGTCAAGATAGCCCTGCAGGATGCCAGTGACATAGTTCATTTTTCCGGCGGCAGCATCCTGGAACCCTTGAGAGAGGCCGTCTACCAAAAAGACCACGAGGACAACTTGATTTTGGATCTAACTCTTGCTTCTGGCTCAGAAGTCATAGTGACTTTGAATCAAGAGTTTCAATCAGCCTCTGGCTTCAAGGGAATTGCCATTATTCCCCCCAAGCAGTTCCTAAATTTCGCAATAAGAGTGCAGCCTGATTAGGGTTGACTTGAACCTAAATGGGGAAACTAATTGCTAGCAACATTTTTAATCACACTGGAAGCACTTGGAGTGCTGGCATTTGCGCTGTCCGGCATCATGGAGGCCGCTCGAAAGCAGTTTGACCTAGTGGGCGTTGTGATGATCGGCGCGGTCACCGCCTTTGGCGGCGGAACTCTTCGGGACGTGCTGCTAGATCGAAGGCCATTTTTCTGGGTGGAGCAAGAATTCTGGGTTTGGGCCCTGATTGTGGTGGGGTTGGCCCTACCGTTTTTCTTCAAAGCAAACCACATCGCACTGACCGAAAAAGCGATTCTGATTCCTGATGCCGTTGGCCTTGGAATATTCGCAGCTGGCGGCACCCACCTGGCACTCATGGCAGACATGAGCCCGTTGATTGCGGTTTTGATGGGTGTTATTACCGCGGTCGCCGGTGGTGTGCTGAGAGACGTGTTGGTCAATGAGGTTCCTAGGGCCCTTCATGACCACCAGCCCTACGCGGCGATTGCCTTTGGGGGCGGTTGGATAGTGGTGTTATTTGGGTATCTGAACACTCCTGAGTACCTAGACGTTGCTGTAGCCGCAGTTATTATGGTTGCTGTCCGACTCATTGTGATTCGATTCAAAATAGAACTCTTCCGCTGGCGCTACCTATAGCCCCAGGCAAACTGCCAAGACACGGGGTTTAGGCCGGTTTGCATGTTGTCAAATCTAAGATCCAGTTGCCAGCCTAGAAAAGCCGAGACAGCTTGGTAAGCCTTCAATGAAAGCCACGGCACCCGCCAAAGAGAAAGATGCGGCTAGGGATTAGGTGGTTTTTAAGCTGAGAAAACACTGACAGCTTGATGTTGAAACCCTGACTTTCACTCGGTCAGCGGCTCTCTACTCCTATCGTTTGGCTATGTGATTTTCATAGATTGCATACCCTCCTAATAGGGAAACCCTCGGGCAAGAACCCGAGGGTTTTTTCTTTAACCGACTTGTTGGAGCTTTCTTTGCCCTCGAATGTGGCCGATGTTGCACTTCAGGTTCTTGGGGTCTCTAAAGCATTCGTCACAATGCAAAACCAGATCCTTGCGGCCATGGCCCTAACTTCTTCGGGCGTAGCGAAGGAGACTAGTTCTTTCCGGACTCGAACGCTAAGTTCCGCCAACTCGTTTCCCGATCCCGCCGACCACTTGAAGTCAATCTTGGAAAAGCCTTTAAATTCTTTAGTGACGTGAGCATATTTTTTTTTGGGTTTACTATCTTGCCGCCCAAGGTTCCATTGATTCCGTTGGGGGAGATAAGAATGCGACCTTTCAGATCAAGCGATTCGCATAATGTCCGCTGCCAAAGCATTACTGCCTGCGGAACGGCAACCGGTGCGAACCCCTAGTAAAGAATGATCTTGTCTAGAGACATTGACTGTCAGCCTAGTGACAAGGCACTGACTTACACTAGGAAGCATGTCAATGAAACCGGGGCTAGATAAAGCCGAACTAAGCACCACGACCAAACCAAACCAGGACCTGTTCCGTCACGTGAACGGTAGTTGGTTGGATTCAACCGAGATCCCAGAGGACAAAGCCGTATTCGGCAGCTTTCACATGCTGGCCGATGACTCGGAGCTAGCTGTCAAGGAGATCCTCGAGGAAGCGGCCAACAACCCGTCGCCTGGCGTGAGCCAACAGATTGGTGATCTCTACGCATCGTTCCTTGATGAAGAGCGAATTGAAAAACTTGGTGCCACACCATTAGTAGCGGACCTAGCCAAAATTGCGGCGATCAAAGACCTCAAGGAACTTCACCACTTGATGGGTCACCTCGAACGCATGGGCGTAGGAGGCTTATGGGGAAGCTACATCGACAATGACTCAGGTAACCCAGAGCGTTACCTCGTGCATTTTTATAACGGCGGCCTAGGTCTGCCGGATAAGGATTACTACACAGACGACAAGTACAAAGATGTCCGCGAAGAATACCCAAAGCACATTGCTCGCACTTTGGTCTTAGCTGGTTGGGATAAAGCAGAAGCAGTTGACAAAGCCAACCAAATTCTGGAACTCGAAACGAAGATCGCCTCTAAGCACTGGAGCCGAGTCGAAGCAAGGGATGCCGAAAAGACCTACAACTTAAAAACTTTCGCAGAACTAAAAACGCTTGCGCCAAGCGTTCACTTTGACGAATACCTTTCGGGTCTTGGCCTAACTGACTCATTCCTTGAATGGAATGTAGTTATGATGCCCTCTTTCTTCGAGGGCCTGGCCGATGTTTTGGTGCCAGAAAATCTAGAAGCCCTAAAGACTTGGCTGAGCTGGGTTTATGTTCGAGCGCACGCTCCCTACCTCTCGGGTGACTTTGTGGCCGAGCGCTTTGGCTTTTATGGAACCAAGTTGACTGGACAGCCAGTCAATCGTCCAAGGTGGAAGCGTGCCGTCAGCCTGGTGGAGGGAAGCCTAGGGGAAGCGGTTGGCCAGATTTACGTGGACAAGCACTTCCCAGCAAGCTCGAAATCCAAGATGGACATCTTGGTTGCTCACCTAATTGAGGCTTATCGCCAAAGTATTGACAAGCTCGACTGGATGACAAGCGCTACCAAGGAAAGAGCGCAGGAGAAGCTATCAAAGTTCACCCCCAAGATTGGTTACCCGGTTAAGTGGCATGACTATTCGAGCATCGCTATCTCTCGCGACAATCTCTTGCAAAACATTCAAAATGTTTCCGAGTGGGACTTTGACTTTCAGGTCAAGAAGATCGGATCACCGATTGATCGCGACGAATGGCACATGACACCTCAGACGGTGAACGCCTATTACAACCCAGGTCTCAACGAGATCGTCTTCCCGGCGGCAATTTTACAACCACCGTTTTTCTCAGAAGAGACCGATGATGCTATGAACTTTGGTGGCATCGGCGCCGTAATTGGCCACGAGATTGGTCATGGTTTCGATGACCAGGGTGCGAAGTATGACGGTGACGGTAAGTTGGCTTCCTGGTGGACAAAGACCGACCTGAAGGCATTCGACAAGCTAACCAAATCGCTTATTGCCCAGTACAACGAACTGAGCCCATCTCAGCTTGAAGACAGCCACAAAGTAAACGGCGAGCTCACTATCGGTGAGAACATCGGAGACCTAGGTGGTCTTGGCATTGCGTGGAAGGCCTACTTAATCTCGCTTGATGGCAAGGAGCCTCCAACAATCGATGGCGTCACTGCTGCTGAGAGGTTTTTGTTTTCTTGGGCGCAGTGCTGGAGAGGAGTTAGCCGAGATGAAATCGCCATCCAGCGCTTGGCAACCGATCCGCACTCACCGGCTGAGTTCAGATGTAACCAGGTGGTGAAAAACTTAGACATTTTTCACGACACCTTCCAGACCAGTGACAAAGATCCGATGTGGTTGGCACCTGAAGAGCGCGTGGTCATCTGGTGAAGCTCTGGTTTCGAATCTTATTCATCAAGCTGACTTGGCGCCGCAGATCAAAGGTGACTATCGAGGAGGTTTCGTCGGTAACGCTTCGAGTGATGCCGAGCGACCTGGATGTTTATAAACACATGAACAACGGCGTCTTTTTGACCATTATGGACCTTGGTCGCTACGACCAAGGACTCAGAACTGGAATCTGGCAAATATGGAACAAAAAAGGCTGGTACCCGATAGTCGTGAACTCAACAATCAGCTATCGCAAGTCGCTTGAGCCTTGGCAAAAGTTTGATCTCGAGACCAAGGTGGTTGGCTGGGACGATGTCGCCGTCTACATTGAACAGCGATTTGTTCGAAACGGCGAGATCTATGCCAAGGCAATTATGCGCGGTCGATTCCTGAAGCGCTCTTGGGGCACTCTAACCCCGCAGGAAGTAATGGATGGCTCCGGTGGCTGGCCCGGAGAACGACCGGAGTTACCGAAGTGGATCACTAGATGGGCCAAAGACACCGCACTACCTAAGGGTAAAGAGCCAGCTCCCAGCACCTGGGACTAGTTAGCCCCTGGCCACCGGCAAGAAGCAACGGCTTCTTCGATGGTCCCCTTCAGTAAGTCATGGGTGTCCGGATGCTTTTCCATGTATTTCACTACGTAGGAACAAACCGGAACAACTTGTCTATCGCCTTGATCTCTGATGTCTTGAAGTGATTCTCGAACCAGAATTGCTGCCAAGTGTTTGCCCTGGTGCTCCGGGTTTACTTCGGTGTGGACAAGATGAATTTCATCGCCCTTGACCACGTAATCCAGCAGACCAACGCGAGAAGAGTTCAAGAAGAGTTCAAAGCGTTGGTTGTCGCTATCGTGCACTACCTGTGTGCTCATGATGTTAATCTTTCTTACTATGGCTATAAATCAGGTTATCAATGGCGAGAACCTCGCCGCACTTAAATCTATGGCCGATGAGTCCTTCCAGCTGATATATATCGACCCACCCTTCAACACCGGGCGTGCACAGGTCAGAACAAACCGAAGTTCGACATCGAGTGAAACTGGCAATCTGGGTTTCCAGGGCAAGAGGTATGAACAGGTCGTTAAATCGGTTTTGTCATACGATGATGATTTTGCCGACTACTGGGCATTTTTAGAGCCACGCCTAATTGAGGCATACCGATTACTTCATAAGACCGGAACGATTTACCTACACCTGGACTACCGCGAGGCGCACTATGCAAAGGTCCTGATGGACGCCTTATTCGGTAGAGAGTGCTTTCTAAATGAAATCATCTGGGCCTACGACTACGGTGGAAAATCAAAGAGTCGCTGGCCAGCAAAGCATGACACCATCTTGGTTTACGTGAAAAACCCCAATGCCTACTATTTCGACAGTGCGACGGTTGATCGCGAACCGTACATGGCACCGGGGCTAGTTACACCCGAAAAAGTCGCTCGTGGAAAGTTGCCCACTGACGTCTGGTGGCACACGATTGTTTCTCCAACCGGAAAAGAAAAAACCAGCTATCCCACCCAAAAGCCGCTCGGCATTCTTAGGAGAATCATCAGCGCGAGTTCCAAGCCCGGCGACAGCGTGCTTGATTTCTTCGCTGGCTCTGGAACTACCGCTCATGCAGCCTTTGAATTGGAGAGAAAATTTGTGGTCGTGGATCAAAACCCGGAATCAATAGAAATAATCACTCGACGGCTCAACGGTCTTGGCGTTGAGTACGAGCTTCGAGTGAAATAATCCAAACAATCAAAAGAGCAACCAGAATAAACAGGCTTGCCGCCGCCATAGCCATGCCTAAGTTTTCAGGCCCTGGCCTCGAAATCAATCGAAACATTACTAGCGGCAGAGTTGCCTG
>Ga0307933_1000117_pt1 | contig 72608 bp, 65 predicted proteins | sample OrgLakmetageno88_FD_201811 | JGI IMG/M metagenome (GOLD analysis project Ga0307933, IMG submission 201811) | Saline water microbial communities from Organic Lake, Antarctica - #88 | ecosystem: Environmental > Aquatic > Non-marine Saline and Alkaline > Saline | place: Antarctica: Organic Lake...
TGGTAAATGACAAATACACTATTGTATGCTTAGGAATAAAAGTTATGGTTGCTCCGGTGATATCTGTTCTTGTGGCACCCTGTATATTCTGAGTGGTAGCAGATAAAGAAACACTTTTCATAGAACTTCCATACGCATCACTAGACCATAAGTTTCCAGATTCATCAATGTAGACCGTTTTTTTAACTGTAGTACTACTTGTAGCTAATTCTCCTGGATTTGTTCCTCCAGTGGTTACAGCAAGGTCATCAATACGCAAGGTCTGGATTCCTGTCTTACTTCCAGCCACATGCAATTCTGCTTGAGGATTACTTGTTCCTATACCCACCTGGGCATGAATAGTTAAACAAATACATAAAACGAATGTAAAAAAAGCAAAAATTGTTCTCATCAAATCTATTTTTTAAAATCCGAGGCAAATGTAAATAAACATTCCACAGAATATTGTGATCAGGTTAACAATTCGATGAATGGTACAACCTTTATCTAACCATGATTAAACATAAGATGAACTGTGATAGTCTAATTTAAATGAGTAACTCTGGAGAACTTTTTAGAGGATCTAAATAATTTTTAACGTTAAAGGGATTCGAGTATTGAGCAAAAATTAGTGTGGCAATGAACACATTGTCTTTAGGTTCTTTTTAAAGCTAAAAAAGTATCCAATTCTGAATTCTGAAAATCTGCCCGACCGGAGTTTCTATAAAATTAAAATCAGGCATATGTTGTCCATTGATCTACTGAAGTAGTCATAAGGTTATATACCAAAAAACAAAGACCTTGCTTGTTATTGATTTACTAGGTTTAAAAACCATCTATAAGGATGTTAAAATGACGGTATCATTTTATTCCTAATCTAGATGGATAAATCATACTTTATTTGGTACAATTGTCTAGCTCTTAAAAATTTATTTCTTTTTCATCCTCGCCATAAAGAAACCGTCAAAACCATCCCTATGAGCGTATAGTGTTTGTGAATCTTCTAGTTCAAAATCTGCTCCAGCTTCTGACCTCAAGAATTTCTCTACTTGTATCTCATTTTCTGAAGGAAAAATAGAACATGTGGCATAGACCATTCTACCACCAGATTTTACCACGCGACTATAGGATTGTAAAATTTCTTGTTGGGTGTCTTTTATTTTTTCAATAAACTCTGGTTGTAATTTCCATTTGGCATCAGGATTACGTCTTAAAACTCCTAAACCACTGCATGGTGCATCGATAAGCAATCCGTCTATTTTACCATCTAGTTTCTTGATGGTTTTAGTAGATTCTAATAATCGGGTCTCAATGTTATGAGCTCCTGCACGACGGGTACGTCTTTTTAGTTCGTTGAGTTTACTTTGATAAATATCTGTAGCGATAATTTGTCCTTTATTTTCCATCATTGCAGCTAGATGCAATGCTTTTCCACCAGCGCCAGCACAAGCATCCATAATGCGCTCTCCTGGCTTAGGGTCTAAATAAGCAGCAATAAGTTGTGATCCTGCATCTTGTACTTCAAATAATCCGTCAGTAAATAATTGTGTACGGAAAACGTTTGCACGTTCATTGAGAATTAGTGCGTCTGGAAAACGCTCGTCAGTAGTCGTCAGTATTTCTTCAGCAACTAGTTTTTCCTTTAAAGACTTGACATCAGTCTTCAATCTATTAGCTCTTAAAACTACCGATGCTTGTTGATTCAAAGCCGTAATTTCTTGGTCCCAAATGTTTCCTAGCTCTGCAATTCCCATTTCATCCATCCAGTCTGGAATGGATTCCCGCATCTTGCGATTTGTTCGTACCTCGTCCAGTCCGCCTCTTATACGTCTTACCGGAGTATTAAAATATTCTTCCCATGCAGGAAGGTCATGTCCTTTTAAAACGATCCATACACTAGTAAGTCGCCATAAATCTTCTTTGTTAAAAGGCTCACTAGCCTTGGCAATAGAAGCGTATAATCTCTTGAATCTTACGATGTCGTAGGTCATCTCAGCGATAAAACCTCTATCTCTAGAACCCCAACGTGTATCACGCTTTAGAATCTTTTGTATCGCTTGATCGGCATATTTACCGTCGTTGAAAATGTTATGCAAAGCATCTACAGTTCCCTGCACTAAATTATGGTGAAATCTCATTTTGCAAAAGTACGGCTATTCCTCAGGAAGTTAAGGGAGACTATATATTTTTTTACATGATTTTTGATAATTGTTTCGCTTTCGCGCCTTGCCTGCTGGCAGGAAAGCAGAAACTTCAACCGCCTATTTACTTTTTCTAACTTATTTTTACTCCCATGAAAAACCTGCTATTTTTTACCTTGTTGCTGACGAGCACCGCTTGTAAAACCAACTCAAAAGCTACTGAAAAAGAAGCGTTTAAAACTGATGTCACTATAGAGATCGACCAAATCATGACAGACTCTATAAGCATACGTGCGCTAGATTACCTGCATACCGATTACTGGTATTCTGGTAGTGACGGACAGTATGGAAGAATAAATGCTGCGACAGGTGAGGTCAAGAAGTTCCAACTGACTTCCAAGGAAGCTAGAAAAATGGAATACAGATCTATAGCAGTTACAGAGCAGTACACTTACCTATTAAGTGCCGGTAATCCTGCATTGATCTATAAAATAACACATGCAACCAATGAAGTCAAGTTGGTTTATACCGAGCTTGGAGATCAAGTGTTTTATGATAGTATGAAGTTTTGGAACGATCAGGAAGGAATTGCCTTTGGTGATCCTATAGAAGATTGTTTATCTATAATCAAAACTATTGACGGAGGCCAGACTTGGACAAAATCTAAATGTACCCGCCTCCCAAAATTTATAATAGGCGAAGCAGCCTTTGCAGCTAGCAATTCAAACATCAGTATCTATACAGATAATGTATGGCTGGTTACAGGAGGAGCAGCTGCTAGAGTGTTACATAGTAAAGATAGAGGCTCCACTTGGGAATCTTATGACACACCGATTATCGCTGGTGGCGAGATGACAGGTATTTATGCCATTGATTTTATAGATGACCAACGCGGTATTCTTATAGGTGGTGATTGGAACAATAAGGAAGATAACGCAGCTAACAAAGCGATAACTGATGATGGCGGTAAAACCTGGAAGCTTATGGATGCTGGCAGTGGACCAGGTTATTGTAGCGATATTGTATTTATTCCTGAAACAGAAGGAAAGGAAATTCTCGCAGTAGGACCTCAAGGAATATGGTGGAGCGGTACACAAGGTAATTCTTGGAAAAAGTTAAGTGATAAAGGCTTTTATACCGTTAAAATGATCAATAATAAAGAAGGTTTCCTTGCAGGACGCTCTAAGGTAAGTAAATTCATACTTAACAAATTGGAGTAAATTTACATAAGTAGATATTATCGATGAAATACACAAAACATAGATAATTAACACGCTTACTTACAAGGAAATAGCATATTGACAGTTTTATTTGCCTTTAAAAGTGTTTTAAGCTTCTCTACCCTACAATAAACTCTTATTTTTACAAAGGTTTAAGTAAATAAACAAGTTGGTATTCCAAGACTACTGTTTATTAAAATAAAGCGGTGGAGATCGTTTATAAAGAGAGGAGGAGTCCTCTCTTTTTTTGCTTTAAACTCAACTATCTAGATAGAAGAAACTTTTTTAATCCATCGTAATTACTAATCGCTATAGCCACCTTTTTCTTATTTATTACCTGTTTAATTTGTTCTGGTAATGCTATTTTAACGTTCAGTACACCCTCTACCGTTCGTAAAAACTTTGCAGGATGTGCTGTTTCTAAAAACACGCAATGTGTTTTCTTATGATCTTTTAAATACTCTTTACAAGCTAAATATCCTATCGCCCCGTGAGGATCTGCTATATAATCGTATTGTACTTTTATCTCTTTTAAAGCATCTTCTGTCTCCTTATCAGAATAGGAATAGGAGGAAAGCGCTTGAGACATCGATTTAAAATCTTGATGATGGATTTCTTGTATACGCACAAAATTACTCGGATTAGAAACATCCATAGCATTACTTATGGTTGCTACCGTTGGTTCTGGGCTATATTCTTGTGTTTCCAAAAATTTAGTAATCACATTATTTTCATTGTTTGCCGCAATAAAATGATGGATAGGAAGTCCTAGTTTTTTTGCCATCATTCCAGCACATATATTCCCAAAATTTCCGCTAGGAACTGAAAAAACAATTTTATTATGCTTTTTATACAGCTGCTGGTAGGCAAAAAAGAAATAAAACATTTGTGGTAGCCATCTTGCGACATTTATAGAGTTGGCACTAGTGAGTCGCATTTGCGATGTCAAATCGGTATCGCTAAAAGCACGTTTTACCATATCTTGACAATCGTCAAAAACACCATCTACTTCTAAAGCGGTAATATTTTGTCCCAAGGTCGTCAACTGTTTTTCTTGAACATCACTTACTTTACCTTTTGGATAAAGGATAACTACTTGAACACCTTCTACGCCTAAAAATCCGTGAGCTACAGCACCTCCAGTATCTCCAGAAGTAGCAACTAAAACAGTGATTTCCTCTTTATTATGCTGATTAAAGTAGCCTAAACATCTGGCCATAAATCGAGCACCTACATCTTTGAATGCCATAGTAGGGCCATGGAAGAGTTCTAAAGTCGAGATGTGACTGTCTAATGCAACTATCGGAAAGTCAAAGTCAATTGTTTCTTTGATGATCTCTTTTAATACATCATCAGGAATCTCAGGACTTACAAATTGTTCTATCACTCTAAAAGCTATTTCTTCACGACTTAAATCTATTATGGAGGAAAAGAATGCCTCTTCTAAAGCAGTTATAGTTTCAGGAAAATACAAGCCTTTATCGGGAGCAAGTCCTTTTATAACTGCTTCTTTGAAAGAACTCTTAGGGGCTTTATTATGAAGTGAGTAATAATTCATAAACTAAGAGTTGAGTATTTTAATTCCTTGGTGGTTGATGCCAGAAACGTGAGTTTCAAAATCAATACCGGTAGGTATATAAATGTCTATCATCTTTTGTTCTATTTCTAGAGCCATTTTCTTTCCTTTGCACAACGCAAAAATACTAGGACCTGATCCTGAAATACCACATCCTAATGCTCCAGTATGCAAAACGGCTGTTTTTACTTCTTTGTAATGAGGAATCAAGGTACTTCTATAGGGTTCAATAACGACATCATTCAGGGAGTCGGCTATTAAATCATAATTTGAAGTGTGAAGGGCATGAATCAAGCTTCCTAAATTTGCCCATTGTTCAATGGCAAGATCTAAAGGTATCTTTTTAGGAAGTACCGCTCTGGAATCGGCAGTTTTAATTTCTATTTGAGGATGTATAATCGTTGCAAACAAGTCGGCTGGGGTAGGGATTTCCAAAACTTTTACTGGATGGCAGGATTTTACGAGCGTAAAACCACCATAGATAGCCGGAGCAAGGTTATCAGCATGTTCACATTTACTGGCTACCGCTTCTCCTTTCATAGCAAAAGTGGTGAGCTGTTCTCTGTTATAGGGCTTTCCTAGCAACTCGTTTAAAGCTACAACCACTCCAGCGGCACTTGCAGCGCTACTTCCTATACCACTTCCTGGCTTGATGTATTTATAAATCTCGATTTCAATCCCTAATTCTGGATCAAAATCATTTACAAAAGCTTGAGCAGCAACTCCAGCAACGTTTTGCTCTGTTGCCATAGGAAGCACATACCCCATACATTTAGTGATGACAACGCCCTTTTTTACAACTTGTCTTACGACCATTTCATCTCCTATAGTATCTAGACAGAAACCAAGTACGTCAAAACCGCACGCCACGTTTGCTACCGTTGCTGGGGCAAATACTTTTACTTCTTTCATTACTCAGTTGTTTCCTGTTTTAATAATATCTGCAAATAGACCTGATGCAGTAACATCAGCTCCTGCGCCAGCTCCTTTTACAATTAAAGGTTGTTCTGGATATCTCCTAGTGTAGAACATGACAATATTATCACTTCCTTTTAAGTTGTGAAAAGGGTGGCCTACTGGAACTTCTTTTAATCCTACGCTAGCTCCATTCTCGGTAAGCGTTGCTACGTATTTGAGTTGGTTTTTGTTCGCTTTAGCGGAAGCGTACAAGGATTGAAAATGAGCCTCATCATCTATCAATGTGCTGTAAAAGTCAGCTACGCTATCGCTGTTGTTGTTGTTATCCGTAAGGAATGAATTGTTCTGAATATCCTCCAGATTCATGGCAAGACCACTTTCTCTGGCGAGAATCAAAATCTTTCTTGCGACATCTACACCACTTAAATCTATACGTGGATCGGGCTCTGTAAAGCCTAGTTCTTGCGCTTGTTGTACAATATCGTGAAACTTTGTCTGATCGGTAAAATTGTTAAATACAAAATTAAGACTCCCAGATAAAACCGCTTGAATAGAAATAATTTTATCTCCAGAAGCCATGAGATTCCTCAAGGTATCAATAATGGGCAATCCAGCTCCTACATTGGTTTCAAATAAGAATGGCGCATTGTATTTTAAAGAGTATTTCTTGAGCTGCTGGTAGTCTTCTAGCGCTGCCGAACAAGCAATTTTATTACAAGCTACTACAGCTATACTTTCCTTTAAATAATAGGCATATTCTTTTGAAACGCTTGCGCTAGCCGTCACATCGACAAACACACTATTGCGCAAGTTGAGATCAATCGCTTTTTTACGAAACTTTTCCAGACGGGTTACTTCTCCATTTACTAAGGATTCCTGCCAAGTCTGTAAATCCATACCGTCAGATTTAAAATACATCTTCCTAGAATTAGTAATCCCAATTACCCGTACATGGAGTTTTAGATGCTCTTTTAAGTACTTGCGTTGCTCTTTGATCTGGTCTATAAGTTTCTCACCTACGTTTCCTACACCGGCAATAAATAAGTTGATTTGTTTATGATTCCCTTCAAAGAATCGCTCGTGTAACGTATTCAATGCTTTTTTTACATCTTTTTGATCAATTACAGCGCTGATATTCATTTCTGATGCTCCCTGGGCAATGGCTCTTATATTGATGTTATTTTTTCCCAATGCACCAAACATTTTACCGCTCATACCTTGTAAATGTTTCATGCGACTGCCCACTAAAGCTATAATAGCAAGGTTTTTCTCTACAATAACGGAATCGAGTTGATGTCGTTCTATTTCATAGGAAAAAGTATCATTGATTCCATTCTCTGCTTTTTGAATGTCTTGTTGATCTACAGCTATACAAATAGAATGCTCTGATGAGGCTTGTGTAATTAAAATTACATTAATACGATCATGGGCAAGTCTTTCAAATAACTTTTTAGAAAATCCTGGTATTCCTACCATACCATTCCCTTGAAGCGTTAACAAGCTGATGTGATCCACATTACTAATTCCTGTCGCATTTAGACCTTCCTTATGTGCTGTTTCTGAAATGCGTGTCCCAGCATCTTGTGGTTGCAAGGTATTTTTAATCAAAACAGGAATTTTTAATTCCAGAACTGGCAGTATGGATGGCGGGTACAACACCTTAGCTCCAAAATGAGACAATTCCATCGCTTCTTGATAAGTGATGTTTTCAATAGGATATGCTTGTTTAACCAATTTCGGATTTGCGGTAAACATACCGCTTACATCGGTCCATATTACTAATTCCTGAGCACTTATGGCTGCAGCAACTAATGCTGCTGTATAATCAGATCCTCCACGTCCTAAAGTAGTCGCTTCACCATTGATGGATCTGGAGATAAAGCCTGGTAAAATGCTAATAGACTGTTGCGCTTTTCTAAAATAGGCTAGGATATGGGCATTAGTTTCTGGAAGTAGTACTTGTGCTTTCGTAAAAGCCTCATCAGTGACAATGAGTTCTTGTGAGTTTTTTAGAACTGCATTTAGACCCCTTGATTTTAAGGCTTCCGTGATAATAAAAGCAGAAAGTTGTTCTCCAAAACTGAGTAATTTATCCGAGGTTTTAGGGGATAACTCATTGATCAAATAAATACCGTTAAGTAAATTCTTTAAGTGCTGGAGTTTTTCTTGTAATCTTGACTTGATTACTGATGCATGCTCCGGTATAAGCTCCTTTAATATTTGAAAATGTTGTTCTTCTATAGCGATTAAAGCGTCTAAATAAGAAACATCGCCTTGTTGTGCTAATAAACCAGTTTTATGTAATTGATCAGTGATTCCTCCTATGGCAGAAACTATACCTATTACTCTTTCCTCTTGAGATTGTGCTTTGAGAATGGCAATAACACGATTTATATGTTGAGAACTCCCTACAGAAGTACCACCGAATTTTAAGACTTTCATAGTTGAAAACTTTGATAATTGAAATTATTTTAAGAAAACGATGTCATCCCATACACCAAACAGATGATAATAAAATGCTAGTAACCCAAAAGGGTGTTCCCTGTAATCCATATCATGCTACATATAAACACCGATTGTAACAGCTGGTGGACAGTCTTGATAGGTACTATTATTTTTGTGCAAATCTTTGATAATTAGAAGTTCAAATCTAAAGTTATAAGTCTAAAGAGCAACTATTTTCTTAATTTATTTCATCAATAGATGGACGACTTAGTTTTGTAAGAAAGATAAAAACGCCAGTTTAAACAGAGCCGGCACGATTATAAAACTAACAATCCATTTTCTCGTAAAAGCTCCATTTCTTCAGCATACCAGAAAGATTCGAAATCCTCATATTGAGCTTCGTATGAAGTTTTGATTTGAGAAAACGTAGTGAGTTTATGGGTAGGCTGCCATAATTCCAATTGGTCTAATAACCAGTTGCCTTGATCTTCAGGAAGTGCTATTTGCAAGGAACTTGATTTATCATGAAACACCAGATCCAAATAAGGAACTTTTACACCCTTTTTAGTCTTTGTAAAAGTACCAATCAAAGGTAAATTACCTAAGTAAATCACTTTTGAATTGGATTTAATGGATCTAAAAGAATCTTTATTTAAGCAATCTTCTATATAGTAAGGGGCAATAGTTGTTTGTGGAATCTCAAAATCGAACCATTCCTGTAACGACATATCAAAGCCTATACCATGCATAAAATTGAATAAGGACTTTTTCAATCCATCACTAAAAATGCTGTGATCAATTCCTGTAGAATCGGTAAACTGCACATCATTATTAGCAAAGCTAATTTCCTTTAAGTGAGGTGTAATGCCATAATCTTGTGTATTCATTCCTACTGGACTATGGGCGGTAAGAGCAAATTGATGCCAAAAACCACTTTGGATAACACCTAATTCAAACAATTGTCTGGTCATTTCTAAACTGTCTACGGTTTCCTGAATCGTTTGTGTAGGATAACCGTACATTAAATAGGAGTGGACCATAATACCAGCAGCGGTAAGACTTCTAGTCACTTGTGCGACTTGCTCTACAGTCACACCTTTATCGATCAATTTCAACAAGCGATCTGACGCTACTTCAAGTCCGCCAGAAACGGCAATACAGCCAGAAGCCTTTAATAAATAACACAAGTCTGGTGTAAAGTTCTTTTCAAATCGTATGTTGGTCCACCAAGTGACGGTTAAATTTCTTTTTAGGATTTCTAAGGCTACAGCTCTCATCAAAGCAGGCGGTGCAGCTTCATCAACAAAATGAAAACCTTGTTCTCCAGTTTGTGCGATCAATTGCTCCATGCGATCCACAAGAATAGTGGCAGCTACAGGCTCATAAAGACTGATATAATCAAGCGAGATGTCACAAAAGGTACATTTACCCCAGTAACAACCATGTGCCATAGTCAGTTTGTTCCACCTACCATCGCTCCAAAGACTGTGCATAGGATTTGCAACTTCTATCACAGAGATGTACTGATCTAAAAGCAAGTTGGCATAATCTGGGGTTCCTACTTGCAGCTGCTTATAATCGGATTTTTTAGAATTGTTTTTATAAGTAACTTGTTCATCTTCTAGTACAAACGTTCTTTTCAATTCTAGGTCTTGAATAGGTTTTAAAGGATGATGCAATACATAATCTGTAACTAATTCTAGCGGTAATTCTCCATCATCCAAGCATATAAAATCTACAAACTCAAATACCCGAGCGTCTTTTAAGGAACGCAATTCTGTATTAGGAAAACCGCCTCCCATGGCGATTTTAGTATTTGGAAAATGCTTTTTGATAAACTGAGAAGATCTCAAGCCACTGTATAAGTTACCCGGGAAGGGGACAGACATCACTACCAATTTTGGTTGGATTTCCTGGAGTTTCTTTTTTAAAATAGAAACAGTTATTTCATCTATGTAGGATAATGGCTGCTGCAATTCCTCATAAAGCTCATCAAAACTGTTGGCACTCATTCCCAGTCGCTCTGCATAACGACTAAAACCGAAATTATCATCCACACAATCTACTATAAAATCAGATAAGTCCTCCAAGTATAAGGTAGCGAGGTGCTTTGCTTTATCTTGCATTCCCATGTTTCCAAAAGCCCATTCTAGGTCGTCTATTTGATCAAATCTAGAGGCTTGTGGGAGGAAATTATCAGTACAAATTTGTCTTGCAAAAGTATCGTTATGACCTTGAAGGAAAGAGATGATGTTGTCTAGCGGTCTTATATAATGATCTTTTAACGCATAGATGCGCTGACTGTTATCGCTTAAAATGCTGTTTTTATCCAGCGCATAATCAAAAAGCTTTGTCATTCCAGCAGATGAAAACAACTCTAAAATGACTTCGATACCTAAATCCATTTGATAGGAATCAATGTCCTTGGTATTTAGAAAGCCTTTGATATAAGCCGTTGCCGGATACGGGGTATTCAGTTGAGTAAATGGAGGCGTGAAAAGGAAAAGGTCTTTTTGCATAGATCAAAATAGAATGCAAATTTAAGGTATGTGTTTGTTCCGCTTTCGCGAAAGCGGAATTCTTATTCTAATTTATTTTCTAGTTAAGAAACCGATTTCAAATTATCATTTACTGCTTGTTGATATGCCCTAGGATTATTTGCTTTTTTGATGGCTTTAAACGTCTTCTGCGGATTTGGAAAAGTTTGAGACCAGTATTCCCAAAAGCCCTGCATTTTCATTTTGATAGGAGTAGGGCCTTGAAGAAATTCATCGTATTCTTTATATAGGGTATCATGGAACTCTCTGAAAATCTCCCACCTGTTCTCGGGATATAGCTCTGTATTTGCTCTAATCATGCTGGGCAGAAATGGATCTGCAATGAGGCCGCGACCTAACATCCAGTGATCAATGCTAGGGAACAGCGTTTGCATCTGTCTAAAACCAGCTACAGTTGTTATATCGCCATTGTAATAGAGTTTATGTTTGGAAGTGTCCAGACATTTTTGAAAAGACTCCAGATCAACGCCACCTTTGTAGAGTTGCTTTCCTATACGTGCATGAATCGCGATATTTTTAATAGGATACTTTTCTAGAATAGGAAAGGTCCCTAAAATCTCTGTGGGCTCTAGATAACCCATTCTCATTTTCATGGAAACAATAACATCTGTTTCTGCATGGACACGTTTTAAGATATGATCAATCTTTGCTGGGTCGCAAATAAGACCGCTTCCCATTCCTTTTTTAGTCACCATAGGATAAGGACAACCCAGATTCCAGTTGAGTTCTTTATAGCCTAAAGACCTTATGTATTTTACTGCGGTAATAAACTCGTCTGCATCATTAGTCATCACTTGAGGAATCAACTCAGGAACAAGATTGTTTTCTAATTGTAAATCACGCTGGTATTTACTGCTGATGACTGGTTTGTTATTGAACCTTATGTAAGGCGCGTAAAAGGTATCTATTCCACCAAAGTACTTGTGAACTGCATTACGAAATCTAAATTCTGTAAAGCCTTGTAGAGGTGAAGAAAGTAAAGTGAAGTTATTTGCGATGATTTCTTAAAGTAAGTGATTGCTAGATTGCAAAAGTAACTCAAGGCTTAGAGTAAATGTTGTATAAACCTTCAATTAAATTTAATCATTTGACTGCTGCGTGTTTTTATTTTAACATATCTGTACATCATAGTTCCCGATGCGATGATATTCACAATCCAAACGGAGAAACCTACAAACAGTAATTTTTGAGCTTCAATATCAAACTCTGTAAATTCCTTAAATTCAGATAGTAAAGCGACAAGGAAAAACAGGTTACAAAAGAAAATCAAACCACCTATTAAAAGACCTGACACTTTATTCTTAAAAATAATTTGCAGTATTAAAACGATCATTAATACAATGTAAAACGGAGCTATTGAAAATGCTGGTGTATATCCAGCCAAAAAAATCAATACAAGAAAATAGAACTCAGGCAATTTTAGAAGGAGGTTTTTCATTATACCGGCAAGTTTTACATTAATACAGCTGCTTATTCTTCTTCATCTATTTTAGGAACATAATGGACCAAGTCTTTTAGCGTCACCTTTCTTTCAATAATTCCTACAGCTGTAAATTCTTCAATAATGGTATCTACTGTGCTTTCCCATAGCTGTTCACTACTAAACTCTGTGCGCAACAGCCATTGTTGTACATCTCCTACTTGCAGGTTGTAATGAGATGCAATAGTGCGGTCTATACTCGGTATAGACTTAAAGTCTGCTGTATAGATATTGATAATATGAAGCATTTTTGATAAGGCTTCTTCTTTTTCTTTGATACAGTTTTCGGTGGCAGCAATGACAAAACTAGGCCATGGAGTGGCTATAGTTTCCAGGCGTTTGAAAATACCTTTATCTACTATAGGTTGAGTCATGTAGCGTTCCCAAAGAAATAGTTGCGCTTTATTAGTGCTCAACGCTTTTACCGCACCGTCTAGAGTATTAATCAATTCAAACTCTATGTCATTTGTATCCCATCCATGTCTTTTAGCAAGAAGGTAACTCATTAAATGAGAACCGCTTCCGTAACGGCTTATGGCTATTTTTCCGTCTTCTAATTGTTCAGTACGATCTGCTTCAATTTGTCCTGGTGCATGAACACCCCAAAGCAGTGGTGAAGAAACGTATACTTGAAGGATGCGCGATTTGTTACCGGCGATGATATCTTTTACGATACCATCTGTCAATATACAAGCCACGTCCAGTTTTTCATTGCGTAGAAGTTTACTCATGAGGCCAGTTCCTTCTGGCACATCTTGCCATTGTAGATCTATTCCCGCTTTTGCGAAAGCATCATCCTCAAGAGCTAAGTGCCAGGGCAAATTAAAATGCTCTGGTACACCGCCTATTTTTATGGTTATTTTTTTTTCCATCGAAGACAAAGATAGTACACAGGTGTTAAGTAAATATGAAAGTACAAAGGCTATTCGTGACTTGTGCTAAGCCACAACGGCATCTAGGGTGAATTTGATCAATTTCTCTACTGTTGCAGCAGGTTGGTTTGAGAATTCTCCAGTAGCGCGATTTGCTAAAATTGCATTTAAAGAAACAGCACGATGTCCTAAGAGTGCAGCCATCGCGTAGATTCCAGCGGTTTCCATTTCTAAGTTGGTAATTTTATGTCCCTCAAAGTTAAAATCTGCTATATGAGTATTGAGATTTTTCTCTGAGGGTTCTAGTCTAATTTTACGGCTTTGTGGACCATAAAATCCAACGTTTGTAATGGTATTGCCGTTTTTCATTTCTAAGGTTTGGAACTTTTGAGCAAGATCTGGATCGCAAGCAACGACGTAAGGGGCAGCCTGTAATTTTGATCTGGGTATTTGTTTGGATACCGCTTTCGCGAAAGCGAGATCACCACCATCACTTTCATACCAATGCATCAAACTGTCAAAACCTATCCCACGCTGCGATAGTAAGAAGCTATCCACAGGAATATCGCTTTGAACCGCACCACTAGTTCCTACACGTATGATATCTAAAGACTTGAGTTCTTTATGAATCTCTCTAGTTTTAAAATCTATATTAACTAAAGCGTCCAACTCATTAAAAACAATATCAATATTATCAGTTCCTATACCTGTAGAAACCACGCTGATGCGTCTATTTTTGTAAACACCTGTATGTGTGTGGAATTCTCGTTTTCCTACCTTTAATTCAATCACATCAAAATACTTAGATACTTCGCTCACACGTTCGGGATCTCCTACGGTAATAACCGTATCGGCCAGTTGGTGAGGTTTTAAGTTGAGATGATAAATACTCCCATCTGGATTGATGATGAGCTCTGAGTTTGCTATGGGCATATTATATTTCGTGTTTTGCGATGAGTGAAATTTCCACATTCACATATTTAGGCAAATTGGCTACTTCTACAGTCTCTCTTGCAGGTGCAGTTTCTTCCTTAAAATAACTTCCATAAACCTCATTTACGGTTGCAAAGTTGGACATGTCACTAAGAAATATACTTGTTTTAAGAACATGCTCAAAAGTCATGTCTACTTGCTTTAACAGACTCTCTAAGTGTTTCATCACCAAATGAGTTTCTTCCTTAAGATCATCTATTTTTAATTCTCCAGTGCTGGGATCGATGGCGATTTGGCCACTCGTATATAGAGTGTGTTCATAAGCATTTTTATAGTAAACAGCCTGATTATAAGGGCCAATAGGTTTAGGCGCAAGGTTAGTGTATATAATTTTTTTCATAATACTAAATTAATGAATAGTGACTGTAGACCTTTAAAATCCATCTTAATTTTTAAACAAAAAAAGCGCATTGAATAAAACAATGCGCTTGATATTGATGAAGAGCCGTAGCTCCAAATATTTTATTGAATGATCTTCATTTCAAAAACAAGATCTGTGTTGGGAGCGATCACACCACCTGCACCACGCTCACCATAAGCGAGATCAGATGGTATAAATGCTACGATTTCATCACCGTAATTCATGCTTAACATCGCGTCTTTAAACCCTTGAACCATCCCTACAGAAGAACTGTATTGCACTGGCATAGGAGCATAGGCACCCATTTGTTCTTTTCTAGCATTGATATTATCAAATTTTTGAGCAACTTCAAGAATCGAAGAATCAAATAAAGTACCGTCCAAAAAGAAGCCACTATAATCCATCATGACAGATGCACCTTCAGCTGGTTTTTCACCATTTCCTTTACTTTTCACGTATACCATAACATTACTATTAGGTAATTTTGTTGCCTTTTCTTTTAAAGCAGCAAGTTCTTCAGCTTTTGCTGTTCTTGCAGCTGGAGCAGCAGCAGCTCTTTCAGCGGCTAACTTGGCAGCTTTCTCTTTTTCAATCTCGGCAGCACTAATAGCATCTTCAAAAGTTTTAACCGCATCCCATTTCTTAGCAGCTTTTCCTTTACGAATAATGGAAACTTTTTGCATGATCATTGAATCTACAGGACGCTGTCCGTTTACCGGAGTTAACGCTATAGAATCAACCACTTCTAGTCCTTTTACCACTTTACCAAATACGTTATAACGCATATCGAGGCTAGGATTTTCTTTATGCATGATGAAGAACTGACTTCCGTTAGTATTAGGGCCAGAATTTGCCATAGAAAGAATACCTTTTGAATCGTGCTTTAAAGTATCACTTACCTCTTGATCAAATTTATAACCTACATCACCGCTACCAGTGCCACTAATGTCGCCACCTTGGATCATGAAATCTTTCATAACTCTATGAAAGATTAATCCGTCATAGAAAGGTTTCCCTTTTAACGAATCGTTTACTAATGGGTGTTTTCCTTCTACTAATGCAACAAAGTTAGCACTAGAAATAGGTGCCGCTTCATAATACAATTGAGCAAACATGGTCCCTTTATTAGTTTGAATTTCTGCATAGATACCATCTTCTGCGTCTGGATATTTGTCTTCACAAGATGATGCCATAAATACAAGGGCAATAATTGCAAGGAGTCCGTGGATTTTTTTCATTTTACTAATTTATTTTTGTTTAAATATATTTAATTATTCGCATTGGCACTGAATAAAATTCAGTATTAATGTTAATTTTCTTTAAAAGTAAGAAAGTACAAGACGTCTTACAACATTATTTTTCTAAGTTAATACCTAAGAGTCTTACCCTACTTTTAAATGGAGTATTTGCACCAATACGATTATTATCTCCGTAATACCCGTAAGCGGAGTAAGAAGGGAAAAATACAATCATTTCCTCATCAGTTTTCATCAATTTCAATGCTGCTCGCATACCTCTAAAAACACCGTATTCTTGATCAAGACTTTTAGTGATAGGGGAAAGTTCTTGCTTACTGTATATGGTATCCCCATTTAAGGCTATCACATCGTATTCAAAAGTTACTCGGTCTCCAAATTTAGGTTGTACCCCTGTAGTAGAATCCATTTTAGTAAAAGAATAATAAAAACCGTTAGCACTACGTTCAAATTTTTGATCGAGATCTTTTATGATGTTTTCTATAGCTTGCTCCTCAGCGGCGTTAAGTTTCTTGTTTTTTTCTATTGACTGCTGTATGGTAGAGCTGGTAGTTGTAGTAATTGGTTTTCTTGCCTCAATCTTCTTGCTACAGCTTTGAAGAGAGAGGGTTAAAACACCTATAAGAAACGTTCTAAATAACAACTTCATGGAGCTCTTTTTCATAAGAAGGCAAGATACTAATTAATTTTTTTATGGTCTCTGTCATTGATAAATCAGATTTACCTCCAGCGGCATTTTTATGGCCGCCACCTTCCCAGTTTTCTCTAGCCAATTGATTGACATCAAAATCACCTTTAGATCTTAAAGATGTTTTGATAATCGCCTCACTTTCTTTTTCTATAAAAATTTGTGCAAAAACGATTCCGTCCAAGCTAAGTGCATAGTTGACAAAACCTTCTGTATCGCCTTTTTTAAAATTATTATCGTTCAGGTCCTTTTGAGTTAAGGTGATGTAAGCAGTTCGGTATTTTTCTAAAATGACCATATTACTTAAAGCCACACCAAGTAATTTCATTCTTGACGGCGTATTTACGTCATAAATCTTGCGGTTGATCGCTTCACTATTTGCTCCCTTATCAACAAGATTAGCCGCAACCCGTAGGGTAGTGGATGTGGTAGAACGGTATTTAAAACTGCCTGTATCGGTAAGAATGCCTGTATACATAGCAGCAGCCATAGCTGGATTAATCTTATCAGTATCATTCATCATTTCAAGAAAATGAAATATCATCTCACAGGTAGAACTCATTGAAGTATCACTATAGGTATAGGTAGCAAAATCGTCAGGTTGCTGATGATGGTCGATCATGACAAAAGTCGCATCTACTTCATTAAGAATAGACTCCATATCTCCAGCGCGATGAAATGCATTATGATCCAGGTTAAAAATAAGATCAGCTTTTTCAATTAGTCTATCTGATTGTTCCTTTTCTTTCTCGTAGTTTAAAAATAAGTCGCTGTTTTCCATCCATTTCAAAAATGAAGGAAAATCATTTGGACTGATCATGCTCACTTGATGTCCCAACTGAATGAGGTAGCCGTAAAGAGCAATAACAGATCCCACAGCATCTCCGTCTGGATTTTTATGTGGAACAATAACTATTTTTTTAGCAGTAGAAAGCTCTTGTTGTAAGTTTTGAATTTGATCTTTATTCATAGACCAGCAAAAGTAAGGATTTACTGCTTTAGTTGGTAGTAAATAGTCGTTTGTGGTTGGTAGTTTCCGGATTTTAAGCTAGAGTTACTTTTTTTTGAATTCTATAATTTTAAACCCCAGTGTTAAATAGGTACACAAATAAATTTTACAGCTAGATAAAATCACTTCTTTTATTCTTCATTTTGTTCTACGGCAGGGCAGGATCTGTTAAAGCTACCGAATGATACTTTACCTTGAGCTAAAGGAAAAAAAAGAGTGCAACTTTGTTACAAGTTAAAAGGGTTTGTGGGCAGTGCTTCTTTAATTAAAACCGGTAAAATTATATTTTAATAAAACTCAATCAAAACTAACTAATACCGTATTTTTGCAGCGCATTTTAAAAAAATATGAAAATGGCAACGAATAGAACATTTACAATGATTAAGCCTGACGGAGTTGAAGACGGTCACACAGGTGCTATACTTGACAAGATTACAGCGAGCGGTTTTAGAATCGTCGCTCTTAAGAAAACTCAAATGACTGTTGCTGATGCACAGGAATTTTATGCGGTACACAGCGAGCGTCCATTTTATGGCGAATTAGTTGAATTTATGACTCGTGGTCCCGTAGTTGCCGCTGTTCTTGAAAAAGAAAATGCAGTTGCAGATTTCCGTACATTAATTGGAGCTACAAATCCTGCTGACGCTGCTGATGGCACTATCAGAAAGATGTTTGCTAAGAGTATGGGAGAAAACGCTGTTCACGGAAGTGATAGCGATGAAAACGCAGCAATCGAGAGTGGATTCCATTTCTCAGGACGTGAAATGTTTTAAGGAATGGCCTTTATAGTAGTTTTACTACTTTTTATTATAGAAAATCCACTTTTTTTTAAAAGTGGATTTTTTTTGTACCGGTATGTTTCGCTTTCCTAAACGCCGACCGGCATGGCGTAAAAGCAAGACAGTTCTAAAACCCTTTTAAAAACTCATACACCTTTGGCAACGGCAATCCCATAACGTTATAATAACAACCTTCTAATCGGGTTACTGCTGCATAACCTAACCAGTCTTGAACACCATAGGCGCCCGCTTTATCAAATGGTTTGTAATTAGCGACATAGTAATCTATTTCTTCCTCTGTCAGTGTTGCAAAATAAACTTTAGTCACGTCATAAATAACTTCTTGGCTTTGTGTAGTTGTAAAGCAAACTGACGTGTATACTTCATGAGAATGACCACTCATCAAAGTGAGCATTTCTTTGGCATGCGTTGCATTTTTAGGCTTTTCTAATGCCTTCTCTTTGAACCATACAATAGTATCACTGGTTATTAATAACTCCTTATCTTTTAGGTCTGTTTTAAATGCACTTGCTTTTAAAACAGAAAGATAATCGGTGATTTGGTGACTTTTCAAATCAGTGCTATACACTTCATTTACAGGCCTGATTTCTATGGTGAAATCTAGATCCAATCCTTTTAAAAGCTCTTGTCTTCTAGGTGATTGTGAAGCGAGAATGATTTTTGTAGTTGCAAATTTGTCTGCTAGCATGGATCTTAATTAAGGTAATAATTGATTCTAAAGATTCCTATGGAAAGGATACCAAAAAGGAGAACGACTTTGAGAACCGTAGAAAGTATATGGAATTCCTTTTGACTTTTTGCCGACCAAAGCTTGATCATCACAAATAGCAGTGGTCCCATAATAAGGAAAACAAAGTAATAGGTAGCGATATCATTTAGATAAATATATTCATAAACATACCAACCTAATAAGATTAGAATACCTATAATAAAAAAAGCAATAAACTTTGCGGCTCTACTTCTTCCTAGAGCGATAGCTAGGGTATTCCTGTCACCTGCTTTATCTCCATTTACATCTTCACAGTCTTTCACCCATTCTCGAACTAAATTGATTAAAAACGCCATCAAGCTAAATTCCAATAAGCGTTCCATAAGAAACTTGTATCCTATTTGTGTTTCTGCTGTGATGGATGGGAACAATTCAAATATTCCTGTTATCAAGATCACTTGAGCAACCAATAAAGAAATAACAAGGTTGCCTATGAGCAACATTGCTTTGAGCGAACTCGCATAAAGGTAAAGTACAAAGGCCACTCCAATAAAAATACTGGATAAAATGGGCTTGTTCAAACTGTTTGAAAGTACAAAACCACAAATTACGGCAAGCACGGTTAAAACAAAATATAAATTATAAGCACTTGATTCTGAGATGCTTTTTGTCACGAGTAGCTTTTCAGGTTTATTCACTTGATCAATTGCCACATCATAAATGTCATTGATGATATTACCGCTTGCCGTAAGCAGGCCTGTTGCACTGATCAACAAAAGCAATTGCCACCAGTTTAAAGCTGGATCAACTCCAGAGGGAATTAACAGACCATAAACAATAACTAATTGAGTAAGAATGGTCAACAAAACGTTAGGCCAGCGTATGATTTTAAAAAATGTAGACATTAAATAAATTAAAAGGAAGCAAAAATAAAAATAAAAGTAAAAGAAACTATTATTAATTTCCTAAGATCATTTTAGGCGATTCTGCGTTACAGCAAAATAACAGTAACCAATAGCCTTTTAATAAATGGCACTTCATACTTTGCACTAATTTCAACTTGATTTCATTAGGTGGATCTCACGCTCTTTCCGTCTTGCACACTCCATTTCCCATGTACTTTCATCACTTGTTCAATGATATCGCGTACACAAGCATCGCCACCATTTTTATGAGAAATATACTGACTTACCGCTTTTGCTTCTGGTATAGCGTCTTGTGGGCAACAACCTAACCCTGCAAATTCAATTGCTGGAACATCAGGCATGTCATCACCCATGAATACAATGTTTTCTGGTTTTAAGTTATGCTTTGTCACGTAATCGTGGATTTGGATCATTTTATCGCCGGCGTTAAGGTACACGTCTTTAATGCCTAAACCTACTAATCTGCTTTTTACACTTTCGTTAGTACCTCCAGTAATGATGCAGACATTATAGCCGTTGTTAAGTGCGGTCTTCATCGCATAGCCATCTCTTGCATTCATAGTGCGCAGTAGTTCGCCACTTTCAGAGATAATAAGCCTGCCGTCTGTAAGCACGCCGTCTACGTCTAAAATAAAAGTGGTAATGTCTTGGAGTAATTCTTTATAGCTTTTTGCCATGTGTCTTTTGTATAGATTTTGTTATAGACCGGTACATATCCCGATCTTCTTTTTCAAGCAGTCGTATGTGCTTTTCTATTGTTTTTGAGTCGTTTCTTATCGCAGGACCTGTCTGTGATTTTTTAGGAGAAAGAGCTATTGCTTTTTCTAATGTTTCTCGCATCAATGCATCTAATAAATGTGTATCCATGGAAGCTTCTTCCATAATTTCCCCTGCTTTGGTATAACAGTGATTTACAAAGTTATTCATATAAACTGCTGCGAGATGGAGTTTCTTGCGTTGAGAAGAATTGATTTGTTCCCGCTTTCGCGAAAGCGTAACAGCCACCATTTCTAAAACTTTATGTACAGCTTCACTGCTAGATTCCAGACATATAGTGATGTCCTCAAATTTAGGTGCTCTATTCTTACTAAAGCTTTGAGGCATATAAAAGACTCCGTGATTCTCATGATTTTGCATTGCGTTCATAGCAACGCTACCACTGGTATGTGCTAATATCGTTCGTGAAGGTTTTATTTCTTGAGACACTTTTTCTATGGAATCGTCTGGAACAGCAAGTAGAATAAGGTCACTTTCTGGTAGGTTATGAAGGTCAGGTATTAAAGTTGTGTTAATTCCCGATAGTTCTTTTTGAGCCCTATTGTAGTAGCCCACAAGAAGAAGCTTGCCAGCCAGTGAGTTGCTCTCAATGGTATGGCACAAATGGGCTCCCACATTACCAGTTCCTATGATAATTATCTTAATCATGCTGTAAAAATACGCACTTCAATGCGACTCACAAGGCATGGCGTTGCGGCTTTTGTGAAGTATCTTTGCCGCTGGTAAAAAAGTCCTATGAAAGACAGATTGATTGCTTTGCTATTTGGTACGCGTACAATGACAGTTTTATTACTTGCTTTTGCAGCAAGTATGGCGGCTGGGACCTTTATTGAGAACTCCTATGATACGCCTACTTCTAAACTTTGGGTGTATAATGAATGGTGGTTTTCATTGATCATGTTATGGTTGATGTTTAATTTTATTTACAATATCAAGAGGTACCAACTATTACAATGGAAAAAATGGGCCACTCTTACATTGCACCTTTCTTGGGTACTCATTATCATAGGTGCAGGTATTACTAGATACATTTCTTTTGAAGGGATGATGTTGATACGAGAAGGGCAGACAGAGAACACTTTTTTAAGTGAAGAAACCTATTTTAGCGCTATTATTCAAGGAGAAGATCAAGCTGGGAAACCTATGCAGCGATCAGTTAAGGAAAGATTGTTAATTTCTCAATACGATTATCAAATATCTAGAGATTTTAATTTCTACGATAAGAATATAACAGTGACCATAGATAGCATGATCTTTGATGCTGTAGAAGGCTTGAAAGAAGGAGACGAGAATAGCGATTACTATTTAAAAATAGTGGAAGCAGGGGAAGGAAAGCGTCACGATCATTTGATTAAAGCTGGTGAAGAGGCGAGTATTCACAATGTGCTCTTCGGTGTGAATATAGATCCAGAAATAGCTGCTCAAAAAGGATTGATTAATATTACTGAAAACTGGAACGGCTACACTATACAAACTCCTTATGAAGGGGGTTTTCTACGTATGGCAGACCAGATGGAGGGGGAAGTAATCCCAGATTCTATCCAAACATTACAGTTGAGATCTCTTTATACGATGGCAGGAATGCAATTTGTAATTCCAGATCCTGTTACTCAAGGTGAAGTTGGAATTATAAAAAGTCCAGAACCTACTAAGGCACAAGCACATGGTATTTTGGCTACAGTAACTAGCGGTGACGAGTCACAGAAAATAGAAATGCTAGGAGGAAAAGGTATCATCTCTGATTATGTCGATGTGGATATCAATGGTTTAAAAACTTATATCAAATATGGGTCTATTGCAAGGGATCTGTCATTTGGGATACAATTGAATGATTTTATAGCTAGTAAACAACCAGGAACTGAGAAATCTTACTCGGCTTTTGAAAGTCAAGTAACGGTAATTGATTCGGCTGGGAAGTCACAAGAACGTATTTATATGAATAATGTACTCGATAAAAAAGGTTACCGATTTTTCCAAGCAGGATTTGATCCAGATGAGCTAGGAACACACCTTTCTGTCAACCATGATTTTTGGGGTAAAACGGTAACTTATATTGGGTACTGTTTACTTTATCTTGGTTTGATGGCATTGATTTTTGATCCGAATACAAGATTTGGGGAATTGAGAAGATTGATTGAGCGAGTTAAAAAACGTAAAGCAAAGCATCTAGCGATGATAGCCATCTTGTTTACTGCAAGTATTGCTGGAGCTCAGGTACAAGAAGAAGACCATACAGGGCACAATCATGCGCCTGGAGGACATTCTACTTCCATTGAGAATAGGGAAGGAGTGAGTACTAATCAAGACGCTTCTACTGTAAATATAGGTGTCGCTGCAGAAGATATAGCACCACCTAAGATGCCACCTATCCCCGTAAGGCTTGCCGATAGTATCATTGTAGCTAATATGGCACCACTGGCTCAGGCAGAGCGTTTTGGTAAAGTAGTCGTACAAGACGATGGACGTATGAAGCCCCTGTCTACTTTAGCTAGTGAAATCCTGCGCAGACTTTCTGAACGAGACTATTATGAGGCAAAAGTAGGAGATAGTATTGTCCGACTAACGCCAGAACAGACCATGATCAGCATGATTCAATTCAGAGATTTATGGTTTGATGTACCACTGATAAAACTGAATTATAAAAACGATTCTTTAAAAACAATCTTAGGACTCGATAAAAGTACCAAGTATGCTCGTGGAATGGACTTCTGGAGAAGACAAGATAGTACGATAGGAAGTTATAAAATCAGTCCATACCTGGATGAAGCAAATGCTGCTGATGTAAAGTCCAGTATCCAACAAGGCTTTATAGACATCAACTACAGTGTAGGGATTTTAGATCAAGTACTTTCAGGTTCTATTTTAAAGATTTTTCCTAAAAAAGGGGCAGAAAACAATACTTGGTATGCTTCACCAGATATGGGAAAAGCAGCCTATGAGGAAGAACGAGACATCAATTTTGTAAGAGACTTTTTCCCAGCTTACACCTCTTTATTACGTCAAGGAAATGCCAGTGGTAATTATCTCAATGCAAATGCAGCACTGAACAGTCTTTTTGAATTCCAACGTTACCACGGTGCAGAAATCATTCCTAGCAAAGAACGCATCGACGCAGAGATCTTATACAACAAATACAATGTCTTTAAGAATTTGTATAAATGGTATGTATGGTTTGGTATTCTTATGTTGATTCTCTTAATCGTAGAAATCATCAGACCTATGAAACAGATACGATGGACCATAAAGTTCCATCATTGGGTGATTGCAGCCTTATTCTTAGTGCATACAGCAGCTTTAATCACTAGATGGTATCTGAGTGGTCATGCGCCTTGGTCAGATGCTTATGAATCTTTAATTTATGTCGCTTGGGCAACAATGGCTTTTGGATTAATGTTCGGTAGGAAAAGTGAGATGACTGTCGCCAGTACTGCTTTTGTAGTGGCTATCATTTTATGGGTAGCTCAATTGAACTGGCTGGATCCCTCCATAGGTAATTTGCAACCGGTGTTGGATTCGTACTGGTTGATGATTCACGTGGCGGTTATTGTAGGTAGTTATGGACCTTTTGCTTTAGGAATGATTCTCGGATTAGTCACTCTAATTTTAATGATTTTTTCTACAAAGAAAAACAGAAAAATCATGGACCTCAATATCAAAGAGTTGACCTATATCAATGAAGTAGCACTTACTGTAGGATTGATCATGTTAACCATAGGAAACTTCCTAGGTGGTATGTGGGCAAACGAATCTTGGGGTCGTTATTGGGGTTGGGATCCTAAGGAAACTTGGGCTTTGATTACCATTTTCATCTACGCATTTGTATTGCACTTGCGATTGGTTCCTGGATTAAAAGGAAGATGGACCTTTAATTTATGGTCTGTTATCGCTTTTGCTAGTGTATTGATGACGTATTTTGGAGTGAATTTCTACTTATCAGGATTGCACAGTTATGCTAGTGGAGATCAGATTATTTCCTATCAGTTTGCGATAATAACCTTATCTGTAATATTTATTATTGCTGCCTTTGCGAGGTATAAAGAATTTAAGGTGCATAGGAAAAATAACTAGTCCTATTTTAACAGACCAATTTCAAAGCGCTATACAGAATGGTATTTCTGGGTAGCGCTTTTTTTTGTGGAGCATTTTATTAAAAAGAATTTTCAGGAAATGGAATGAACCTAACTTATGGCACTAGAAGTTCTACAACATTCTTAGTCCATCATTAATCCTTTAATAGGACCGTCAAAAGGTCATTTCAAAAAAGTCTTTCATCCCATTAGTAACCCACTAAGTTTTATAAGTTACTTCTTAAAAGAATTTCTATAGGCCTCTTTTTCACGCTGTGTCTTGCGCTGTATCTGGAATCCTTTTAAGAATTTACGTAAATATTGATCGTTTAGGTATTTGAATTTAGGATGTGATTTCTTTCGGAAAAAGGCGCTTAACTCTGTTTCACTAATTTCAACGTCCGCTTTTTTCCAGATGTAAATCAATTCGTCTGAGGTAAAGTTAAAGGCGATTTTCAATTTTCTTAAGATAATAGTGTTGTCGAGTTCCGTTTCTGCAACAGGAATCTGACCGTCTTTTTTACCGCGATAATTGACAATAAGACCATTTAGAAAAGTAGACAGATTTTCATCTATAACAACGTCAAAGTCTTCATCTTCCTCTTTTTTAAGCCAGCTGCTTATCTCTGCTCTAGAAACAGTCTCTCCACCTTTAGCATACATATCCATCATAGAGTCATCACTCAAATTGAGTGTAAATCGCAGTCTTCTTAAAATATCGTTGTTATCCATTTTTTTTGTTTCTAATCTTATCTAGAGCTGTAAAGGTACGATTATGATTTTTTTTAAGCGGGATATACTCGGGTGAGTTCCGCTTTCGCGAAAGCGAAACAAAATAGCTAACAAACGAGTTAATATAGGCTTTTTCTTTATGACAAATTAATACCAAACCTCGACAACATCTTCTTTTCAAATTCCCAGAAAAATGCATGTTGTCCAAAAACCCATCCCATTCCTACCAAGACTATTTGGTAAATAGGGAAGATAATCAATATGCGCAGTGGCCAAAATATCCAAGCTGAAGTAGATTCTTTAGTTAAGCCTATAAATTCTATAAAAGGACCAGATAATCGAGCCGATAAGGAACCAGTAATAGCAAACACGATAAAAATAGCTATCAATTCCCATCTATAAGTCACGTCCCACCTCGTTCTCAATTTTTTAAACAACCACATGGTGAAGACATAAAAAATAAAAGCAAGAACTAAAGTGGTAATTGCCATAAAAGCATATTCATAAGTGATGTCTTCAAAAGTAGTAGGTAAGATGAGTACTGCGATAAAATAGCCGCAAGCGAGAAGTCCTATGATTCCTAATGGTATAAAAATGAGTTCCCAGTTATGGGTTATTTCCCAATTCTTTTTTATTTTTTGCATGCTGCAAAAATAAGTTACTTCAGCCTCTGATTGTATTTTTGTTCGAAAAAAAGAAAGTAGTTATATAACATATAATTGACTTCATAACCATAATCTATATTGCGATCATATTCTATAGGCCACACGTATAAGTTAATTCCATATTGCATTGGGCTTCTAGTTCGTAAATTATACTCTGCTACTTTAAAGTTATTACTAATTTCCATACTAGATTGTGTGTAATAGCCTTGTTGTGGTTGTGTGGCAAGAAATCCGTAAAATCCAGGCTCTATAACGATCACCTCGTATTGCAGACTGTCATTTGCAATACGCACGGTGTCATTTTGTACTGCTAGGGATTTCTTTTTTCCGTTAGTGCTCGTTTGCACGGAGCTGCATCCAACAATAGCTGCTATCATTAAAATGCTGTAGAGTAAATTTTTCATAGGCTAAAAGTAGCTTGGAAGTTAAGCTTTAAAAAGGAGCAATGAGTCAACACCTATATTCAATGAGTTAAACTACCATTAGCGACCATTTAAAAGCTGATCGCTTTAAATTTTAAAAATGCAGTTCTATCTATTTGCCAATAACCACATCCAACATATCTATATCTTCACGACTACTGTGATGCAGATTGTTTAACGCATTATTTAAAGATGAAACACCTTCTTCTGTAACCTCGTTGCGTTGCATGGCTCTAAAAGTAAGGGCATTGCTTGTAAAAGCACGTTTGAGGTTTTGTCTGTTGATTGTCCTGTTTTTTGTGACACCAATTGGATCAAGGTTTTTCCTATATGAGATGGTAATAAATTAAGAATTTAATCCATAAATGAATGATATATACAAGGCTTTAATATACAAATAATTAGGTTTTAGTGATTAATTGAAATGTTTTTTATGTTGTTTCCGAGCTTTTTCTAGCGGCAGGCAGTAAAGCGGCATTAAAACACATAAACATTCACTATTCATAGGTTGAAAACAACTTCTTTATCTTTTGTACCATCATCGGATTTCTCAAAACAGTCCTGTCAAAGTCATTCATGGACATCGTCATTTTTTTGCGCTCCTGAGCTTCCAAGCCATTAAAAAAGTAAGCCATCTCCGTTTTATTCCCTTTATGGTCTTCTGCATAAAGAGCTTTTGTCATGATAAAAAGAGTGGACCCACCTTTAATTCCTATATGCTGATAGAACTCCTTCGTAGAATTATAACGCATACTAGTTTCAATGATTTCATTGAGAACAGTTTGTGTTTTTTCATCATAATAGGTTTTTGAATTGAGCTTTTTCATCAACGAAACATAATCACTAACGCTCCCTGCAGGCAATCGGTCCGACCAAATACCTTGCATGGTCTCATTTAAATCCAGCTGCTGATTTCTATATTCAGGATCTTGGAGCATTTTCTGATGAATATCCAATGCATAATTGATGTATTGCTCTTCAGATATATTTTTTATGGCATCTACTAATTCATCTTCTGTCTTATCTTTAAAGTACTCCTCAGTAATAAATAGGGAAGAAACAAAAGGATAAATAGGAGTGTGGTCTTTAAAATCTAATTTGGCCAACTGATTATTGATGTTTTCAAGTCCTAATCGTTCCATAAGCCATTCTGAATTTGCATTAGAACTGTATTGCATCATTCCCTTTGCAATACTTATTAAAGGGATGCTATCGCCGTATTGAAGAATATCATCACTGTCAGACCAGTTATTATGAGCACCACCATCTGTATTGGGGACATAGAAGTTAAGAAGTTCTTTCTTGGCTATGTTCTCCTCTGGGAGTATCCATCCTTTGCCCACTTGCTCTGCAAATTCCACGGCAATAATAAACTTTACAGTACTGGCTAAAGGCATTTCTTGATGAAGGTTTTGTTGACCGATGACGGTATCATTTCTAATCAACAAAAAAGCAGATTTATCTGGGTTTTCTATAGCAAATCGAACCATATAATCATCTTCTGGAAAAAAGGAGTATATCGCATAACCCCCAGCTGCGGCAGCTATAACAACAACGATAACCATTCCTAGTATTATTTTTTTAATCATTGAACTGGTGTTAGATATGTTTATATAGATCTGACGGTGGATAGGCTGGCTTTGTTACAAAAAACGGCCTTAATCTGAAAAATTATTAGGTTGAAAATAGCTATTAAAAAGTGAAAAGCTACAATAAATTACAAAGTTTCTAACCCCATTCTAAGGTATTCTAATAAGAAGGTGGCGGTTTTTAGGGAACCAAAAGTAAGAGTATATTTGATACAAATAAGCCCTATCCGAATATAGAGTGACAGTTATAACCGGCAATATTAATGGTATTTTAAAAGTCTTGCTTTTTTTTTAAAAGGGACAAGTGGCAATACCTCCTTAAAGAAAAAGCTTATCTGTGAGGTTGTGACTATGCCAATTAGCTTTGGAGTTGTCCAAATGGCTTCACTGTGCTGGCAGAGAGTTCTTCAACAGTAGTTTATCCCAATGGTACTTCCATTAATAAAATCTCTGCGTTTTCAGATAAAGAAGTCCATTCAAAAGAGGAGGTATCCCAAATAGCTAAGCCATCGCGATGGTTTATTTCTTGATCTCCTATCTTAAAAGAACCTTTCAAAACAAAAGCGTAAACACCATTACCAGATTTGTTGATCTCATAAGCACCTTTTGTACCTTTTTCAAAAGTTCCTAAATTAAACCAAGCATCTTGATAAATCCATACACCGGCATCCTCTGGGTTAGGAGAAAGTATTTGATCTAATTGGTTGTGCCTATTTTTAGGATCGAGAGTGATTTGATCATAACGTGGAGTGACATTTTGCTGATTAGGAATAACCCAAATTTGAAGAAATTTCACATCTTCTTTTTGACTTGCATTTTTCTCGCTGTGAGTAATACCTGTTCCTGCGCTCATCACTTGGATATCCCCATTTTTAATAATGGCTTTTCTCCCTGTACTGTCTTGGTGTTTTAAATCACCATAAAGGGGAATACTTATAATTTCCATGTTGGAATGTGGGTGAGCACCAAAGCCCATTCCTCCAGCAACGGTATCATCATTTAATACGCGCAATACTCCAAAACTCATTCGATCTGGATCGTGATAGCTAGCAAAGCTAAAAGAATGGAAACTATTCAACCAGCCATGATTTGCATGACCTCTAGAGTCTGATTTGTGTAAGATTGTGTTCATGTAGGCAAATTTATTGTAGGTACAAGTAATATGGTGTTAATGGAATCAAAAAAACCGCAATTCTATCAGAAATGCGGTTTTTTACTTTTCTATAAGCTTAGTCTCTAGATACTAATAAGCAGCATCGAAATAAAATCAATTTTACAAGCCAATTGTTCCTTCGTCCAATTACTACGATGAGTCATGTGAAAACGACTTATCCTAATATATGGATAATCTGGTCTGCTAGTTCAGTTCCTATACGGTCTTGAGCTTCATTAGTTGCAGCACCTATATGCGGACTTAAAGAAAGTTTAGAATTCATAAGCAATACAACCTCAGGTTTTGGTTCTTTTTCAAAAACATCTAAGGCGGCAAAAGAGATATGCTCTGACTCTAGCGCTTCTACTAAAGCCACTTCATCAAGAACACCACCACGAGCAGCATTTACGATAGCAGCTCCCTTTTTCATCATTCCTAACTCATCGGTACCTATTACATAATCCGTTTGTGCAGGAACATGAATGGTTACAAAGTCGGCTGTTTTTAATAGTTCTACTTTACTTACTAATGGAATCTCAACACTAACGGTCTGTCCGTCAAAAAGATCCCAGGAAACAGTAGGTGCCTTATCGGCAAAACTATCGTGAGCAATTACCTTCATTCCTACACCAGCTGCAATTTTTGCTACTTCTTGCCCTATACGGCCTATTCCAATAATTCCTATAGTTTTACCTCGTAGTTCAGAACCTTTTGCATAAGTTTTTTTAAGACCTTTAAAGTTGGATTCTCCTTCTAGGGGCATGTTGCGGTTAGCATCATAAAGAAAACGAACTCCTCCATAAAGATGTGCAAAAACCAATTCAGATACACTTGCGCTACTTGCTGCAGGAGTATTGATCACTTTTAGGCCTTTCTCACGTGCATAAGTCACATCGATGTTGTCCATTCCTACACCACCACGACCTATAATTTTAAGACTTGGGCAATTATCTATCAATTCCTTACGAGCCGTTGTAGCAGATCTTACTAAAAGTACAGCGACATCATTTTTATTGATGTAATCTTGCAATTGTTCTTGAGCTACGTTTGTAGTCAACACCTCGTGACCAGCAGCTGTTAATATATCTATTCCGCTTTGTGAAACGCCATCGTTTGCTAGTATTTTCATAATAATTTTCTAATTTTTTAGTTTCCGTTTACCAATCTCAAAGGCTACAAAAACAAATACTTTTATTTTTATTTCGTTTTGAAGTTCTTAAGATTTTCTCTCTAGTTCTTGCATGGTATCTACAAGTGCTTGTACACTTTCTAACGGCAAAGCATTGTACATACTAGCACGGTATCCACCTACAGATCTGTGACCATTTAAACCGTTGATTCCTGCTTCTTTCCATAAAGAGTCAAAAGCAGGGGCATGTGCTTCATTATTCAATACAAATGTTGCGTTCATAGTGGAACGATCTTCTTTTTCTGTAACATAACCTTTAAATAATGGGTTGCGATCTATTTCGTTATAAATCAAGGCTGCTTTCTCATTGTTTATTTTTTCTATCGCGTCAATACCGCCATTTTCTTTTAACCATTCTAATGTAAGCATGCTCACATAAATAGGAAATACTGGTGGAGTGTTGAACATAGATTCTTTAGCGATATGTGTTCTATAATCCAACATAGAAGGAATCTGTCTAGAAACTTTTCCTAAGATATCTTCTTTAACTACAATTAATGTGGCTCCAGCAGGGCCCATGTTTTTTTGAGCTCCAGCATAAATCAAATCGTACTTTTCAAAATCGCGTTGTCTTGAAAAAATATCACTACTCATATCACAAATAAGAGGTACAGAAACGTCTGGTGTATATTGTAATTGCGTACCAAAAATGGTGTTGTTGGTCTGAATATGAAAATAATCTACGTCTTCTGGTACTATATAACCCTTAGGTATATAGTTGTAGTTATCTTTCTTTGAAGAGGCTACTTCAACAACTTCTCCAAACAATTTAGCTTCCTTGATCGCTTTATCACTCCAAGTACCCGTATTTAAATAGGCTGCCTTTTTCTCTAGTAGGTTGTAAGCTACCATTAAAAACTGCATGGTAGCGCCGCCACCTAAAAACAATGCTTTATAACCTTTATCAGTCAAGCCTAAATGCTCTAGCGCTAGGGACTGTGCTTTTTCCATTACCTCAATAAAATCTTTACTCCGGTGAGAGATCTCTAAAATACTAAGGTCGTTAAAATTAAGAACAGCTGCAGCTGCTTTTTGGAAAACTTCTTGTGGCAGTATGCATGGACCTGCGCTAAAATTGTGCTTAAGCATTATTTGTTTTCTTTTATGATGAATTACAAAAATGCAAAATCAAATACCAAATTATGTTATGAAATCGATAAGGTTTTTAAGATAATGTCAACAAAAACTGAATCGTATCCACTCCATCAGCATAGTCATGTAATCTAGGGGTCTGAGTGGTCCCAAAATCAACAATTTGCGGTGCTGTTCTATGGCCTAATTTTTCTAGGACTGTTGCCGCTGCTGCACCTTGAGCAACCACGCATTGTAATTGATCTGCATTTTGATCAAATTCTATAGCCAAGTCTTCTATATGTTCATAAAAACTGTAACCTAAACTGGCAATAGGAGAAGAATAGCTGCTCGTTTCTTCTTTGATCAATAAGAATTCATTGTCCAGTAAATCAAACTCACTCATAAGGTAGACAGCTTTGTTGTAATCATAATTATTTAAATACTTTTCGTTTTTGATAAGCTCTTTCTGTAAAAACATTCCATTAAAGAAAAGATCAAAATTATATCCTTTGGGAACTTTTAAGTGACTGACACTTCTACAACCTAGTCCAAAATAAAGAAAGACATCCTTACTCAAAGCCTCCATTTGTTCTAAGGTTTCACTCCCTGTTAAAACCGCGACACTATTGCGGTTCTTGCGTATAATATTAGGTTTATTACCAAAATAATGTTCAAAATAACGTGCGGTATTGTTGCTTCCTGTAGCGATAACAGCATCGTAATTTTCTAATCTACCATCCACATAGGAATAGGATGTTGCTAACTCTTGACAGAATGAGGTCGCTATTTCTAACAGTAAAGGTGTCAACACATCATCATTACTCGAATTTTTTATGAGTGCATGATGACCTGAGATGATCACCGATAAAACATCATGAAAACCTACTAATGGCAAATTGCCAGCTGTTATTAGAGCAATATTTTTAGTTGTCACCTTATCTAAAGGATAATTTTGTGTCCAATTCGTTAAGTTTTCTTCGGTAAGTGCCTCTGTCCATTGTGTGATGGCAAATTCTAAAGTGTCATCTGTAAACCAAGAATTCTTGCGCTGTGCGAGCTCCAATCTCTGTTGAATGCGGTCTTGCCAGCTTGTGCCATCACTTGTTAAGGCTTTTAATGTACCTTCTAGATAGGAGGAAAGTAGCGCTCCCGCTTTCGCGAAAGCAGTAATTCGATCATTTAACGAGGTATTAATTGACTTTGTCTTCACTAGTTGCTATTTTTGCACAAAAGTAAATAAAAGCTATGGCAATCATCATAACAGACGAATGTATTAATTGTGGCGCGTGCGAGCCAGAATGTCCGAATACGGCAATTTATGAGGCGGCAGACGACTGGCGCTATGCAGATGGTACGGATCTGGATGGAAATGTAGTTTTGCCTAATGGAAAAAAAGTAGATGCTAACGAAACCCAAGAACCTATAAGTGACGAGTTTTATTACATTTCACCAGATAAATGTACGGAATGCGTAGGTTTTCATGATGAACCACAATGTGCTGCTGTATGTCCAGTAGATTGTTGTGTGCCAGATGACAACGTAGTGGAAACAAAGGAAGAACTGGAAGCTAAGCAGGCTTTTATGCATAAAGAATAAATTGCTTATTACTCAGCAGCTGGAGTAAATTTTTTATTTACTATTTCCGATTTTTAATGGAGTTTACCGTCTCCGTTTTCAATGGAACCGCCATACTGGGTTTAACAACTGGACGATCTTTAGAAATTATAGGTAACACTTAAATTTAAGTTTTAATAAAATTCCCAATGGCTTAGCTATTGGGAATTTTTGTTTGGTCTAAAATTTAAAACAGACAAAGTCAATGACCTATCTTAGCTTAAAATACAGGATAATGAAATATTTTTTTTCTCTTATGGTGATCTGTGCAAGCTTATACATCAATGCGCAAGAACTTAATGGTCAGCAATTACTGAATAAGGCAATTAAGACTCATGATCCTAATAGGAATTGGAACAGTTTTCAAGGAGGTTTTCAAATAACCATGACAACACCTAGCCAACCAGAACGGGTTAGTGACATCACTATCAACCTTCCTGAAGAGTCTTTTGAAGTTAACGCAGTTAGAGATAGTATTTTGACCAGTTATTATGTGGTTAAAGAAGTTGGCGCTGCTTTTAAGTCGGATTTGCGCCAGGTAGAAAAAGTTATAATGACGACCGAAAAAGATGCCGAAAGAGCTCTTTTTATGAAAAATTACTATACCTATCTTTATGGTTTACCCATGAAATTAAAGGATGAAGGAACCCATATTGACAACAAAATAGAACGCAAAACCTTTAAAGGCAAAGAGTACCTCGTACTCAAAGCCACTTATGATCAAAATGTAGGTAGCGATGCTTGGTTTTTTTATTTTGACCCAACTACTTATAAAATGGAAATATACCAATTTTTTAAAACGGATGCTTCTGGAAAAATAAAACCTCATACTGGAGAGTATATATTACTTTCTGGTAATCAAGTGGTAAACGATATCCATATGCCTAAAGTGCGTAAATGGTATTACAATAAAGATGATCAGTTTTTAGGTACTGACGTAATTACAAAATAAAGTTATTAGAATTTCTTAGTGTCTGATGACGCAACCTTTTCTAATTTGTTGCATCTATCTTTAAATCTACTCTACTTGAAAAAATTATTCTTAATACTCCTCCTTCCAGTCCTTCTTACCTCCTGTGAAGCCAGGCTAGAAAATGATGCCCGGGCACTTTTTAAAACAAGAGTGTTAGATGTATCTGGTAATCCTATTGTAAATATGGAAGTAACTGCTACTACATTTAGAACCAATCGTTTTATTATAGGACAGGAGCTCTCCAAGTTTTCTCCACCAGATGAAGATTTTATCTTAGGGAAAGGAATTACCAATGAAAATGGACAAGTTGAATTTGTAATGCTTGTAGATGGTAGTTTTTTTCTGAATTTTAATTCAGAAAGATATACGAACTATAAAATAAGCGTTTCTAGACGGGAGCTAGATGATGATTATCTTTTAGATATTCCAGAAACCATTTTAAAGGAATCTTCCAATGTGGAAATTGAATTTGTAAACACATCAGGAACCACAGAGGAGTACAGCGCCACCTTTGAATTAGAATCTTTAGATTGTGACCTAATTTACAGTAACGATATGCTATCGCAAGATGAAGACTGTGTTTTCTATAATAATCAGCCCAGACGATTTAATCGAACAACTAACGACGGTACTTTTGAATTGAGTGTATTCTATCCATCTGTGATTGATGTAGTTTTTACAGATGCTTTAGGTAATCAATCCATGAGAACTTATACAATAACCAGTGCCTTAGAAAGTTATGAGATTACCTACTAGAATTAGTATAAGCATCCTGTTTTTTATGGTTGCGAGCCTATCATTTGCTCAAGAAGAATCAGCAGTATTAAACGCACCCGTTTCTGAACATCCTAAACGTTTATTTCTTACCGATCTTTATTTACAACGTGGTATTCCATCTGGTGATAATTTTGCTGGTAATGGATTAGATGGGGGAGTAGGCTTTGGAATACGTATGCAGTTTTACGTCTTAAAAAACTTTTATTTAGGAGGTGCGCTCACACAAGATTTTATGAGTGTCAAAAGCACAGCTATAGTCGGTGAGTATACGCGAGCTACTAAGTTTAATGCTTATCTATTTGCAGGATATGACTACCGCTTAAATGAAGATTGGAATATTACAGCAGACTTAGGCTATGGGTTTAGTCAGAACAAAAACAGGCAAAATGGTTCTCAAGGTGGCGGTAAGTTTAGGGATTCTGGAAATGTCTGGCGTTTTACTTCAAGTTTGGAATATAATTTTAGTGATGGAGTTTCATTTTTCTTCAGTCCTAGTTATGAAATAGTAAACTACAATATTAATTCGGCGGCGGCATTAAACGATACTTTTAATACTGGTAATTACTTCAATCTTGCTGTAGGGGTGCGTTTAAATGTAAGAGACTATAATAATGTTCGATTGAAAAAATCAGATAACCTAAATCTTCAAGAATTACAAAGCCGCGACCGTGATGATTTGAGTATTAAAGAAAAACGCCGCTTGTACTTTCTCAAAAAGAGAGAAGCAAGAAAACAGCGAGCGGAAAGAAAAAATAACAATTAAATTTTACACTAATTACAACTAACGAGAACATCTTTAACTTGCTGCATGCGGCAGTAAAAGGATAATTGTTTCTAAATAGTCATGTCCAATATAAAACAAGAGCTCGTTGAAATAATTAAGACTTTACCATCTCTATGTAATCCATAAGGAGCTCAAAGTTTTGTTTTTTGCCATTTGCTATCAATACCGTGACCTTTGTTATTTGATCCTTATCAAAATTAGGAATCCTCAATCTATTGCCTCTCCAAGAAGGAACCATATCAGAAAGCTCTATTTCAATAGTTTGCCATTCACCAGTGGTTTTAAATTCCTTGATGTAATTGTGTTGATCGTATGCTGAAGCTTTTACTCTAAACTGAAAGGTTTTTCCATCACCTTTGAGTTTGATTCTTATTTTATCAGAGGGGCTTACTTGTAACTTATCAAAATTATAATCTACAGAACTAAACCCTCCATTGCTTTCTGTGGTAACCAACCCATAAAACTTTCCATAACCGTCTTCAGTGAGCTCAAAATAGCTTCTGGAAACACCCCCCATGACACGGTCGTCCACAATATTCCAAGCAGAAATATTAGAGTCCTTAGTAAAATGGAATAAAGTGATTGGAGATTGATTCATAAGTAAAAGTATCGTTAAACAGGTAAAAGCTCGTATCATAATATCTTTTGACGATTTATAAGCTATAATCTTACGTCAGCAAAGTGCCTTGTAAAACTTTATTTTGATCATATAAATGCTATACGTCTATTTTAGCTTGTGCATTTTTGGTCTCCTTTTTATCAATGGGTTGTGATTCACCATAACTTTGTACGTTATTCTATTTTAGAAATTCCTTTTATTGTTAAATACTCGGTAAGGCTTTTTGCTCTCCCAATAGCTAATCTTAGGTTATATGTTGATGTCCCTAAAGAATCGGTAGAGCCGTTGTTAGTTACTTGATCATAGCTTCCTATACTTGAACACATTCTTCAGTTTCCTCAAAACTCCCATTTAGAATCAGGTTTTGACAGAGACTTAAGCCACTAAAATATAACAAAAGTGTCAACTTGTTTCAAATGCTTCATCATTAAAAGAAAAACGAAAACTATTAAAGAATATTTCAACATTTTTTCTAAAGGCTCAAAACCTCTGAGGTGGCCCAAATACTTTCTACTTAAAAGAACACTCTTTGCCTTGAACGGAACCTCGCAGGTTATGAGATCGTATAGATTAGTTTTCTTAGGAAAAGTCATTCTTTAAAACCATATCCCTTAACCCATAAGTGATATATAATTCTCGATGAACACTATTGAAAAATAAATAAGTAGATATACCTAGATATCTTGTTTAGAAAGCATACTTTTTTATTTTACCACATACCACATACCACATACCACATACCACATACCACATACCACATAACAAAATCCCTATCTTCAAATCGTTATCGACACTTCGGCAAATTCATCGCGACGCTCTCGCTCTAACTGACATTTTAATTAATAAATAGACTGATAATTTACGGTTATGAAAAGTAAAATTTAATTTTTCCTCATTCCTCATTCCTCATTCCTCATTCCAAATAACACATCCCTCATTCCTAATGTCTATTCTTGCATCAACATTCCTAAAATATCTATCGCAGCCTCACTAATCTTTGTGCCTGGACCAAAAACAGCGGCTACTCCAACGTCAAAAAGGAACTGATAATCTTTACGAGGTATTACCCCGCCTACTACAATCATGATATCTTCACGACCGTATTTTTTTAATTCTTCCATGACTTGCGGCACCAAAGTTTTGTGTCCTGCAGCGAGGGAAGAAACACCCAAAACATGTACATCATTTTCTACAGCCTGTTTAGCAGCTTCGGCTGGCGTCTGGAATAAAGGACCAATATCTACGTCAAAACCAACGTCTGCATAACCCGTAGCAACTACTTTAGCACCGCGATCGTGTCCGTCTTGACCCATTTTGGCAATCATAATTCTCGGTCTTCGGCCTTCTGTCTTTGCAAATTGGTCGGCTAGTTGTTGCGCTTTCGCGAAAGCGGGATCATCCATAATCTCTTTTTTATAAACGCCTTGTACACTTTTAATAGTGGCTCGGTAACGACCGTAAACTTCTTCTAGCGCATCAGAAATCTCACCTAAAGTAGCACGTTCCTTTGCTGCAATTACCGCTAGCTCCAAAAGATTTCCTTTTTTAGAACGGGCGCAATCGGTTAATGCGGTTAAAGCTTCTTCTACCTTTTGGCCATTTCTAGTATCTTTTATTTGTGTCAAACGATCTATTTGTTCAACTCTTACCGCATCGTTATCTACTTCAAAAGTATCGATCATGTCTTCATCAGGACTCAAATATTTATTCACTCCTACGATGGTGTCGACACCAGAATCAATACGTGCCTGCTTTTTTGCAGCAGCTTCTTCAATACGCATTTTAGGAATTCCTGCCTCTATGGCTTTGGTCATTCCACCTAGTTCTTCTACTTCTTGAATGAGTTCCCAGGCTTTATCTGCTATTTGATCCGTAAGTGATTCTACGTAATAAGAACCTGCCCAAGGATCTACCGTTTTTGTGATTCCCGTTTCTTCCTGAAGAAATAGCTGTGTGTTTCTAGCGATGCGCGCAGAGAAATCTGTAGGTAAGGCAATGGCTTCATCTAGTGCATTGGTATGCAAACTTTGGGTTCCACCAAAAGCTGCTGCTGAAGCTTCAATAGCTGTACGAGCGACATTATTAAATGGGTCTTGCTCGGTAAGTGACCAGCCAGAAGTCTGACAATGGGTTCTTAGTGCAAGAGATTTGGCATTTTTAGGATTAAATTGCTGAATCATTTTTGCCCAAAGCATACGTGCCGCGCGCATTTTGGCAATTTCCATAAAGTGATTCATTCCTATCGCCCAAAAAAAAGATAGGCGAGGTGCAAAGGTATCTATATCCATTCCTGCGGCGAGTCCTTTACGCACATATTCTAGACCATCAGCAAGTGTATAGGCAAGTTCAATGTCGCTTGTTGCTCCAGCTTCATACATATGGTAACCAGATATAGAAATCGAGTTAAATTTAGGCATGTGCTGACTCGTGTACTCAAATATGTCTGAAATGATCTGCATACTAGGAGTAGGCGGATAAATGTACGTATTACGAACCATGAATTCCTTAAGGATATCGTTTTGAATCGTACCACTTAATAATTTAGGATCAACACCTTGTTCCATGGCAGCAACTATGTAAAAGGCCATAATAGGCAACACAGCACCGTTCATAGTCATGGAAACAGACATCTTATCTAATGGAATTTCATTAAAAAGAATTTTCATATCCTCCACACTATCTATCGCAACACCAGCTTTTCCTACATCGCCTACCACACGTTCATGATCAGAATCATAACCTCTATGTGTAGCGAGGTCAAAAGCCACAGAAAGACCTTTTTGTCCAGCCGCGAGATTGCGTTTATAAAAAGCATTAGACTCTGTCGCACTGGAGAAACCAGCATATTGTCTGACAGTCCATGGTCTACGTACGTACATAGTAGAGTAGGGGCCACGTAAGTTAGGAGCCGTACCTGCCACAAAATCCAGATGTTCAACAGCGGCTACATCTTTTTTAGTGTATTCTTTTTTTATCAAAATCCCTTCAGAAGTTTCATAAGTAGCAGTCTCAGCTCGCGCATTATGAAAATCGTAATTGGGTGTTATGTTAGAGATGTTTTTTCTTTTCATTTTTTTACTCTTTTAAAAACAATAATTTTATAAGGGTAGAATCAATTCTACCCTTATTACTACTTCCCATTATAATTTTTTCATTTCGCTTTTCTCCAGTTCTTCTGTCAGTCTTCTAGTAATTACAGGTTGCACCAGCGTTTTACGCGGATTCATTTTTACAAAAGGTAGGATTTCGTATTCTTTTTGTAGGGGAAGAGCCGCATTAGGGTATTTATTAGCACCTACGAGCACTCTTTTTCCGTCATTGAAATCTTGTTGTTCTTGTTGTGCACTTTCTTTGATCTTGCGTTGTATGGTTCCTTCAAAAAGCGACTGTACCATTCCACCAGCTTTCTCGATGTCTTTAAATATCTCTAGGCCTTTTTCTACGAGTTGTTTTGTAATCGTGTCCACATAGTAAGAACCGTCTGCTGCGTTACCTATCTGATTTAGATAAGCTTCCTCTTTTAAAATGATCAATTGGTTGCGGGCAATTCTATCGCTAAATTCGTTTTCTTTATTAAAAAAGGTGTCGTAAGGAATGTTACATAAGGTATCTGCACCTCCTAAAATGGCGCTCATACATTCTGTTGTCGTACGTAATAAATTCACGTTATAATCCATCAAAGATTTGTTACGTAGGCTAGGACTAGCAGTAATATAGCAATCTAAATCTATACCATAAACATCACCTAGTGTTTTAGTAAGGATGCGATAAGCTCTGTATTTTGCAATTTCAAAAAAGTAATTGCTACCTATTGCGGTGTCTATATTGATTCTTTTTTCAGCTTTCACACTTCGACTGCGCTGCGTGTGAACTTCTGCGTCGTTAGACTCCTTGAAAGCGGACAAATGACCAACATCATTTAAATGATTCAAATACTCATTAAGGTGAGCTGTAAAATAAGCAAGTTCCTGCGTAATGGTAGCGCCAGCTTGCTGATAGGTAGTCGTATTTATAGTGATGTTTGAAAAATAACCATCAAAATCCTTGATAAAAGCATCTAAATTCTTGTGATCTTGATCCTTGTTTTTAAACCAATTTCCATCATTTACTAATTGGTGTATGATGTCTATATGCACATAAGCATGAGGTGTTATCTTATAAATAGACTGAATATAATCCAGATCAAAAAACTGAGGATGCAATTGTATGACTGCTTTGGGAAGGTTCTTTAATAATACAGCAGGATCGATATCTTTATGAGGTATGGTGAAGATGATTCCCTCACCACCGCGTTTGAGAATGTCCAGTGCTTTCTTATTTGCAGCTAGAGCATTGCCAGCATACACACGTTGAGAAATGTACCAGTCGTTAGTTTTTGAAGAACGATTAGGGATGTGGATTTCTGGCGCACTTTCTCTGTGGTAAAATGGTTTGATGTTAATTCCTTCTCGCGTCGCTGTTATAAGCGTTTCATTATAATCGGCACCTTTGAGGTCCATCTGGATGTTCTGTTTCCATTGTGCTTCAGAAACGCTATCAAAATCTTTGAAAAGGATGTTATTCATATTCTTTAAAGGTATTATGGACTATCTCCACAAAAATAAGTATTTTAAAAATTGAAGTATAAGTTTCTCCATTTAAAATACATAATAAATTTGCTTTTCACCGATATTTAATTTCAATTATTTATATATTTACAACCCCTGGTTAACTTATTTTTGTTTTATATTGAAGATTACATGCATTATTGCATTACTAGGGTTTCATATGTTGAGCGCTCAGATAGGCGTTAATACAAATACACCAGATCCATCCGCTATTTTAGATATAGAAAGCACTGATAAAGGCATGCTGCCGCCTCGTATGTCTCAGTCTCAAATTGCTGTAATTGTCAATCCAGCTAAGGGTCTTACAGTTTTCAATACGGACTTAGATTGCTTGTCCGTTAATTATGGGACTCCTGTCATACCGGAATGGATTTGTTTAGAAAGAAAAGAAAATGCCTCATTACCAGCATATTCTATTAGTGCTTCTGAACTTCAAATTACTACTTCTATAAATTACAGGCAGTGGGTAAATGTACCCGATCTTACCATTACTTTTACCTTAGACGAGCCTACACGAGTAAAATTTGATTGGATCATGTTTCCAGGGCAAGCCAATCCATCTGCAGCAAACGGATATGCTCAGATGTTCACAGCTATAACGGTTAATGGTACTAGAGATCAAAATTCAGTAGGTTATATGCCTTTCATTCATGCACCGGGTGCCAATGCTAGTTATCTATTAAATTCGTCTTCCTTTTTTTATGTTAATGACTTTGCTGCTGGAACGTATACAATAAATATACAGTTATACCTATCATTTATGCAAGGGTCGACTACAGACGTACGTATAGGACCCAGACTCACCACTTGGACAGGTACTGTTAACATGACGGATGATGAAAAGTTAAATGCTTCATCAAATAAATTATTAGTGACTCTATTGAGATAGGATGGACTTATCAATTAATCTTTTGTTTTTACAGAGTCTGGATGCTGAATGATAAATACTTCTTCGTTATTACGTTTCATTAAGTATCGTTCTCTGGCAAATTTCTCTAAGCCTAAACTGTCTTGCAAAGAAGCTATTCTTGCTTGATCCCGTGCAATCCCTTTCATATAGAAATCGGCATTTTGTTCTTTTTCAGAAAGTTGCTCGTCTATAGTTCTGTGTGACGTCATCCACGCATTTGCGTCTAGAAATAAAATCCAGACCGCAAAAAAGAGGGTAATAAGCGTATACTTATTACTAAAAAACTTCCAATATGGATTCGTCTTTAATTTTTTCAGTCCCATAGGTGGAAATTTAAGAAATTATCCTAGTTTTTGGTCAATAATAGTGCGCAAGATTTTAACACCTACTGAATTGAATCGGTTGGTAGGGATAATCACATCTGCATACAACTTGGTAGACTCTATAAATTGTTGGTGCATAGGCTTTAACGTATTCTGATAACGTTCCAGTACTTCGTTCAAATTGCGACCACGGTCTGCGATATCGCGTTTTAACCTTCTGATCAATCGCTCATCGCTATCGCAATCAATGTATACTTTTATATCAAATAACTTCCGAATACGTGGCATGGTAAGGATTAAAATACCTTCTACGATAACTACTTTACTAGGTGCCGTTTTTATAGTTTCTCCTGTACGGTTGTGTTCCTTAAAGCTGTAAACCGGTTGATCAATAGTTTTCCCTTCTTTGAGTTGCAAAAGATGCTTTTCTAACAAATCAAAATCAATACTTTCAGGATGATCGAAGTTTATTTTAGTACGTTCCTCGTAAGTCAGGTCGCTAGTGTCTTTATAGTAAGAATCTTGAGAGATCACAGTTACTTCGTGATCGGGGTATTCATGAACCATTTGTTCTACCACGGTGGTTTTTCCACTACCGGTTCCACCTGCGATTCCTAATATAAGCATGAGAGATTTTTGATTTTTACAAAAGTACGTATTTAGCGGTGAGTTTGTGAGTCGTGAGCTATGAGTTTTTGAGTAAGTGAGTCGGTGAGTTTGTGAGTCGTGAACTGTGAATTATGAGTTTTGGGTTATAGGATAGCTCTATGGTCCAGCGGGCATTTCCCATAAGCAGAATTTATTCTGAATGGCTTTGCTGTTAATTCAGTGTTGAATACTTAAAAATCTTATCAACTCCAAGAATCATGAACTAGTAAACTCAAAAACTTCTTTTAACTTTACCCAAAAAGAAACATGTCCATACAGATAGAAGCGAGTTGGAGAGAAGTGCTGCGTGAAGAGTTTAGTGAACCTTACTTTGAAGACTTGACAGAATTTGTCAGGCATGAATACGAAGAAAACACTTGTTACCCGCCAGGAAATAAAATATTTGCGGCTTTTGATCGCACCCCTTATGAACAAGTAAAAGTAGTGATTATAGGTCAGGATCCTTATCATGGTGCTGGACAGGCTAACGGTCTGTGCTTCTCTGTAGCAGATGGCATTAAACACCCACCTAGTTTGATCAATATATTTAAAGAAATCTCTAAGGATTTAAATCAGCCGTATCCAGAATCTGGGAATTTAGAACGCTGGGCTGACCAAGGGGTTTTATTGCTCAATACCGTCCTTACTGTACAGGAATCAATGGCCGGTAGTCATCAGAAAAAAGGTTGGGAAAAATTTACGGATGCGGTTATTAAAAAAATATCTGATGAGCGCAAAGATGTAGTGTTTCTTCTCTGGGGCGGATTTGCTAAAGGAAAGGCAAAGCTTATAGATGCTAAATTCCATTTTATTCTAGAAACCGGACATCCATCGCCTTTAAGTGCTAATAGGGGCTACTGGTTCGGGAACCAGCATTTTTCTAAGACCAATCGCTATTTACAAGAACACGGAATGAAGCCTGTGAAATGGTAGAGCTATTCTTGTAAAGATTTACTTTAATTTAAATTTTAATGACAACTTTCAGGCCTCTTTTTAGTAAAAAAAAATAAGATGAATTTCTTTTAAATGTTTTAAACTTGCAGATATCTTTTGGGCGTTTTTTGTAATTAAAGGTGTCTGTTTTTGTTTTGATTTTAATGGAGACAAGCAGTTTTAATTATGAGTATGCGTGAGGGATTGCAGTGGAAATCCCGCAGCATGGCGCCCATTTTTATTGGGCTCCATGCGAGGAATTGAAACGAAAAACCCGACCACCTTAGTGGTCACGCCATTATCAATAAGGTAAAAGCGATAAAATACCTTATATTACCAATCATCAAAACCTATTCATGAGTACAGATATAACGATTAACAGACCTACACCAATAGACCTAACAGAGCGACCAGCATTTTATGATGCTGATTCTAATCTTGTTACTACTATGAACAACTTAGAAGAGGGTAAAGTGGTTCTTATAAGATCATTTTACAGCAATGGACTGAATCTGCTCAAGGAATTACATGTGCACCTTAAAAAGAAGTTGCCTAATAAAACTTATCAAGAACAGCAAATTTACAGGGATACGTACCGCAAGATGTCTCATCTTATTTTGTTGGAAATAGTTCAAAATCAACTGGAGGTTAAAAAAGCGCCTTCCATAGGTTGGTTAGAGAAATTATACCCAGACATCAGTGAATTTCATTTGCCTCTTCCTCTAATTCAAGGACTCAACAGCTCCTGGCAATGGTTTAAAAAAGGGATTTCCATTCCCGTACTACGCAATAAAATACATCCTTATTACGGGGTCTATTTCCCAACACGCTTTGAGCATTTGGAAGTTTTTGACAACTATTTAGAACGTTATGAGGGACCTAAGAAAGCTGCATTTGATGTAGGAACAGGATCTGGTGTTCTCGCTCTTCAAATGGTTAAATATAGTTTTCAAAAAGTCTTTGCTACCGATGTGAACCCGAATGCTATCATCGGTCTTACTGAATTTATGGGAGAAACAAAGTTATCTCGTAAGATAGAACTGGAACAGGCACCACTTTTTGGCAAGTTGGATAAGCAAGTAGAACTTATTGTGTTTAACCCGCCATGGTTACCTGCATCACAAGATATTGATGGACTAGACGAGGCCATTTACTATAACGAAGATCTATTCCCAGCATTCTTTGAAGGAGCAAAAGAGCGCTTGTCTGAAGATGGTAAATTAGTTATTTTGTTTTCTAATCTTGCACAAATAACAGAGGTAACTAAAGAGCATCCTATAGAAAAGGAGCTTGCAGAAAACGATCGATTCCAACTGGAGCGTTGCTTTAAAAAACGAGTAAATTCAGCTTCAGAGAAAACAAAACGCGATCCACACTGGCGTGATTTAGAAGAGGTAGAGCTTTGGGAATTGAAGCATAAATAAATGAACGTCTTAATGACGTCTATTACTTTCTTTGCTCTTCTTCGGTACGCGTAAAATACCAGTAGATAACGTAAAAGATATTGAATACCCCAGCAATAAAAGCCCATAAGAGACTTCTGTTTCTAGTCCAAGAACAGACCACGGCAATAGAAGAAAAAACGGCGCTACCTGCTGAAATTCCAGTGGAGTAGTTTGTAGATTCGTGTAGTATCATTAATATGGTCATAGGTTGATTTGTTATTTACAACAATGGCGTTGATTCTATAAAAAAATTAAATTGAGTTGTTATGGTCTGGAATTATTATCTTTAAAAAAATTACAATCTTGGGATTCAATGATGATTTTAGTAAAAATATCATTGTAAGATTCTAAAGTCATCGTGCTTTTAAAAGTTTCGTATTTAAAGTAATATGGATAATTATTTTCTGTTTTATTTGGTTTTCCAAAATGTTTTTGAAACTCGCTTAATGAAGAACCTATCTTAAGATTGTTTTTAAAAGGAAAATCTTTTATGGAAGTTTCATAATACCTTGTCATAATTAGGTTAGTGCCAAATGGCCAATTATTATTTGGTTTTATCACAGAATACTTTAAAACAGCAGCCGTACCTTTATTATCTTTATATTTCAGAGTATTATGTGCTAACTCAAAGGAGTACTCTTTGGTAATACTGTCTGCCATTACTACTGACTTATCAAATTTTATATTTTTTAATTCCAAAAGATCTCTAGGATCTTGAAGAAATTCTCTAATCTGTAGTGTATTGGTCACTTTAATATTAGAGCTTTTGCAGCTATAAATTATGATCAAAAAAATCAAAAAAAACGGTGTTTTAAAAGCCTGATCATGGTTAAAATTATTCTATAATCTCGTAGTCAATACTTAGTTTTCGCAACAATCTTAACGCAGTGGCAGTGTTTTTATCTTCTACCTCAATGTCTACTGCATCTCCTTCTAGAAGTATATCAGTCAATTCATTGGATAAGGATTCATTCATTTGAGCGGAAATCTCTGAAATACATTGGGCTATAGATCTTCTATCTGGTCGCTGCGCATCACAAGACAATAAGTTTAATTTCATAATACTGATTTACTATTGCAATATACTAGAGTTGGGAGAAGTCTGGTTTATTCAAAGACCTTTATTTCTTTTAATATGTCATTTATACACCAATAAAAAAGCAGCAAAAATCAAGTCTATGATTTTGCTACTTTTTATACTGATGTCTTTGGCCTACAAAAAAAGCCGGTGTCATTTCTCAGATTAGTAAATGCGACTGATTTAGCCACTGATGCTAAGAATCCCTCACAAGACTCCGCTTATGGGAGGTCCTATTAAAGCTGTTCAACAAATTCTAAAAACACTTTTTTATGACGCTCCAAATCTAAATTTGGGGAAAGTGAAGCACGTACAATGTAATCCTTATCGCCTTCTTTAGTAGTACCTTGAGTCGAGGTTGCAGGCACAGTCCAGTAACATCCTTTTAATTGGCCGTAGCTCACACAAAATTTACTTTCTTCCGGGATTTCTGCAATCATTAAGTGGATCAATTTAAGATTTAAAGTCCTTTTATATGATTCTTTTTCTTCATCGGTTGCCCCTTTAGTAGGAAGATCTAATGAAAATACCGATGGCGTAAATCCTTGATCAGCAAGTTCTTCAGACACAAAATTAATTTTAGCCGCTGGTAACGTTGTAGCGATGAAATTTACAAACTCACGAGTGTTTTTATAAGCATCGTTTATTCGTTGATTCATCGAAGGCATTTGTCTTGCTAATATTTCATATTGCAGATCAGTCGCCTCGTTATCACAGAAAATTAAATGCTTTTCAACTTTTTCCATCAAGGAGACTGTTTTTTTGTTTCCTACACAAAATCCAGCGGTACATTGACCACCACTAGGGAATTTTGACCCACTAGCATAAGATATGGTTCTTATAGTAGAGAGTATTTTTCCATCTCCTAAAAAGTGAACATTAGGGCAAAATGTTTGATCTAAAATAAAAACAGGGTCTATAGCAGGTTCACCGGTTTTGGTAGTACGCTCTTTAGTTAAAGCAGCTTTTAGTTGTAGGAGATCGGGAACTTCAACTCTAGGGTTGGTGGGGATCTCAGCAATGATATAAGGTATAGCATCTTCATTAGCTATTTGATTTAAAACCGCATCAATACTTTTAACCATATCGTTATCACCATCCACCGGTAAATCAACCACTTCAACCGTGTCAAGGCAAGCTGCTACTCGTCTAGCTTGATCATTTGTTCCACCATAACAATTAGGAGGGACAATAAACTTGATCGCCTTACCAGGATGTTTTTCTAATGCCTCATCCACAAGTCCCATCATGATCGCATACTGAATAGATAACCCACAAGAACCTACTAGGGCTTTTGTGTGGGAACCTGTAACCGTTGCAATAGATGCCAAGACACTCTTTTTATTTAACTCAAAAGCAGAAAGCTCCCTGTTTTCTAGAGGTGTTTTTTCTACTAGTGATTTTAATGCGGTATAAGAATCGGCTGGAGTCATGGCTATGGTCTCCCTTCTTCTTACATGCTGAATATCTGAAATATAAGATTTATTTTTTGTTCCGTTAACTAATAGAACACTTCCTAAAGGAGTATGAACATTGATAAAGAAATCAATGTTTGTACTAAGGTCAAAACTACCGATGTCATTTTTTTGCGAAATATAAATGCTGCTACCATTGAATGCATCAACTTTTTCTAGATCATCTACTTGGCGCAACTCAAAGCTATAGCCGTAAACATCTCTTAGTAAATCGGTATCCAATAGTTCTGGTAGTTCCCCCGTATAAAGTATTTGGGTACTTTTATGATCCAATAAGTTTTTTCTAAGTACCGCTAAAACCGGAATTGTCTGTGATGAAAAACTAATCACATGATCGGATTCCGTATGATTCAATTTAGCAATTGCCCATTCTAATATAGAAGATAACGGATGTCCTAAACGAATATAATCGTAGGCGGTAGGTAGTATAGTTAAAGCAGAAGTTTCCGCATTGTTATCTGCAAACAAGGTTTCGAAATGCTCCAAAAATTGAATTTTAGCTAGTTTCTCCTCAAAGATATCAAGACGATGCGTTGTTAGACCTATCCAGTCTTTAGGCATATTTTCTAAAACTTCTGTGATGTAATGGAGTACTTTAGTGTCTGACATATAGTTTACTTTAAGAACACAAAAATATGGATTATAAGGACCAATTTTAAAGGTTTAACAAGACGTTTTGATGTGGTTGGTGCAACTACTGTTGCAAATGGAAGTTATAGCAGTTACAGCCGTCTTTAATAACAGCTACTAACGAGAAAAAACTCACAATACCTCAATTATTTTATATACTTTAAACTGTGTACCCATATTAATATCCAAATTAACTCTGGAATAGTACTTTATTTTAAGTGTTGTTGTATTTTATATATTTGTGAATAAACAGCTGTTTTATATAAAAATGCCAAGTACATTTTGCTTTTTCAAAATAAGACGATTTTGCCATTAACTTCTATTTTCTTTAAAGAATGCCATATGGAAAGCGGCGACAAAAAAAAGCCCACTAGAATCAATTTTCAGTGGGCTTTATTACTAGAAGTTATCGCTAGAGCTAAAATCTATAGACAACAGGGGTTGCTCATCATAACAACCTACTTCTTAATTAGACCAATCTCTACTAATCGCTGGTGTAAGAAATCGCCTGAGGTAATGTCTTCGTATTGTTTTGGGTTATTCTCATCCACACACTCTTCTAAGCAATCCAATTTCATATCACTGCGTGGATGCAGGAAAAAGGGAATAGAATAGCGGCTCGTATGCCACAATTCACGTGGCGGATTTACCACTCTGTGAATGGTAGAGCGCAGTTTGTTATTGGTGTGGCGTTGTAGCATATCACCTACATTAATAACCAGCTCATCTTCTTGAGCAATAGCATCAATCCATTCCCCGCTGCGATTTTGAACCTGTAACCCTGGAGCGCTAGCGCCCATTAATAGAGTAATAAGGTTGATATCTCCATGTGCCCCAGCTCGAACGGCATTATCTGGTTCGCTTGTGATAGGCGGGTAATGAATAGGTCTCAAGATCGAGTTCCCATTACTAGCCCAATGGTCAAAATAGTTTTCCTTCAAACCTATGTGCAGTGATAAAGCTCTCAGTACATGAATACCGGTTTTTTCTAGCATGCGGAAGGCTTGCATTCCTATTTTGTTAAATTCTGGAAGCTCATTAACATTTACGTTATCTGGATAGACTTCTTCTATCTGGGCATCTGGAGCAACTTCTTGACCAAAATGCCAAAACTCCTTCAAATCTCCTTCTTTTTTTCCTTTAGCGTGTTCCTTCCCAAAAGATACATAGCCCCTCTGGCCATTTAACTCTTCGCGTTCGTAACCGAGTTTAGTGTCTTTTGGAAGTTGAAAGAATTTCTCCACTTCCGTATACAATTGTTCCACCAGTTCATCAGATAAGAAGTGGTTTTTTAAAGCAACAAAACCAATGTCTTCATAGGCTGCACCTATCTCGTTAATAAATTTCTCTTTTCTCTTAGGATCGTCGCTCATAAAATCAGCTAGATCTACACTCGGGATATTAGTCATGTTAATAAATAGTATTAGAAGTTCTGTAATTAAAATCTCAGTGAAGTAGCGAGCAACAAGTCATTACCGGTGTACAGAGGTGTAATTTGAAACTGTACGTGAGATTCTAGTGTTTTGTTTTTAAAGATAACATTCTTTAGCAAAGGATGCAGCCAGTAAGCGATTTTTGTAAATAAAATTCCTATTCCAGCTCCTGCCATAACGTCACTGAACCAGTGTTTGTCATTATAAATACGTAAAAAACCTGTAGCTGTTGCTATGGAATAACCTGCTATACTGTACCATGCTGATACTTGACCGTATTCTTGGTGCAAGAATTCTGCTGCCATAAATGAAATCGCTGTGTGACCAGATGGAAAGCTGCTTTGCGACCTACCGCTAGGTCTTCTTACGTCTGTATTGTTCTTGATGATATTCACGCTGGCGTATAGCAATAAGGTAGCAGTTCCTATAATGATGGTTTTGTCCAGCATGTTATTTCTCCCTTTAATTCCAGCAAGATCAAGGCCATAAGCAGCTGCAATAGGTGTGAAAAGGATGTAATCATCTATAAAAGTTTTAGTCCCATTAGGGTCTAGACTGTTTCTAAAATGGCGATCCCATTTTCTTACAGGATCATTCTTAATCCCCAGAATACCATAGCTCACTAGTCCGGTAGGCAAAAGGAGTGAAGCGTATTTAAAACCTACTTCTTTTTGAAACGGAAGGGAATCGGCTGCTTTTTGCTGGCTGTGGCCGGTGATTGTAAAAAGAAATAGGAAAAATAAAAGGAGTTGTTTCATGGATCTCTAATTGTTGATACAAAGTTAGTAAATGACAACTACTCTTTAACTACAACCTTAAAAGAAGTAGGTAGATTATCTTACATTTGAAATACAGTATATACCAATGATAGATACAGATCAAACAGATTTAAAAAAACTCTACAGCAATACCTTAGATCATAAGGTGCTTATAGATTTATATAAAAAAATGCTATTGCCGCGATTGATAGAGGAGAAGATGTTAATTCTCTTGCGTCAAGGCCGTATTTCTAAATGGTTTTCTGGAATAGGTCAAGAGGCGATTTCCATAGGCCTTACTGCTGCGATGCATAAGGAAGAATATATTTTACCTATGCATAGAAACCTAGGTGTTTTCACCTCTCGGGAGATACCGCTATGGAAACTCTTTGCACAATGGCAGGGAAAAGTAGATGGCTTTACCAAAGGCCGTGACCGAAGTTTTCACTTTGGTACTCAAGAGTATAAAATCGTTGGGATGATTTCTCACCTTGGCCCACAACTAGGGGTTGCAGACGGGATTGCTCTCGCTCAAAAGATGAATAATACTGGTAAAGCCACTGCCGTCTTTACTGGTGAAGGCGGGACCAGTGAAGGGGACTTTCACGAGGCGCTTAATGTAGCTAGTGTTTGGAGTCTGCCAGTACTTTTCTGTATAGAAAATAACGGTTATGGACTGAGTACGCCTACTTCAGAGCAATACAATTGTGAACACCTAGCAGATCGTGCGTTGGGATATGGTATGGAATCTCATATTATCGACGGGAATAATATCATTGAAGTATACACTAAAATTTCGTCGATATTAAATGACATGCGGGAGCACCCTCATCCCGTATTGATCGAGTTTAAGACCTTTAGAAGACGTGGTCATGAAGAGGCAAGTGGCACCAAATATGTGCCTGATGATTTGTTGGAATATTGGGAACAACGCGATCCATTATCTCGCTTTGAACAGTTTTTGCTAGAGGATCATGTCATTTCTAGCGATCAAATTCAGAACTGGAAAAAAGAGTTTAAACAAAAGATCAATCATGGTTTAGACACCGCTTTTGCGAAAGCTTTACCTGAATCAACACCAGAACTAGAACTGGCAGATGTGTTTGCACCACATACATTTAATCAAGTCCAGCAAGAGAATTCTACTCAAAATATACGAGTGGTAGATGCCATAAAGGATGGACTAGAGGAAGCTATGGATGCATATGACAACCTGGTGATCATGGGACAAGACATTGCAGAATACGGGGGTGTATTTAAAATAACCGATGGATTTGTAGAAAAATACGGTAAAGAACGAGTAAGAAATACCCCTATCTGTGAAAGTGCGATCGTAGAAGCTGCCATGGGATTGAGTATCGCCGGAATGAAAGCAGTGGTAGAGATGCAATTTGCAGATTTTGTAAGCAGCGGCTTTAATCCTATTGTTAATTATCTGGCCAAATCATATTACCGCTGGAATCAAAAAGCAGATGTTGTGATCCGAATGCCTTGCGGTGCAGGAGTAGGAGCAGGACCTTTTCACTCACAAACTAACGAAGCCTGGTTCTATACGGTTCCTGGACTTAAAATAGTATATCCTTCATCTCCAGCAGATGCTAAAGGCCTTTTAATTGCCTCTATAGAAGACCCCAACCCAGTACTTTTTTTTGAACATAAAGCATTGTACCGCTCCATTTATAACGATGTGCCAGATGGTTATTACAATATTGAATTAGGAAAAGCCTTAAGCATTTGTGAAGGTAATGATGCGACCATCATCACTTTTGGAGCCGGAGTACACTGGGCAAAGCAATTGATCGATGAGGAAGGCCTTTCTATAGATCTTATTGATTTAAGATCTTTAATTCCTTTGGATAAAGAGGCGATAATCAAATCAGTACATAAAACAGGGAAGGTTTTATTAGTCACAGAAGATAACCTAACAGGAAGTGTTATCAGTGATATAGCTGCCTTTATAAACGAAGACTGCTTTGAATATTTAGATGCTCCCGTAATGAGATTAGGGAGTATTGATACGCCTATTCCTTTTGAAAAAGGCCTAGAAGATAACTACCTTCCTGTACATTTATTAAAAGAAAAATTAAAAAAGTTACTCGATTATTAAAATAAAATTAATAAATATGATACTTTTGGTTTCCCCTGAGTAAACTAATTAATTGAAATTATGAAATTTATGGATGAAGCGGATAATTTCCGCTATGTACTTTGGGCCTTAACTGTCATATTTGCATTTTTGGTTTTTTTTGGCCCTAACCCTGAAGGTGGTTCGTTAATGAATACAGCGGTTACTTTATTAATTTTATTTGGATCGCTCTTAATTATATATTTGATCTTAAAATTTATACAGAAGACAAAATATAAAGATAATGAGTCTAATTAACTAAAGATACGTCTATAGCCGCTATCTTTGAATAGTGAAAAAACAATACGATATAATTATTGCCGGTGGCGGACTTTCAGGTCTGACAGCGGCAATTTTGTTTTCTAAAGATTTCAGCGTACTGTGTATAGATCCAGATGCTTATCCGCGTCATAAAATGTGTGGGGAATACCTGAGTAATGAAGTCATCAGATTCCTAAAAGAAGTAGAGATTGATCTCGATCAAGAATCTTCTGTGGATTTAGAAAACTTAAAATTCACCATTGCTGGTCATAAATCCATAGAGTGTCCATTGCCTCAAGGTGGTAAAGGCATCTCCAGGTATCATCTCGATCATCTTCTGTACCAGAAAGCCATTAAAAACGCTAATTTCCTTCAAGATAAGGTCATTGATGCCGTTTTTGAAGAAGGTTCTTTTCAAGTCAGCACTGCCACTCAAATTTTACAATGCAAGCAATTTATAATGGCAACTGGAAAAAGATCTTTACTAGATAAAAAGCTAGATCGTGACTTTATACAGCAAAAATCGCCGTGGCTTGCAGTTAAGATGCATTATGAGTACCAAATGAGTGATCGTCTGGTAGAATTACACAACTTTGATGGTGGTTATGCCGGAATTTCTAAAATAGAAAATGGACATGTGAATCTTTGCTATCTAGCTAGTTACGATTCCTTTAAAAAGCATAAAAACGTAGACGAATTTAATAAAAATGTGCTTTCTAAAAATGAATTTTTAAGTGACTTTTTTAAAAATGCTACCCCTGTTTGGGAGCAACCCATTACTATTTCACAAATCTCTTTTGAAAAGAAAGAACCTATAGAAAATAACATTCTCATGTTGGGCGATACAGCAGGTTTGATACACCCGCTTTGCGGTAATGGTATGGCTATGGCTATTCACAGTGCCAAAATCGCTTTTGAAGAGTTAAATCCCTACCTAAAAGATGTTTTGTCTCGAGAACAGGCCTTAAAAAATTATGCCAACAGATGGGAAAAAACATTTCGCAAACGGTTAAAAATAGGACGTATACTGCAAGGAATACTTTTAAACAAGACCTATACGAGGTTGGGTCTGTGGTTTCTTCGTAAATTCCCTTTCTTATTATCTACCACCATAAAAGGCACTCATGGGAAACCTATCTAGTATTACATACCATTCTCATAAACGCAACACCGACCCAGAGTGGATGGATGATCCACAGTTGGATGAAGTCACCTTGCAACATGCTGTTGATGATATCAATACGGTAAATAATCTGCTAGGAGGTTTTAAGTTTATGCTTGATGCGGTAAAAAAAGAAGTCTCTAAATATCCAGATCAATCATTGGTAATAGTAGATGCAGGTTGTGGTGATGGCGAGATGTTACGTTATTTAGAAGCCCATCTGGATCGAGAAAACATCAGCTTTTTAGGCCTAGACTTTGCTGCTCGTTCTATTGAGAAAGCTCGTAATAAGAGTCATGGATTGTCAAGGTTAAGCTTTCGGGAAAGCGATATTCTACAGATAAATCCTACCGAATTACAGTGTGATATTCTAATAAGCTCTTTAACGATGCATCATTTTAATGACGAAGAAATCCTAAGTTTTCTTTCCAAGTTTAAAGAGATGACCACCAAAAGTATTATTATCAATGATTTGCATAGGCACAGAATTGCCTTTCTATTTTTTAAATATATAAGCCCTATTTTTATAAAGCATGAAATCTCTAAACACGATGGATTGATCAGTATTGCATCAGGTTTTAAAGTACAAGATTTTAAGAAATATGCCGCTGCAATAGGCACAACAAATGACCGATGGACATGGAAGTGGTCGTTCCGTTTTATATGGATAATTCCAATAGATGAGCGTAAAAATTAAAAGTGTAGCGACGGTAACGCCGCAGTATTATAAGGAAACCAAAGACATTTTACCATTTGTTGAAGAATGGCTTTCTGGTCAGGACGAACGTTTGAGGCGTAAAACCATCAAAATTTTTGAAGGTGCAGGCGTGGATAAACGATATTCCATCATGGATCCTATAGAAGTCTTTACAAGGACTTCTTTTCAAGATCGCAATGATATTTATAAAAGAGAAGTGGTGCCACTGGCTCAAACGGCATTGGAAAAAGCGTTGGAAAAAGCATCTTGGAATGCCCAAGAACTCGACTATATCATTACCGTTAGTTGTACAGGTATCATGATCCCTTCTATTGACGCCTATCTGATCAACTCCATGGGTATGAGACAAGATATTGTGCGTTTACCCGTAACAGAAATGGGCTGTGTTGCTGGAATCTCTGGTTTGATCTATGCAGAGAACTTCCTACGAGCAAACCCGAATAAAAAAGCAGCGGTTATCGCTATAGAAGCACCGACAGCAACCTTCCAATTGGATGATTTCTCCATGGCAAATATGGTGAGTGCGGCTATATTTGGTGATGGGTGCGCCTGTGTATTGCTGTCTTCTTGTGAAGAAGACAAAGGCCCTACCATAAAAGCGCATGAAATGTATCACTTTCCAGATGCAACACACATGATGGGTTTTGACTTAGTGAACAGCGGGTTGCAAATGGTGTTGGACAAAGCTGTTCCAGAAACTATAGCCAGTCATTTTCCTGCTATTATACATCCGTTTTTAGAAAAGAATGGATTAACTATCAACGACATTGATCATTTAATTTTTCATCCCGGTGGTAAAAAGATCGTTCAAACCGTAGAGGAACTGTTTCATAAACTCGGTAAAAACATAGACGATACCAAAGAAGTATTGCGTATATACGGAAACATGAGTAGTGCAACTGTTCTATTTGTTTTAGAGCGCTTTATGAATCGTGAGTTAAACAAAGGCTCTAATGGTTTGATGTTGAGTTTTGGACCTGGATTTACTGCTCAAAGAATACTGTTAGAATGGTAAAAGAGTTTCAAGATAAGTATGCATTAATTTTAGGTGGCAGTAGCGGCTTGGGTTATGCAAGTGCTTTAAAATTAGCTCAACATGGTATGAATTTGATCGTTTTTTATCGGGCCGCTAGAATGCAAATGGAACAAATAGAAGAGAAGTTTGATGTATTGCGCTCTTATGATATCCAATTAGTAACGATCAATAGCGATGCAACAAGAGAGGATCAATTAGAACAAAACCTATCAAAAATAGAAGACTTTTTAAAAGGTAAAAAAATTAGTGTGCTGCTGCACAGCATCTCCAGAGGCAATCTAAAGCCATTTATAGGTGAGCAAACACTAACTACATATGATTTCCAGCAAACGATTCATTCTATGGGCATAAGCTTGTACAGCTGGACCAAAGCACTTTTTGAAACCGATTTATTTGCTAAACCAGCAAAGATTTTAAGTTTTACCAGTGAAGGAAGTACCAAACCTATGAAATCTTATGCAGCTGTAAGCGCTGCAAAAGCAGTCTTAGAAGCCATCAATAGAAGTATTGCTATAGAGTTTGCACCCTATAAAATCACGTCAAATTGCATACAAGCTGGAGTCACGGACACCTTAAGTCTCAGCATGATTCCTATGTATGAAGAATTGAAGTTAGCGAGTTTAAAGCGGAATCCTCATCAGGAATTAACCACTCCAGAACGAGTCGCAAACCTAGTGTATTTAATGAGTAGGGAAGAAGCAAGCTGGATCACAGGAACGGTTATTAAAGTAGATGGCGGCGAGAGTTTGCAATAGCTTGGATTTGAACTGGAACTTAAAGATTATACCAGTTTTAGCACGCTAGTCGAAAACGGTTGCCTGTCGAGAATTTTGATTAGAGAAAAATTTAAATCGAAATCGAAACTTAAATTTAAAAGTACTGTTTAGGTCCTAAATGACATTTCATTTCTTCAATTCCCTTATTTTAAGCCCTGAGTCTATCGAAGTGGTCGGGGAACAGAAACTAGAAGTACCTTTAAAGTTAAAGTCGAAATTAAAAAACTTAATATCAAAAACAAATGCTACTGAATCCATTAGAAAAAATAGTCACAAACTTGCCTTATGGCGAGGGATTTAAGTTTGTAGATCAATTATTAGAGATCGATGACAATAGCGTGATCGGGATATATCGTTTTCAAAAGACCGAATACTTCTATAAACACCATTTTAAAGACCACCCAGTAACTCCTGGCGTTATTCTAGCAGAGTGTATGGCCCAAATAGGATTAGCTTGCTTAGGAAGTTATTTGATGCGAGATAAAGAGGCGCCTGTTCAATTTGCCTTTACAGAAAATCATATGACTTTCTTAAACACTGTTTTACCAGAAACCACGGTCATCGTTACTGCAAAAAAAGAATACTTCCGTTTTGGTAAATTAAAGGTTATGGTTCAAATGATAGATGAGAACGAGAATAAGATCGCTGAAGGCTGGATGAGTGGGATGATCATCGCTAAATAAACTCGTTTTGTAGAATACTCAAATTAACGAGTTACTCATTAGCGCTTTAAATCTCGAATTATATAAAGATATCTAGTTCCACAAATTGATAATTATGAAACTTAGTATTCTATTCCTATTCCTGTTTTTACTGATGGGATGTAAATCTCAAAGTGATGTGGAGGTTAAAAATCCCGTATTTAAAACAGAATTAAAACGACCTTTTGACAATCAAGGGGAACAAGAAGATTATCGGGCTCAAGAATTTTTTAAGAACGAATACAAAAAGCTTACTTATGCTATTTATGACGGTCCTATAATTGAGAAAGCAGCAACTGAATTTATTTACGACCATAAGACTTTTAGGGTGCTCGGAGTAAATGACACCTTAAAATTAATATATACAAAAGGTATTCTGTATCCTCAATTAATTAACGGTTATACTTCTGTAGCTCACAAAACAAACAAAGAGCTTGATTCATTAACAGTTATACAGCGTTATTTCTACGAATTAAATAGAGGTGATGATTTGAGGGTTTCCAATTTAGAAGAATTGAAATTCTTATCAGATTCGTTGACAATTAAAAGATTCCGGTTTTGGCTATTCGCCCAAAAAGATTCAAATCCTAAAGTTTATTTCTTTGAATTGACTAATGAAAAAGCAAAGGAAACAACATCTTTAAAAGATTTTATAGAAAATTCTAAACTTACTTTTTTCAAAGCTGGATGGATCATTATCTAATAAAAAAATCATAATGTTCTCGACTTTTAATACCATTGGTATTTTGTGATTTGTACATTTCTACATAACAGATACCACATATGACATACCAAATTACCTTATTTACTCTTTACTCATTCAAGCTCCAGTCATAATCCATATAGCGCACACGGGCATTTTTATCAATTTGTACTTTGCTGTATTTGTTCAAAAAATCCACTATATCTCCATTTTTGGTAAAATCCTTTTTAAACCATTTGAATATATTAGAAATTTTGACTCTATCTGCTGTTATGGTATTGCGTTTAGGATCATTGATAAACTGTACCGCTAGTCGTTCCAGTTGCGCATCCACTTTAGCAGCTGTATAGGCTTCATTCATCAATGGCGGGCATGAGAAAGAGGCACAGTTGATCCCGAAATGAATACGTGGCTCGTTCATTTTTCTTAGTATCTCGTGTTCAATCTCTTCTAGACTTATTGATTTTCCACCTATTTTCCAGTTGCGTTGTTCCCAAGGGTCATTGATATCTTTAATACTTTTTAAGGGATAATTACTGACAATCAAATCAATAGTCATCGCGTTATAAGCATTCATGTAATAAGCAAACTGATCCTGACTGCTCCACGTATCATCTGGAGCATGTACTCTGATGATTTCTAGGTAGGCTTTTAAGGATTTTTGATCTTTTTTAATTCCGGCATAATTTACTTTACCGTTTTTGCCTACATATTTTTTAAGTAATTGATCAAAACGGCTGTGATCAAAAGCCTCTTTGTTAGCCCGCGTATTTTCTTCTTCTTCAAATCTAGTAGCAGCCTCTGCATCTTTTGAGAAGTTCTTGATCTGTCCCAATTCGATAACTTCTTTCATCAGCATGTCCATTTTAGGATCATGCTCAGAAGGAACTAGGTAATTGGATGAATACTGTGCTTGAACGTCTTTCTTTTGCGAGCTACAAAAGCCTAGGACCAATAGAGCTGCTAATAAAGATATGGCATGTCTCATAATGTGTTCTTTTAAAAGTACGGACCTATTGATTTATAGAAAGTAATTTTTAGCAAGGTCTGCTATTATAGAACAAGCATTTAAATAGATCGGTAGTTTAAAGATACACCTATGAAGGAACTGTATTCCCAATCCTGGGTTAACTTTTTATTGCGTAACCTATTTCTACTAAAGATTATGTAGTTTAGTGCTGTTATGAATAGGAATAATAGAAGAAGAGTTGTTATTACAGGAATGGGTGTTGTGGCACCTAATGCCGTTGGGGTTTCCGCTTTCGCGAAAGCCTTACAAGAACAAACCTCTGGAATACGATTTGATCCACAACTGGCCGATTTAAAATTTGGTTGTCAAGTCTCTGGAACACCACAAGTTACCGAAGAATTACTTGCTGATAATTTTACGCCGCTACAATTAAGAGGTTTGAAAGCCAGTGGCCTAGTTTATGGGGTTATCGCTGGAAAAGAAGCCTTTAAGGATGCTGGTTTGGAAATTGCAGGCCCAGAAAAGGCCCTATCAGAAATGGGAATCATTTTTGGAACTGGACAAAGCGGTGGCGAAAAATTCAGAGAAGCCATTCATTTAATTGATGATAAGAGAGTGCGCCGCTTGGGAAGCACCAGCGTGATTCAAACCATGACCAGCGGCATCAGTGCTTGGCTGGCTGGAGAATTAGGCTGTGGTAATATGGTAACCAGTAATTCCAGTGCTTGCTGCACAGGTACAGAAGCCTTTCTTATGGGTTATGACCGTATTGCTGCTGGAAAAGCAACGCAAATGCTGGTGGGTTCTACTAGTGATTCTGGTCCTTATATTTGGGGCGGATTTGATGCGATGCGGATTTTACCTACTACATACAACGACGATCCAGAAAATGCCAGCAGGCCTTTATCAGAAGATGCGGCAGGTTTTGTACCAGGGTCTGGGTCCGGAGCTTTTATTTTAGAGCATCTAGAAAGTGCTCAAAAGCGAGGGGCGCCTATTTATGGAGAAGTATTAGGAGGCGCTGTAAATTCTGGGGGACATCGAGCTGACGGTTCTATGACAGCTCCTAATGGTCAAGCCGTGCGAGATTGTATTCATCTAGCCATGAAAGATGCTGGAATTACAGCAGCAGAGATAGATGTGATTAATGGTCATCTTACCGCAACTTCAAAAGACGCTTTTGAAATTAAAAATTGGTCGACCGCTTTAAACCGTAAAGGAGCAGATTTTCCTTTTATAAATACCTTTAAATCATATATAGGCCACTGCCTAGCTGCCGCTGGAAGTGTAGAATTGGTGGGAGCAGTGCTGGAATTAAAGGAGCAAAAGGTTTACGGAAATAGCAATATCAGCTCTTTACATCCTGAGATTACTGATTTAATTGATAAAAACAGTTTTCCCTTAAGCTCAAAGAACTTAAATCTTAATATTTTGGCAAAGGCAAGTTTCGGTTTTGGAGATGTAAACGCCTGTGTTATTCTCAAAAAATACAATTCTTAAGTGTTGAATTATTAGAAAAGGCATGTCATTAATACAAATTTTATTTTTAGGCGTTTAAACTCTTAAACTCATCCCTAACACAAAGGGAAATCCATTTTTTGATAGTATTTTTAAGGTAACATTGAAAAAATAACATGCAAGAAAACGAAATACAACAAGAGCTTTTTAAAATTGTGAAAATTTATTTACCTCAAGATGTAAATGAAGAAGCTATCCAGCTGGACAGCCATTTAATGCAAGATCTAGGTATCAATAGTGCTCATTTAGTAGACATTGTACTCGATGTAGAAGATGCCTTTGATATCACTCTTGATGAGAAAGATATGGAAGCTATGCAAAGGGTACGTGACGCTATTGAAATAGTCACAGCAAAAACCGCCCCTTAGATTTCATTCACCACTAAATCACCAATCATATGTCACGATTACCTAAAATTGACCGTTTTAAAAATGAAGTAGAATCAAAGTACCAGATTTTTAATGGTATTTTTATGACACTACCATTTGATCAAATTTCTAATACAGGTGGACTGTTACCCTTGTTTCATGAATTATGTGTGCGTGGGTATGAAAAGGGTAAAAACCCTACAGAGATCGTTGAATACTTTTTTGAAAGATACATGCGTGATACCGGCTCTAAGGAAAGAGAAGACATGCTTTTTAGGTTTATTCAATATATAGAACGTCAAGTAGTATTGTTTGACGCTATCGAAGATGCTGCTTTTAGTAAGGTCAACAATCTGGATGGGCGTGGTTCCTTGCGCAGCGTTAAAGAGGAAGCTGTGGAGCTTAATAAAACAGAAGAACTAGCAGCTTATCTAAAAGAGTTTAAAGTACGTCCTGTATTAACAGCTCACCCGACACAATTTTATCCTGGCTCTGTACTGGGTATCATCAATGATTTGGGCGAAGCAATTAAAACAAACCAACTTCAGGAGGTAAAACTCCTGCTTTCTCAATTGGGTAAAACGCCTTTCTTTAAAAAGGAAAAACCCACTCCTTTTGATGAAGCGGTAAGCTTGATCTGGTATCTGGAACATGTATTTTATCACGCGATGGGTAATATTTATGATTACCTCAAAACACATATTGAGAATCCGAAAGAATTCAAGAATCAGATTGTTGAAATAGGTTTTTGGCCTGGTGGGGATCGTGATGGAAATCCATTTGTTACGACAGCTATCACACTAAATGTGGCAAAACGACTGCGCTCCACGATATTTAGAAATTATTATAGAGATTTACGCAAGCTGCGCAGAAGACTTACTTTTAAGGGTGTTGAAGAGCAGCTTGTGGCTCTAGAAAGCATGTGTTACAAAGCTATTTTTGAAAAGGATATTTTGGATTTTGTACCCCAAGATCTTATCGATAGAATGAACGAGATCAGATCTACTGTGATAGAGCATCATAATTCACTCTTTCTAGGACAAATAGATAGTTTTATTCATAAAATCGAATTGTTTGGTTTCCATTTTGCCACTTTAGATATACGACAAGATAGCAGTGCTCACGATGCGGTTTTTGATGAGATCCTCGCTTTACTTCCTGCCGGCGGGCATGGGGCGAAAGCAAAACTCCCGGCTAACTACAACAACTTATCTGAAGAAGAGAAGGTGAATGTACTGGCACAGGTGGAAGGCTCTATCGATCCTAAAGAATTTACAGACGACTATACGCAACGTACGCTAAGCAGTATTTACGCTATTAAAAATATCCAAGAACGCAATGGGGAAAAAGGCTGTAATCGTTACATTATTTCTAACACACAAATGGCTTCTCAAATTATGGAAGTCTATGCAATGATCAGGCTGTGTGATATGCCACAACCTAAAATAGATGTAGTGCCTTTATTTGAAACTGTTCCAGATCTCATAAAGGCTCCAGAAGTGATGCGATCGCTTTATGAAAATGAGCATTACCGTACTCACATAAAAAGGCGTGACGATACACAGCACATCATGTTAGGATTCAGTGATGGTACTAAAGACGGTGGTTATTTAATGGCCAATTGGGCTATTTACGAAGCCAAGGAAGCATTAAGTGCCGTTTCTAGGGAACAAGGGATTTCTATTGTATTTTTTGATGGTAGAGGTGGACCACCTGCTCGTGGTGGAGGTCAAACACACCAATTTTATGCTTCTATGGGAACAAAAATTGAGGCCAAACACATTCAATTAACAGTACAAGGTCAGACCATTAGTTCCAAGTTTGGTACTTTAGAAAGCTGTCAGTACAATCTGGAGCAAATGATTAGTAGTGGGGTGAGTAATGCCGTTTATGCTAGTGATGTAAATGACTTTTCAGAAAAAGATGAAGCCACAATGGATCAACTGGCACAATCAAGTTATAAGGCATATACAGATTTCAAAGCGCATCCACAGTTTTTATCCTATCTGGAAAAGATGAGCACCTTAAAGTATTATGCTAAAACCAATATAGGAAGTCGCCCGAGCAAACGTGCAGGAAGTGCAGAATTGCGTTTTAAAGATTTAAGAGCTATTCCATTTGTAGGATCGTGGAGTCAATTAAAACAGAATGTTCCTGGGTTTTACGGTGTGGGTACCGCGCTAGAAACAATGGATAAAGCTGGTAATTGGGAAGCGGCAGAGGAGTTATATAGAAACAATAAATTTTTTCGTACTTTATTAGATAATAGCATGATGAGTTTAACCAAGTCATTCTTTGGTTTAACTGCTTATATGGAACATGATCCTATATATGGTGAATTTTGGAAGATGATTTATGCAGAATACGAACGATCTAAAAAGTACATGCTGAAGATATCTGGAATGAAAACATTGATGGAAAATGAACTAGCAGGACGAGCGAGTATTCAAGCTAGAGAAAATATCGTGTTACCATTATTAACCATACAACAATACGCTTTAAAAATGGTGCAGGATATCAATGCCGGAAAAGTGACTGAAAATATAGATACCTATGAGCGTATGGTAACTCGTTCTCTATACGGAAATATAAACGCCAGTCGTAATTCGGCATAGATCATTCTAAAACCTTTAAAACAAGATGAAGCAGGTGGTTAAAGACTTCTAAAGTCTGGCTATAATTGCTTGATCTATATTATTTTTAATTCAAAACACAACTATGAAGAACACTACAGATTTTATCAAAAAAACGCCTACCGATCACGATATTATAGATCTTGTTAAAAACAGGTGGAGTCCACGTACCTTTTCAGACAAGCCTATTTCTCAAAAGGAACTTCAGGTTCTTTTTGAAGCAGGAAGATGGGCTCCAAGCTCTAGTAATTTACAGCCTTGGAATATTGTTTGGGGTATTAAAGGAAGTCAGACCTACGATCGTATTATGGACGTCCTAGTTGAATTCAATCAGAAATGGGCAAAGAATGCTCCAGTTCTTTTGTTAGGTGTGGTAGATACTAAAACTCCTAAGGGTGATGACAATTACCACGCACCTCATGATTTAGGACAGTTTTCAGCAAATATGGCTATACAAGCACAGAGTATGGGAATAGCTTTCCATCAAATGGCTGGACTGGACTATGAAAAAGCTAAAAAAGAATTCAAATTCCCAGAAACTTTTCATGTAGCCACTGCAATAGCATTAGGGTATTACGGTGGAGAATTAAGCGATGTACCTGACTTTTTACAAGATGCTGAACTAGGTGAGCGAAGCCGTAAGAAACAAAATGATTTTGTTTTTAATGGCGATTACAAAGCCACTGGAGATGTAAATGATAACTAATAGGATTAAAAGTATTTCCTGAAGCTATTTCTTCAACCATAAAAAGTAGAAGCCTTGATACGTTCAAGGCTTTTTTTATGCAGAAAGTTGATCTCTGTTGGCCATCAATTTACTCCCTAAAGATTTCACAGCAATTACAACGGATTTCTTAAAATTAAGAGAAGCTATTTCACAGTGCACTTGATATCCATCACAAGTAATGGCAAAGTGTGCTACCTCTCTAGTTCTGTTTTTAAAGTCAAATATCTTTTTAAAAGTTACGTCGACTCTATTTAAACAGGAATATTGATTAAGGTATTGTACAGATTTACTTGTAAAAGCCTCAAGATTGCGATTAGAAGGAACGTGAATGTAAGAAAAATGGATCATGTTGTTTTTTAGTATACTTACGTAGCAAAAACAAGGTCGGTTTTTTATAAAATGTTAAAATATTTAGATGGAGTCACTCCAACTCAATCTAGCGTTTTTTTAGTATTTGAGGATTCCTTTTGATCTTTCTTAACATCATCCGTTTTCCTAGCTCTTAGGGAAAGTAAAGCACCTACTGCTAGAGATACAAAAATAACTGCTAGAGAAAGCCATTCTGGGAAATGCAAATGATGTACTAAAATCATTTTGACACCAACAAATGCTAGAATAGCCACTAGACTGTAATGAATGTATTGAAACTTATCCAGTAAATTAGCTAAGAAAAAATACATGCTACGCAACCCCATAATCGCTAGTATATTACTAGAGAACACTAAAAAGGGGTCGGAGGTAATGGCTAGAATCGCAGGAATAGAGTCTAAAGCAAAAAGTATGTCAGTTAGCTCAATAACTACCAATGCTAAAAATAGGGGGGTAGCAATACGCTTCCCCATTTTTTTAATAAAGAATTGTTGCCCTTCTATACGATCTGTAACAGGAAATAGCTTTCTAGAAAATTTATAAATTTTGGAAGTTTTTGGATCAAATTCTTCCTCATTACTTTTGAGCATTTTAAAGGCAGTATACAGTAAAAAAGCTCCGAAAATATAGGTCATCCAACTGATCTCGCTAATTAAAGCAATACCAAAAAAGATCATTAAAGCTCTAAATACAAGTGCTCCGACAATTCCCCAAAAAAGAACCCGATGTTGGTATTTTTGATCTATAGAAAAGGATTTGAAAATAACAGCTATGACAAAGATGTTATCAATACTTAAAGAAAGTTCTATTAAGTAACCTGTTAAGTACTTGATAGCAGCGCCGCTACCGCTAAGTTGATCTGGGTTTGCTAGATAACCTCCATCATAAATGAAATAAACAGCCCCAGTGAAAAGCAACGCAATACCAACCCATAAAGCAGTAAATTTTGATGCCTCCTTAGTTTGTATTATATGGGCATTTCTGTTGAAAACGAAAAGATCCAAGCACAAGAAAATGCTTACTAAAATTATAAAGGATGTCCAGATGATCATAAGGAAAGATAGGTGTAAAATATAAAAATCCAGCTTTACAAAGCTGGATTTTTAAGTTTGGTATTAAATATATTACGGGATTTTAATTGCTGCTGTATCCACATCAAATAATTTCAACATTTCATTATACAATTTCACTTCTATTCCTTTATTGCCTTCTATGGCAAGGGGATACTGAAGCATTTCAGGGTCTTTTTGAAGCGTTTTAATGGCTCCAGTGTCATCTATCAGATGTCCTTTACCATATTTATTTTCATAAGAGGAATGATCTGTATGCAGCAGATCACTTATATTGACTTGAAGCACATCTGCTATTTCTGTCCATACAGTTCCTGCAATGGTATCTTTGGAAACATCTATAGCAAGCAATTCTTTACCTGCTGCTTTTGCATAAGCATAAATCTCCCGATGACTTTTTTGATTTGAATTGTAAATTAAGATAATCTGTCTGTGATTTGTAGCTAGAGATATCATCTTAGGAATGTGGTATTATAGTTGCTTTTCTCTTTTCGCACTGGGTTTTAAGCTGGTCTACTACCTTACTTACCGATTCTGTAAATGTGTCGTGACTTTCTTCGGCAAATAGACGTGGTCCTGGAGCGCTCAATCTAATTTGAGCGATCATTCCAGTTTGATCGCTAGAAGTGTTCTCTGCTATAAAAAACACATCAGCTCTAGTGACCCAGCTGTATCGATCAAAAATAGTTTGTAATTTATCTTTTGTATAATTCTCTAGTTCGGTGCTTCCCGAAACGTGTTGGTAATTAAATTGAATAGTCATTTTATTGGTTTTATTCTAAATTAAACTAGTTGTAGGCCGATGTAACAGTATTTATAAAATTATTAGTATAGCTTTAGTAAAGTTTTAGGCTTTCATCTGAAAAATACCTATTCATACAGATTTACTTCCAGCTTATTTATCAAGGTTTAAGCAATGATGTTGTTCTCGCTTTCGCGAAAGCGTCACCATTATAAATACCTCCAACAAAAAAATCCCAATAACTACAAAGAGTTATTGGGATTTTAAGAGTTTTATATATTTCTTATTGCATCACTTTAAATTCGCAACGACGGTTGATGTCATATTCTTCATCAGTACAAATACCTTCTTTAACGCAATCATTAAGTGGTTGCATCTCACCATAGCCTATACTGCGTAATCTGTTCTCTTGAATCCCTTGACTGATCAAGTATTCCATTGTAGAAGCTGCACGCTGATTAGACAAAATAAGGTTGTATTCACTAGATCCACGAACATCCGTGTGAGCAGATACTTCCACGTGCATTTCTGGATACTTGTTCATGATGGCAACAAGATCATCTAAAGTAGCAGCAGCTTGAGGTCTAATGACCGCTTTATCAAAATCAAAGAATATTTGTTCTAACTCAACTTGTACATCTCCCTTGCGATCTGGATTTATAGTTTCTTCAGCATCTTGATAGGAGAGAAGCGTTAAAAATATATCATGACTAATTTTTCCATTCTTATCTGTAGAGAAATCTACATTCTGAGGAATATATAACTTGCGAGTAGCACGTACTGTATATTTCTTATTTGGCTCAATTTTAAATATATAAGAAGCGTCATTACCGGTGATCATGTCGTCTATAACAACTCCGCGCTCATCCAATAAGGAAACAAGTGAAGCAGGTAATGTCTTTTTACTGATGCTGTCTTGTACGACACCTACTACCTGATATTTAGTAAGCATATTTTCCTCTCTTTTTCCTGTATAAATTTGATCTAAACCATCTCTATTGGAAGAAAAATAACTCTCATTAGTTGCTTCATCAATTACAAAAGCATAGTCATCGTTAGAACTATTGATACTAGTACCCAAATTAATAGGAGTGTCAAAGGCACCATTCACCATGTTTGCCCTATGTATATCCAATCCACCCAATCCTTGTTTACCGTTAGTGGCATAATACAAAGTGTTGATATTACTGATATAAGGAAATTGATCTCTATAAGCAGTATTTATTGAAGCTCCTAAATTAACAGGAGCGCCATAAGAACCATCATCATTAATCGCTACTTTATAGATATCAAATTCACCGTACCCACCAGACATATTGCTTGAAAAGTAAAGTGTCTTACCGTCTTTACTGATAGAAGGATGTTCCACACTATATAATTCATTATTAAAAGGTAATAAAGTCACATTTGTCCATATATTATCCACTTTTTCTGCACGGTACAATTGAATGTTAGAAATTCTTTCGCCATCTATTTTAACACGCTTTTCGTTGTTACGGTTGAAATACATCACTTTGCCTTTATTGGTAAATACGGCATTACTCTCATGAAGAGCTGTATTTATTTCTTCAGAAAAAGGAGCCACTTTACTTAGTGTAACACCATTTAATTGCGCTTCATAAAGATCCAAATAAGGTAACCCATTCCAAGAGTAAACAGGTCGTTCCATATTACGAGAAGAAGCAAAAGCAACATTTTTCCCATCTATAAAAGACAGGCCAAAATCACTTTTAGATCCTTTATTTGCAATTGCCTCTACTTCAAAAACGTGAGGAGTGGTTCTTTTTAGTTCAAAGAGAAACTCTTCTGTGTTCCAATCTTTACCATAGTAAGATTTTAAATAGACATCTGCTTTTTGATATTCCTTAATAGCAAGAAGTGATTGTGCATATCTATAGACACGATCTTTGTCTATAATATCGTTGTATTTATCTTTAAGCTTCGTGTATGTCTTTGCTGCGTTTTCAAAATCATTGGTGTAATAATAAGAGTCTGCTAGCTTTTGAAGAACTTCTTCAGAAGCCTCCCAGTTTTTATAGTTAGCTATGGCTTCCGTATACGCCTGGTTTTTGAATAATTTATCAGTCTTTTTCAGACTTAAATTCTGGGCATTGCTATAATTTCCTGCTAGCAGTGCGGTCATCAATAAAGTAATTATTAATCTCATAAGTATGGTGGTGAATAGGTTTAGAAAAATCTAGGGGAGCGATCGTAACCGCCTCTCCAGAATTTTGTTTTAACGTTATACAATAAAATGATCTCGTGAGATCCAGAATTAAAGTTACCTAAATTACTTGTAGTGTAATCATATGCATAACCCAATCTAAGTTCTGGAGATACTTTAAAATTAACCAAGGCACTAACAGAGTCATCTAAACGATATCCGATACCGGCCTCTAATGTATCATTGAACAAGAAGTTTGCATTCAGATCTGCAGATAAAGGAGCTCCTTTTACACCTTTAAGTAAAAAAGAAGGTTTGAACTTTAAGTCTGGATTGATATCAAATACATAACCACTGTTTAAGAAAAAATGAATGTCTTGAACACCAGTAGACTGTATACCGTTTTCATTTTCTAAATGTGTCGCCGCTAATAAATTAGGAGCTGATAAACCTACATAGAATTTATCTGTAAAATAAAAACCTCCTAAACCTACATTAGGAAAGCTTTGAGTTACATTTTCATTAAAAGCAACATCAGTATCAACGCCACCGGACTGAAGGTTAAAACCGTTAAAGTTAGCATCAAATAAAGTAAGACCCGCTTTTATACCCAAGGAAAGTTTAGCAGTTTCAGAAACAGGCAATACATAGGCAAAATCTGCATAGATATTGTTTTCTGTAACGACGTTTCCTATATCATCGTTTGTAAAAGATATTCCCACTTCCACGCGGTCACTTACTGGGTAATGAACAAATAAGGAAGCTGTCTTGGGAGCACCCTCTAGTCCTACCCATTGTGATCTATACAAAGCACCTACATTAATTTCCGACTTATTTGCAGTAGCATAAGCCGGGTTTAGAATACTTTGATTATACATGTATTGGGTAAACTGCGGATCCTGTTGAGCAACCGTGCTCAAGGAAAGCATACCGATCAATACAATTAGTAATGGTGTTATATTAAAATTTTTCATTTTGTTTATTTCTTTCTTGGAGTGACTATCGGCTTAAGTAAATTCTACCTTGGGATGGTTTTGTAGTTCCATCATTGTATTTCAGGATGTAGTAATAAACGCCTACTGGTAACTCTCCGTCACTCAATAAGGCCGATTGATTACTGAAACCGTTAAATCTAGGTGTATTGGCAGTTCCGTCATAAACACGACTTCCATATCGGTTATAAAACTCTATACTGAAGTTAGGATAAAGAAAGTTTAAGTTATCAATATCAAAAGTATCATTTACTCCATCACCATTAGGTGAAAAACCATCTGGAATTACCAGATCTCCACAAGCCGATAAATCTACCGTAACTTCTAATCTTAGGCTACTTTGACAACCACTTGCTGCATCTATTAAAACAGCGTAATAAGAAGTACCATCTGTCATAATTGTAGAGAGTGGTAAAGCATTCATACCATCAACCGTATCGTACCAAACAACATTATTTGCAATAGAATCATATTCCAATACGTTCAGAGTAAGCTGTTGCAAAGTAGGATTATCGTTGATACAGAAGAGTTCTCCACCTTGATCTAAAATAGGAGTTGATGCATCTCCTACCGTTACCATTACTTCAGTTCTGATACTCGATTCACATCCATTTGCTTCTGTTTGAGAAGCAAAATAAGTGGTTCCATCTGTAAGAGTGTCTGTTGCTGCTAATGGAATAGTTGCATCAATAGCATTATACCATAAAATCATATCTCCAGTTACAGCTGTATCTAGATCGATTACTGTTGGATCATCACTCGTACAAAAATCAAGAGTAGCGCTTATCAAAGTAGGCGCTGCACTTTCATCCACTTGAATATCTAAGGTAGCAGAAGCATCTGTTGCACATGGAGAAGTTGCGGTAACAGTATACGTATAGGTTCCTGCAACGTCTACAGTTGGGTCAAATATATTAGTACCACTATCTAGTAATGGAAACCAAGTTCCGGTCGCGTCAGGTGTACCACCTAATTGACTTAATAAGTCAATTGTACCATCAGATATACAAGTAGAAATTATGTTATCTGTTCCAGCATCAGGAGCTTCGGTAATAGTAACGATAACATCAGCTGAAGATGTGTTACAAGAACTGGTAACGGTGTAGGTATAAGTAGCTGCAAGATCTATAGCTGGATCAAATACACCACTAACACTAGCTAGAGCAGGAGTCCAAGTTCCACCAGTAGTAGCAGTTCCTAATAAGTTAAATAAATCTGTTGTTCCATTGTCAGTACAAGCGTCTAAAATAGCATCTGTACCAGCGTCTACCGGAGCTTCTACAGTTACCATTACAATGGTTGAAGCATCTGTACAAGGTGCTGTTGCACTTGCCATATATTCAAAGCTATAAGTTCCAGCAACTACTGCGGTTGCGTCAAATAGATTTCCTGTCAATGCCATAGTAGCATCTGTGTCGATCCAAGCACCACCTATATCCTGTGTACCATCTAAAGCAGTAAACAAATCGACCATAGTTTGATCATTACATACAGAAAGTGGCACTGCAACACCAGAATTAGGTGATACAAATATATTTACTGTTACGGTAATACTGTCGTTGGATTCACAATTGGTTATCGCATCTGTTTGTGTAGCAAAATAATTTTCTCCATCTAGCAGAGCGTCTGTGCCTATTAATGGATTCATTAATGTCGCATCTTCATACCATATCACTGCATTCCCCATAGCTGATAAATCAGCAACAGTTGCTTGATCGCAAAAGTCTTGTATAGCAGGAGCAGTGGGAGCAGCAATGTTGTTTATCGTTATTTGTACCGTTTCCATATCTGCACTACAAGTGGCAGAAGGAGTTACCCCATACGTGAAATTATAAACACCCGTAGATAAAGCAGAGATATTTAAAATAGAACCCGTGAGTTCCCCCGTTAGACCATCATCAGTCCAGTTTCCACCAGCATCATTTCCATTTAACTGAGTAAATAAATCTAGCGTTTGTCCTGTGGAAACATCTGAAAGACATATATCTAAGTCGGTTGCAGTACCGGCATTAGGAGCATCCAGTACACTAACGAGTACTGTTGCTGTATCTGAACAAGCTCCATTAGTAACGGTATAGGTAAAGTTATAGTCACCTACAACCAATCCAGTTAGATCAACCGTATTTCCGGTTAAGGCCATTGTTGCATCATCATCAGACCAGTTTCCACCAGCATCTTGTCCAGCCAATTGGCCGAATAAATCTAAAGGAGAGTTAGCAGCCAATTCATTTGCACAAACTACAAATGGTGCAGCTGTTCCTGCCTCGGTAAGCGCATTAATGATTACCGTAACCGTTACATCAACATCCGTACAAGTGCCTATCGCTGGAACAGCATAAGTAAAATCAAATGTTCCGTTTCCTAATGTTGTTAAGTCGATTGGGTTGGTTACCGCAGTTCCTGAAGAAGTGTTTCCAGCATACCAAGTTCCGTTCGTGTCTTGTGTTCCATCGAGTAAATTAAAAAGATCATAAGGCGAGTTGGCCGCTGCTTGATCTTCACAAACTGTAAAAGGAGTTCCTATATAAGCGCCAGACTCTGGTGCAGGTTCTACGGTTACCAAAACTGTAGAGCTGTTGGTACACAAATTCCCATCAGTGATGGTGTAGGAGAAATTATAGTTCCCTACTGCCAATCCTGTAATATCGACGTTGTTACCTGTTAACGAGCCAGTAGCATCGTCATCAGACCAAGTTCCGCCAGCATCTTGTCCAGCTAGTTGACCGAATAAATCTAAAGGAGAGTTGGCTACTAGTTCATTTTCACAAACTAAGAATGGAGTAGGAGTTCCTGTATTAGGTAATTCATTGATGATTACCGTTACCACAACATCAACGTCAGTACAAGTGCCTATCGCTGGAACAGCATAAGTAAAATCAAATGTTCCGTTTCCTAATGTTGTTAAGTCGATTGGGTTGGTTACCGCAGTTCCTGAAGAAGTGTTTCCAGCATACCAAGTTCCGTTCG
>Ga0307933_1000120_pt1 | contig 71828 bp, 50 predicted proteins | sample OrgLakmetageno88_FD_201811 | JGI IMG/M metagenome (GOLD analysis project Ga0307933, IMG submission 201811) | Saline water microbial communities from Organic Lake, Antarctica - #88 | ecosystem: Environmental > Aquatic > Non-marine Saline and Alkaline > Saline | place: Antarctica: Organic Lake...
TATCAATACTAGGGGGCAACCCTCTGCATTTAAGCGCGATAGCTGCTGGGGTAGAGCTTCCCGCTCTGCTCCAGCTTATCCACGAATGCTGCCAGGCTATTCAAGTAGTGCAATTTGTTATGCACACCTTCAGCTCTAATCCCGTCGCCTTATTCAAAAAAATGCCTATTTTTCCCGAAATAAAACCAATAACCGATCACATGCAACGTATGACGATCCTGCTGCTCCTGACCCTGTGGAGCACCTTCCTGTTTGCCCAATCCCCCCTGCAACGCGTAGAGCCCCCCAGCTGGTGGGCAGGTATGAATAACCCTGAGCTCGAACTCCTGCTTTATGGGGATAACCTGGCGCAGTACAAAGCCACCCTGAGTGATTACAAGGGCGTGAAAATCACCTCCACCGTGCGGGTGCAGAACCCCAATTACTTATTCGTCAAACTGAAGCTGGCCGAAGGCGTAGAGCCGGGTACGTTTCAGGTGCGGCTACTGGATGGGGAAGGAGTGATTGCTTCCTATGACTATGAGCTGCGGGAGCGCGAGCCGGGCTCCGCTATGCGCGAAAGTTTCACGCCGGCGGATGTGATGTACCTGGTCACACCTGACCGCTTCGCTAACGGCAACCCAGATAATGATGCGGTGGCGGGCATGATGGAAAAACCGGACCGTGACTTCAAAGGCGGGCGCCACGGCGGTGATATTCAGGGCATCATCGACCGGTTGGACTATATCGATGATATGGGTTTTACTGCCATCTGGCTCAACCCGGTCCTGGAAAACGATATGCCGGACTATTCTTACCATGGCTACGCTGCCACCGATTTCTACAAAGTTGATCAGCGCTTCGGCAGCAACGAGGAATACCTGGACCTCATTCAGCGGGCGAAGGATAAGGATATCAAGATCATTATGGACATGATACTGAACCACTGTGGCTCAGAGCACTGGTTTGTTAAGGATATGCCTACGGATGATTGGGTGAACTTCGGTGAAGAATATACCAACACTTCCCACCGACGGAATACCGTACAGGACATCCACGCTTCTGAGTACGACAAGCGTATGTTCTCCGATGGTTGGTTTGTGAAAACGATGCCTGATTTGAATCAGCGTAACGCACTCTTGTCTACCTACCTTATTCAGAATACCATCTGGTGGATCGAATATTCGGGCCTCTCCGGCATACGTATGGATACCTACCCGTACCCCGACAAGAACTTTATGACTGATTGGACCTGTGCCGTTCAGGCAGAGTACCCCCATTTCAATATTGTAGGCGAGGAGTGGGTGACCAATCCGGCCATTGTATCCTACTGGCAGGAAGGCAAAGATAACCACGACGACTATACTTCTTGTCTGTCGAGCCTGATGGATTTTCCTGTTCAGTTTGCACTGACACAGGGCCTGGTGCAGGAAGAAAAGCAATATGGCAGTGGCCTGATTGAACTGTATAAAATGCTATCTCAGGACTTCCTCTACGCCGATCCCTACAGCCTTGTGACCTTTCCGGACAACCATGATATGGACCGCTTTTACACTCAGGTAAATGAAGACCTGGGCCTCTTCAAAATGGGCATTGCCTATATCCTTACCTTGCGCGGTACGCCTCAGCTCTACTACGGCACCGAAATACTGATGGACAACGAAGGTGCTCCGGGCGACCATGGGATTATCCGCACCGACTTCCCCGGCGGTTGGGTTGGCGATAAGGTCAATGGTTTCACAGGTAAGGGTCTTACCAAAGAACAGAAAGAAGCGAAGGCCTACATCAAAAAGCTGCTTAACTGGCGCAGAACCAATGAAACCATCCACCACGGCAAGTTGATGCAGTTTGTACCGCACGAAGGGGTCTACGCGATCTTCCGCTACACGGATACCGGCAAGGTGATGACAGTTATGAATAAGAATGTGGAAGCCAAGACGTTTGCGCTGGACCGCTTTGCCGAAATGCTGAGCGGTACGAGCCAGGGCAGGGACGTGATCAGTGGTAAGACTTACCCGACGAGTGGAGAGGTGGAGTTGCCGGGTAAGTCGACGCTGGTGTTGGAGATTGAGTAGACTTAGCGCACAAACTGCATCAATGGCCCATCCACCTCCGGATCATCAGACAGGATCAAATCCCCGTTTTCAAAGCTATAGTCAAAGGTGATGGTGGTAGGTGCGCCGCCGTTAAAAATGAGGTTTTCTACGGTGACGGTTTGGTCAACGGTGTTCTGCACGAATGGATAGCTGCCAGAGTCAGGCACATAAGCGAGTGTATCTCCATCTACCGTGCTTTCGACAGTAATTAAAGCGGCCTCCGGGTCAAAGCCCCAAATGTGTTCCCCTGGCTGCAGCTCCGGGACTGTTGGCTCACACAAACAGGTGACCGACACTAAGTTCCAAGTCCCTTCGAGCGCCAAAGGCTGAGACGTGTCCTCTTCTTTATTGCAGGCGCACACCAACAATAAAGCGGTAAACAATCCAAAAATGCGATTTTTCATAGCTTATATTTTTAAGTTCACCGTTAGGACGAAGGCAGGAGGCGGAAGAGTTGGGCATAAAAAGCAAAAACTGTACTTTTAGTAGCTGAAAAACCAGCACACCATGATCGCTACCCGCCATTTCGCTTTGTTTGGAGCTATAGCAGCCCTTACCTATCTCGCCGCCGCTTGCAGTGAAGAAAAACCCGAGCAGCCTGCCTTCAGCTCGGATAATGTACAAATCGTCAAAGCCCCCATCAACCCCAACGGCGACAGCGAGCTCGCCCTGCTCATGCCCGCCATGTACGAGGAAGCCGACCGTATGAATAAAGCCATCGAGCGCGGCGAGCAGCCTGAGATCACGCTGGACTAGTACAAGATACTGACCGCAGAGGCGACCGAACCGGAAAAAGCCGCCTCTGCCACTTACAGGGTGCACGCCCAGTCCTATCTGCAAACCTTGAAAGCACTGGAAAATGCTGAATTGGCGGAAGCCAAACTCTTGTTCAACGACATGGTCGACAGCTGTATGGGCTGCCACAGTGCGCTATGCCCGGGGCCTAAGGCGAGGATCAAGACATTATACTGATGACAACTCGAAGGGATTGGCAACTGTTTTTCGCCCAAAGCGGCGGAGCAGCTGGGCTTCGTTGTTGATGTCTAAGTGCTCCGCTTTGATGATTTCGCGGACACGGGGCTGACCAAGCCCGGGAATGCGGATAAGGAAGAAAGGCCAGAGTGACTTACTTTTATAGACCTTGTCCAGCTTCGGAAAACCAACGATGGGGTAGAACTCGTCAGACCGGGCTTTGAATGCTTCGCTGTAAGCGAAGGTCCATTCGCCATCCTCGCAGCTAAGTTTTCCCACTTTCAAACCCTTTAAAAATAGGGTAAAGCGCTGCTCTTCCTCTTTGGGGAGGTGGAGATTAGAACCGGTGGACTGGTCTTTTTGAAATAGTTTGCGCAGCTTATCCAACAGGGTAGATAGGAGACTCACCATGATCTTGAAATTTACAATACTTCCTGGTGCCGACTGATATGAGCAATCGTTTGCTTGAGGTAGTTGGGATTTGAAAATAGGCTCCTCTTTCGGTCATTCCAGCTATTGAGTTTTTTCTGTATAAAGGCAGGGTCAAGCGTATCGTTCTCCCGCGCGATAAAGTCTACAGAAGACAATAACTCGAGAGAGAAGTCGGAGTAGAATCCATTGAGATAATCCTTCGTCTTTCCAGCGATTTCGGTCAGCTCTACGTCCCGCTCTATGTAGGTCTTAACATCTTGATAGCCTTCTCCAATAAGTGTCAATGGTGCAAAAGGTTTTTTACTCATGTCACTGTAGCCCATTAGGTAACTACCATTCAGTTTATTCAGGAGAAACCGGACTTTTCCCGAGTAAGGCCCGTAAAAGTAGGGCTGGTACTCTAACTTTAAGTGTTGCTTTGCGCCAAATCGCTGAAGGAAGTAACACACTTTTTCGCTGGAAAATTCAGATACGTATTCGCCCTGACTGACTAGATCGTAGAGGACGCTTAGGAGGAGGGCGCGGGAGGGGGTTAGGGTGTTATATGGCATAATTACCGTGAATTTGTTTTTTTATTTCGTGTGAATCTTAGATGTTTTATACCAATTGAAAAGAGGATCAAAAAAGCAAAGATCAGTTATGGGAAGCCTCTTCCCCGTACCATTCTCCTGTCTCTACCCATACCTCGTAATGGTATAGCCATGTACAAATTGAGGGAAATAAATCGTGCTGTATTTTCATTCTAGGCTTCCACTCGAAGTTTTGATGCTTATATAAGCAGAGACTGCCATCATCCCAAAAGTGGTTTCTTTGGCTTATTTCCGGTTCATCAATAAATATCTTTATAGTCCTGTAACCCTTCTTCTTCGGGCGGCATTCAATCCTTAGTCTATATTTCCGAAAGTCTTTAATCGTCTCCTGCCCATTGTGATGAAAGGATATGAGCCCCATTTGGAAATTCCAGGTGTACCGGTCAAATCGTCTGTTGGCTTTTTCCGTAAGGTCATGTATGAACCCATCCTTCTCCAACTCACGCAAGCCTTGACTTTTTGCGGTTCTGTTAAAAGTTTTGGCTACCATACACCCCTCCCTTACTTTTTGCCATCAATCTTGATTTGGAGCCGGTTCCATTAGCAACACCGATAAGAAGTGAGCCTTCTTTTTCAGCATCTGCTATTGATTTAGCTTCACTTTTCTCTTCTTTTTCCCCCAGCGGGAAACGGATTCCTAAATGTTTCTGCCAAAGCTTGCTTGCTTTTTCTTGGCAATCAGCTTCCAGTGCGTCCTTCGCGTCAGCGATGAAGTTCCTAAGTGTAGAAAAGAAATTTCTTTTGAAGGTATCATCGTACTTGCTCAGCAAATCGTCCTTTGGAGTGGTCGGCATTCTACACGACCAGTAAGCTGACAAAGTGGTATCGATACTCTTGAGCGTTTCGTAAATGGCGATGTCCTCTCTATCATCAGCTTGAAGGCACTTTTCTGTCAATACCATCATAATCAAGCCGGAAGGCATGTTGTTTCTTTTATGGTCACCCCAACCTTTTAGGTATCTTGATACTCGGACCATCTGCTCGTTTTTAACATCTTTGAACCACTCAAGGAACTCTTTGGGGTCGCTCAATTCCCAGCCCTCGTTTTTTACGGCTAGATGAGGATGCTCATCTTTTGCAGTTTTGTAGTAAACAGGAAGGTCAATATGGTAATCACCACCGTAAATAACCCTAATACATTTTTTGCGATGCTCCTGTCCTCCTTGGGTATGTCCTTCAACTGCCTGATACACCCATTTCTGGACTGTAGTTGCACTGACATCAGGCTCCCTGAGAAAATAAACTCCATCGTCTAAGTCGCATTCATCATCCTTAGTCTTAATCATTGTCCTCATTTTATAGGAGCCCTGAATGAAAAAACAAGGAACATATTCTGGATGATTATCTGCAAAGTACTTTGTTATGCGCTTCCTTAGAATGTCTTTTGCATCGCGTAGGCGATTCTTTTTAGACTTATTGATTTGAAGTTCATCGTTGTACTTGATGAACAGGTTGTTACAGTTGGCCATATTCTAATTTGGTTTTAGGGTGGATAAAACGGATGTGTTGAAAAACGTAGAGAGTTCTTCTCTATGCTCGGGCCTTGTGGTGTACAATGTACCTTGAGTATTACCCAACATCATTAAGGTATCCAGCGAGGCAGTACTCGCTAAGTCCATGTCTATATCTTTAGAGTGTTCTTTGGACAGTTGTTTGGGAGAAGGAATTCTAAAGTAGCTACCTTGGGGAGTTGTACTACTGATGATTTTCTGAGCAAAAAAATCGGTAAAGTAACTTTGACCATCTAATGTGGTCTGAAATAAGCGATCCTTCCATTTTACGAATGACCTTTTGCGACTGCCCTTAAAACGCCATCCATTGGGCTGCGCAATACTGGCTATCGAAAGTACTTTGTACGTAGAATAAGGTTTGTCAGGACCGACAAAGTGATCTAAAGCCTCTAAGACACCACACAGCGTAGGATTGTTAGCCCATAATCCTCCATCTGCGAACAGGCCTTGTAAGTTTGGGTGGTCGATTTTCGCTAGTGGGAAATATGTGGGAGCAGCGCTAGTTGCCAAGGCTACATCCACCATGTTCAGATTGCCGTCCCGGTAATAATTTCCGAATGGTTTTTTAAAGACAATTGGCTCTCCTGTGGTTAGGTTGAAAGCTGGGATGCAGAGGTGTGTTTTTGCATCCGCCATTATTGTTTGATCGCCCAGAAACTCATTGAGCGCAGTTTTGAGCTGCTTATCCGAATATTTTCCTCCCCATAAGACTTGCCTTAATCCTCCGAAACGCCGTTTTAACCAGGTGTTATCGGGGAATATTTGTGCCCCCCTGTCGGCATAAAAATTAGCGATTGCTTCTGACGACTTACCAAGGGAAAGTGCTAACGCGATGAGACCACCTGTGGAGGTGCCGCAAATTAGGTCGAAATGCTTATACAGCGGAGCTCCGAATCTTTCTTCCAGATGCTTTAGGACCGTAGCGGAATAAAGCCCTTTTATTCCACCACCATCAATCGAAAGAACTTTAAACGATTTTTCCATTGGCTGAAATCTGAGGTTGTTCAAATGTTTTGTTTCCAAACCTCATTTAGCCAACGATTAGTTCCAACTAAACCTGTTTTTTTTCTTTTTGTCTATTTTTTTTGTGTTAAACTATCTCCACCTCCAATAACTGACCCGTATCCACCCCCAAAATATCCACCACATTCACCATTATGCGGTTACCCGTCTTCTGATGCTCGGTTTCAAACCAGTGCTCGAGCAACGCTTTAGTGGAGCGGGAAGCACCGTGGTAGTTATTTTCTCTCCACTCCGCAATCTTCACCCGTACGCTGTGCACCAATGGCGGCAGCAGTTTTTCCTGAGTATTATTGAAAGCATCAAGCTGAGATTGCGTAGGAGCCCAACGTTGATCTGGCGCGCGAGTTATGAAAGGTTTGTTATTTGGCATAAGCTAGGGTTGATACAAAAGAAAACGACAAAACAATAAAACGCAGTAGCCTGAGCGAGCGAGGTTAAATCCCTTCCTTGGTATTCCGCAGCAGCTCCCGTACATCTACATCCAGCACTTCTGCAATCCTGAACAGAGATTCCATACTTGGCTGCATCGTGTTTGAGCACCAGCGCGATACAGTAGACCTGTTGTAGCCCAACTGATTAGCCAGCCAGGTACTGTTCCTGTCCTGTTCCGCGAGAACGACACGTATCCTATTGTATTTACGCATAATAACATAGATACATAACTCCGGGAAATTATGAAGTGCAATAATCTATATGTTGCTTAAAAAGCGCTTTAGTTGCTTTAAAAGAAACATTTGTTTATATTTGAAAAGTCCAATTGTTAACCCCACAGATCAAATAGTGTAAAGGGAACCTAAAACCGGTAAAAATGCTTCTAACTATAGCTATCTATGTGCTGTCTCCCGCAATAGCGACTATTGCAGGAGTGGCAATTTATATGTATTTTAAAGATCATAATCCACCCCTTCAGCATCGATCCCGAACTCCTTTACAAAACCGCCGCATCCTCCCCACTACTGAAGTAAAAACAACAAGAGCGGGCCCGCTGCTGCAGGTCCGCTCTTGTCCATTTCCCAATATCTTGAAAGGGTGTTAATCCACCACAATCATGCGCTGCGTGGCGCGGGCATTGGCGGTTTCTACGGTGTAGAACAGCACACCACTGCCAGCCAGGCCACTGCGGTTGAGTTGCCACTGCTGTTCGCCGGCATCATAATCATTTTCCTGTGCGAGCAGCACCTTGCCCGTCAGGTCCGTCACCGTCAATCGTGCCCAGCCAGCTTCCGGCATGCGGAAATTGATGGTCGTAGCCTCCCGGAAAGGGTTAGGCTGATTTTGGTACAGTGCAAATGCGGATCCGGACGGACCTGCTGCCTGCTCAAAGACCAGGCCCAAGTCTGAAACCTGCAGACCGTTGCTATAGGCTTCTGCCTTTATCTTTTGTTCGCTTAGGGAGAGCGCCTGGCTTAATTGTACGGGCTGCTTCGCCTGGAATGTAAGGAAGAATGCCGGCTCATCCGCTTCTGCCTCAAACCCGGTCGGCTTCACCCAGCTCGTAGTGATTTGCCCTTCCGCTTCGAAGATGCCAAAGTGGTCTTCTGTCAAATTCGTCAGACTGCCAGGTTTCATGCCCTGGAAATCCAGGGATTTAGTATCGTAGTTTAGACCAAGCTGGTATCCATCCAGGTTGCTGATATCTTCAGCCGAAACGGGGATGTCATAAACCTGACCGGCTTCGAGTTTCATGTTTTGCAGTTGGAAAAGCGTCAGGCTACGCTCGTCCACTTCGTCAGATTGGAAGCCGCTCGGCAGGGCATCACCGGTAACGTCTGCTACTTTGATGGCGATAAACTGCAGATCCATATCATCGGAAAGGACATCTTCAACGGTGATGATCTCCGGGAAGTCTTCGCTCTGCGGTTGATTTGTCTGAAAACCATACTTTGCATCTACAAAGCGCCAGGAGAAGTTGTTGGGGAAGAAATCGGCTTGCCCCAGAATAACCCGGCGGATATAAATCTGATCCAGTACAGTGATCGTCCCGCTGCGGTTGACATCCGCTGCGATCTGCCTGTAAGGGCTGTCCAGGTTGATGAGGCCCAAGATGTGCTGCTGGATGCGAATAAGGTCTGCAGTAGAAACACCATTAGTGATGTCATCGTCCCGTTCCATACCGATCATACTAACATCGCATGCGGGAACGCCCCAGAAGTCGAAGCGACCCTCGTCGTTCGTCATCAGGTTCATCGGGCCAGTGGTGTTGATCACATTGACCATTACGGAAGGCACGGCTACTCCGGATTCTGTAAGCACCTCCCCCGATATATCAGAGGTCATGTTATCACAGATTTCATCGTGGCTCATGGCTTTGAATACCTGATCCTGCATCAGCTTGATATTGGTATTTTTCATGAGCACATCGTGCAGAGTCGAATTCTTAACCCAGGCCTTTTCCGCATCCGTTAATACAGGGTCATTCTCATAGAAAAAGCGGTCACCGTCGCGAAGGTTAGAGAATTGTGTTTCCATGATACGGTTTACCGTTTCACCGAAGATAGCGCCGGATTCCGGCTCTTCTGCCAGCATACCTACCCATGGGTCTAATTCATCGATATCACCGTATAAACCAATTAAACGAGCGTAAACCTCCTGGTTGTTATTGAGCTGTTGGAAAAAGGAATATCGATTCAGCCCAAAGGTCTCGCGAATGGCATTAAAGTCTTCGACCCCTCGCTCCCGACCACGCTGTATGTTAATGGAGGCCAGGTCCAGTCCGCCCGAGCCCGGAGGGCCGAACAAGAAGTTGCGGATGTCATCCACTACTTTAGCATCAAAGGTCTGCATCATTTGCTCTCCCATTCCCTGGAAGAAAGGCTCCAGCCCAACCTCCATGACGGGGTAGGGGTTGAAAAAGGCATCGCGTAATAGCATGTGCCCTTCTGGTATTTCGTTGCCGTCTTCATCAACCCGGAGGATTTGTCCATTGAGCAGTGTATGCCCAAGGCGGAATGCAGCGGCTGTAAATACATTAAATAACTGAGGGTTTACTGTTTCATCATACCCCTGATAAGAGGGGAGGTCCACACCAACTGCCGGCAGCCATTCGTCATATACAATAGACTGGATAAGAGCCCCGACTAATTTGCGGGCGTGCTGATAAAGCTGCTCGTCGTTCCAGTCCGGATGCTCTTGTGCCAGCTCATCGCAGAGGCGGTTATGCTCCCGTACAAAAATGGCATGGAAAGCTAGGAGCAGCGGGTTCTCACCTGCACGGGGGTCGCCACAAACAAATACTTTCTCGGTCATGCCCACTGGGTTGTCCATATGTGGGGCGTTTGGATCAATAGGGGCATCGTATTCACCACTAAAGGTATTGAAAGGAGGCAGGTTACCTGCAGCAACTTTTAGTTTTCCACCTTCAAAGTCCCGTAACCAGTTGGCACGAAGATCATCAGAACCATAAACCCCGGAGCCATCAATAAATGCGGTGATCTCATTGGGGTGCAAACGGGGATTTTGTGTGTTAGTGCCCGTGGATGGGTCGAAAGTATTGCGTGCCATCGGGATGATCGCCTGACCCGTATTGAAGGGGTCAAACATAGGATCACCCTGCGGCACGGATATGTTCATAGGCTCTGCACCATCTGGTGTAAGGCCAAAGTCATGGTCAATGAACTGCCCGAATGCCCAGACAAAGTCACTCAGCTCAAACGGGTCAAAGAGCGGGCTGTCCTGCGAAAACAGAGAGTTACTGACGCGCCTGGGGTTAGGTCGGTTGGGTCCCGCAGGTTCATCAATCAGGTTTTCATACCCAACCTGATCCGTAGAAATGAGGAGGTTGGTATGAGCCTGTCCCCAGTTGGGGTTGCTCAGGTTGTTAAAGGAACCATCATAGGTTCGGTACAGGTCTACATCCAACGGTTGCCCGAATAAGGCCGTTGTGACCAGTATACCAAAAAGCATTAATTGTAAAGATCGTCCTTGCATAGTGCGATAATTTTAGCTCATGGGTGATTATGACTTATGTCCCAAGTCAAAGTAACAGTTAATCAATAACACAACAAAACAAGTCTGCCGCAATAACTAAGGGTTGCAGCTGGCTCAGTTGAGTAGATAATCAGTCTTGATTCAAGTTTTTGGTATGCAGACGATGCAACGATGTAGTATCCTCAAAAGTGTATACCCTTTTAAAGGGGCGCCTCTCTATAGTTTACGGGGGGGGGATTTGAACTGTTGCAGTATTTATGCAAAAATAACTAAATATTTTATATAAAACCAGGTGTTGGTTAGTTATGTTTCAATAAGTGACAAAAATCACTTATTACAGGTAAGGTGCTTGGGGAAAGAGTGTTCTTTTTTGCAGTCAATTTGGCAATAAAGTGTTAAAAAATATTAATTTAACCCCTTCATACATCGGCTTAGCGAATAAATGCCAGTAGAAAATAGTTGATATCCCATCACGGCTAATGAGTGGTATGGCAAGAGTGCCTTACACTCAATAGCCATACAACAGTCGGGTGATTTCTTGAAGAAAGGGCAACTTTTGTTGCCCTTTCGTTTTTCCCTTCGCTGAGCGCCCTTTTCGCAAGTGTACGGCAATCCATTTTATTTCGTTATCTGGGAGAAACGCAACGCAAGTAAACACCACATGCTGAAGGCAGCACGTATATGGGGGAAGATGGCCGCAATCGCATGGATGGTCTACAGTGCTCGCTGTATTTACAGTGTCGGCTTGCTGCTATGCATAATCGGAGGAGTTCAGGCGCAGGCTCCTTACAACAATCAACGCACGGTGCAGCTGTCGACCGATAGCATGTTACTGTGGTCAGATTCACTTTCTATTGTGCCGGGTAGCCTGGTGTTGCGGGATAGCCTTGGACAAGAGCTTCCGGTATCCTGGGCAACCGTTGCAGACCGGCAGGTCACATTGGACTCGGCCGTATTAGAATTTTCAATAGTACAGCTTTCTTACCGGGTGCTCCCCTTTTCGTTGGGGGAGCCTTACCAGCGACTGGATACGAGTATGGCTAAACCTCTGGATGACGGGGGCATTGGCCTGGCTTACAACCCCTATGAGCAGGATGAGGAGCTACTGGACTTCCGGGGGCTTAATTACAATGGTAACTTCACCCGGGGCATTTCCTTTGGCAATAATCAGGACCTGGTGCTCAACTCCAGTTTCAACTTGCAGCTGGCCGGCGAACTGGGGGATGGAGTAGAGATACTGGCGGCTATTACCGACGAGAATATACCCATTCAGCCGGAGGGCAACACTCAGCAGCTCCGGGAGTTTGACCGTATCTTTATCCAGCTTCGGAAAGGGGGGAGCCAACTGACGGCAGGTGATTATGAGCTGCAGCGGCCGGACAGTTATTTCATGAATTACTTCAAAAAGCTGCAGGGGGCTACTTTCTCAAATATCGCGGCTTTTGAAAATGGCGGGCAGCTGTCGTCACAAGCGAGCGTTGCCATCAGCCGGGGCCAGTTTACCCGCAACTTTATCAATGCCATTGAGGGCAATCAGGGGCCCTATAAGCTGCGGGGCGGGGAAGGAGAGCGTTTTATTATCGTTTTGTCCGGCACGGAGCGTGTCTTTCTGGACGGGGAGTTGCTGGTGAGGGGGCTGGAGGAAGATTATATTATCGACTACAACCGGGGCGAGCTCACCTTCACCAATAAACAGCTGATCACCAAGGACAGCCGGATTGTAGTGGAATTTGAATACGCTGATCAAAACTACGTACGCTCCCTCTACGCGGTCAGTACCGCTTACGAGAAGGACCGCTTGAAAATCAATTTCAACCTGTTCAACCAGCAGGACAGTAAGAACGCTACGGGGGAGCTACAGCTGACTGATACGGATAAGCAATTGCTGAGCGAGGCGGGCGACCGGGAAAGTGGTGCCCTGTTGCCTGGTATCGACACTTTGGAGGAATTCTCCCCTTCCCGGGTGGCCTATCGCCTGGTCGACACCCTGATCGGTTGTGGTTTGGAGGACACGCTGGTGCGGTACCTGGTTCTTACCACCGAACCACAGGACAGCCTGCTGACCGCCCGGTTTTCTTTTGTGGGCCAAGGCAACGGGCAGTATGTCCTGGATGCTTCCCAATCGGCTAATGAGCGGGTGTACCGTTGGGTAGGAGTGGATGAGAACTGTCAGCCGGCGGGTGATTTTGCACCGGTGATTCCACTCACACCGCCCCGGCAGCAACAGCTCTACACCCTTGGCGGAAGCTATACGGTAGCAGCGCACACTAAGGTGCAGACAGAGATTGCGATGAGCCGCAATGACCTCAACCGTTTCTCCGAGCTGGACACTGAGGACGACATTGGTTTCTCCGCTTACACTGCCCTGCAACATCGCCTGCTACCGGGCGGCGACAGCAGTGGCTGGCAACTGGATGCCCGCCTGAGCTACGAGTGGGTGCAAGCCAACTTCGAGCCGCTCAACCCCTACCGGAATCCTGAGTTCCTGCGTGATTGGAGCCTGGCCAATGTGCAGGGGCAGGGCAACGTCCCTGATGTTGAAGAACAGATTGGCAGGGGCGGTTTTGAGTTGCGTAAGCGCGGGCTGGGGGAGCTGAACTATGAGCTGAGTGGCTTTCGCAGAGATACCTTATATCAGGGGGTGCAGCACCGGCTGCAGGTGAGGGAGCAGTTGGAACATTGGCAGCTGGAGCTGGATGGCAGTTTGCTTAGTACGGAAGGTACCGAGCAAAGCACCCGGTTTTTCCGGCCGCGGGGCACCATCGCTTACGCCATCCCCTGGCTGGGCCGTACCCGCTTGGGCGTTTACGGCGAACAAGAGCGCAACGAGCGCTTCGCAGCCGGTGTGGATACCCTGAGTGCCAGCAGCTTTTATTATAACCGCTACCGCTTTTTCCTGGAGTCGCCCGAGCAGGATAATTGGCAGTGGGGCAGCAGTTTTAGCGAGCGTATTGATTATGCTCCGTTGGGCGAGCGTTTTTTGCAAAGTGCCCGGGCGAGCGAAGCGAACATCAACGGAAAGTGGCGCTACCAAAAAGCTCGTAACCGGCTGCAATTGGCGGGCAATTTCACCTACCGCCGGCTGGGCATTAGCCGTCCGGAAACGACCAATCAGGAGGCGGGGTCCACCTTTTTGGGGCGGGGTGACCTCAACTTCACCATTCTCAAAGGCGTCATACAGGCTTCCAATACTTATGAAATCGGTTCCGGGCAGGAAGCTAAGGTGGAGTTCACTTATGTAAAAGTGCGCCCGGGGGAAGGCACTTACATTTGGCTGGACTCCTTATACAACAACGACGGCGTCATTCAGCAAAATGAGATGGAAATTGCTCCCTTTCAGGACCTGGCAGATTACGTACGGGTAACCGCCGTGACAGACGAATTTATCCGTACCGATGATGTGCGCCTCAATCAGAGCCTCCGGATTACTCCTAAAGCGGTCTGGTACAACGAGGAGGGCTGGAAAGCGGCCTTGTCCCGCTTTTCCACCCTTTCCAACCTGACTATCAACCGGAAAACACAGGCGGCAGAAAGCATAGCGGCCTGGAACCCCTTTCAGCTCGATGTAGCGGATACGGCACTGGTTGCTGTGACATCTAATATCCGTAATGTGCTTTTCTTCAATCAGGCGGACCCGGTCTACGATTTGCAGGTGGGAATGAGTGATGTGCGGAATAAGTTTGTTCAAACTTCGGGCTTCGAAAGCCGGCGTAATAGTGAACAGTACCTGCGGGGCCGTTGGAATATCTCTAAAGCGGTGAGCACAGAATTTGCCCTGTCCCGGGGGCGGCGAACCAACGACTCAGAGTTTTTTAACAATAAGGACTTTGACATCCGCTACTACGAGGCGGGCCCGGAGTTGACATTGATCCCCTCCCGTAACTTCCGGGCAACCCTGACCTACGAGTTCCGGCAGGACGATGATCAACTGCCGGATGGGAATGCGTTTGCCAGGCGCCATAGTTTTGAGGCAGAAGCCCGGTATAATCAATCGACGCAGACCTCTGTACTGTTGCGGACCTCCCTGGTGGCAGTCAATTTTGATGGTCCAGCCAACTCCCCGGTGGGCTTTGCTATTCTCAACGGGCTGCAGGATGGGCGCAACTTCCTTTGGAGCCTGACCCTGGACCAGCAACTGGCTAAGAATATTCAGCTACGGCTAAGCTACGAAGGCCGGAAAACGGGCAGTGCTAATGTAGTACATACCGGCCGGGCGCAGGTGGCTGCTAACTTCTAAGGGCACCTCCAAAGATGCACTAAGTGCACTGTAAATTAAGTTCTTTCGTGTTTTGAGATGGGAGTTTTGGTGAAAGGCAAGGCAAGAGGAGTGAGGATAGCCGTAGCTACCTGACCGATCGAGCAACGCAGCATTTCGCCAAAAGGCACTGTCAAAACTGAACATTACTTAATTTACATTGTACTTAGCATTTACTTCGGGCTCATACGAATTACCGGGCAGATAATCTCTTCCAGGCTGATGCCGCCGTGCTGAAAGGTGTTTCGGTAGTAATTATTGTAGTAATTGTAATTGTTGGGGTAGAGAAAGTACTTATCTTCTTTAGCGAAGATAAAAGTAGAGCTGACGTTGGGGCGGGGCAGTTTAGCGTGTTTGGGGTCGCGCACTTCAAGGACATCCTTGCGCTCGTACTTTAGGTTTTTGCCTACTTTGTAGCGCAGGTTGGTCGTCGTCTCCCGGTCGCCCACCACGCGGCTCGGACTTTTTACCCGGATGGTGCCGTGGTCTGTGGTAACGAATAGCTGAGCGCCTTTTTCTGCTGCTTGTTGCAAGGCATCCCAAAGTAGGGAGTTACGGAACCACGAGCGGGTCAGAGAGCGGTAAGCCTTCTCATCGCCGGCCAGCTCTTTGAGCACTTCCATCTCCGTACGGGCATGCGAAAGCATGTCGATGAAATTATAGACGATGACTGTGAAGTCGTTGTTCAGGTAGTTGAGAATATTGTCGTTGAGTTGCTTGGCATGGTTGGCGTTGGTCACTTTGACGTAGTCAGACTTCAGCTCTTTGCGGATAGTGCGGTCAATCAGCTCGGTAAGGAAGTCTTTTTCATGCAGGTTTTTCCCGCCTTCTTCGTTATCGTTTTTCCACCAATTGGGATAATATTGCTCAATCTCCGAGGGCATAAGCCCGGCAAAGATCGCATTGCGGCTATACTGTGTGGAAGTCGGCAGGATACTGTAAAAGTAGTCTTCCTCCTCGGTGCGGAAGAATTCATTGAAAATTGGCTCCAGCATCCGCCATTGATCGTAGCGGAGGTTGTCGAGCAGCAGCAAAATAGTGGGGGCATCGCTGTCCATTTTAGGAAAGATTTTGGACCGCAGGAGGTCATTGGACATCACAGGGCCATCTTTGTCTCGGATCCAGCTCAGGTAGTTTTTTTCGATGTATTTAGAGAAGGCAGCATTAGCCTCGCTCTTTTGGTCAGACAGGATATCCCACATGCCGCTGGAGTTGGAGGCATCGAGCTTGATCTCCCAGTTGACAATTTTCCGGTAGACGTTGACCCATTCCTCAAAGTCCAGCCCGCTGTTGATTTCCATAAAAATTTGCCGGAACTCCTGCTGGTAGTCAGAGGACGTCTTCTCCCGCACCAGGCGTTTGTTGTCAACAATTTTCTTGAGGGTCAGCAGGATTTGGTTGGGATTGACCGGCTTAATCAGGTAGTCGGTTATCTGTGAGCCAAGGGCCTCCTCCATTACATTCTCCGCCTCGTTCTTGGTAATCATCACCACAGGCAAGTGAGGCCGCTTCTCTTTAATTTTGGAAAGGGTCTCCAGCCCGGTAATGCCCGGCATGCTTTCATCCAAAAAGACCACGTCGATGTCCTTGCGTTCGTCGCACTCTTCCAGTGCATCGTACCCGTTGGTGACGGTAATAACTTCGTAGCCCTTCTTCTCCAAAAACATAATTTGGGGTTTGAGCAGGTCGATTTCGTCGTCTGCCCAGAGAATGGTGATGTTTTCCATATTACTTTTTTGACTGTTTCTCGCCTTGGTCTTCATTTATAAAGCGCATACTGGGAGAAAACGTTGTATACGGGTAGGTTTATTATAAACTGTATCCAAAACCAGCCGTTTAATTTAGCAAACGTCAGAAGGACACCTCATGAGAAATCACAAAATCCTCAACGACCCGGTCTATGGCTTCGTTGGGATTCCCTACGGTATTATTTTCAACCTGGTAGAGCACCCCTACTTTCAGCGTTTGCGGCGGATCAAGCAGACGAGCCTGACGCACCTCGTATACCCTGGTGCTCTGCACACTCGTTTTCACCATGCATTGGGAGCCCTGCACCTGATGCAGCAGGCTATTGAGGTGTTGCGTTCCAAGGACGTGCACATTACCGCGGAAGAGGCTGAAGGAGTCTGTATTGCCATTTTGCTCCACGATATCGGGCATGGGCCGTTTTCCCACACGCTGGAGCATACGCTTATGCAGGTCACTCATGAAGACCTTTCGCTGTATTTCATGGAGGAGCTCAATGAAGCCTTCGGTGGACGCCTGGAACTGGCGATGTCGATTTTTAAAGATGAATACTCCAAGCATTTCCTTCATCAGCTGGTATCCGGGCAGCTGGACATGGACCGCATGGACTACCTCAACCGGGACAGCTTTTTTACTGGTGTGCATGAGGGCGTGATTGGGTATGACCGCATTATCAAAATGCTTTCTGTACAGGACGGAGAACTGGTCGTGGAGGAGAAAGGCATTTATTCTATCGAGAAGTTCCTCATTGCCCGCCGAATCATGTACTGGCAGGTGTACCTCCATAAAACCGTCCTTTCCGCAGAACAGATGATGATCGTAGCGCTTAAACGGGCCAAAGATCTCGTGAAACAAGGGGAAGCCGTAGAAGCACCACCTGCCCTTAGTTTTTTCCTCAGTAATGCCCCCACTGAAGTGGACTTTGAGCAGGACCGAAGTGCCTTGCTCCGGCGCTTTGCTGCATTAGACGACTACGATGTTATGACGGCTCTCAAGTACTGGCAGCACCACCCTGATAAAATACTGGCTTACCTTTCGCAGTGCCTCATCAACCGGCGCCTGTTCCGGCTGGAATTTAGCAACGAGCCTTTTGATGCCAAATACCTGGAGCAGGTTCAAAAAGGGGTTCTATACTGGAGCGAGCTCGATCAAAGCGCGCTGGACTACCTCTTTATTCAGGGAGAGGAAGCTAACGCTGCCTACCGGAAAAGCAAAGATGAGATCAAGATTCTGAAGAAGAACGGGCAGGTGATCCCGATGTCAGAAAGTACTGACTATGACATACAGTCGAAAGCGGTGCGCAAGCATTACATCTGTTATCCTAAGATTAAGTTCTGAGGATTTGTACACTTTGAAAATAGGAAGCTACTTATTTTACAGTGTACTAAAGCCTTCTCAAAACTATTCTTCCGGCTATGGGTTAGTGTTGGAACTTTAAAGCTGCTGTAAAAATGGTCAAACCCACACTGAAAGCTCCCGAAACACCAGTCATGAACGAAAGGCTTCTGCTTTTCCTCCTGGCCACGGTACAATTCACCCACATCATCGACTTCATGATCATCATGCCGTTGGGCAAGCAGTTTATGCAGCTGTTTGATATCAACCCGCAGCAGTTTAGTGTAATTGTCTCGGCTTATGCATTGAGCGCTTTCGTTGTAGGTTTCCTTAGTGCCATGTATATTGACCGGTTTGACCGTAAGAAGGCACTGGTTTTTACCTATCTGGGTTTCACCCTTGGCACTTTTGCTTGTGGCCTGGCGGATAGCTACTATATTTTCCTCTCGGCACGTAGTATCACCGGTGCCTTTGGTGGCGTGCTGTCCGCTCTGGTCCTGTCCATCATCGGGGATGCCATTCCGCTGAAGCGCCGCGGGCAGGCCATGGGCGTCGTGATGACTGCCTTTTCCGCTGCCTCTGTGGTGGGGGTGCCTGCGGGCTTATACCTGGCGGCCTCCTACAGTTGGCGGACCACCTTTTTTGTTATCGGTAGTATTGCAGCCGTAGTGCTCGTTATGATCTTTTTCTTTATCCCCGCACTCAACCGGCATCTGGAGGGAGAAGGCATTCAGCGCAATCCCTTTCGGGTCATGGGCAATATTTTTAAAGACAGCAATCAGCGCATGGCGTTGTTGTTTACTACGGTTTTGATGTTGGGGCACTTTACGATCATCCCCTTCATTGCGCCCTACATGCAGCTTAATATCGGCTTCACGGATCACCAGGTTACTTATATCTATGCCGTAGGCGGTACACTAACCATCTTTCTGTTGCCTTTCTTTGGCCGGTTAGCCGACCGCTTCGGCCATGCGCGGGTGTTTACTTTTGCGAGCCTGGGGGCTTTGGTATCCATATATGCTATCACCAATCTGGATACCGCCTCTATTGCCCTGGCCTTGTGTGTAACGTCTAGCTTCTTCGTAGTGGCAAGCGGCCGTAATGTGCCAGCCACCACTATGGTGACCTCCGTTGTACGCCCCGAAAGCCGGGGCAGCTTTATGAGCGTACGGACTTCCATCAATCAAATGGCTATGGGTATGTCGTCCTTTATTGCGGGCTTGATCGTAACAGAAAATGCGGACGGCTCATTGGGCGACTACGCCTACGTGGGGTATATCGCTATCGGGATGAGCCTCATTGCAGTGGCGCTGTCCTGGAAACTTAAAGCCGTAGAATAGAACGTGCCTAATTCCTCATCTCTGCGATTTTTTCCTGCAACCATTGCCGGGAGGCCAATGCTTCGCATGCTTGCATCTGCTCTTCGATTTTCTGGAGCGCCCGGTCATCTCCTGGGTTAACTCTGGACAGGCGGCGGGTGAAGCGGATGACATTCACGTACTGCTCCTTGACGTCCCGGGCAATCTCCCGGTTGCGCCGGAGGTAAATACGGAAGCTGTCGAGCAGGGAGTCAAGCGCCAGGAATTCCCCCATTTCAAAGTAGGTCAGCAGCAGCAAGAGCTTGCTGCCAAGGGTGTATACAATGGATGCATACTCCACTTCCCGCAATTGTGTGATTACCTCTTCGTACTTCTCTTGCTGGAAATAAACCTTGGCAAGATTATAAGTCAGGGCATTTTGACGATGCTCCTCCGGCAGCCGCTCTGTATGGTTTTGAATAAAGTATTCTACCCAGTCCAGTTCCTTGATGTGCAGCCCAACCGTGATGATGTTTTTATAATCCTGGTAGCTGAGAATACCGTTTTTAAGGAGCAGGCCGGCTTCAATTGCCTGCCGGTAAACATCGAATAGCTCATGGAAAAACCGGGTCTCTCCGGCATTGATCTTTTTAGTAATGCAATAGTTACTCAGGTGGATGCATAGGGCGTTGGCATCTGATTCGGGCACCTGTTTTACGATGGTATTGAAGAATTCGTCCTTGAGCTGGTAGAAGAGCGGTTCCCCGTCTTCGGCTTCGAAGAGGCGGGCGACCAGATAGTAGGCCCGAAGCCAGGGTTCTTTTTCGGTGTAACCACCGGTCTCGATCTCTTGGAAAAAGTGGCTGGCCAGTGTAATTTCCGGCTTTTGAGCGGAGAATAAGCCGTAGCCAAGGGCATCGCAGTAGTGCCGTAGTTTGTGCAGGTAATAGGAACAGTTGAGGTAGTAATCAGCCCGCTGTAAATGAAAAAAATCGGTCTGTTTTTCGGCACGAGCCTCCATTTGCCGGTGGCAGGCGAGGTGGTAATCGTAGCCCTGCCGGAAATGCCCCTCATCGGGCCGGCTGGAGTTTTGCTGAAGGGTGTTAAATTTGCGGGAAAGCCCCCGGAAGTGTTTAGCTTGCTGGGGTTCGGTAACCGTTTTTAGAAGGGTTAAGGTCTCTTCTTTTTCCTTTGACAGGCAGGTGTTTATATAGGTAAATTGGTAAGCGGCCTGGAGCAGCTCAGAGCACAACCGCCGTAAGGTGCCATCTTTGTAAGGCTGCTTGCCATACACCTTTTTCCAAACAAACTTTTTGTCCAGCTGTTTGTCCTGTTGAAGTGAGTGGCTTTTGCCATCGTTCAACCGGCGATTGATATGTTCAAAGAGAGACCTCAGTAATGGGCTCTCATTAAAGTAGGGCGAGCGGAGGTAACGCTCAAACTGCAGCCTCTCCGAGGCGGAAAAGACTGATAAATAAGAAAAGAGTTTCGGACTTAGCATAAATACTGTTCGAACAATTTATTCTATTTAAGATGGTAACTATTTGTTTTTCAGGTTTTTATGTTTATTTTAGTTGGTAAATAGGATAACAAAATACAATTTTTGTTCTTTCTGGCAAGGATAAAGATGTGCAATTTTGGAATATGGATAGTCTACAAAAATTAACCTTCATGCAGTTACTACGCTATATCCCGGTATTATGTGCCCTCATGCTATCATGCGGGAGCCCGATGTGGGCTCAAGATAGCTGTATTGATCTTCAGCAGATTGATGACACGATCATTTGTCCAACCGTCGCAGATCCGGTATGCGGTTGTGATGGGCAAACCTATATCAATGCCTGTGTGGCAGAGCATTGGAATGGTGTGACTTCCTGGACACCGGGCGCATGCCCGCCACCCTCTTGTCAGGCCAGCTTCTTGTTTAGCTTTATTTCTGATAACAGCGCTTATCTGTTTAATACATCAACCGCCCACGACAGTGCAGTCGTTACCATTAACGGCGAATTAGACACGTCCAATCTGCCTATGGGCAACAGTGCTCTGCTGCAGTTGCCCGTAGAGTCGTCGACCGTATGCCTGACCATATGGACCTCGGGGGGGTGCACCAGCACTTACTGCGAGACGATCTTCCCGGAATCTCCCAATGACCTCTGTGCCCTAACTGATTGTGTCTGGCCTGGTGACGCGACCGGCGACCGGCTGGCTAATGTTTTTGACCTGGCTAATATCGGTCTGGGTTATGGCACTGCCGGTCCGGAGCGGGTCGTCTTCCCGGAACCGGACAACCCTATCCAATGGGCCCCAAACTTTAGTGATGACTGGCAGGAGTACGCCGGAGCAGTAGATTTTAAGCACCTGGACTGTGACGGAGATGGTTTTATCGATGAAATGGATGTGGATGCTATCAACCTCAATTATATGCCAGATAATGAGGTGGTCGCTGCCCCCACGCCTGGTGCTGCACCGGTATACCTGGAGTTTGACCAGGAGATTTTTACCATTGACAACAGCACGCCAGAATATATCACCTTTAGTGCCGGGCTGTACGTGGGCGATGTAGACAGCCCTGTGGAAAACCTCCATAGTATCAGCCTGAATTTTGATTACCCCATTGGGCTGACGGTGCCTCATTCTATTACTGTAGACTACCAAGATGACGCCTTTCTGGGGCATTCGGATGATCTGCTGACCGTTCGCCGCGACCTGGTGGAGTTTGGGCAGGGGCGTTATGATTTGGCCTGGAGCCAGAAGAACGGTGCCGGTAGCGACGGATACAGCCGGCTCGCGACGGTTAACTTTATAGTTAGCGCAGACATCATTATGGGGCGCTCTGTACCCGAAACACCCTTCCCCGCTCAGGTTAACGGCGTTTACCTCATCAATGCCGCAGGGGACACCCTCGACTACGGCTTGCCAAGTGGAGACACCCTGCTTATTCTTGATCAAACACTTGCAAATGATGAGGTGCTGCCGGGTCAGGTGGGCGAGTTGAAAGCATTTCCCAATCCCGCTACCGGTAAGGTATACGTGCAGTTGCCTCAGGAAAAAGGGGCGGCTACACTCGAGGTTTTTGACGGTCAGGGCAAGCAAGTATGGCAAACCCGGGCACTTCGCGAGTTGCCGTTCATCGACCTGGACCAGTTTGGGCCCGGGTTGTTCTTGCTGCGGGCCAGGCTGGATAACGGCCGTGTGCTAATGGCGCGCGTGTTAAACCTGCGCTGAAATTAGGTGTTGAGTTGGTTTTATTACCAGCAAAGGAATTACTATCTTTGCACTGATAAATGATTTTGATTAACAACAACTTATACCAAGATGGGAAAAGGTGATAGGCGCACGAAAAAAGGAAAGCGCTGGAGTGGTTCCTACGGCAACAGCCGTCCAAAACCAGAAGACGAAAAGAAGGAGAAGAAAGAAGAAAAGAAGAAAAATAGCTAAACTTCGATACGCGCCTTCCGGCATTAGCCTGGAAGGCGCGCTTCATTTTTTACGGAAACCTGATTTCGTTTTCGTGTCTGTCGCAGGAATTTTCTTAAATTCCGGTCATCCTGTATTGCGTTGATGCAGGTGGCAACGAAAACGAACCATGAAGGTATTACATATTAGTGCGGAGTGTTACCCGGCAGCCAAAGCGGGCGGACTGGGGGATGTTGTGGGGGCTCTGCCTAAATATCTTAACGAAGCAGGCTTATCTACCGGGGTTATCATTCCAAAGTACCGTCTTAAATGGTTTGAAGGCAAAGCTTTTCAGGCTGTTTACCGGGGTGTAGTGCGCCTGCATAATCAGCATATTCCCTTTAGCATTCAGCAATTTACCGGAAAAAGCCTGGGGTTTCCCTTCTTCGTAGCAGATATCCCGGGCCTGTTTGACCGTCCCGGGATTTATGCCGATCCCGATGGTTACAGTTACAATGATGAAACCGAGCGGTACCTCAGCTTTCAGCAAGCGGTACTGCAATGGATTGTAAACAGTCCGGGGCAACCAGGTCTGTTGCATTGCCACGACCATCATACCGGCCTCATTCCCTTTATGGTGAAACACTGCCCGGAATACCAAAGCTTGCGGAATATACCTACCGTTTTTACGATACATAATGGTGCCTATCACGGCAACTTTGGCTGGGATAAGATGTACCTAATGCCGTTTTTTGACGCCGGAGTACGGGGATTACTGGATTGGCGCCAATCCATCAACCCACTCGCCTCCGCCATCAAATGTGCCTGGCGAGTGACAACCGTGTCGCCTTCTTATCTGGAAGAACTCCGGGAAGACTCCAATGGCATGGAAGCGCTGTTGCAGCACGAACGGCATAAGTGCCTGGGGATTATTAATGGCATAGATACGCAAGTGTGGGACCCTAAAACAGACCCTTTTCTGCCCGATACCTGGGAAAGCAGCTTGGAGGCTTTCAAAAAAGCGAGTAAGGCAGCGGTTGGTAAAAAGTTTCGTGTAGACCTTAAGCTCCCGCTCGTTACGTTCATTGGGCGTCTGGTCGGAGAGAAGGGTGCAGACTTACTGCCCGATCTCATTGAGCGGGTGCTGCAATCCGGTATGCAGGTTGCATTTGCTGTACTGGGTACGGGCCAGCCCTGGATACACGAGGCCTTTCGAAACCTGGCCAGCCGTTACCCGGGTCGATTTGATGTCTCTTTGGAATATAACGAAGGCCTTGCCCATCAGTTGTATGCCGGGTCCGACTTCCTTATGATGCCTTCAAGGGTGGAGCCTTGCGGTCTAAACCAAATGTACGCCATGCGCTATGGTACACTGCCGATCGTCCGCTCTGTGGGCGGGCTAAAGGACACTGTGCCTGATATTGGCGCCCCGAATAATACAGGCCGGGGCATACGGTTTACAACGTTTAATCTGGAAGACGGGCATATCGCCATCTACCGGGCAGTCGAGCTTTTCCACAACGAGCCTGTATTTGAAGCAATACGTGAAAGAATTACTGAAATAGATTTCTCCTGGGAACGCTCTGCTGTTGATTACCAGGAATTGTACCAACAAATGTTATAACAACCTAACCACTTACCACTATGATCCGAATGATAAGCCTGATACTGGGCGGCGGCTCCGGTTCCCGCCTTTACCCGCTTACCAGTGAACGCTCTAAGCCAGCGGTACCCATTGCCGGAAAATACCGCCTCATCGATATTCCAATCTCTAATTGCCTGAATTCCGGCGTACGCCGAATGTTTGTGCTCACTCAGTTTAATTCGGCTTCGCTCAACCAGCATATCAAAAATACTTACCACTTCGATATGTTCTCCCACGGGTTTGTCGATATCCTGGCAGCAGAGCAGACCCCTTCCAGTAGTAACTGGTTTCAGGGCACCGCTGATGCGGTACGGCAAACCATGCATCACCTGCGCGCCCACGAGCATGATTACGTATTGGTACTTTCCGGTGATCAGCTCTATCAAATGGACTTCGGCGTGCTGGCTAACTACCATATTGACATGGAAGCCGATTTAACCATTGCGACGATTCCGGTCACGGCGCAGGATGCTCCTGGCTTCGGCATCATGAAAGTCAATGCAGATGGATTTATTGAAGACTTTACGGAGAAGCCTGGTCCGGCTCTGCTACCGGATTGGAAATCTGCCGTGCCCAAGGAGTACTCGGATAAGGATAAACACTATCTGGCTTCAATGGGGATATATATTTTTAAGCGTGAATTCCTCATGCAGCTATTCGAAGAGTATCCGGATGCTACCGACTTTGGGAAAGAAATTATCCCTAAAGCGATTAGCGGAGGGTTTAAGGTAGCGAGCTATGCCTTTGATGAGTATTGGTCCGATATCGGTACGATTCAGTCCTTTTTTGAGGCCAATATTGCACTGACTGACAATATCCCAGACTTCAACCTCTTCGATAACGAAAAGATCGTTTATACCCGCCCGCGTTTGCTGGCCCCTTCCAAGGTTTACGGTACCTGGTTCAATAAGGCACTGATAGCCGAAGGGTGTATTATACATGCTAAGAAGATTGAGCGCTCGGTGCTGGGTATTCGTTCCCGTATTGGCGAGGGTACCGAGATCTCTGAGGCGATTGTAATGGGTAATGACTATTATGAAACGCTGGATGAAATGGAAGCATCTGAACAACCTATGGGCATTGGTAACGGTTGCGTCATTCATCGTGCTATCGTGGATAAAAACTGCCGGGTAGGTAATAATGTCGTCATCAAAGGCAGCTCGGAGGCGAAAGATACGGAAACGGATACCTATGTGATCCGGGATGGGATCATCGTTTTGAAAAAAGGTGTCCTTATTCCTAATGGTACCGTAATAGAGGGCTAGTTGATGGAGGAAACGCTTCATTTTTTGGAATTGCTGAATGGCCGCGTCGCCTACCGAAAGCTGGGCAATGGACCCAAGTGCCTGGTTGCCTTTCATGGCTTTGCCCGGGATGGAGCTACTTTTGTACCTGCGCTCACTTCACAAAATGCAGCACATTTCACTTGCTATCTTATCGACTTGCCGTTTCACGGGCAGACAAAATGGGATGACCCTTACTTTACGCCATCCGATTTAAGCTATATCATCCGGCGGCTCATTGGCAAGCGGCAATTTGAGGGTGCCGGGCATAGCCTGGGCGGGCGATTATGGTTAGCAATGCTTCAGGAGTTAGATCCGTTGCCGGATCGACTGCACCTAATTGCACCTGATGGGATCGAGAGCCTCTGGGGGGAGTGGGTAGAGCATGCTCCCTCCGGACTGCGGAAAAAATTATCGGGCTGGCTGAAGCGGCCTGCCCGGTTTTTACGCCTGGCAAGCCTGCTTCGTGAATGGGGCGTTATCGATCAATTCACCCTGCGGTACCTCCAGGTTCAGCTGGCTACCGAAACCACCCGGAAACGGCTGTTCAGCACCTGGCAAAGCCTGTTGTATTTCAAGCTAGGCAAGCACCGGGCTCAGCACCTTCTGGCAGGGGTAGATTTCCCGGTAGAAGTTTATTTGGGGCACCGCGATACCATCGTGCCTGCCAGTCGGATAACTGAAGCGTTGGAAGGACTAGAGAATGTACACTTGCACAAGCTGGACTGCGGGCATTGGGATATTGTGCAGCATTGGCAACACAAGCTTAAAGCTCCTTCAATTTAATTGCCCGCCTGCCTCAACACTACCACCCAATAGGCAGTTATACAAGGGTGCCGAATAATTCACACCTTATGACAGAGTATCCAGCGAGAGGACTAGCTGCCTATGAGCAGATCAAAGAAAAAGATTACATCGAAGTGATTGGTGCCCGGGAGCACAATCTCAAGGGTATCGATCTGAAGATACCACGCAATAAGCTGGTGGTCATCACGGGTATCAGTGGTAGCGGTAAGTCTTCCCTGGCTTTCGATACCATCTACGCTGAAGGGCAGCGCCGCTATATGGAGACGTTCACTGCTTATGCCCGCCAGTTTATCGGAGAAATGGAACGGCCGGAGGTTGAAAAAATCAACGGGCTTAGCCCGGTCATCTCCATCGAGCAAAAGACCACCGGCCGTAACCCCCGTTCTACCGTGGGTACGATTACAGAGGTGTATGATTTTATGCGCCTGCTCTACGCCCGTGCCAGTGAAGCTTACTCTTACGCCACGGGCAAGCGGATGGTCCGCTACACCGAGGAGCAGATGAAGGAGCAAATCATTAAGGAGTACGAGGAAAAGAAAATCCTGTTACTGGCGCCTTTGGTGCGCGGCCGGAAAGGGCACTACCGCGAGCTATTCGAGCAAACCCGTAAACAGGGGTATGCCAAAGTAAGAGTGGATGGTGAGATCCTGGACCTGGTGCCGGGCCTAAAGGTAGACCGCTACAAGGTGCACGATATTGAGGTAGTGATTGACCGGATAAAAGTCTCAGACGATCGTGCCGCCCGGCTGAATACCTCCTTGCAGACAGCCTTGAAAATGGGCAACGGTCTGGTGTTTATAATGGAACACGATAAAGAAGAGGTTAGGACCTTCAGCCGCAATCTGATGGATCCGGAAGCCGGTATTTCCTACGAAGAGCCCTCCCCCAATAGCTTTTCTTTCAATTCTCCATACGGAGCCTGCCCCAACTGCAACGGACTGGGTAAAATCAATAGGGTAGACTTGGACAAGGTCATCCCGGATGATACCAAAAGTATTAGCGAAGGTGGGATCGCACCCCTTGGTGAGCCTCGTAAGAATATGACTTTTAAGCAATTGCGTACTATTGCCAAAAAGTATAAATTCAGCTATTCCACACCAGTCAAAGATATACCGAAGGAAGCTATGGAGGTTATTCTCCACGGTGGCGATAAGACCTTCAAGGTAAAGGTGAACGATTACAACGACTATTCCTACAATTTGGCTAAGGAAGGCATCGCGAGTATGTTGTCCCGCTGGTATGAGGATACAAGCTCGGAGAAAATCCGCCGTTGGGCGGAGGAATTCATGACGATTGATACCTGCCCGGATTGCAGTGGTTACCGGCTGAAGCAGGAGTCCCTGCACTTTAAGGTTAATGAAAAGCATATCGGGGAACTGGCAGAAATGGACCTCACTATGCTGCGGGAGTGGATGGAAGGGCTGGAGGATCATATGCAGGAGCGTCAGGCATTGATTGCCCGTGATATCCTGAAAGAGATTCGGTTGCGTCTGGGCTTCCTGCTCCACGTTGGGCTGGACTACCTGTCGCTCAATCGCCCCGCCCGCACCCTCTCGGGCGGAGAGGCCCAACGCATCCGCCTGGCCACGCAGATTGGCTCTCAGCTGACCGGCATCACCTATATTCTGGACGAGCCCAGTATCGGTTTGCACCAACGTGATAACCAACGGCTGATTGAAGCCCTGCGCGAGCTTTCGGACATCGGTAACACCGTCATCGTGGTAGAGCATGATAAAGATATTATGCTGGCAGCAGACTACGTGATCGACTTAGGTCCCGGAGCAGGTAAGCACGGGGGAGAACTGGTGGGAGCCGGTACGCCTGAAGATTTTATCAAAGGGCACACCTTAACCTCCGACTACCTGAATAATACCCTGCGGATTGAAGTGCCGAAGGAGCGCCGGAAAGGTACGGGGGAGGCATTCGAACTAAAAGGCGCAAGCGGCAATAATCTTAAAAAGGTCAATGTCAAAATCCCACTGGGTACACTGACCTGCGTTACTGGTGTTTCGGGTAGCGGTAAGTCTACGCTCATCAATGAAACGCTATACCCTATTCTGCGGCAGCATTTCTACAAAAGCCTGAAGCCACCCATGCCTTATAAAAGCACCAAAGGGCTGGATAAGCTGGACAAGGTTATCGAAATTGATCAATCGCCTATCGGCCGAACGCCTCGGTCCAATCCGGCAACCTACACGGGCGTATTTACAGACATTCGAAAAATCTTCTCTGGACTGCCAGAGGCTAAGATCCGGGGGTACAAACCCGGACGATTTTCTTTCAATGTGAAAGGGGGGCGTTGCGAGACTTGCAAAGGCTCCGGTATGCGGGTTATTGAGATGAACTTCCTGCCAGATGTGCACGTAGAGTGTGAAACTTGTCTGGGCCGCAGGTACAACCGGGAGACTTTAGAGGTACTGTATAAAGGAAAGTCCATCAACGACGTATTAAATATGACGGTAGATGAGGCGGCGGAATTCTTTGAGCCGGTGCCCAATATTTTCCGAAAATTGCGCACACTTCGGGAAGTAGGCCTGGGTTACATTACCCTGGGGCAGCAAGCCACTACTTTGTCCGGTGGAGAAGCTCAGCGCGTAAAACTAGCCGAAGAACTGGCAAAACGCGATACCGGCAATACCATTTACATTCTGGATGAGCCAACTACCGGCCTTCACTTTGAGGATATCCGCCACCTGCTGAGGGTCATCAATAAATTGGTTGACAAAGGAAATACGGTGATTATTATTGAGCACAATATGGACGTGATTAAGGTCGCCGACCATATCATCGACATGGGGCCGGAAGGCGGGCATAGGGGAGGAACCTTAGTCTGTACTGGTACACCCGAACAGGTTGCAAAGAAAAAAGACAGCTATACGGGGCAATTTCTAAAACACGAGCTGTAATTTGACAGCCTCCTCCGGACGGTAAGTTCTCTACAAGTCAGCCTGCATTTATATTAGAAGCTTTTGCAGCGCAACAGTTCCGTTTTGAGCCAGCCGGCATTAAAATCGAGTTTGCCCCGAAGGAAGGAAAGCTACTGTCCGAGCAGGGCGGCGTTTACGAACGCACTAAAAAATAACCTGTTACCCAAAAGCGCGTCAGAATCCCTATATTTGAACATATACAACGCCAACAATACCATCGCCTCTATGAGGAAGTCGATCAACCGGGCCTTTAAATGGTACTACGAACAACGGTACAAAGGGATTCGGCATTTTATGGAGCATCCCCATCAGGTGCAGGAGCAGTTGCTCAGGCAGTTGCTACAGTTCACCAAGCACACGGAGTGGGGACGGCGCTATGGCTATCGTGACATAAAGGATGCAGCACAGTTTGCCCGTCGCGTTCCCATTAATGATTACGACGACCTCAAACCATACATCAAGCGCATGATGTACGGAGATAAAGACGTACTGTGGAGCGGTCAGGTGCGTTGGTTTTCCAAGTCCTCCGGTACGACTAGCGACCGGAGCAAATTCATCCCTGTCCCTGCGCAGAACCTTCGAAAGTGCCACATCCGTGGTACCTGGGATACGATGGCGCTTTTCTACCACAACCGACCGGATGCCCGTCAGTTTGAATGTAAAAGTATGATTATGGGGGGCAGCTTATTCCCCTTTGATCCCTACCCGAAAACGACGTACGGCGACGTCTCTGCAATCATGATTCAGAATATGCCGGCGGCAGGGCGCCCCTTCTTTATCCCTGATTTCAAAACCGCTTTGTTGCACGATTGGGAAGTCAAACTCGAAAAACTGGCTCAAATCGGTGCCCGGGAGCCAGATATGGTCATGATTGGCGGAGTGCCTACCTGGACGGTGGTGCTGTTTCGCCGTATTCTCGAAATTACCGGGAAGCGCAGCATGCTGGACGTTTGGCCTAATTTTCAGGGTTATATCCATGGAGGCGTGAGTTTCACGCCCTACCGCAAGCAGTTTGAGGCTTTTTTTCCGTCAGAGGACATTAGCTACCAGGAAATCTACAACGCCTCTGAAGGCTACTTCGCTGCACAGGACGACTTCAGCCGCGATGACATGCTCTTATTGCTCAACAATGGCGTTTACTATGAGTTTTTGCCAATGTCGGAGTGGGACAACCCCAGCCCCGCCGCTGTCCCATTACATCAGGTAGAGCCGGGCAAAAACTATGCATTGGTAGTGACGACCAATGGCGGACTTTGGAGGTATACGCCGGGCGATACCGTGACGTTTACCTCTACGGAGCCTTACCGCATCAAAATTACTGGCCGGACCAAGCAGTTTGTGAATGCCTTTGGTGAAGAGGTCATGGTAGAGAATACGGATCAGGCACTTGATATAGCTTGCCAGCGGACAGGCGCCATCGTGTCAGAATATACCGTTGCGCCTATCTACTTCAATGGAAATAGCAAAGGTGGTCACGAATGGCTGGTGGAATTTGAAAGGGAGCCGACTGATGGCGCTCAATTTTCTTACCTCCTTGATGAGGCACTTCAGGCGGCTAATTCTGACTACGAAGCTAAGCGCTCCAAGAGCCTGGCTTTGGAGCAACTCCGCCTGCACGCCTTACCACCCGGAACTTTTCACGATTGGATGAGGTCCAAAGGGAAGTTTGGCGGGCAGCACAAGGTGCCCCGCCTGGCGAACCACCGCAAGCACGTTGAGGAAATCCTCAATTTCCTGGGTAATAAAGTTTAATCCCTGAAGTAACCCACGCTGCCACCGACCCAGTCTTTGTCACGGTTGTACCGTACACCGACCATCAACCCTTTGCTCAGCCGGGCAAGATTGTTAACCATCTGTGGGCGGTCTTCACCCCGCTCCCAAAGCATTAGCATGCGGATTTCGCACTTTGAGGGCTCGCCAGGTGTCTCAATTACCGGGGCGTAAGTGACCTTGTGTTGTAAGATGTAATTCTCCGGGTCTTTGATGGCATCTACATCGTGCTGATTGATATTGATGATCACACCAGTGCCTGCAAAGGAATACAATGGCTTAAGCACGTAATTGTGTAAATCTTCCGGCAGCTCTTCCAGCTCATTGAGGAAGTAAGATTTGGGGACATAGGGGCTATCGATCAGCGGCAGGGTGTGCTTGCTGATGCGGAAGAACCAGTTGGGGTGCCCCACATACTCCACATCATGCTCATGAATAAAGTAGAACTCCCGCTTCAGGTCGTCCCGGCGGATCAGCTCATCAAAAATGACGCGGTTGAAGATACGGCGTACCTGGATTTTGCGTCCTTCTTTGAAGTAAAAGACTTTACGACCCTCCACCTTTAGCTCAGAGACACATACGGGCTCAATACCGATCATATGCTTGGCTGCAATGAAATCAATGCCTGTGACTTGCTTGTCGGGCTCTACTTCGAGCAGGATAACTTCTTCCGGGTCGTGGTCGCCAATGATGACGTGGCGTAGCTTTTCAAGGTATGTCTCTGAGGTCAGCCCTCCGAACAGGTGAGAATAGCCGTCCGGGATATCGTAAATTTCCCGGTAGCCCCTGGCAACGAGGTCTTGAAAAAAGTAAAGAGAAGGGAAGCCCTGCACTTCGATGAGCTGCGGCGTTAGGGTACCATCTTTTTCCTGGCATATACCAAAATCCATCTGCAGGAAGGTGGTATGCGGGGTCTCGTTAGGAACCTCCTGCCCGGCAAGCAGGGCACTGCGGGAGCGCTCTTCAAAATCAGGTGCCACGATAACGTCGGTAATCTGCTCGCAAGCTTCGAACAGCTTAGCCTTCAGGTCATCGGGGATAAAGACCGGTGTCTCAGCAATCCGGAAAGGTGGGCGGTGATCGTATTGTTGTTCCACCCAGTTGAGCAGGGCTTGGTATCGCTCAGGCGTGAACGTTGCGTTAAATTGTTTCCGCAGATCGGGGACCATAGGTTTAGCAGTTTTAAGCTGGAGCCTTCGGCTCCGGCTATTGGTCAAATAAGGGTGGTTACGATTATACGGAGGCAGGATTGACTTGCTCCGGATGCTATGACTTTGAGCCTTTTCAGGCGGTGACCGGAACCCGCTTTAGTTGATTGATGGCACGGTGCAGGAAGAGTGGCAGTACGATCTCATGCGTCAGGCCAATCTTGTCAGAGTCCTTCAGGTGGTTGATCATACGCAGGTACTTGTCTTCTCCGTGCTTATCAACTATTACTTTATGCCGCTCGGGGGCCATAAAGTGTTCCCGCATACCATCGGGGTCTGCTTCCGGGTGGAATTGCGTACCAATAATCTCCGGTGAGAACCGAATAGCCATAACAGCACGCTCCAGCGGGACATGCGGCCGGATTTTCTCAAGGGCCAGAATCTCTGCACCCATTTCCGCTATCCGCGCCTCATCGGGCTGAATACATTGCCAATGCCGGAAATCTGCGATATAAAACGGATTCGGCAGCCCTTCAAAATTAGGGTCCCCGGCCCCCGCGTCCGTCATGTGGCACTTGAAAGTACCGAAGGACATCGACTGCCGCTCGCTTACCTCAGCAAGCTCGAAGTGGCGCACAGCCATCTGGAAAGAGTGGCAAATGAAAAAGACATGCTTTTTACGATTGCTTGGAACAAGGTTCCATTCCCACACTTCCTGCAGCCAGTCGAAGAAACGGGCATCCCAAATACCGTCGCCATCAAACGGGCTGCCTGGCCCGCCGGTTGAGATGTAAATATCGTAGTCCATGCCAGGGACCTCGCCCCGGCCCCGGACATCGTATAACTTCCACTCGTAGTGGGCTTCAAAGCGGCGTACAATATGCTGAATACAACGCATGCCCTGATTGGGTGTGTTGTCGTACATATCCAGAATAGCTAATCGTAAGGAAGACATATTACTTTCTTGTTACAGCGGTAAAGCTAAATGGTTTGACGGAAATAAACGGCACAACTTTCTCGCAAATACTGCTATGAATTTAACGCAATCGGTTTCCCATAGTTGCTTGCTAAATTTCTAAAATATGGAAGTCCTGTCATTTTTCTGCCCATTAGGATTTACATCAACTTCTGCCAGTATTAGAGACTTAGAGCATGTTTGGAGCGGGTTCGTCATAAATCCTTGATTTGCAATCGGAGCGAGCTCCAAACAAGCTCTTAATGCGTTGAGAGCGTATAAGTTGAAAAATACTTTTTTTTCTCCACCAAAGCCCTCCAGCACATCAAGTCTCGGACAAAATTACAAGCTTATTTGCCGGAGGCAGCACCTTTGATGAAGGAACCCCAGGTGAGGTTGTCCTGGCCATCTACTTGCGCTTGCGCCCGCTCAATGGCATATTCAGCAGCGGTTTCTACTACCCATTCAAAGTTGTCCTGGCCGACAGAATGGAGATCCGCATCCGGAGCCGGATTGCAGAAGTCAATGGCGTAAGGCACACCGTCCCGAATAGCCAGCTCAACGGTATTAAAGTCGTAGCCCAGCGCCTGATTGAGGCGGAGCACGTAATCTTCCAGCATCTTTTCCATCTCCTTGCTAATATCAAAATGGGCTGCGTAGCGCAGGTGATGCGGATTGCGGGGCTCGTAGTGCATGATGCGTACATGCTTGCCACCAATACAATAGCAGCGGAAGTAAGCGTTGAAATCAATGGCTTCCTGCAGCATCATTACAAGTTGATTGGTTTCGTTGTAGCTGCGGAAAAAGTCATCGGCATTATCCAGCTTGTAGACGTTCTTCCAGCCACCGCCGGCAAACGGCTTCATGAAAGCAGGAAAGCCAACGTACTCGAAAATACCCTCCCAGTCGAGGGGGAAAGAGAGGTTAGAGAACGACTCCGCTGAGGTATCAGAAGGGTGGTCTTTGGAAGGGAGCAGGACCGTTTTGGGAACGGGCACGCCGATTTTTTCTGAGAGGGCGTTGTTAAAAAACTTCTCGTCCGCGCTCCACCAGAACGGGTTGTTGATGACGGCGGTACCACTAATAGCCGCATTTTTCAAGAAGGCCCGGTAAAAAGGCACGTCCTGGGAAATACGGTCAATGATCACTGCGTAATCTGAAGTAGCCGCCTGCACCACTTTGTCGATGAGGACCGGTTCAGCTTTGATCCCGTCCACGTTTTTGGAGTTGATACGGTCAATTATTGCGTGCGGGAAGGAACGCTCCTGGCCAAAAAGAATGCCAATTTTTTTCATGGAGTTTATGGTTTTGCAGATTTTGGTAACAAGCTTAAATAAGCGATAGATAATGGGGGAACATCTCCTGCCACAGCGGCCAGTCGTGTTCTTGCCAACCTCGAATATCCAACCAGTGGTTGATTCCCTTTTGGTTGAGCAAGTGGGAAAGGTGCTTATTGGCATCCAGGCATATGTCCCAATCGGAGGTGCCCAGGACGATATTCATCTGCCAAAGGGCCGGATGATTATTGCCGGGCAGGAAATCTACCGGGTTGTTAAAATAGGCATTATCGTCGTAATAACCATCTAAAAACATCTTGATATCAAAAGCACCGCTCATGGAAAACATGTGGCTGACAAGCTCAGGGTGCCTGAAGGCGAAGTTGGCAGCGTGGTAGCCACCGAAACTGGCACCGGCTACGGCTACTTTGCCGCCTCCTGTATTCCAGCGGATACTGGGCACGAGCTCATGCTGTAGCATATGATCGTACCAAATGTGATTTTTTACCCGATCAGCGGGGTGGATATTCTTGTTGTACCAGCTCAGGGCATCCACGCTGTCAGGGCAGAAGATCTGAACGAAGCCCCGCTCCAGGTACCAATGAGCCGTTTGGGTTAATCCAAAATCTTTGCTTTCGTAGTACCGCCCCTGGCTGGAAGGGAAAAGAATGACCGGGTAGCCCTGATGACCGTAAATCAGCATTTCTATGTCCCGGTTCAGGCTTTGGGAATACCACTTGTGATAAGTCTCTTTCACGTTCTTCGTTCTTGTATACGCTGCCCAAAAGGCTTAGTAATTGTACTTTTGACAATAAGTGCTGCAAAAATACAGGCTTTTCCGGTTTTTCAAAGAATTAAGTTGCTGATGTTCAAATGCTTATCAGGGAGCCACGGAACAGAGTGGCTATTAATGCTCCGAAGGCTAATTAATTACGGGTATTTTTGCGCGCTATCCAGGCTTTAGTCAGAATTAATTATTGTGGTTCATGGGTTTATTCAATAGGAAGGTGATTCGGTATTTGTTCCGGCTTTTTTTGCCGGGGGAAGAAGGGGTAGAGGTGCATGAGCTGTCCGGGCTGCGCTCCAAGTGGTTGAAACGGGAAGTAAAAGTACGCATACTTCTGCCTCCCGGCTACTTCGAATCTGAGCGGGCATACCCTTTGCTTTGCCTCAATGATGGGCAGGACCTGGAGGCGTTGGGTTTTATTAATACGATTGAGCGTTTGTACAGAAAAGGCAAGATTGAGCCCTTTGTGGGGGTCGCCGTGCACGCGGGGGACCGCATGCAGGAATATGGTACGGCGGGACGGTCAGACTACAAAAAGCGGGGGCGGAAAGCGGGGGCTTATACCCGCTTTCTACTACGCGAGCTGCTGCCAATGCTTTCTACACGTTACCGCTTGTTGGAGGAACCCCTGTACCGGGTTATTGCCGGCTTTTCCCTGGGCGGGCTCTCTGCTTTTGATATCGGCTGGCACCACCCGGAGGTTTTCGGTAAAGTCGGGGTGTTTTCAGGCTCGCTTTGGTGGCGGGGCGCAGCATTCCGAAAGGAAGACCCTGATGCAGACCGTATTGTGCAAACCTACGTGGAAAACAGCGCCCGAAGGCCGCCTCTGCATTATTGGCTTCAGGCCGGCACCGCTGATGAACAAGCCGACCGTAATAATAATGGTATTATTGATGCCATTGATGATACCCTGGACCTGGTTAGGGCACTAAAAGCGCTGGGCTATACCGAAGAAAATGCGGTCCGTTATGTGGAAGTGCAGAACGGGGAGCATAATCCGAAAACATGGGGGCGGGTTATGCCAGATTTCCTGCAGTGGGCGTTTCCCAATCGAGCAACAATTAAATAACTTTGCCGTTCTCAAAAGGTGCATAGCCTAAAGTGGTTTGCCATATCTTTGGCAACTATTTTGTTTGGCACACCGTGCCCGGACCATTGATGCCGTAGCGGAGGCCCGCCGGCGTATAACTATATAGAAAGATATGCAACGATTATTCTACCTTTCCTTTATACTCGTACTGAACTTTTCAGCGATGGCTCAGCAATTGGTGCCGCTTGGGGGCAACGCCCACCTCGAACAATACCGGGCCCGGCAAAACAACCACCTGCCTAAAGGGTACGACCGGGCCAATAGTCTTCTGCGTGGCAGAGATTGTCAGCTGGAAGAGGGGGATATCACTTACGTAGATGCCAGCGAGACCAAAGAACTGGCAGTGGTCATTGATACTTTCGGGCTGGGGCAGGTCGCTGGGGAGTTTACCTGTGTGGATTGTGCAGCCAACCCGATAGGAGAGGCGGTAGTGGAGGTGGAAGAGGGCATTGCGACGCTGCTCATTACGGGATCGGATGATCTGATGGGGGCAGAGTTCCGCTTTATCGTAGAGTTTTGTAATCCTAATGGCTGTGCGAGTACTTCCTTTGACGTTGTGGGCCGGCGGGAGGCTCAGGAGTATGATATAACGCCCATTATCTTACAATCTGAAGAACAAATTACGCTTGATGTGCAGGCCTCACAATTGCCAGGTCCGCTGGCTTGCAATAAAATCACAGATGTGCCTGATGACTATGAGGGGCGCGATAAGCTGGTTTATTTTAATAACTATAGCGCACCTGACAGCAGCTTCGTCTACGTAGCCAGTCGTTATGCCGGGGCAGATAAAATTGATATTACGGTTTGTGACTCCTTTACGGTTTGTGATGTTTACCATTTCACCTTTAATATACAGCACGATACCTTGGTATTGAGCGAAGGTTCAGGGCAGGAGACTTTCCTGGATGACTTCTCCTACGATGCTATTGTTCCCCCAACAGAGCTGTGGCTGGATGAAGATGTTTATGTCAACCGTACCTTTGGCACGGATCAGCCAAGCCTTGGCGTAGCTACCTTTGATGGCTTGGACCGTAACGGCCGGTCTTATAATGAAGAGGGGCTCAACGACCGGCTCACTTCCACTTACCTGGATTTGACACAGCTCAGCGGTAATGTTTACCTCACCTTTTGGCTACAGCCTAAGGGGTTGGGGCAATCTCCGGAAGCCGATGACTATATGGTGCTGGAATTCAAACAGCCGGATGGCGAATGGGAGATTGTCCGGGAGTTTTATCGAGAGGAAATGAACCTGGATACTACGGCAGCGGGCTTCTTTTTCCCCTTCGAAATAGCCGGAGGCTTCAAGCACGACGGCTTTCAGTTCCGCTTTTCCGCCTACAACAGCGGCAATGGTATTGATGATATCTGGAATCTCGACTACGTCTGGCTGAGCAATGATTTTGCTACCTTCCAAACTAATATCACAGATGTAGCGCTCAGAAGGGTCCCCGCGCCCTTCATTACGCCATACGCAAGCATGCCCTGGCGTCATTTTGATGGCCGTGCAGCAGATTACCTGCCTGCCGCTTACAACACCTACTTATTCAATCTCGATAATGATCAGGCCCTAAACGCCGGTGCCGGAGTGCTGAGTGTCACAGAGAGCAATACCGGTATTCAGGTCCTGCAATCCAACCTGCTGGATGCTTGCTGCCGTACGGTGTTTTCTAATGAGGGCATCGGTTATGCACAGGACTTCGAAGGGCTAAACGGGGTGGTGGATGCCTTAGGGAATGCCGCTTTAGATGCTGAGCCCCGCCTGGAATTTGAAGTAGCCTACAATCTCACGGATGTGACCAACGAGCAGGATGGGCAGGGCTATGAAGCCGTAGCGGTAAACAACCTTGCGGTGACGACCACTGTTTTTGACAATTACTTTGCCTATGATGATGGTTCTGCCGAAAATGGAGTTGTGGTTCAGGAAGGCGATCAGGTAGCGGTCAAGTATACCACAACAGTTGATGACTCTCTGCAGGCCGTGCAATTTAACTTCCCACGCATCATTAGTAATATAGCTGGTCAGGAATTCCACCTGCAGGTTTGGGTGGGCGAGCTGGACGACGAACCGGAGATTCGGATGACCTTTGAACGGCCGTTTTATCCTTCTTCTTATTACGATAGCTTACAGGCATTCACGACTTATCCATTATTTGGAGACAACGGCCCAGCCACGGTCTTCATCCCGGCGGGCGACTTCTATATCGGCTGGGAGCAAGTAACCCCTTGCGATTACCTCGACTGCATTCCGGTTGGCTTCGACCGCAATACCCCAGCGGGCAAGTCCGCTTTGTTTTTCAATAATAACGATCAGGGTTGGGAACCCTTCCCTGAAGGTTTCCTGCCAGGCTCCCTAATGCTGCGTCCTGTTATGGGCAGCGAACGGCCGGTAAGTTCTGGGACCAGGCCTGCGGAAGAGCTTGCGCTGGATCTGCAGTTGTACCCCAATCCTGCACAGGACATATTGTACATCCGTGTAGAGGGAACCCCCTTGCCTGCCGGTCTCCGTATGCGTTTGGTCAATGCCCTGGGACAGGTTGTGCTGGACAATCCATTGTCCAATGAAATCCGGCTGAACGAATTTGAGCCTGGAATGTATATAATTAAAGTCTATGACCCATCGTCTCAACGGTCCTTGTACCGCAAACTGATGGTAGTTGATTAACAATTAAACCCAAACAGAAAATGGCAGAAGATATCCGCGTTCAGGAGCTTAAATCCAAGATGGATGCTAAGGAAGAATTGGTTTTACTCGATGTCCGGGAGTCTAACGAGCGAGCGGAATTCAACATCGGTGGTGAATTCATTCCAATAGGCAGCCTCATGGGGCGCATGGAGGAACTGGAACAGCACAAAGAAGACGAAATTGTCGTGTACTGCCGCTCCGGCAACCGAAGTGGTCTGGCTAAGGAATTTATGGAAAAAGCAGGCTTTAAGAATGTCCGCAACCTGCTGGGCGGAATGATGAGCTGGGCAGATCAGTATGGTACCGAGAAGTAGTGAGATGTTAGACTATGTTTGGAGGTGTCTTTACACTGTAAATCACCTCCAAACGTAGCATCTCTTAGTTAATCCCCAGTGTGATTTTTAGCACCTGTTCCATACGGGATACGTAGTGAAAATCAAGTCCTTTGATATAGTCTGGATTGATTTCGGCTACGTGCTTTTCATTTTCCTGGCAAAGGATCACTTCCTTCATGCCTGCCCGTTTAGCAGCCAGTATTTTCTCTTTGATCCCGCCAACCGGCAGCACCTTGCCCCGCAGCGTGATTTCTCCGGTCATAGCCACGTAAGGTTTAACGCGTTTGCCGGAGAATACAGAGGTGATTGCCGTAAGCATAGTGATACCTGCAGATGGACCGTCTTTAGGGATAGCGCCTTCCGGTACGTGAAGGTGTATGTCTTTTTGCTCAAATATTTCCGGTGCAATGCCCAGGGATTCGCTATTGGCTTTAATGAAGCTAAGCGCAGTAGACGCCGACTCCTTCATGACATCACCAAGGTTGCCGGTGAGGGTAAGCTTGCCCTTTCCAGGACTTAGGATCGCTTCCACAAATAGAATATCTCCGCCAGACTGTGTCCAGGCGAGCCCTACTGTTACCCCCGGCACCTCCGGCGTGGCGTAGCGGTCTTTGTCGAACTTAGACGGGCCGAGCATACTGTTCAGGTGTTCCGGCTTTACGCTTACAGCATATTCTTCTTCCATTGCTACCTCTCGGGCAATTCTCCGCATCACACCTGCAATCTGCCGATTAAGCGATCGTACACCTGATTCACGGGTGTAGGACTCAATGATGCGCTCCAGCGTCCGCTTACCAAGTTTAATTTGATTAGCTTTTAGCCCATGTTCTTTGCGCTGTTCCGGAATGAGGTGGCGTTTGGCAATTTCTATCTTTTCTTCCGTAGAGTAACCACTCACTTGTATGATCTCCATACGGTCAAGTAATGCAGGTTGGATTGAATTTAAAGAATTGGCTGTCGCAATGAACATCACCTTACTCAGGTCATACTCCAGCTCCAGGTAATTGTCATAGAAAGTGCCGTTTTGCTCAGGGTCCAGCACTTCCAGCAGGGCAGAGGATGGGTCGCCCCGAAAGTCCTTGCCTACTTTGTCGATCTCATCGAGGATGAAGACTGGATTAGAAGACCCTGCCCGTTTCATAGATTGTACAATTCGGCCTGGCATCGCGCCAATATAAGTTTTACGGTGGCCCCGGACTTCAGATTCATCATGTAAGCCGCCGAGCGACATGCGGATAAACTTGCGCTGAATGGCTCTGGCAATAGACCGGCCGAGGGAAGTTTTGCCTACACCCGGAGGGCCTACGAGACAGAGGATCGGCGCTTTCATATCGCCCTTGAGTTTCAGGACGGCTAAATGTTCAAGGATTCGGTCTTTTACCTTTTCTAATCCGAAATGATCTTGGTCGAGCACTTTCTTGACCTTTTTGAGGTCGAAGTTATCTTTTGTGTATTCTTCCCAGGGCAGGTCGAGCAATAGTTCCAGATAGGTAAGTTGGATAGAAAACTCTGCCACCTGAGGGTTCATACGGCGTAGCCGGTTGATCTCTTTATCAAAGGTCTTGGCAACCGCTTCAGGCCAGTTTTTTTCTTTGGCCCGCTTAGCCATATTACTGATTTCCTCCTCCTGAGGATTCTGCCCCAGCTCTTCCTGAATGGTTTTCAGTTGTTGATTGAGGAAGTAATCGCGCTGTTGCTTTTCAATGTCTACACGGACTTTGCTCTCAATTTGATCTTTCAGCTCCAGGAGTTGCAGCTCGCTGTTGAGCTGTTTGAGCAGTGTCTGCCCTTTTTCCTGTAAGTTGTTTTCTTCCAGTAATGCCTGCTTGATAACCACTTTAGCGCTCAGGTTGGAAGCGATAAAGTTGAGCAGAAAAGAGTGGTTCTGAATATTTTTGAGCATCACATTTGCCTCAGAAGGGATGTTGGGCGATAGCTCAATGATCTGTTGGGCGCGTTCTAAAACAGAAGAAATCATCGCCTCGAATTCCATGTGTTCGCCCACCGCCTGATACTCCAGTGGACGGATAGTGGCAAGCATATAGGGATCTTCTGCAATGAGCTCCTCTATCCGGAATCGCTTGCGCCCTTGCAAAATAGCTGTTGTAGTGCCATCGGGCATACGTAGCAGTTTGAGGATACGAGCGATAGAACCTATCTCATAGAGGTCGTCTATACCGGGGTCTTCCACTTCACTCTCCCGCTGGGACAGGACCGCAACAAGGCGGTTGTTATTATAGGCTTGATTGATGGCTTTGATCGACTTATCGCGCCCTACGGTGATGGGGATAACAATTCCAGGAAAGAGCACTGTATTTTTCAGGGCCAGTAAGGGCAGGGTCTCTGGAAATTGTTCGTCGGGATTCTCCCCTTCCTCCTCTTCTATTGATAACAACGGTAGAAAATCACTGTCATCATCTAATCTCTGTTGCATATATAAGTCGTCAAACATGCTTGTATGTTTACAGCCAAAGCTGTTGTATTATTCGAATGAACCTGCAGAAGAGCCTTTGGTGCAAAACCACAGTCAAATGTCAGTACGGCAGCGTAAAGCTATGATTTACGCAGTATTCTCTAAGTGACCAAGATTCGTGCCAGCACCAAAACCGACCGACAAAGTGACGCGCCCGGCACCTTTTTTGACAATTCGGCAGTTTTGCGGGCTACTCTGCTGCCACTACCTCTGCTTCGGCTTCGGTCGCATCTGCTACTTCGGCATTATCCTTTTCTACGCGGAGGTTGTCAATGATAAATTCCTGCCGGGAAGGGGTATTTTTACCCATATAATACTGTAGCACATCGTCAATTTTGGTATCCTCATTGAGCGTTACGGGTTCCAGGCGGATATTATCGCTAATGAAATCTTTGAACTCGCCCGGCGAAATCTCGCCCAGCCCTTTAAATCGGGTCACTTCCGGGGCCCCCCGTAGTTGCTTGATGGCTTTTTGTTTCTCCTCGTCACTGTAGCAATAGAATGTCTTTTGTTTGTCCCGTACCCGGAACAAGGGCGTATCGAGGATATACAGATGGCCGTTGCGGACCAGTTCCGGGAAAAACTGCAGGAAGAAGGTCAGCAGCAGCAGGCGAATGTGCATGCCATCTACATCGGCATCTGTAGCGATGACCACGCGGTTATAGCGAAGTTCGTCCAAGCCGTCTTCGATATTCAGGGCATGCTGCAGCAGGTTGAATTCTTCGTTTTCGTACACCACCTTTTTGGTCAGCCCGTAACAGTTAAGCGGCTTACCACGGAGGCTGAAGACCGCCTGCGTCTGTACATCCCGGGCTTTAGTGATGGAACCACTCGCAGAGTCGCCCTCGGTGATGAAAACGGTGGTCGCTTTGCGCCGTTCCTCTTCAGTTTTTCGGTTGCTGTCAGAAAAATGAAGGCGGCAGTCGCGCAGCTTTTTATTGTGCAGGTTAGCTTTCTTGGCGCGCTGATTGGCCAGCTTCTTGATGCCGGCAATCTCTTTGCGTTCCCGCTCGGACTGCTTGATGCGTTTCTCCAGTGCCTTGACCGTATCCGGATGGCGGTGCAGGAAGTTGTCCAGTTTTTCTTTGACAAAATTGACCACAAAAGTCCGTACCGTTGGACCTTCCGGTCCCATGTCACTTGAGCCCAGCTTGGTTTTGGTCTGGGATTCAAAAACCGGCTCTTCCACCCGGATGCTGACAGCAGCAATCACGGAACTCAGAATATCCCGGCGGTCGTAGTTTTTATTGAAATGCTCCTGAATGGTTTTTACAATTGCTTCGCGCAGGGCATTTAGGTGGGTGCCACCCTGTGTGGTGTTCTGCCCGTTGACAAAAGAATGGTACTGCTCGCCGTAGTGGTTGCCGTGGCTGAGCGCAATTTCCATGTCATCCCCCTTCATGTGGATGATAGGGTAGCGCAAGCTTTCAGAAGCGGTTTTCCGCTCCAGCAGATCGTAGAGCCCTCTGCGGGATACGAGTGTTTTGCCATTGAAATTCAGTTTCAGCCCTGCATTCAGGTAAGCATAGTTCCAGAGCTGATTCTCGATGTAATCGTTGCGGTACCGGTACTTCTTGAAAATTTCCACATCGGGCCGGAATTCGATGATCGTGCCATTGGACTCATCGGATTTCTTCAGCTTATGGTCCTTTACCAGCTCGCCCCGCTCGAACACTGCGACCTTAGCCTTCCCGTCCCGTATGGAAGTCACCTGGAAGTTTTCGGAAAGGGCGTTTACCGCTTTGGTACCCACGCCGTTCAGCCCCACCGACTTCTTGAAGGCTTTGGAATCGTACTTGCCACCGGTATTGATCTTGGAGACACAATCTACCACCTTGCCCAACGGGATGCCCCGCCCGTAGTCGCGGATGGTCACTACGCCGTCCTCAATTTTGAGGTCGATATTCCGGCCATGCCCCATCACATATTCGTCAATAGAGTTGTCGATCACCTCCTTGAGCAGGATGTAAATACCGTCGTCAGCCGCCGAGCCATCGCCCAGTTTACCGATGTACATACCCGGGCGCATGCGGATGTGCTCTTTCCAGTCGAGCGAGCGTATGTTGTCTTCTGTGTAGGTAACTTCTGCCATTGGATTAAACTGCTTGGGTGGTTTTGGGGTAAACTTGTTTAAAAAAGGATCTTCGATGGCAATTTCTGCGCGAAAGTATTTGCATCAAGGTGCGGAAATTGTCAGAAAACTAAAAAAGGACAAAGTAAGGTCAGCAAAATGCCGCTTTCCTTGTTAATGAAACGTACGAAAGTTATGCACATTTCATATTTTGAATACTGATTTCAAATTTTTTGTGCAAAAATACAGATTTTTTGCAATAAAAACAACAAGTTGTTGCTTTAAACGATTGTTTCTGTCAGGTTATTATGAAAGTAGAACACACCGACCAACATCCCGCTATGCAGTGTATCCTGCGCGGGCTCCGAAGGGAGCACCGGCTGAAAGTGCTTTGCGCGGTGGGGCTGCTGTTGCTAGGACTGGCTTTTGTCTCCGCTTTCTTTGCCAAGAGTATTATTCTTACCGTTTTTGGGCTGCTATGCAGCGTACTGGCCCTGCGCTTTCTGTTCAACCTGATTACCAACTGGAAGGTAGCCAATAGCCGCCTGATGATCCTCTTGCACTTCCACCCCAAAGAGATCGTGTGGGTCTACTCCGTGGTCACCGAACAACTGCCCTTCGGCTTTCAGCTCCTGCGCAACGGCACCCTTTACTTCAAGCTCCGCGACGGGGACGACATCTCCGTCAGCCTCTCCACCGACGACCTCAAATCGGTCTCCAAATACCTCAATGGCCTGCTGCCCCACGCCACCTTCGGCTATACCAAAGACCGGGAGCAGTGGTTTATAGTCAGCCCACTGATGTTGTTGCGGGAGGAGGGGGAGGGGTAATTTGTGATGGAGGGCGGTAACATTGTGTTTCTCCGCCCAATTCCGTATCTTACCGATCATTCACTAACCGCTAAAAAACGGACCTCATGTTTACACACACACACACAGAACGCTCACGCTCTGCCTGGTTATGCTAGGGGCCTAATTTCATTTGTTCGCTCAAAACTATGTAGATTATGCGTTATTTGGCCCCTACGAAGAAGACCTATCGTCTTACCATATCAAAGTCCGCTTTGTATACCTGGATGGCAGTACCAATGATGAGAATGCCGCCTGGTGGAAAACCGCAAGTACCAGTACAACCGCAGGGGAATTTGTCTTAGAAGACGAATCAAAAATAGCCCTACAGCGGTTAAATTCGGCTTTCAACCCCCATGCCATCTATTTTTTGCCCGATGCGCCTGGTTTGTGCAATGCAGATGTAATCTATGATACTTACGTAGGAGAGGGGCTGGATATCACAACATTACGAGCCAATCAGCAATCAGCCCAGGATCTAGCTGCTTTAAATATTTATGTCACGGGCGATGCTACTGGCAGCAGTGAAAAAATTGGAGGTAATTTTAATGGGCAGGCCGGTGGGCTTCCCGGCAACTCTCTAATTGTAGAAGGGGCAGACCAGATCGGAGGCGAGGAACGGCTGGCGACTAATTCCACCACTCTGGTGCATGAAGTAGGGCATACGCTGGGATTGTTGCATACATTTGCGGGGCGCCCAGAGGGAGTAGGCAGTGATAATGAATGCAACGAAGCCACTACCAATTATCCGGGTAACTGCCCGCTCGGCCAGGGAGGCGGAAACATCAGTTACTGTTGCGGCGATTATATAAAAGATACCCCCTTCAACCACAATAATGATTTTGATGCTGGCTCAATTTGCCAAAATATAGATCCACCCTACACGGATGAGGCTAAATTGATGCGGAATTATATGAGCTATGTTTTTCCGACTTTCTGCCGTTCTGCCTTTACTGAAGAACAAGTCCAGCGGATGAAGACTTATCTCCGGGAGCTTGAAACGCTACACCCTGGCGCTACTGTCCTGAACGATATGCAGATTGAGCGGGCAACTTACCCCGGGACTGTGCCTTCAGGTGTGTCTGGTAATATCACAGTGGAAAGTGGCACCCTCACCATCAGCAGCCCATTGTCTATGCTGCCGGATGCCGAAATAGTAGTCCGCGATGGTGCCACCCTGCGTATTCAGTCTGAGCTATCAGCAGCCTGTGAAGGACTCTGGAAAGGCGTTAGGGTGGAAGACGGCGGCCGGGCCTTTTTGTCCGGTACGAACGGTATTATCCGGGACGCCCGTTGCGGGGTTAAAGTAGAAAACGGCGGCTATGCAGAGTTATTTGGCGGTAAGCTGCTCAATAATGAGATAGGGCTATACCTTGTTGACCGCGTCCAGGATAATAATTACCCCCAATGCAAAGCCTGGTTTGCCAATTTTTTTGTAGATGAGTTTTACCGGGGCGATGAAACACAACCTATATTGGTAAAACTGGATGACACGGAACGTTTTTTTGCTTCAAATTGCGCGTTTACAGACTGGCGGGAGGACTGTACGCTCCCCGCCTGTTCAGGAAGAGCAATCGGCATACTGTCTTTTGAAAGTAGTTTCCGGGCTATTTTTAGTTTTTTCAACTACCTTTCGATTGGTGTCAATGCCAGCGCTCTGACCCTTGAGAATGGCTCAGTTATGATAGAGCATTGCAGTTTCACCAACAACCTGACAGGAGCACTCTTCGACGAGATTTCTGCTTTTACAGTGGAAGACAACCAGTTCCTGATCTCCGGCGACCTGAATGCAGAAGAGCCAGGCGTGGACGTGATTGGCCTGCAAGTAACTGGCGCTACCGAAGGCATGCAGATACGATCTAATGAGTTCTTGCTTACGGAAGGAACCGGGGGCGAAGATTTTATTGGCTCCTTCACGGGCACGCTCTGCCAGAGTACTGGCGAAGGGCTGGGCAATGAAATTATTTTCAACAACTATAGCATTCTCCACCGGGGCAATATAGCAGAGGGCATGAATGGCAATGACGAGAACGGTTTGGTCTACCGCTGCAATAACCACGACTACAGCCCGCCCGGTTTCACAGGTAGTAGTATAGAGGATGTTATAGACTACGAAATCAAATCAGGGGGTACAATCAGAATCTTGCAAAGTGGTGAGGGGGTCACGGATGAGGAAGAGCCATTACCCACCGGGATTATTTTTTCCGGTCTACAGTCTATCGTTAATGACAACGATGTGGATATTCTATATTATTTTGACGCAAACTTTGCGGAGCAAGTACCTTCATTCGACTCTGAAGGAATAGATCGTTTTGATATAACAGAAGTGGACCCAAGCGAGTACTGTATAACTGAAGGATGTACTAATCCCCCCTGCGATGAGCCCTCTGAGCCAGTCCTTGTCCTCAAAAAAAAGTTTGAAGACTACCGGCTGCGCCAGGAGGAATTAGAGGATTCTCTGCTTCTAGTTTCTGGCCGGGAAAAGGAGCGCATGGAGCAAGCTGCTATTTGGACAAGGCAAGCCAAAGACAAAACCGCCGGGCAAATCCTGCAATATTATGCCCTCGATACCGTAAGCGTTGAAAAAGACTCCATCTATCGGTGGTTGGATAAAGCAGGGACTTTTGGCTCCCGCTACCTTCTGGCCCGCAGCCATTTTTTCTCAGGCGATATAGCAGCGTTTGCGGCAACCTGGGAAACTCTTCCGGCAGAAGTGGATTTATTGCCGGGACAGCCAGAGGAATACAAAATGCTAAGTGAACTTTTCAGCCTTTTGGCAAAGCCCCAAGCCCAGGTGGTAGCACTCGAAGCCCTATCGGACAGCACCATTATGGAGTTGTTGCCCTTTACACAGTATTGCAATGAAGCCGGGCATCTCGCTGCCAACTTACTGCGCCGCAATGGCATAAATGCAACAGTCAATTGCATAGGTCAGGGCAATGCATATCTTCAGTCTTCCTCAAAGCCTGACCTCGAGGAGCTTAAGGCAACTCCTCGGACTACCGAGCTACGCATTTTCCCCAATCCGGCTAAAGAACAACTCACGGTGGTGCTGCCGGATAACTTGACAACCGGGCAAATGGAGCTTTATGATATGCAGGGGCGACAAATCCTCCAAAGGACACTAGTGGGGCAGCGTTCAGAAGTGCGATTGCCAGGGGTGCAAGGGGCATATATAGTGGTGGTTTATACCCCAGACAACAAAGTTCTGGCCCGCCAATTGTTAGTCATTCAGTAAATTTTAAGGTTGAGAATGGACCCGCCTGTGAGACTAGGTCAGGTACAGGGTATCTTTTGAACTATTTCAAAAGGAGTTAGAATCAAGTAAAAAAAAGGATATGAAAAATCAATTTACATTATATCTGGTAATCTTATCTAGTGTATTTTCAATTGTTCCTTTGCTCTCGCAATCCTTTAATATCGCCGAAGATTTGGGGTATATCGACAATAGGTTTTTTGATATCTCTTTGGGAGCGGAAAACATAATTTGCCTTGGGCTTGCCAAAGAGCGAATTGGCAATTCTGCTTATAAAGTGCCTGGTACTTTAGTGGCACAGTACGACTTTAATGGAGTTTTACTGAACGATATGCTCTTTACCGATACTGTATATTTTGACACGCTTGACCCTGGGCAAAGTAATTTTGGCATATCCTGGTGGTATGGACAAATACTGCCTACTTCAGACGAGGGGTACCTGTTTACAGTAGTCTCCACCCGCAGCAATAAAGTAGCGGTCAAGCTGGATAGCGAGCTACAGGAGGAATTCCGCTATGAGTACGAAGACAGCACCAATCAGAGTAATTTCTATTGCCTGGTCCCGGTGGAGGTGGAGGATGGTTATTTGCTGTACGGCTCAGCTACACGGTTAGATGGCTACCGGGACGCCTACCTGCGGAAAATCAGCTTTACAGGGGAAACGATGTGGTTAAAGTACTACGGAGAGCCTAATCAATCCGAAACCTTGATAGATGCGGCCATGCAAGGAGATTCTATCCTTGTCATGGGCATTGGTCGACGGTCGCAAAACCCTGATGATGGCCTTGAAAATCTCTTTTTGAAAGTACACTTATCAGATGGGGAAATTATTGATAGCGGAGCCTCTGGTTTCGACCCAGAAATGGGCTGGATACGAGAGCTAGCTATCCTTGAGAACGGAGAAATCATTGTTCATGGCGATCAGTACCAGGGAGAAGATCAATATGGGAACAGTATTGTACAACCAACCATTGCCCGGTTAGACAGTAATTATCAAACTATCTGGGTGAGGACCATTTTTAAGCCCTTCCGGCAGATCCTCGGTAATAATTTTCGGGAACTTAAAGTGGTTTCTGATGGCAATATTGTAGGCTCAGGGGACCATTACACCAAGATACAGGGAGAGGACGTCACTGCTGGCTGGCTATTCAAGTTTACCCCGGAGGGAGATACTTTATGGTCACGTTCCTACTTGCCCCCGTTTGAAGATTTCAACTTTTTTACCTCGGGGAGCTTCGGGCGTTTCGCAGAATTACCAAATGGGGATTTAGTCACCGGTGGGTATGCAAGAGGAGAGGGGGATCGCAACTGCTGGCTCGTCCGCACCAACTCAGAAGGCTGTATCGGGCAGGACTCCTGCGAGTACCTGGTGCATGCCGGGCAGCTTCTGCCACCTCCTGCAAAGCCGGGGTTATCGGTCTTCCCCAACCCGGCCTCCCGCCACCTCACAGTCGCCTGGCCGGGCGCTGCGCCCACAGGCACCGGGTACTTCACGCTCTATAATATGCAGGGGCAGTCGGTGTGGTCGGTAGCAAAGCCATCTGCACCTGAGGTGCCACTGCAGTTGCCAGAGTTGCCGCCGGGCGTGTATGCCCTGCGCGTGGAAGTGGAAGGGCAGGCTTGGGTGGAACGGGTGGTTATCAGGGATAAAGGTTAAAGTGATCAGGGATAAAGGTTAAAGTGGTCAAGGATAAAGGGTAAAGGATTCAAGGTTAAAGAGTTCAAGGATAAAGGATAAAGAACTCAAGCCTGTTAGGGTGTACTTTAAACGCGAGCCCAAGTATGGGGTACGCCCTAACTTACGTTGGAAAGGCGGTGTCGTGGTTGGGCAAGCAGTACCGGTCGCGCCGCGATGCCCGTCAGGGTCTACTTTAAGCGACGCGCGTTTAATAATTGTCGTGTTTGGCTACGGTAGAACTTTGGGGGCGGCAGCAAACAAAACAGCCCCGCAGCAACTGCCGCGAGGCCATCCTTTTGTATCAGCAAATTAATCTTTATTACGAAGCACAGCTCACACACTCCTTAAACTTATTCGCCATCTCCTGGGCCACGCTGGAAGAGCGCTGATAGTACAGGCTCTTCACGCCCAGTTTCCAGGCTTCAATCATGAGGGCATTGACCTCCTTAGCCGGCACCTGTGGCGGGATATTGAGGTTGAGCGACTGCGACTGATCAATGAATTTCTGACGGGCAGCCGCCTGAATGATGATCTCCCGCGGGTTGATTTCCCGGAAGGTCTTGAAGACTTCCTTTTCATGCTCAGTAAGTCCCTCAAGGTGCTGTACGGAGCCGTTTTTGAGGAGGATAGACTGCCAGATGTCTTCCCGGTCCATGTCCTTTTCCTGCAGGAGGGCTTTCAGGAACTTGTTCTTGCGCATGAAGTTGCCCTTGGACAACCCCACCTTGTAGTAGTTGCTGCTGTAGGGCTCTATGCCCGGTGAAGTCTGCCCCAGGATAGAGGAAGAAGAAGTGGTCGGAGCTACTGCCATCAGCGTAGTATTCCGGCGGCCGTAGCCTTCGAGCAATTCCGGCTCCCCGTAGGCTTCGGCCAGGCTTTGACTGCCTTGCTCCGCTGCTTTGCGGATGTGGGCGTGGGCGCTGCTGTTGAACTGCTTGGCTTCCATGCTCTCGAATGGAATATTGTTTTTCTGCAGGTAGGCGTGGTAGCCCATGACGCCCAGTCCGAGGGCACGGTGGCGCTTGGCAAAGTTGTGGGTACGCTCCATGTAGGGCTGATTGGCAGACTTCTGCACAAATTCTTCCATTACGGCATCCAGGAACCAAATCGCGGTCTGTACGGCATCCGTATCTTTCCAGTCCTCGTAGTATTCCAGGTTCATGGAGGACAGGCAGCAAACGAAGCTCTCGTCCTCCTTCACTGGTAGCGCGATCTCGGAGCAGAGGTTGGAGTTGTAAATGCGCATGCCCTTATCGCGGTACACATCGGCAGCGTTGTCGTTCACATTATCGCTGAACATGACATACGGCAGTCCCTTTTCCTGACGGCTGTGCAGCACCTTCGCCCAGGTGGCGCGCTTCTCTTTGTCGCCGGCCACCATCTCTTCCATCCATTTATTGGTGACGGTCACTCCGAAAAAGATATTCTGAATAGCGTTGCCGATGTCCTTGATCTTAAGGAACTCGTTCACGTCCGGGTGCTCAATATCGAGGTAGGCGGCAAAAGCCCCGCGGCGCACGTTTCCCTGGCTCACGGTATCGATCATGGCGTCGAACATCTTCAGGAAGGAAACCGGCCCGGAAGACTTACCGTTGTTGCGGATGCCCGCACCCCGCTCGCGCAGGTGGCCAAAGTAAGCCGAGGTGCCACCCCCGAATTTGGTCATCATAATACACTCGGAGAGCGTCTTGGTGATGCCGCCCATGCTGTCTTCCACGTAGGAGCCAAAGCAGCTGATGGGCAGGCCGCGGTCGGTGCCCATATTGGCCCAGACGGGCGAGGACAAGGACATCCAGCCATTAGCCACGAGGGCTTCAAATTTAGGCTGCAGGTCGGGTCGGTTGAGGCGGTTGGCGGCAGCCGTAGTGACACGGCGCACGGCATCCTGAGGCGTTTCGCCAGGCAGGAGGTAGCCACGCTGTAGTACGGTCTCGGTTTCGGGCGTTACCCAGTGGTAAGGCTTGGTGTTGTTATAAATGGTCTTGGTCATGGTCAATGTTCGTTTTTTGGGTATTTAGAAAAGGTCGTCGGCGGTGAACGACTGGTTATGCTTGGAATACTCTACCGGGCGCTTGGCGAAGAAATCGTCCAGGGTGTTGGCGTAGATTTCCTCCTCAAACCAGCTCATGCGGCGGAGTTGGGTTTCGTTGATGTCGAAAATGTCCTGTAGCCCGATTTGCTTCAGGCTGGTATTGATGCGGTGCTTCATGAAGTTGAGCAAGTCCGACTTGGAGACGTGCTCCAGCTCGCCTTCTTCGAAAATCCAGTTGAGAATGCGCTCTTCCTGCTGAATAGCAGCGTGGGCGGTTTCGTAAATGACCTTCTGGTACTTGTCCGTTAGCCAGCCCGGGTTTTCTTCCACAATTTTGTTAAAGATGAAAATGCCGGCATTGGCGTGCAGCTGCTCGTCTTTGCTTGTCCAGGCGATGATGTTGCTGGTGTTCTTCAGCAGCCCTTTGAAGTGGGTAAAGGACAGCACGGTGGCAAACTGGCTGAACAGGGAGACATTTTCCACCAAAATGGAGAACAGGATGAGGTTAAGCCCAAAGGACTGCTCCGGCGAGTCGAGCTGAGTCGCAGCACGGCGGTCGCGCAGGAAGGCGATACGGTCGCTAAGGACAGACGATTGCAATGCCGATTCAAACTCATCGGCCAGGCCGAGTACGGTCAGTAGTTGGGCGTAGGCTTCGGAGTGGCGGAACTCGCACTCCGCGAAGGTGCTGCCCAGCCCGTTGAATTCCGGTTTAGGCAGGTGCTGAAAGAGATTGCCCCAAAAGGACTTCACATCTACTTCCACTTGTGCAATAGCCAGTAGGGTACGCTTGATGGCATTGCGTTCTGCCTCGGTCAGCTCCACTTTGAAGTCCTGCACATCACCTGTGAAGTCAACTTCTGAGTGCACCCAAAAGGTCTGATTGATGGTATTGATAAAATCGAGGACCTCCGGGTACTCAAACGGTTTGTACGCTAGTCTGGGTTTGAAAATCGCGCTCATGTGGCTAATGCATTTCGCAAGCCGGGGAAGAGGGCAGGAGCGCACACCGGCTTGCTGCATCCGGGCGAAAGCCCGGGCAAAAACGGTGGCACTGCATGGTCTTAACTCCCGAAAACTCGCAGTTAGGTAATAATTATGTTTGGCAACGGCAGGTCTTCTGACTTGCTCCGGCTTTGCCGCCTTCCCACTCCGAAGAGCAGTGGCGTATTGGCAAAACTTATGTGTTGGAGCTCACAGCAGCGGGTACTGTCCGGGATTTTCACCCGGTTCCCTGTTCATCGATCGCGAATCACTAATCTGTCGCTTAATATGGTGTAGAAGTGCTATCGAATTGAACGAAATACCGTTGAGTACGGAAAGATACGCCGGAGCGGCCACGCATTCAAGCCCAATACCGATATAATTACCAACACGATGTGGATAAGTTCTGTAAACCCCTGGATTCAGGGGGTTTCGGGAATAGTTATCCACAGGGGGTTGTGGATAACTATTTGTAGTCTGTATTTATATCTGTCAGAAAACAGTAATGTGCATAACTTTTGCCAACCAGATTAATAATTGTTTCGTTGTAAGAGCTATATTAATGTTTTGTTTGAAAAGACCTAATCTCGATAATATATGAAACTGGTTTCTTTTTTTGCAGGGGCAGGCGGACTGGACTTAGGGTTTGAGAATGCCGGCTTTAATGTGTTATGGGCAAATGAGTATGACAAAGATATTTGGGCGACTTATGAAAAGAACCATCCGCACACACAACTGGACAGGAGGAGTATTGCGCAGATAAAGGAAGATGAAGTGCCGGAGTGTGACGGTATAATCGGTGGGCCGCCCTGTCAAAGCTGGAGTGCAGCGGGCGCGCTAAGAGGGATTGAGGACAAGCGCGGACAGTTGTTCTTCGACTTTATAAGGATACTGGAAGCCAAGCAACCTAAATTTTTCCTTGCGGAGAATGTTGCCGGTATGTTGGTGCCACGTCACCGGCAGGCCCTTGAGAATATAAAAGAAATGTTCCGCGAGGCGGGAATAGGTTATGAGCTGAGTTTCAAAATGTTGAATGCATCAGATTATTCCGTCCCGCAGGACAGGAAGCGTGTCTTTTTTGTAGGGTATAGAAGAGACCTGGGTAAAAAGTTTGAATTTCCGGAACCGCATGAAAATCAGCTGACGCTGGAGGATGTCATCTGGAATTTGAAAGATAGCGTAATGCCTGCAGCCGAAGGGAATTATGGAAACGAAAACTGTAAAGTGCCTAATCACGAGTACTTTACAGGTGGTTTCTCGAGTATATACATGTCCAGGAACCGGGTGCGCAGCTGGGACGAGGTGTCCTTTACTATTCAGGCGGGCGGGCGGCACGCGCCCTTGCACCCGCAAGCACCCAAAATGGAACTGGTGAAAAAAGATGTCCGAAGGTTCATTCCGGGCTTTGAGCCGCTCTACCGGCGCCTGAGCGTTAGAGAATGTGCGAGGGTACAGACTTTCCCAGACCATTTTATTTTTCACTATAAAAATGTAGCAGCGGGCTATAAAATGATTGGTAATGCCGTCCCGGTTCAGCTTGGTGAGATTCTGGCTAAGACAATTCGCGAAGACTTGTTTCCTGGGGATGAAAAACAGACGAATAATAGCAACCAATCGGAATATCCTAAAGCTCAAAGTTTCATTAATGCCTAAGCTCATCTTATGGCTAGTCAGGTTAAGTCTGGGAAAGCGTTTGAGTTTACACTACTTAACGCCCTCTACAATTTACTTCGGGAAAGTAAAATCAATGTTAATGTAGTTGACAATAAAAGTCTTGAATATGCAATGAGCTACTATGCGGAGTTTTCGAAAGCAGAGCGAAAAGCTTTTGACGATTCTGCAAAGGCAGCGGCCGCGTTCTTCCCTGATGTAGAGCCAATGCTTTTCTATCAAAAAGGGGATAGTTGTATTGATTTGTCGTTAGCTCCTGACAGTAAAGGGCAAAAAGGAGATGTGAGAGATATTCTGATCCAATCCTCCGTGAATAAATGGGCGATTGGTATTTCTGCAAAGAATAACCACAAAGCAGTTAAGCACCCTCGATTATCTCCATCTATTGATTTTGGAAAGTCATGGCTGGACCTGCCTGTTTCAAATACTTATTTTGACAATATCAACCCATTATTCTCCAAGCTCAAAGCTATAAAGGCAAACGATCCAAATACAAAGTGGAGTGAAATCGGAGATATACAACAAGATTTTTATTTACCTATCCTGAAGCACTTCAAAACAGAGTTGCTGCGGCTAAGCGAGCATAATAAAGGAGTAGTTCCTGCTAAATTGATAGCTTATTTAATAGGCAGACAGGATTTTTATAAAGTCATTAAGACAAAGGGAATGATTACTATTCAAGCATTCAACTTTCAAGGTACATTGAATTTATCATCACCCTACAGGAAGCCTTCCGCTAAAATCCCTAAGCTCAATTTACCGGATAGAATTATTGACCTCAGCTTTAAAAGGGGCTCCAAGTCGACCCTCGAGCTAACAATGAGTAATGGATGGCAGATTAGCTTTCGAATTCATAATGCCAGTTCAAAAATTGAGCCCTCATTCAAGTTTGATATCAATTTGATCAGCACACCTGAGAGCCTGTTCTCCACGAATATACACGTCTAAGCGTGCGTGAAGTCGCCCGCGTCCAAACCTTCCCCGACGACTTTATCTTCTACTACAAAATGATCGGCAATGCCGTGCCGGTACGGCTGGCGCAGATTATTGCCAGTAAGATTAAGGAGGACTTTAAGTAACCTCACAACTCCCGCCACTCCAGCCCTTCCCGCTCGGCAGTGCTTTTCAAATAGGTGCTGTTGCGGATAAACTGCCCCAGCCGCTCCATCTCTTCCTCAAAATCCAGGCGGATGTCCTCGTGCATTTTGGACAGTAGCTTTTGCAGCTTCAGTGCACGCTTAACGACATAATTGGAGAACGTACGTGCCTTAGAGGCTGGGAAGCTATCGAGCCGGCCGGACATTCCCTGCAGCGCGTGGTTGAGCATCAGCAGGTTGAGCTCTATCTCCCCGTATTTGTCTTTAGTGGCCTTCACATGCCGATTGATGTCTCCGCTCATAGCCCGCAGGTCGAGCAGCAGAAAGCCTGGGGAGTAGAACGAGCGGATGGCGTAAGTAATATCTTTTTCGAGGCTGGTCGCCAGCTCATTGCGTCGTTCCTCCCGGCTGCCGGACCCTTCCAGGAGTTCAAAAGTCAGCCGGTTGACCAGCGCTTCATCTTTAGCGATGAGGCGGAAAAGCAGCTTGTCCTTTTCCCTGTCGGGCATTTTCGAAATGGCTATTTTAAGTTCGTCTGATAGTTTTTGCCTGGGCATGCATTTACTTTTGGCATTAATTTAAGGAACTTACTATAGACAAGGAAGCGCTTGTGCGATTTGTCACTGAATACTTTTGGCAGAGGGCTTAACTTTGCCCAAAACAACACCACCATGCCACGACAAGTCAACAAGAAAACTTTCCGACCCCTGGTACTGAACGCCGAAACGCCCGTTGTCGTCGACGTTTGGGCTGATTGGTGCGGCCCCTGTCATGCGCTGGCGCCCAATTTTGCGGCGGCTGCCGAAGAAGCCGGCGACAACGCCCGCTTTGTCAAGCTTGATGCGGAAAAGAACCAGAAGCTGTCTAAACAGTATCAGGTCCGAAGCTTACCTACGCTCCTGTACTTTAAGGATGGGAAGCTGGTGGACCGCAGTACGGGCGTGGTTTCTAAAGGTGCTATCCTGAAGCGGCTGCGCCCGCTGTTGCCGGAGGAAGCGCAGGTGGAAGTCAAAGGCAGCAGTTGGTGGAAGTTTTGGGAATAAGCTGCTCACCCCAGCGCCACATCCAAACTCATCATAAGCGTAAAGCCGGCTAAGGTAGAAATTGTAGCGAGATCCGTATTGCCGGCCTGCTGGGACTCCGGGATGAGCTCTTCCACTACGACGAAAATCATAGCCCCGGCTGCAAAGCTCAGGGCGTAGGGGAGTATGGGCTGCATGGTCATCACAGCGGCTGCACCAATCACGCCCGCTACAGGCTCCACCGCTCCTGAAAGTTGGCCGTACCAAAACGCCCGGCGGCGGGAAAAGCCTTCCCGGCGCAGGGGGACAGAGACGGCTGTCCCTTCCGGGAAATTTTGCAGCCCAATACCAATAGCCAGTGCTACCGCAGCGCCAATGGAAGCTGTCGGGAGCCCATGTGCCACGGCGCCAAAAGCTACGCCTACGGCCAGCCCTTCCGGTATATTATGAAGGGTGATGGCCAGTACCAACAGCACACTACGCCGCCAGTTGGTGGGTACCCCTTCTGCTTCCTCCAGCTTTAGTCCCGGGTGTAGGTGGGGCAGTACTTTGTCCACTCCCGCCATGAACAGCCCACCGCCCATGAAGCCTAGCGCTGCAGGCAGCCAGGTTGGCCCATTACCAATTTGCTCGGTCAGTTCAATAGCCGGTGCCAGCAATGACCAAAAACTGGCCGCAATCATGACGCCCGCCGCAAACCCAAGCATGGCATCGAGTACTTCCTGCCTGATTTTTCGGAAAAAGAACACGACGGATGCCCCAAGTGCCGTCACCCCCCAGGTGAATAGGGTGGCAAACAAAGCCTGGGTGACTGGGTGGTACTGCGTAATCTTCTCCAAAATTACCTCCATACTAATTAGGTTATGCTACCGGGCAAAGCTAAGGGTTATTCAGGTAAGTTGACAATGATCACTTACCCCCACTGACAATATTCATCTAAAAGCCAGAGATAAACCAGGAATTTTAAGGCACCAATTCATTAAAACCTAGTGCCATGCGCCAGCAAAATGCCGATCTACTTATCCGCGAAGCCGACAAGCTCATAGAGTTTGCCAGCCACGAAATTGAAAGAGCGGAGGAGGACGTTGCGACCCACGCCGTCTGTTTCAACTCCCGCCAATCCATTATCAATTACCTGTCTTCTTACCTGCAAAAACACGGTGCCGAACTCCCTGAGCCGGTAACGATGGCAGGGCTGATGGACAAATGCCGCGATATAGACGGCCGGTTCAACCTGATCGATATTTCCGATATCGGTTGCAAGCACAATGCAGAGGATGAAGCCTACTGTATGGATGTGAAAAAAGTTGCTGACTGCCTGCGTATTGCCAAACAAACCCGCGCCATCGCTATCGATGAAGCGCCCGCCTACTAAAAACTTCCCACAATGAAGAAGCAAACCGAGCCCGTAAAGTTTCCGGGCAGCCGAGTAGCAATGGACGGGAATACTGCCGCCATTATGTGTGAGCGGGAATCCTCCGACGCTGCTGGTGCCTATCCTATCACGCCTTCTACTCAGATGGGCGAATATTGGGCCGATGCGGCCGCGAAGGGCCATCTCAATATTTCTGACCGCCCCCTCATCTTTATCGAGCCGGAAGGGGAGCATGCCGCTGCCGCTGTAACCGCTGGCCTTTCCATGACAGGCCTGCGTGCTGCCAATTTCTCCTCCGGGCAGGGCATCGCCTATATGCACGAGTCTCTTTACGCAGCAGTAGGCAAGCGCTTAACCTACATACTGAATATCGGGGCACGGGCCATGACTAAATCCACCCTTAACGTACACGCCGGGCACGATGATTATCATGCGGTGGACGATACGGGCTTCTTCCAGCTGTTTGCTAAAAAAGCGCAGCATGTGGCCGACCTGAACATCATAGCACACCGCATCGCTGAACTGGCGCTCACGCCGGGCATCGTGGCACAGGATGGCTTTCTGACCACCCACCTGATCGAATCCATGATCTTGCCAGAGCGCGAGCTCATCAAAGAATACCTTGGCCGGCCGGATGATATCATCAAGACGCCGACCGAAGCACAGCGCATCATTTACGGGGACACCCGCCGCCGCATACCCGAGCTCTGGGATGTGGATAACCCACTCATGGCAGGGATTGTGCAGAATCAGGACTCTTACATGCAGTCTGTTGCTGCACAGCGCCCCTTCTTCTTCGACCATGTCAAGGAGCTCACAGAGCTGGCCATGGAAGAGTACTATAAGCTCACTGGCCGCCGTTACGAGCGCGTGATGACGTACAAAGCGGAAGATGCCGACTACCTTATCCTCGGACAGGGCAGTGTGGTGCCAAGTGCCGAAGTCGTTGCCGATTACCTGCGTGAAACCCGGGGGCTGAAGGTCGGTGTAGTCGACCTCGTTATGTTTCGGCCATTCCCGGCAGACCTGCTGGGGCATATTCTGAAAGGTAAGAAGGGCGTTACTATCCTTGAGCGCCTCGATCAGCCGATGGCTGCCGATCTCCCACTGATGCGGGAAGTGCGGTCCAGCCTGACCAAGTGCCTGGAAAATGGCAATTATAAGGAAGACCGCCCGTACCCCGACCTGGAATCGTACAGGCCTGGTGAAATGCCACCTCTGTACTCCGGTTCCTTTGGGTTAGGTAGCCGTGATTTACAGCCGGAAGGTATCATTGGCGCGATAGAAAATATGCTGCCGACCGGCAAAAAGAAAAAACAGTTCTACTTGTCTATCGACTTCATCCGGGACGTGCCCTTTACGCCTAAACAACGGGCGTATCAAGAGTCCATTCAGGAAGCCTACCCCAAAGTGAAGGAGCTTTCAGTACGGGGATCTGAGAATCCTGACCTCATGCCTAAAGGGGCAGTGACCGTCCGTTTCCACTCCATCGGTGGATGGGGCGCGATTACAACGGGTAAGAACCTGGCGATGACCCTGTTCGACCTGTTGGGATATGACATTAAGGCCAATCCGAAGTATGGATCTGAAAAGAAAGGCCAGCCAACGACCTACTATCTTTCCGCGGCACCCGAGCCCATCCGCATCAACTGTGAGTACTACTTTGTGGATGTGGTGCTCTCGCCGGACCCCAATGTCTTTAAACATACCAATGCATTGGCCGGCCTGAAGAAAGGTGGCACCTTTATTATACAAAGTGACAAGAGCAGCCCGGCAGAAGTGTGGGCGGATATCCCCAAACCTTATCAGAAAATTATTGTCGATAACGACATCCACCTGTTCTACATTGACGGCTTCAAAGTTGCCCGTGAGGAAGCGACTGACCCTGAGCTGCAGTTGCGTATGCAGGGTATCGCCTTCCAGGGCGCCTTTTTTGCGGCTTCACCCCTTAAGGAGAAAGCTAATCTGACTGAGGAAAGCCTGCTTAAGGCTATCGAGGATCAGGTGCAGTCAAAATTCGGTAGTAAAGGACAGCGCGTTGTCGACGACAATATGCGCGTAGTGCGCCGTGGATTTGACGAAGTAAATGAGGTGATGGACAAGGAAGTGGGTGCCGGACACGACGCTAAGGCGAATGCGGTGAAGCCTATTCCGCTTCCCGCTATGCTGAAGGATACTCCACAGAGCAAGTCCAAACTCAGTGATATTCACCGCTTTTGGGAACAGACCGGTAGCTTCTACCAGCAGGGTAGCGGCAATGACAATATCACGGACCCCTTCATCGGGCTAAGTTTGATGCCGGCCGCATCTTCCCTCTTCCGCGACATGACGGGTATCCGATTTAATCACCCGGAATGGATTGCTGAGAACTGTACCGCATGTGGCAAATGCTACTCCATTTGCCCGGATACAGCACTGCCCGGACTGGTTTCCACACTTACGGATGTACTAGACACGGTCGTGCAGCGCGTGAAGAAGAACCACGGAAAACTTAACTACCTACCGAAAAGTATACGGCAGATGGAGCCGGAAATCCGCGCCTCATTCAATGAGGGGGATTCTCAGGCGAAAGTCACGGAGATGATCCGTGAAGTTGCTGCCAAAACGGTAAGTGAAAGCGGCAATACAAATGGTATGGCAGAGGAATTCGACTGGTTCCTGGAAGAGCTGGGTGAATTCCAGTTTGCCCTGACCCGGCCATACTACGATCTGAAAGAAAAGCAACAACCTGGTAGTGGTGGCCTGTTCAGCATCACGGTGAACCCGACTACCTGTAAGGGCTGTATGGAGTGCATCCAAGTGTGTGAGGATGATGCGCTGCGCCCCATTACACAAACCGAAGACTCTGTGGCGACCCTACGTCAAAACTGGGACCTTTGGACGGACCTGCCTACCACGCCGGAAGAATACAACCGCATTGACGATCTGGAAGAAAAGATCGGCCCACTGGAGACCCTCTTGTTGAACAAAGACGCTTATCAAAGCTTCGCAAGTGGCGATGGCGCTTGCCTGGGCTGTTCTGAAAAATCGGTCGTGCACTTATTTACCGCAACGGTAGAGTCCCTCATGCAGCCCCGGATTAAAAAGCATGTGACCCACCTGACTGAGCTTATCAATCGACTGGAACAGCATATTCAGCAAACGCTGTTCAGTACCGTGAACGTGAGCGATGCGGACCTGATGACGAAGATCGTTTCCGAAATGAGCAGCGGCGACCTGACGGTTTCCGGTATTGCCAGCCGTTTTGAGTCCGAAAAAGGCACACAGCCGATCGACCAGGAATGGCTGCGTGAAGTTTCTCAGCTGCTTGCTAAACTTAAAAACCTCAAGTGGAAATACACAGATGGCCTGACAGGTAAAGGGCGTACCTCTATGGGTATGCTCAACTCCACCGGCTGTACTTCCGTTTGGGGTAGTACTTACCCGTATAACCCCTATCCATTCCCATGGGCGAACCACCTTTTCCAGGACTCGCCATCTATGGCAATGGGCGTCTTCGAAGGCCATATGTCAAAGATGGCCGAAGGCTTCAAAACAATCCGTAAGGCGGAGCTGATGCTTGATGGACAATACGATCCAACGGAGCATGATGCTTTCCTTACCTACTTCAACTGGGATCAGTTCACGGAGGAAGAATGGCTGTTGTGCCCACCGGTGGTCACCCTGGGTGGTGACGGTGCCATGTATGACATTGGCTTCCAGAACCTCTCCCGCCTGATGGCTTCCGGCAAGCCGATCAAAGTTATTATTGTGGATACCCAGGTGTACTCTAACACCGGTGGACAGGCTTGTACTTCTGGCTTTATCGGTCAGGTGTCTGATATGGCACAATACGGTAAAGTCTGGAAAGGTAAAGCGGAGCCACGTAAGGAAATTGGCCTCATCGCCATGGCGCACCGCAACACTTACGTAATGCAGGGCTCTCTGGCCAATACCAGCCACATGATCGAAGGCTTTATTGATGGACTGATCACGAAGCGCCCCGCATTATTCAATCTCTACACCACTTGCCAGCCGGAGCACGGCGTAGCCGACGACCTCGGTGCACATCAGGCGAAGCTGGCGGTAGAATCCCGCGCTTATCCGGTCTTTAAGTACAACCCAGACCTGGGCGTCACGCCAGAAGAGGCGTTTGACCTTAGCGGCAACCCGGACCTGCACAGTAACTGGCCGACTTATCAGCTTAAGTACCTGGAAAATGGGCGCGAGAAGCGTATGGAGGTTGCGATGACTTTCGCCGACTTTGCGATTACGGAGGCGCGCTTCCGTAAGCACTTCAGGAAAGTGCCGCGCGAAGCCTGGAATGATAACATGGTTGTCCTGGCTGACTTCCTGGAGATGAGCGCAGAAGAGCGGGAAGGTAAATTCCCATTCATCTGGGCGGTCAATACCAAACAGCACCTTAGCCGGGTGCTTGTAGCCGGGCCTATTGTCGCTTCCTGCGAAGAGCGCCGTGACTTCTGGATCATGCTGCGGGCTATCGCTGGTGTGAAAGAAGAACCGGAAACGGCTCCGGTAGACCTGGAGGGCAAAATCCGCAATGAGGTGGTCAGTAACATCGCTAAAGGGCTGATGAAAATGGCCGCCGGGGGAAATTTTGATGAACTGGGCGTGGATGCTTCCGCACTCCATTTCGATACGGCACCGGCGACTAGTGGCAATCCGTCTGAAGCTAAAGCCAAAACTGCTGCTGCCGGGCAGGCCCCCTGGATAGAATCCGAGGAGTGCACGGCCTGCGACGAATGCATTAAGATCAACTCAAAGATGTTTGCTTACAACAGCGACAATCAGGCAGAGATTAAGGATCCTAATGCAGGCTCTTACGAGGAACTGGTGAAAGCAGCCGAGAAATGTACCGCACAGGTCATTCACCCCGGCTTGCCTGCCGATCCGGACGGTCAGGAGCAATGGATTAAGCGAGGCGAAAAGTATAACTAATGGGCTTATTCAATTTCGGACATAAAACCTTTCGCCACGGCATTCACCCGCCGGAGAACAAGAGCGACACCAACGGACTGCCGATCCGGCAGTTCGCCTTTTCGCCGCTTCTGGTACTGCCCGTTGCGCAGCACATCGGTGCCCCTTCCAAAATCATTGTCCGGGAAGGGCAGGAAGTGATGCGCGGGCAACTCCTGGCAGAAGCTGGTGGGTACGTTTCCGTTCCACTGCACGCGCCGGTCTCAGGCCGGGTGCGCAAGATTGCGAATGTGCCTACGGCGAAGGGCGAGATGTCCACAGGTATTTACCTGGAAGCTTTTCCCGCTTCCGGGCAGGAAGTGCTGGAAACGGAGGGCATTGACTGGGCGACCGCTACACCGGAAGAGATCCTGCAGGGTGTTCAGAACGCCGGGATCGTCGGACTGGGCGGTGCCGCCTTTCCTACCCACGTCAAGCTGAAAGTGCCGGAGGGCAAGCACTGTGAGGTGCTTATGCTCAATGGCATCGAGTGTGAACCTTATCTCACTACGGACCACAGGGTTATGCTGGAGCAGGCGGAGGATATCTTTATGGGTATTCGCTACCTGCTTAGGTCAACCGGGGCGTCCCGCGCCATTATCGGCATTGAAGCCAATAAAAAGGATGCGGCGGAGCACCTGTCTGGGAATATACCGGAGGATATGCCCGTAACAGTGGAGGTCGTACCGGTAAAGTATCCACAGGGCTCTGAAAAGATGCTCATCACTTCGCTGCTGGGCAAAGAAGTGCCCTCAGGTGGCCTGCCTATTGAGGTGGGTGTAGTGGTGGTGAATGTGGCTACGGTCGCAGAAATCGGTCGGCTGTTGCCCCACGGGCGTGGCATACAGGAACGGGTAGTGACGATCACCGGGCCCGGCGTAGAGAAGAAAGGCAATTACCTCATTCCGATCGGAACGCCCCTGCGCTTCGTACTGGAAGAAGTAGGGGTAGCCGATAACGTCAGCGAGGTCTATCTCGGCGGCCCGATGATGGGCATGGCAGTGTCCAATCTGGACATTTCCATCACCAAGGGTACCTCGGGTATTCTGGCTTTTACGGACAACGAAGTACAACGGGCCGACAAAGTCTATCCCTGCATCAAATGCGGGGATTGCCTGGATGCCTGCCCCCTGTCTCTGAATCCTTCACAGCTGGGGATACTGGCGAAATTTGAAGCCTACGATGAGATGGCAGACAACCACAATCTGATGGACTGCTTTGAGTGTGGTTCCTGCTCTTACGTCTGCCCTTCCAATATTCCGCTGGTACAGTATTTCCGAATGTCGAAGGCGGTGGTCCGCAAGCGGGCAGCTGCTAAAAAAGATGCAGCGAATGTTTAAGCAGACCTTAAATATCAGCACCTCTCCCCACCTTAAGCGTGGGATCAGCACGGACGACATTATGCGTAATGTGGTTTGGGCGATGTTGCCCGCTTCTGCCTTTGCTGTATATGCTTTCGGGCTAAGTGTGTTTATGCTGCTGGTCACTTCAACAGCTGCTGCCGTCCTGACCGAACACTTGCTTTGCCGCTGGTCCGGTCAGGAAAGTACCGCCGATGACTGGTCGGCTGCCATCACGGGCTTGCTGCTGGGACTGACGCTGCCTCCGGCCTTCCCGCTGTGGATGGCTTTTGTGGGCAGTGTGATTGCTATTTCGCTCGGTAAATTTGCCTTCGGTGGATTGGGGTACAATACCTTCAATCCGGCGCTGGTAGGCCGGGCGGTGCTGCAGGCTGCTTTTCCGGCAGCGATTACGACCTGGCATCCGGCCTTTCTGGAAGGCCGCTTTACAGAAATTGCCAGTTCAACGCTGGCCCTTCCTTTTATGGAGCCCACCTACGATGCGGTATCCGGTGCTACGCCACTTTCGGCTTTCAAGTTCGATCAGGTTACTACCGATTCTGCTGATCTGGCACTCGGCTTAATTAGTGGTTCGGCGGGGGAGACCTGTGCTTTGCTGATTGTGCTGGGCGGTATTTACCTCGTCGCGCGAAAGATGATGAACTGGCGCATCCCGGTGGCTATTCTGCTGACGGTATATGTGCTTAGCGGACTGATGCACTGGGTAGATGCGGAAGTTTATCCTTCGCCCGTCTTCATGCTGTTTTCGGGTGGATTGATGCTGGGTGCGGTATTTATGGCAACGGACATGGTCGCCTCTCCGCTTACCTCGAAAGGGGTAGTAGTGTATGGTGTGCTGATCGGACTGCTCGTGGTCGTCATCCGGCTATGGGGCGGACTACCGGAAGGCGTGATGTACGCTATTCTGCTGGCTAATGCCTTGTCGCCCCACATCGAGAAAGCCCTGCAGCCCCGCGTTTACGGAACCGTCAAAAAAGCCAAAGCTGCATGAGTGATACGATGACCATAGCACCGGAAAAGAAAGACGCTACTGGCAACAGCAACAAGATGCTGTTCGCGATGGTCGGTATCGGTTTGATGTGCGCCCTGCTCATCGTACTGACCTACGAGGGCACCAAGCCCATCATTGCAAAAAACAAAGCCGCCGCCCTGGAGCAGGCCATTTTCAAAGTGCTGCCGGGTACGGCCACCACTGCAGGCTACGTGTGGACCGGGGAGGCCTTTGCACCTCTGGACGATACGGGAGCCGATGGCAAACGCATCTACGCCGGGTTTAGTGAAAGTGGCGAACTGACTGGCTTTGCTCTGCCGGCTACCGGGCAGGGTTACGCTGGCGATATCCGGGTGTTGTACGGCTACGATCCGGCGCAGGAAGCCCTGGTTGGCTTTTATGTACTCGAGAGCAAAGAGACGCCTGGCCTGGGTGACAAAATAGAAAAAGATGCTGCCTTCCTCGCCAACTTTGAAGCCCTATCGGTAGCCCTAAATGCTGACGGCAGTGCCCTGAAGGAGGAAGTGCAATACGCAAAGAGCGGCGAAAAGGAAAACCCCTGGGAGATCGATGGCATAACGGGAGCGACGATTTCCTCCCGGGCGGTCACGGAAGCCCTGAGTGCAAGCACCGCCGAATGGGTGCCCAAAATCTATCAAACGAAAGATCAATTTCAACCACAATCGCAAAGCCATGAATAAGCCTACCGATAAACCGGGATTCTTTGCGGCACTGGAGGATAGCCCTTCGGCGGATACCTTCCTGCGTGGTTTGTGGAAAGACAATCCGGTCTTTGTGCAGGTACTGGGCATGTGCCCGGTGCTGGCCGTGACCAATACGGCAGAGAATGCATTGGCGATGGGGCTGGCAACCGCCTTCGTACTCTTGATGTCGAATGTGTTGGTGTCTTCCCTGCGCCAATTCATCCCTAAGCAGGTGCGCATTGCCTCCTACATTCTCATTATCGCCACCTTCGTGACGATCACAGATTATGCGATACAAGCCATTAGCGTGGAGCTGCACAAGAGCCTGGGCGCTTTCATCTCCCTGATAGTGGTAAACTGCCTGATCCTGAGCCGGGCGGAAGCCTTTGCCTCTAAGAACAAGATTGGGCAATCCGTACTGGATGCGCTGGGTATGGGGGTGGGGTTCACCTTTGCACTGCTGTGCCTGGGCGTAGTGCGGGAGGTACTCGGTAACGGCAGCATCTTTGGCTTGGCCCTGTTCCCAGATACTTTTCAGGAATGGATTGTGATGGTTTTGCCGGCGGGCGGCTTTTTTACGCTGGCGATCTGGTTGCTGCTGTTCAATATCCTTAAGCAAAAAAGAGCAACGACATGAAAGAAGAATCCCTTTGGTACATCTTCATCAACGCCAGTCTGATCAACAACTTCGTGTTGGCCTATTTTCTGGGCATCTGCCCTTTCCTGGGCGTATCGGGCAAGCTGGAAACTGCGTCGAAAATGGGCGCCGCTGTGACCTTTGTGATGCTCATTAGCTCCGTTTGTGCATACGGTATCAATGCTTTTTTGATCGCTATCGGTGCGCCTTTTTTGCAATTGATCAGCTTCATTGTGGTGATTGCGTCCACGGTGCAATTGGTGGAAATGTTTGTGCGCAAAATGAGCCCGGCGCTGTTTCGTGCTTTAGGCATCTTCCTGCCGCTGATCACTACGAACTGTGCCATTTTGGGCTTGGCGCTATTCCAAACGCAGAAGGGTTATGGTTTTGTAGAAAGCCTGGTTTATGCACTTGGGGCAGGTGCCGGCTTTACGCTTGCATTGGTACTGATTGCCGGTCTGCGGGAACGCCTCGATTTTGCGGAGGTGCCTAGTGTAGTGAAAGGCACAGCGCTGACCCTGTTGATTGCGGGTATTTTATCGCTTTCGTTTATGGGGTTTGCGGGGCTGGGCGGGTAGTTGAAATAGGCTGAACCTCAACCTAAAACCGGGGGTAACCCCACTGAAAAATAAAAATTATGACCTCTTCCCTGATTATCGGACTCGTTGGCGTAGTGGCACTAATGGTGTACTGGCTGTTCGTTCAAAATGTATGGCGGCAGATGTTTGCCGATCAGATCACGGATGAGGATGTGCTGGCGGATCGGCGCAGCTGCGGCGACTGTGGCTGTGGGGGAGGCATTTGCAAAATTAAGGAAAACCAGATTTGACAAAGCCTGTCCCGACGGATGCCGGGATTTCCCCGGGAAATCCCCGATATCTTATCGAGTTTACGAAATAAAATAAAAAACAACAACCATGGCATACTTAGCAGATTATCAGACCGAGCCCCGTTACCGGGCGGCCGTTCGCAAATCAGAGCGCCTTACACCAATGGATACCGATGAGGTCCGGGAAATACAGCTGGAAGTGCTGGAGCCGGGCTTCGACTGTGCGATAGACCAAAGTTTTGGGGTGCTACTGGATCACAAGGACGAATTTGGCAATACCAAACACCACCGACTGTACAGTGTGGCAGACCTGCCCAAGCGGGAAAATGGCCGTGCTTTGCTCACCATGCTGGTCAAACGCTGTGCCTATGTGGATGAGGTGAATGGCGAGCGCTACAAAGGGGTCGCCTCCAATTACCTGTGCGACCGGAAGAAGGGGGACGAAGTGATCATCACCGGACCATTCGGTTTGCCATTTACCGTACCGGAGGACAAGGCCGCCAACCTGATCCTGATCGGTATGGGGACCGGCATCGCACCCTTCCGGGCTTTTGTTAAGCACATTTATACGCATGAGAAGGGCTGGAAAGGAAAGATTCGCTTGTTTTATGGTGCACGGTCCGGTCTGGAGCTGCTTTACCTCAATGACAAAGATGGCGACCTCATGAACTATTACGATGAGGACACTTTCCGGGCGTTCAGCGCACTGAGCCCCCGCCCGCATTGGATGGACCCCATTGAACTGGACAAAACCATCGAAAACAGGGCGGCGGAGCTGCTCGAGCTACTGAACCAGGTGAATACTCATATCTACGTTGCGGGTTACGCCAAAGTTAAAGACAACCTGGATAAGGCTTTCGCCAAAGTGCTGGGCTCCAAGGAAAAATGGGCGCAACGCAAAGCTGAGCTGATTGCCGGGGGCAAATGGGCAGAGGTGATTTACTAGAGGCCATGATGTAAACTGCAAAATATGACCATTCTGACTGCCATAGCTGCCCTCGGGGGCCTGACGTTCTTACTCGCCCTCATGCTGGTGCTGGCCAATAAAAAGCTGTACGTATACGAGGACCCTCGCATCGATACGGTAGAGGATATGCTGCCGCACGCCAACTGTGGTGCCTGCGGCTATCCGGGCTGCCGACCCTTTGCGGAAGCACTGGTAGGCGGTGCGGCACTGCCTGGCAAATGTACGGTGAGTACAGCGGAAGCCCGGGAGCGTATTGCTGGCTTTTTGGGTGTAGCCCTAGGCAATGAGGACCGCTATGTAGCGCGCCTGGCTTGTGCGGGTGGAGCGAATGTAGCCCGGGTGCGGGCGCAGTACGATGGGCTGGAGAGCTGTCAGGCAGCAGCCTTGGTCAGTGGCGGCGGCAAGGGTTGTTCCTGGGGTTGCCTGGGCTACGGCGACTGCGAGGTGGTCTGTGATTTTGATGCCATTCATATGGATGCGCAGGGGCTGCCGGTAGTGGATACCGATAAATGTACCGCCTGTGGCGATTGCGTGGAAGCCTGCCCGAAGAGTTTGTTCTCGCTGGAACCGCTGAGTAACCGGCTTTGGGTAGCCTGCAAAAACCTGGAACACGGCAACGAAATTCTCGAAGACTGCGAAGTGGCCTGTACGGCTTGCGGTCGCTGCGCTATGGATGCGCCTGGCCAGCAGATCGAGATGACGTATAATCTGCCGGTGATTGATTATGGTGCCGGCGAGCAAACTAAAGTGCCTATTCAGCGCTGTCCCACCGGTGCCATTGTTTGGTGGAACGAGGCGGGCGAAGCGGAAAAAGGTAAGGCCGCCCACAAGGTTATCCGTAAGGGAGCACGGGAAGTGGGGTTGAGCTGAAGGTGGAAAGCAGCTTCGATACCTTGGACTTTCCAGGGGAATGACTCGTAAATATTTGACAGGATAAGATTCCATACCAATAAGGAGGCAGGTGTGGAAAAAGCATTCAGGTAATTCCTAAATTTAGGCCCATGAAAACGTGCGCATCTATCCGATGCCTTAAGTCTTCATCCTCATTTAAAAAAGGAAGCGATGGATTCAGTCTCCAGACTGGATACAAATTATTTGCCCGTCTCTGACGGATATAAGCAAGGTAAGAAAGAGCGTTGACCCCCATCCGCCCCTTCACAATCACCTCAATCAAGCATATACTACCGCAGAAAAAGCCAAGGTACGAAGGAGCCGGCGGAGGCTTTATATTCCGCCCCGTAACCGGTATCTTCATACCGATAACGAAGTAGCTTGCCTAGTCAACCCTGTTCGTGCAAGTCTAGTATTTTGGCTATGAAGTCCGCATCGTACTGACGATGTGAAGAACTCGTTTTTGATGATTTCCTAAGAACACAAATTTAAGAGAATTTGGTGTCCTGATTTTTTAACACACCTCATCTTCCGTTTCCAGGCTTACGTGGAAAAGCGCGTCTCCACGATTCACAATCGGAGAAATATTCATACAAAAAACATAACAGTTATAAGGCGCATAAATTTTTCTTTCGAAGGATCCAAATGGATCGGTAATGATGCCTAATATGGTTTTCTTTGTGATCCATTCGCCATTTTTAATACGTATATGAAACATTCCAGAGTGAGTAGCCCTAAGCCATTTTGATTTTTTGACAATAATAGGGGTTTCAAAAGGTAAAGTTTTCCATCTCTTCATTTTCAAAAAACGAATCACATTCTTCGCACCTTGCACTCCGTACTGGATAGCTTCTTCATCATAGATTTTAGACATTCCTCCTTCGAATAACAAAGCCGTTTTACCCAGTTCATAGAAAGTTTCTCGGAGTGACTTGGCAATATATTTGGACTGCACAATGAAAGGAGCACCAAAAGCCTGAGCTAATGTTAAGGTTTTTTCATCTTCCAGTACACATCGGGTTTGTGCCATATTGACTCGATTGGCACCACCTGAGTGAAAGTCAATTACATAATCAACAAAAGGAGCAATTTCTTTTTTGAATTGATGGGCAAACTGACTTGCCAAAGAACCCTTAGAAGAGCCAGGAAAAACCCGATTTAAATCCCTCCCATCAGGAAATTTTCGGGATAAATGTAGGAATCCAAAAATATTAAAAACCGGAATGGAGATAATTGTTCCTCTTGAAGGCTTGTTAATTTTGTTCTTAATGATTCTTCTGACAATTTCTACACCGTTTATCTCATCTCCGTGTACACCACCGAGTAGCAGTAATATAGGACCATCCTTTTCTGCACGTTCAATAAATATGGGTACTTGAATACTATTCCTGGTGTGCAATTTGGCTACATCAAACTGCAAACAAATACTATCACCTCGCTTGATTTCTGTACCGAGTATAGTCAGTTGATCTTCATACATTTCTTTCGATGTAGCGAATTATCTTCTCAGCAATATTTGTTCCCGTAGCTTTCTCAATGCCCTCTAACCCTGGGGACGAATTTACCTCGAGTACCAGAGGTCCATTTTTTGATTGCAACATATCCACTCCAGCTACACTTAAGCCCAACGCTTTTGCTGCTATTAAAGCAGTATTTTTTTCTTCTTCTGTCATTTCAATAATACTTGCACTACCTCCTCTGTGCAAATTGGAACGAAACTCTCCTTCTTTGCCCTGCCGTTTCATGGCACCGACTACTTCCCCATCAACGATGAACGCTCTTATGTCTGCTCCACCTGCTTCCTTAATAAACTGCTGTACAATTATTCTGGCCTCCAGCCCATTAAAGGCTTCCATGACTGAACCTGCTGCATTTTGCGATTCGGCCAGAATAACGCCTAGTCCTTGTGTTCCTTCCAGCAATTTTAAAATTACAGGTGCTCCTCCGACTGAATCCACCACATGCTCTACATTTTTAGAAAAATTGGTGAATATTGTTTTAGGCATTCCCACGCCTGCGCGAGAAAGTAGCTGTAAACTTCTCAGTTTGTCTCTTGATCTGACGAGGGCTTGTGATTCGACAATACTGAATACCTTCATCATTTCAAATTGGCGTACAACAGCGGTGCCATAAAAAGTGACAGAAGCGCCAATACGTGGAATGATTGCATCTACATTGTCCAGGTAACCGCCATTGTAGTAGACCTTAGGATTCTTTTTTTCAATTTCTAGATTGCACTTCAGATGGTCAATAATCTGCATTTCATGACCCAACTGTTCCCCTGCTTCCATCAACCTTTGTGTTGAATACAAGTTGGGTTGACGTGATAAGATGACTATTTTCATTTTGCTTTTGCTTTTTTGTGCGATAGATCGTATTTAGAAGGATCTACAATGAATTTTCCCATCAGGAATCTCCTGCCGATCAAAATTGGGAATTTCATTTTTTCTCTTGCACTTAGTGATAATTCAATAGGATACTTTTTCCCGAAAATCCAGATGTCTGTTTCTATTACAAAGCGCTTTTCTGAGCTGCCAAAGGAATTCTTGATCCGCTTTTCACTGAATTCATCTGTAGAAATTTCTTTATTATCGTACTGAGAATGAGAAGGGTCAAGCAAGGTAAATACCAGTACCTCTTTACCTTCTATTGTCTTGGTTTGAATTTTATGGCAATGGATGGAAGAAGTGTAGGCTCCAGTATCGATTTTAATGGTCT
>Ga0307933_1000121_pt1 | contig 71346 bp, 60 predicted proteins | sample OrgLakmetageno88_FD_201811 | JGI IMG/M metagenome (GOLD analysis project Ga0307933, IMG submission 201811) | Saline water microbial communities from Organic Lake, Antarctica - #88 | ecosystem: Environmental > Aquatic > Non-marine Saline and Alkaline > Saline | place: Antarctica: Organic Lake...
CTAGGGAACTCAATCATGAAGAAACTTGTGATTTCCGCCCTCGCCGCTGCAGCGGCGTTCGGGTTCGCACCCGCGGCGACGGCTCAAGCGGGCGACCAATTCCTGGGGCAGCTGAAGTCGTTCGGCTTCGATTTTTGTCCTCAAGGCTGGGCGCGCGCCGACGGCGCTCTGTACCCCGTTGCCCAGAACACAGCCCTTTTTTCTCTACTGGGGACACAGTTCGGCGGTGACGGCCGAAACACGTACGCGGTGCCGAATCTGAACCAGCGCATGGCCATGGGCCCCGGCCGGGGACCCGGTCTGCCCGCGCGAATAATCGGTCAAACGCTCGGCACGCAGACGGTCACGCTGACGTCTGCCAATCTGCCCCGCCATGACCACAGGTTCATGGCCTCGGCTAACTCCCAGGCCCAGAACACGCCAGAGAATGGGAGCTTTCCCACCTACGGCGCTGCGGTCCAGGCCTACGCTGCCCAGGGAAGTTCGGACGTTTCGATGAACAGCCAGACCATCGCCAACGCTGGCGGAAACCAGCCGCTCAATATTCAGCAGCCTGTACTCGCGATGACCTGGTGTATCGCGACGGTCGGCCTTTATCCGTCGCGGTCTTAGGAGAAGCACTCATGTTGAAAAAACTGCTAATCAGCGCCGCAGCGCTCGCCGCCGCCGCCGGTGCCTCCTCGGCGTCACAGGCCCAGACCTCCCAGCCCTATATCGGCGACGTCATGGTGGTCGGCTACAATTTCTGCCCGAGAGGCTGGGCGGCCGCGGACGGCCAGCTCCTGCCCATCGCTCAGTACAGCGCCGCGTTTTCGCTTATGGGAACCGTTTATGGCGGAAACGGAACCGTGACGTTTGCGCTTCCCGATCTGCGCGGGCGCGTTCCCATCCATCACGGACAAGGCACGGGACAACCTCTCCATAGGCCTGGAAACGTCTTTGGGATCGATTCCTACACTCTGACCACGGCCCAGCTCGCCTCTCACAATCACACTGTCCGCGCGGCTGGCGACAACTCGGCCAATCAGGCCAGTCCGCAAAACCATAGCTTTGCGAGCTTCCCGGCGGGGCAGCCTCGCTACGCCTCCGATCCCTCTCCCATCAAACCGATGGATGGAGACCTTGTGGCCTACACCGGTGGTGGTCAGCCTTTCAGCCTCATCGCCCCGTCTACGGTCATTAAATATTGCGTTGCGCTTGAGGGCATCTTCCCGTCTCGCGGCTGAACCTTGATCACGCCAATGAAGGCGCGGCGCCCAGCACGGGCGCCGCGCTTTTTTTGCGCCTTTACCAGCTACGGCGTGGGCGCCATCGTCCTGGCGACAGGAGACGTTTCAATGATCAACGCTGTACGCACGCCCGAAGATCGCTTCGTTGCTCTGCCCGGCTGGACCTTCGAGCCGTCCTATATCGATGATCTGCCGGGATATGAGGGCTTGCGCCTCGCCTATGTTGACGAGGGCCCGCGCGACGCGCCGGTCTTCCTGTGTCTGCATGGCGAGCCGAGCTGGGGCTATCTCTATCGCAAGATGGCGCCAGTGTTTCTCGAGGCGGGCTGCCGCGTGGTGATCCCGGACCTGCTCGGCTTTGGACGCTCGGACAAGCCGGTGGATGACGCGGTCTATACCTTTCACTGGCACCGCAATTATCTCAAAGCCTTCATCGAGCGGCTCGACCTTCACGATGTCGCCCTTGTCTGCCAGGACTGGGGCGGATTGCTTGGCCTGACCCTGCCCATGGACTATCCCGACCGCTTCAAGCGGCTGATCGTGATGAACACCGGTCTCGGCGTGGGCAGCGGAGCCAGCGACGGCTTCATGGCGTGGCGCGATTACATGGCGAACACGCCGGATCTGGACGTCGGCGCGCTCCTGCAGCGCGCGACCCCCGGCATGACCGACGATGTGGCGCAGGCCTATTCAGCCCCCTTCCCTGATTCGCGCTACAAGGCTGGTGTTCGCCGGTTTCCGGCGCTGGTGCCGATCACTGCAGAGATGGAGGGCGTGGACACCGGCAAGGCGGCGGCGAAATTCTGGTCGGAAGACTGGACCGGCGACAGCTTCATGGCGGTCGGCATGCAGGATCCTGTGCTGGGCCCGGACACCATGGCCCGGCTGCGCAGCGTCATTCGCGGCTGCCCGGAGCCCATGGAGATCGCCGAGGCGGGCCATTTCGTGCAGGAGCATGGCGTGCCCATCGCGCGTGCGGCGCTTGAGCGCTTCGGGCTCTAGCGCGGCGGCAGGCTGAGGTCGGAGCCTTCCAGCGTGTAGAAGCCGAGCAAGAGATCATCGCCCTTCACCGCATTGTGGCCTTCCAGGGTCGCCAGCGAGCGCAGCTCGCCGCCGGCCTCCTCGACGCGTGCGTCGAACTCCACAAGGCCGCGGGCATCAACGATCGCCAGACCACAGCGCGGATCGGACAGCAGCACGTCGGCCGCCTCCTCCGGCGTATTGGTGAGGGCGACATTGGTGCCGAGATTGACCATGTTGGACGGCTCTTCATAGCCGGAGGTCGCCAGGGTGAGCGTTTCGCAGCCGGTGATCTGGTCGACCAGCCGGCCCGCCCGCTCGCTGGGCCAGAGCCGGTCCACATTGGGGATCGCGACCCCGAAGACGCAGGTATAAAGCGCCGCCGCGGCGACGCTCGTTCCCAGCAAACGCCCGCCGCTGGGCTTCAACGCCAGCGCCGCAATCGCGCCCGCCACCAGCACGCCGAAGCCGATGCTGAGCCAGGCGGCGAGATCCGGCGCTTCCCCCAGATAGAGCGAGCCGCCCACCGGCACGGCGCCGAGCAGCAGCGCCACAGCGATGGCGATGACCGCAAAGACGCCGTGGACGATCTTCATCCGCCCCGACGCCAGCAGATCACCGGCCTGGGCGAGCCCGAGGGCGATCAGCAAGGCGACCGCCGGATAGCTCGGCAGGGTGTAGTGGGGCAGCTTCGTGGCGACCAGCTCGAACACGACATAGGTCGGCAGGATCCACGCGATGAGGAACTTCACCCTGTCTTCGCCGCGCATCCGCCAAGCCGCCAGAACGCCGAGCGGCAGAAGCGCGATGCCCGGCCACAGGGTGAACAGCGTCGCCACCAGATGGAAACCGAGCGGTCCCGAGTGGGCTTCCTGCGCCTCGCCCACCTTGTCGAGCATGGAATAGCCGATGGCGGTGCGGGCGAAGTCCCAGTCGGTCTCCAGATTGATCGCGATGAACCAGGGCGTGAAGATCGCCAGCGCCAGCAGCACGCCGGGCAGCGGCCTCACCTTCAAAAGAAGCCCCGGATCGCGCTTCCAGGCGGCGAAGACGATCAGGGTCAGCGCCGTGACCATGAAGAAGATCGGGCCCTTGATCAGCAGGGTCGCGCCAAGGGCGGCCCACATCACGGCCGGCCAGCCGATGAAAGCGGGTCTTCGCGCCTTTACCTCGACCATGAGAATCATCAGGGCGCACTGGGCGATCATTCCCACGCCCAGCAGAATCGCATCGGTCTTGGCGGTGCGCGCCTCCACAGCGAGCACCAGCGTAGTCGCCAGGATCAGCCCGGCGGTGAGGCCGGCGGCGGGACTGAACATGCGCGCGCCGAGCCAGGCAGTGGCGGCGACCGCGAAGAGCGCGAAGACGAAGCCCGGCAGGCGATGGGCGCCGATGGGCGCGTCCGCGCCGCCGAACGGCTGGGACGCCAGCGCCTGCAGCCAATAGGTCGCCGCCGGCTGCTTGTGGCGGTCCACGTCCTGGAGGCGGATATTGATGTAGTCGCCGCTTTCCATCATCTGCCGGCTGGCCTGGGCGTAGCGCGATTCATCGCGGTCCATGGCCGGAATGGAGAACAGGCCCGGCGCCAGCGCCGCGACCGCGAGCAGCATCAGGACAATCCAGCCGCGCGCGGTGAGCCCGCCCTTGGCTGGCGTGGCGGTCAGGCCTTCAAACACGCCGCCCATCAGCCCTTGGTCTCCGCCTGCCCGCGCAGGACCAGCTCACGCGAGGGAATATGGGTGCGCCGCATCAGCCAGATCACGCCCAGCAGATCAAACAGGCCGGCCGCGGCGCGGCCGAGATTGGTGTATTTCGAGGCGCCCGCGCTGCGCGCACGATTGACCACGGAGACGCAGACAATGCCAAAACCCATATGGCGCGCCAGCGCCGGCAGATAGCGGTGCAGAGCGTCAAAGAAGGGCAGTGCGAGAAACAGATCGCGCACGATCAGCTTCAGCCCGCAGGCTGTGTCCGGGCAGTCATCGTTGAGAAGCGACCGGCGCAGCCCGTTGGCGAAGCGCGACGCGAATTTGCGATTGGCCCCGTCGGTGCGGTTGGTGCGGCATCCCGCCACCAGCCCCACCTCGCCCACGGTGGTCAGATCCACCGCGGCGGCCATGTCCACCACCGAGCGCGGATCGTCCTGCCCGTCCCCGTCCATGGTGGCCGCCCACAGGGCGCGGCCCGCCATCATGCCGGTGCGCAGCGCTGCGCTTTTGCCCGAGCGGTTGGGATGGCGGATGACGCGCACGCGGCTGTCGACTTGCGACATGGCGGCCAGCGCCCCGGCGGTGTCGTCAGCGCTGCCGTCATCGATGACGATAATCTCGAAGCTGTCGAAGGCGGCTTCAAAGACCTCGATGGCCTCGCGCACCACGCCCTCGATGCTCTCCGCCTCGTTATAGGCGGGGACGACGATGGAGATGGAGGGTGCGCGCATGGAGGCAAGCGTCCGGGACGGCTTCAATTGCGACTAGTTATCGCGTTGCGGTCGCACCTGACAATTATAAAAGGCGGCTCTAACCCGGCCTTGCCCGGTTGCGGGACCAGGCTTGGCGAAGTCGCGCAAGAGCGGCGGCGTGCTCGCTGACAGCCATTCCATCCTCCAGCCGCTCATAGGGCGCCCAGCCGCTGGTCCAGCGAAACACCGCCCAGTTGGCGCCGGCGTCTTCAAAGGCGGTGACGCGCGCATCAAGATACCCGGCGAGATCCGGCGCGGCGCGAACCGCCCCGAATTCCAGCACGGCGATATCGCCACCGGGCCGCGTCGGCAGGTCGGCGGGGCTCTCGCCCGCATCAAAGCGAACCTGATCGCCGACATCCTGATGGGTGTAGCGCCATGGGCTGTAATCATGAACGGCGATGACGGCGTCCGGCCCCACGGCTGTACGCAGCTCGGCGGCGCGCTCACTGCGGCCCCAGCGATCCGGGCTGAAGATCAGCGGGGTTTCCCGGTCCAGCCCGGTGCAGGCTTGTGCGATCCGGCGCGCGAAGGCCGGCCAGGCCCCGTCCGCGCCGAAATCCGCGCCATTGGGTTCGTCGAGCACCTTGATTCCAGCCAGCGCAGCATGCCCGCCGAAGCGGCGCAGCATCTCAGCGGTCATCTGCGCCCAGGCCGCCTGCTTTTCGGCGTTACGCCAGAGGCTGTCATCATAGAGTGCACGAGGATACCAGGTCTCGCCGGGATGAAAGGCGAACGCGCTGCGTCCCGGCCCAGAGCGCAGGCAGAGCGTGGTGTAGAGGCCTCGCGTGCGGCAGCCGTCAAGCCAGGCGCCGATATGATCCTCCACCGCCGGATCGACGGCGAAGGGTGCGGTCTCACTGAACAATCCCGGCCCTGACCAGCTGGCGAGGTTCGCGCCGGCGTCGGCCAGACGATCAAGCGCCTCGCCCGTCACCGGCGATCCGATTCGTCCCGGCCCCAGAAACTCAGGCCCGTCGAGATCGGGATACACCCGGCGCTGCACGAAAACCGAACCGCGAAGCGAGGGACCGGAGGCGTTGCGCCATAGATCACGCTTGGTTCTGGCGATGCGCAGCCCGGCGGGCGCGAACGCGCCGGCCGGCAGCGCGCACGCGGACGCGACCAGGGCGCGCCGGCTGATCATGCGGCGCGGAAACTCGTCATGGCGTCGATCCGGCGGAACGCCTTGCCCGGCCAGTGCGACGCTCGGCCCAGAGGCAGGTGCTCGGCGCCGCGTTCGATCGCCGCCGCCGCGCCGCGCACAAGGGCCGGAAATCCCGCGCCGGCGTAGCCCGACAGAAGCGGCATCTGCCAGCTGGAAAGATGCGCTTTAAAATCATAGGCGCCCGGACCCAGATGCACCTCGGTGACGCCGTCCGCGCTCACCGCTTGGCAAATTTCCATGAGCAGAGCGAGGCCCGGTCCGAATTTGGCGAATTTCGGGTCGTAGACCGGGAACCAGTAATGCAGCACGCCAGCTGAGCGCATCCCCACATGGACCGCCGCCAGCTCGCCGCCGATCTCCAGGCTCGACATCAGACCGGCGCAGCCGTCTTGCGGTTTTTCGATAAGGTCAAACAGCAGGTTTCGCGTCCAATCGACTGAAAAAACATCGAAATGGTGGCTGGCCCTATACTGAGCTGACTTCCAGTTCAGGGCGGCCTGGAACACGCCCGGCCGGGTGTCCTGCAAGCGGAAGACCGCGCCCTCCTCGTCGATCTTGCGCCGGCGGGAGCGGATATTGCGGAAGGCCTTGGGCTCCACCGCCGAGCGGGTCTCCACAAAGGCGTCAAACCCCTGCGACAGGTCTATAACCCAGCTTCCGTCCGTCGTGAGCGCAGACGCCTTGAACGCGCGCTGCGATCCCAGTGCACCGTGAAAATCATACACGCCGACGCCTGACCGGCGCAGCAGATCCACCAGATTGATCTCGCAGCCCGGGCGCGCGATCAGTCCATGATGGTCGCCGAGTGGGCCGCCCAGGGGCCGCGCATGGCCGAACCCATTGGCGTGAAGCGGCAGAAACGCGGCGGGTCCGTGTTCGTCACGGACGCAAATCACCCGCACATCGCGGCGCACCTGCGCCATCGCGCCCATGAACGCCGGCGAGAAATAGGGCGAGGCCAGCGCCGCATCCCCGTTTTGGAACGCAGCCCACGCGTCGCGCTCGTCGCCGGACAGTGTGTCAGGCGTGCGAAGAACAACTTCCATACTCGCCTCGTCTCCAATTGGTCCAAAATCAATAAAACACAGGTTTGGTTAAGCCGCTCTTCAGTCCCCGTATGCATATTCTGTTCCGATCCGGCGCTTGTTCGGCCTGCTCCTTGCACGCCGCGCTTCGCGCGCCATCGGAGAGTGCCATGCTGAACCGCCACCTCATCGCCTATCTGCCGGTCTACGCCGCACAAGCGGTCGTGGGTTTCGGCGCGGTGGTGGTGTTCACGCGCATTCTCAGCCCCGAAGAATATGGCCGCTACACGCTGCTGCTGGCCGCCGCCTCGCTTCTGGGCACCCTCGCGTTCACGTGGCTGGATGCGGCCATCGCCCGCCATCATCAGCGCGCCGTCGCGCGGGGGCGTCTGGCCGGCCATCTCTTCACCGCCTGGCGCATTTATGCGCTGATCGCGGCGCCCGTCCTGGTGCTGGCGGGGCTCGGCCTCTGGCTCACGCCCATGGGAGCGGAGCTGAAAACCGCCTGCGCCTTCGCGTTGGCCCATACGGTGATCCGCTCCGGCGTGACCCTGGCTCTCGAAACCCGCCGCGCGGCCGGACAAGCCTGGCGCTACTCGATCCTTGAAAGTACGACGATCTCCGCGGCGTTCGCGCTTGGCGTCACTTTCGTGCTTGCGGGCGGTATGGGCGCTGCGGGACCGTTCGCAGGGCTTGCGCTCGCCGGTCTGGTGGCGCTGCTCATCGATGCGCCGATCCTGATGAGCAAGGCCAAGCGTGATCGCGCGAACACCAAACGCTCGATCGCCTTCCTGGCCTATGGCGCACCCGTGGCGATCTCGCTTATCTTTGAAGGCCTTCTCACCACCGGCGACCGGTTCGTGATCGCGGCCTTCCTCGGCGAGGCGGCGACCGGCGCCTATGCGGCGGGATACGCCTTGTCCGACCGGACGCTCTCCATCGTATTTTTGTGGCTTGGAACGACCACCGGTCCACTCTTGATCCGAGCGTTGGAGCGCGAAGGCCGCACGGCCGCTCAGGCCGTCGCGCGCCGCACCGCCGGGCTGATCGGACTGATAGGGTTTCCCGCCGCGATCGGCCTGGCGCTCATCGCCGGACCGGCCTGCCGGCTGCTGATCGACGCCGAGCTCGCCGGCCCCGCCGCATCGGTCATGCCGTTCATTGCGATCTCCGGCCTGATGAACGGCGTCATGACCTTCTACTTCCACGAAGCCTATATTCTCGGGCGCAAGCCCCGGCTCATGGCCGCCATCATGGCGGGCGCGGCGCTGATCAATCTGGTGCTCAATCTCATCCTGACGCCGCGCTTCGGGCTCACCGGCGCGGCGCTCGCCACCGTGATCTCCTACGGCGCCGCGCTCATGGTCTGCGCGGTCCATGGCCGCACGGTCTTTCCCCTGCCAGTCCCGTGGCGCGACTGGAGCGCCGCCGCCGCAGCGACGGCCGCCATGGCCGCTGCGGTGCTCGCCGTGCCGACGTTCGAGGCCGCGCTTCTCACCCTGGCCGCCAAAATTGCCGCAGGCGGCGTCGGCTATGCTGCAGCAGCCCTGGTCCTTGATGTCGCGGGATGCCGCACCCTGGCGGCCGGGCTTCTGCGCCCCTCGCAATCGGAGGCGCGTGCATGACCCCGTTGATCCAAGAGCGCGCCAACGCCGCTTCGAAAGCAGGTCCGGGGCGCTTCAGCCTCTCGGTGCTCATCCCCACCTATCACGACGATCCGACCGCCTTGCTGCAGGCGCTGGACGCCGATGCGCAGGACGCTACGCTCAACGGGGTCGAGATCCTGCTGTTCGACGACGGCGCGCCGGACGCCGCACTGAACGCCGCCATGGGCGTGGCGGTGGATTGCTGCGCCCGGCCGGCCCGGCTTCTTACCGCCAAGGCCAATCTCGGCCGCTCGGCCGCCCGCAACCGGCTGGCGGCGCGGGCGCGGGGCGACTGGCTCCTCTTCCTGGATGCTGACATGCAAATCGCGCCGGGCTTTCTCAACGCCTGGCTGGATGCGATCCGCGCGACAAACGCCCAGGCGCTGTTCGGCGGCTATGCGCCTGTCGCCGCTCCGGCGCGCGCCCACCGGCTGCACGCGGCCCTGGCCCACGCCAGTGATGTGAAAGCCGGCGCGGAGCGCGCGCAAGAAGGCGCGTTCGCCGTCTGCTCGTCCAATCTCGCGGTCTCCGCCGCCGCCTTTGCCACGGCGGCGTTCGATGAGGGCTATACCGCCTGGGGCTGGGAAGATGTGGACTGGGCGCTGAGCTTCGCCAGACACTTCGCCCTCGCCCATATCGATAATCCGGCGAGGCATGGCGGGCTGGAGACGCCGGACCGCCTGATCGAGAAATTCTCACGCTCCGGGGCGAATTTCGCGCGGCTCATGGAGCGTCATCCCGAATACGCGGCGCGCAAGGGCGCCCAGCTGGCGCTCACCCTGAAGCGGCGCGGTCTCACCACCGCCGCCCGCATCGCAGGCCGCACCGCCGCCCTCTCCCCGCTGCCCGTCAAGGCGCGGGTGCTGGGGCTGAAACTCTATCGCGCCGCGATCGGCGCGGAGGCTTTGCCATGACCGACACCGCCTATATCCCCGCCGGCGGCCTGACCGGCAAGCTGCGCCGGATCGCGGCGCGGGCGCTGGCCGTCAGCCCCATGACCATCACGCTGGACCGCACGATCGTCAGCTTCTCCTTCGACGATTTTCCAAGATCAGCCGCCACGCAGGGCGCGGCGATCCTGGAAAAGCGCGGCTGGCGCGGCACCTATTACGCCTCCGGCGGGTTCGCCGGCGGAGAGACGCATCTGGGCCGGATGTATGACAGCGGTGATCTTGTCCGGCTTGATGCGGCCGGCCACGAAATCGCCTGCCACACTTACGCCCATGGCGACAGCTCGGCCCTCGGGGCGCACGCGACGCAGGCCGATTGCGCGCGCAACCGCGCCTTCCTGCAGATGGCCGGCCATGAGACCGCGCTGGACAGTTTCGCTTTTCCCTACGGGGAAGCCGCGCCGGACGCCAAGCCTGCGCTTCTGAAGCGCTACCGCGCCCTTCGCGGTGTCCGCCCCGGCGTGAACCGGACCGGGACCGATCGCGGCCTCTTGAAAGCCGTCCCGCTGGACGGCGGCGATGCGGGCCTGGAGCGCGCCTTCGACTGGATCGAGAATGCGGCGTTGAAACCCGGCTGGCTGATTTTTTACGGCCATGATGTGCGCGAGCCCCCCGGGACGTGGGGCTGCACGCCGCACTTCCTGGAGAAGGTTTGCGATGTCGTGGACCGGGCGGGCTTTGACGTGCTCACCGTGCGCGCGGCCTTGGACCGGATCGAGGCGGCCCGATGATGCCTCCGATGAGCACCAGGCGATGAGCCTCACCGTCCTCATCCCCACCTTCCGCCGCCCGGACAGTCTCGCCCGGGCGCTGGAAAGCGTGTTCGTGCAAGATCTCACGCCTGATGAAATCGTCATCGCGGACAATGATCCGGATGGAAGCGCCAGCACCGTGGTGGCGGCGCTGCGCACGAACGCGCCCTGCCCGCTGGTCTACGTTCACGCCCGCGAGCCCGGCGTCGCCAATGCGCGAAACGCCGGCTTCGCCGCCGCATCCGGCTATCGCATCGCCCAGCTTGATGATGATGAGAGCGCCCCGCCCGGCTGGCTGGCCGCTCTGGAGGCCGTGCGTGAAGACACCGGCGCCCATGTGGTGTTCGGCCCTGTGCGTCCTGAAGCCTACCCGGGACAAGCCTCGGCATTCGCCGCCGCGTGGATCCGCAGGCTCTATGCGCGCGAGCCGGAGCTTGCAGACGGCATAACCGACACCCCTTGGGGCTGCGGCAATTCACTGATCGATCGCGCAACGGCCAGCCTGCCCGACCCGGTGTTTGATCCGCGCGCCAACGAGACCGGCGGTGAGGATGATTTATTGTTTTCCCACATGGCCCGCGCAGGCGCTGTGTTCGCCTGGGCGTCTCGCGCTGGCGTCACAGAGCATGTAGAGGATGACCGGCTCATGCTCATCCATCTGGCCCGGCGCGCCCTCGCCTTTGGTCAGGGCCCAAGCCAGACGGCGGCCCATGAGGGGCGGCCGCTGGCCGTCGCCGGCTGGATGATGGTGGGCGCGGCCCAGATGCTCGCCTGCGGCGCGCTGGCCGCCCCGGCGGCGCTGCTGAGCTCCGCCACCGCCGCGGCGCTGGCGGACAAAGCTGTCCAGGGCGCCGGGAAGCTCGTCTGGTTCGACTTCGCCGCGCCAAGATTTTACGGACGGGCGCGCCTCTCCTAAGCCGCGACGCCTTCAGCCAGCTTGAACTTCGCTTCGGTGTTTTGGGTGATGTCATCCACGCTCACGTCCGGCGCCAGCTCGATCAGCTCCAGCCCGTCTTCGGTTACGTCGAACACGCCCAGCGTGGTGATGATGCGATCGACGCAGCCCGTGCCGGTGAGCGGCAGGGAGCATTTGTGCAGCAGCTTGGTCTCACCGGCCTTGTTGGTGTGGTCCATGATAACCACCACGCGCTGAACGCCGGCGACCAGGTCCATGGCGCCGCCCATGCCTTTGACCATCTTGCCCGGGATCATCCAGTTGGCGATATCGCCTTTTTCCGACACCTCCATGGCGCCCAGGATGGACAGGTTGATATGCCCGCCGCGGATCATGGCGAAGCTGTCGGCGGAGCTGAAAAAGCTCGTCTGGGGCAGTTCGGTGATGGTCTGCTTACCGGCGTTGATGAGGTCGGCGTCGACCTCGTTTTCGCGCGGGAACGGGCCCATGCCCAGCATGCCGTTCTCCGACTGCAGGGTCACGTCCATGCCCTCGGGGATGTAGTTGGCCACAAGCGTGGGAATGCCGATGCCGAGATTGACGTAGAAGCCGTCCTTCAGCTCCTTGGCGGCGCGTTCGGCGAGTTGGTCGCGGGTCCAGGCCATGTGTCTAGCTCCTTATCTCTCGCTTACGAGCGCGTCGTGCGTTGTTCGATGCGCTTTTCGTGATCGGCCTGAATGAGGCGCTGCACGAAAATGCCGGGGGTGTGAATGTGGTCGGCGTCCAGCTCGCCGATTTCGACGATTTCCTCGACTTCGACGACAGTCACCTTGCCGGCGGTCGCCATCATCGGATTGAAGTTGCGGGCGGTCTTGCGGAACACCAGATTGCCCGCCTTGTCGGCTTTCCAGGCCTTCACGATGGAGAGGTCGGCCACGAGGCCCGTCTCCATGATGTAGGTCTCGCCGTTGAAGTCCTTGTGTTCCTTGCCTTCGGCCACGAGGGTGCCGACGCCGGTCTTGGTGTAGAAACCGGGAATCCCTGCGCCCCCCGCCCGGCAGCGCTCGGCCAGCGTGCCCTGGGGATTGAACTCCAGCTCCAGCTCACCGGAGAGATACTGCTTCTCGAAGGTCTTGTTCTCCCCCACATAGGACGAGATCATCTTCTTGATCTGGCGGGTGTGGAGCAAAAGCCCGAGCCCGAAATCATCGACGCCGGCGTTGTTGGAGATCACCGTAAGGTCGCTGGCGCCCGAATCGCGCAGCGCCAGGATCAGGTTCTCGGGGATGCCGCACAGGCCGAACCCGCCGGCCATGACGGTCATGCCGTCGAAGGTCAGCCCCTCGAGAGCCGATTTCGCGTCCTTAAAGATCTTCTCAGCCAAGGCTGCGTCTCCCTTCGGTGTACAAATTCAACGCTCGTTTAAAAGCCGAGCGGTGTTATAGCGATTTCACGCGCGCTGACCAGAGGGGCTCAAGCCGCGTCGCGCGGTTTTTTCTCATCTTCGCCGGCGGAGTCGGCCTCCTTGGCCTCTCTGGCCTCGGCGCGTTCGGCGCGCATGCGGTCCACCTCCACCGCGATGGAGCCGCCGAAGAACACCGCATAACTGGTCCAGTACACCCAGAGCAGGAACACGATCAACGCGCCCAGCGGCCCGTAGAGGGTCGGGTTCACGATGGTGGAGACGTAAAGGGTGAATCCCTTGGAGGCCAGCAGCCAGGCCCCGCACGCGGTCGCCGCGCCAATAAAGCTCGCCCGCCAGCTGGTCTCGCCGGCGCGCTGCATGACAAAACGATAGAGCAGCACGAGCGCCGTCGCCATGGTGGCTGTGGCGATGGTCCATTCGTTGAATACGCCCGCCGCCGCATCGGCGAGCTCGCTGCCCAGCCCGCGCAGAAACGGCCGCACCAGGTTCGGCACGGTGAGAATCACGAGGTTGGCGGTGGCCAGCAACACCCCGCCGGCCAGAACAGCACCCATAGCCAGCAGATTGAAATGCAGGATGTTACGAAGATCGCCGCGGCGGGCGATCTGGTTCAGTCCGGCGATCACCGCCTTGGCCCCGCGCGCCGAGGCGAACAATGCGATCAGGGCCGCGACAACGCCCTGCACGGTCAGCGAAGCGATGGAGGTGCCGGCGAGATTGGAGAGCTGGGTGTTCAAGAACCCGGCGGCGCTCGGCGGCAGCACCCCGGTCAGCTGCAGGCGCGAGATCTGGTTCAGCGCGTCTTCCGGCGTGAACAGCAGGCCATAGATCGAGATTCCCAGCAACACGGCGGGGAACAGAGCGAGCAGTCCGAAATAGCTCGCCCCGCCGGCGAACAGCATCACCTCGCGCGCCAGCATGCGGTCCACGGCGCGCACGACGATCACCACCACCGGCCAGCGTGTGACCGGCACGATGTATTTGCGCGCCCAGTTGACGAGGCGCACCGGTGTTATGGATTTTCCATCGCTGCCCATGGACCTCACATACGACTTCGAAGCGCCCACTCCAAGCGCCGCGCCTTTAAGGTCGTATCGCCTCTGAGGTTTTCAGCGCGGCGATCTCGTCCTCGCTGAAGCCCCAGTCGGCGAGTATGGCCTGCGTGTCCGCGCCAGGTTTCGAGCCTGCGCCCTGCGACGCGCCGGGGGTTCTGGAAAATCGCGGCGCGGACGCGGACTGCACCACGCCGTCCAGGCCGGCGAAGCTCTCCCGCGCGGTCATGTGCGGGTGACCGGCCGCCTCCGCGGTGGTGAGGACCGGCGCAAAGCACGCATCTGTGCCGTCCAGAAGCTGCGTCCAGTGATCGCGGGGCTCGCTCTTAAACGTCTCCTCGAACGCCTGGCGCATGTCCGGCCAGGTGTTGCGGTCAAACTGGCTTTTCATGCCCTCATGGCCTGACAGGCCCAGCTTGTCGGTCAGAACCGCGAAAAACTCCGGCTCCAGCGGCGCGATGGAAACGAATTTTCCGTCGGCGCATTCATAGCAGTCATAAAACGGCGCTCCGCCGTCGAGGATATTCTCGCCGCGCGGATGGTCCCACATGGACATGGCGGCGAGCTGGTGAATCGCGCCCATGAGGTGTGTCGCGCCGTCAACGATCGCCGCGTCCACCACCTGGCCCTCGCCGGTGGCTCTGGCGTGGTGCATGGCCGCCAGGACGCCCACGGCCAGATAAAGCGAGCCGCCGCCGAAATCGCCCACCAGATTGAGCGGCGGGACCGGCTTCTCCTTCGGCCCGATGGCGTCGAGCGCGCCGGTGAGCGCGATATAATTGAGATCATGGCCGGCGGCGTGGGCCAGCGGACCGTCCTGGCCCCATCCGGTCATGCGCCCGTAAACAAGCTTCGGATTGGCCTTGAGGACCACATCCGGACCAAGCCCCAGGCGCTCCATGACACCGGGGCGATAGCCCTCCAGCAGGATGTCGGCTGACTTGAGCAGTTTCAGACAGGCCTCGACCGCGCCGTCCTTTTTCAGATTGAAGCCCGCCGACCGCCGGCCGCGCGCAAGCACTTCTTCTGCACCGCCGCCAAAAGCGCCCGGCCGGTCGATGCGGATCACTTCGGCGCCAAGGTCTGAAAGCAGCATGGCGCAGAAAGGTGCAGGCCCAAGCCCGACAAATTCCACCACTTTAACGCCGCGCAAAGGCCCTTGTGCTTGAATGTTTGAAGTCATTTCGACGTCCATGTGGCGATGAATCCGGGAAAATTTGTTGTGGCACTGAAGTTTGAACGACACAATGCGCGCGGTTCCATCCGCGGGGGAAGCATGGGGCGGTCCTTTTCGATCATCGTCGTGGACGCGGCGCAGGCCGAGGCCCAGGCGTCAGCCGCCGAGCTGGAGACCCTGGGCTTCAACACGCAAGGGTGTACGCCCGAAAAGCTGGACGAGATCCGCGCGCGGGGCCCCGTGGACGCAATCGTCGCCTACACGCCGGTGAATCGCGACAGCGCCGGCGACGTTCTGCTTCTGGCGGTTGGCGCGACCACGCCTGACGGCGCCGATATTCATCTGAGATCACCCGCCCACACCATCCAGATCGCCGCACGCCTGCGCTCTGCGATCCGGCTGGGCGTGCTTGAAGACACCGCCGCGGTGCGAGCGCTCGACGCCGCCAAGGCCGGCGCGCCACCCGCCGGCCTGCCTGAGCGCAATGACCGGGCGAGCGTCCTTTTCGTCGGCGCGCCCTGCCCCGCCTTTATGCGCCTGCAGTACGCCATGGCGGGCGTGGACACCGACGTGATCGCCGCCTTCTCCACGTTCAATGCGTTTGATTATCTGCACGAGCGCGCGTTCGACGCGGTAGTGCTGAACACCGAGCCAAATCCCGATCTCGCCCACACGGTGTGTTCGGCCATGCGGCGCAACACCCGGCTCTATCACACGCCGGCGGTGCTGCTGACGCGCGGCGACGCCTACCCCCATGCCGACGAAGCGTTCGCCCGCGGCGCCAGCGATCTTTTGAACGCCGAGGCCGGCGCAGACGAAATGCGCGAGCGCGTGGAGTCGCTGACCACCGAACGCCGCCGCCGGCGCACCGCCAAGGCGATGCTTGAATCCTGCCGCAATCCGGCGCTGCTGGACGCGGACTCCGATCTCTTCGCCGCCCCGTTCGGCGAGCGCCACCTGGCCTCGTTGCTGACTGAATCGCGCGCCCGCGGCCACGCCCTTTCCGTCGTGGGGCTGAGCCTGAGCGCGCCGCGCGACGTGGGGACAAGCCAGACGCAGGCCGCCCTCATTCAGTTCGCCGGAATGCTGCGCCATTGCGTGCGCGCCGAAGATCTCGCCGTGCGTGCGCGTCCTGACGCGTTCTATCTGGCGCTGCCCAGCACCCGCGCCGACGAGGCGCGCATGGTCGCCGCGCGCGTCTCCGCGATCGCGGAATGCACCGCCTATGAAAGTGTGGACGCCCATCGGCCCTTCCGCCTGAGCCTTGCGACCCGGGTCATCGAACCGGAAAGCAGCTGGAGCGCGGGCGAGGCGATCAGCGCCGCCCTGGCGCCCGCCGGCCCGCGCGCGATCGCGGCCACGGGTTAGGCTGCTTCGCGCGCCCGGCGCGCCGCATCAGCCACCGGCGCCAGCAGCTTCTGAACGCCTTTCAGGCGGCCTTCCACATCGGGAAACTCACCTTTGAGCACCAGCGTGTTGTCGGGGCGGATCTTGTAGTCCTCGGGCCGCCGCGACATCAGCTTGACCAGCTCGACCGGGTCTTCAAAAGCGTGGTTGCGGAAGGTGGCCACCGCGCCCTTGGCCCCGGCGTCCAGCTTGGTGATCCCCGCCCGCTTGCACAGCGACTTGATGGCGACGACCTGCATCAGGCTCTCCACCTCCTCGGGCAGCTTGCCGAAACGGTCGATCAGCTCGGCGGCGAACGCCTCGCGTTCCTGCTTGGTGTCCAGGCCCGAGAGCCTGCGGTAGAGCGCCATCCGCACGTCCAGATCGGGCACATAGTATTCAGGGATCAGCACCGCCGCGCCGATATTGATCGCGGGCGACCAGTCCTGGGATTCATGGCTGGTGTCGCCCTGCAGGCTCGCCACCGCTTCTTCCAGCATGGACTGGTAAAGCTCTACACCCACATCGCGGATATGCCCCGACTGCTCCTCGCCCAGCAAATTGCCGCCGCCGCGCAAATCCAGATCGTGGCTGGCCAGCGTGAAGCCGGCGCCCAGGCTGTCCAGCGATTGCAGCACTTTCAGGCGCTTGTCCGCGCCCTCGGTGATCTTCTGGTTCGCCGGCGTGGTGAAATAGGCGTAGGCGCGCGCCTTGGAGCGCCCCACCCGACCGCGCAGCTGATAGAGCTGGGCCAGGCCGAACCGGTCGGCGCGGTGGATCACCAGCGTGTTGGCGGTGGGAATGTCGATTCCGGATTCCACGATCGTGGTGGACAGAAGCACGTCGTAACGCCCCTCGTAGAAGGCCGTCATGATGTCTTCCAGAGCGCTCGGGGCCATCTGGCCGTTGGCGATCACGAAGCTCACTTCGGGCGCCTGCTCGCGCAGGAATCGCGCCGCCTCGTCCAGATCTGCGATGCGCGGCACCACGAAGAAGCTCTGCCCGCCGCGATAGCGCTCTCGCAAAAGCGCCTCGCGCACGGTGACCGCGTCGAACGGCGTCACATAGGTGCGCACCGCCAGGCGGTCCACCGGCGGCGTCGCGATCAGGGAGAGATCGCGAATGCCGCTCATGGCCAGCTGCAGCGTGCGCGGGATCGGCGTGGCGGTCAGCGTTAGCACGTGCACGTCGGTCCTGAGCTCTTTCAGGCGCTCCTTGTGCTTCACGCCGAAATGCTGCTCCTCGTCGATGATGAGAAGGCCCACCCGGTTGAACTTCACGCTCTTGGCCAAAAGCGCATGGGTGCCCACTACAATGTCGCAATCGCCGCTTTCGATATCCTTGCGGGTCTGGGCGGCGTCCTTGGCGTTCACCAGGCGCGACAGCTGTCGCACCTTCACCGGCCAGCCCTTGAAGCGCTCGCAGAACGTATTGTAGTGCTGGCGCGCCAGCAGGGTCGTCGGCGCAATGATCGCCACCTGCCTGCCTGTCATGGCGGTGACGAAGGCGGCGCGGAGCGCCACTTCGGTCTTGCCGAAGCCCACATCGCCGCAGATCAGCCGGTCCATGGGGCGCCCGCGCGCCAGATCCGCGAATACGTCGTCAATGGCGTTCAGCTGATCGTCGGTCTCGGCGTAGGGGAAGCGCGCGGCGAACTCGTCATACAGCCCTGACGGCGGCTCGATCAGCTCGGCGTCCTTGGCGTTTCGCTGTGCAGCGATCTTAATGAGCTGATCGGCCATGTCGCGCAGGCGCTTCTTCGCCTTGGCCTTGCGGGCCTGCCAGGCCGCGCCGCCAAGCTTGTCCAGCTGCGCGGTCTCGCTCTCCTGGCCATAGCGCGAGAGAAGCTCGATATTCTCCACCGGCAGGTAGAGCTTTGACTGGCCTGAATACTCAAGCTCCAGGCAGTCATGGGGCGCGTCGCCCACGGTGAGGGTTTTCAGGCCCAGGTACCGGCCCAGCCCGTGATCGGCGTGGACGACGAGATCGCCCGGCGACATCGATCCGGCTTCGGCGATGACGTCGGACGCCTTGCGCCGCTTTCGCGGCCGCGCCAGCCGGTCGCCAAGCACGTCCTGCTCTGAAATGATCGCGAGGCTTTCGGTCTCGAACCCGCGCTCCAGCGGCAGCACGACGCGCGCAATGGCGTTGTTCTGAAGCTTGCCCGCGTCTTCAAACGTGTCCGCAGCCATGATTGGGGACAGGCCGTGCTCGGACAACACCCCGGCCATACGGTCGGACGCACCCTCGCTCCAGCTGGCGATCAGCACGCGCTTTCCCGATTTGCGCAAGGCTGAGGCGTGCTTGGCGGCGACGTCGAACACGTTCTGGTCGGCCTGGCGCTCGGCGGCGAAGGTGCGGCCCTGCTTGCCGCCCATGTCCACAGTATTGTCGCCCGGCTCCTGAAACGCGGTGAAGCGGCGTGAGGGCCGCGCCTCGATGGCGGCGTCCCACTGGTCTTCGGTGAGGTAGAGCGCTTCCGGTTCTATGGCCCGATAGGCTGGTGCGCCCATGGCCCCCGCGCCGGATTTACCCGCCTCCTTGCGCGCGTCGTAATAGTCGCGGATCTGCTCCAGACGTTCTTCACGCGCATCGCGCACCAGCGGATCCAGCGCGATCAGCGCCTCGTCCCCGGCATAATCAAACACCGTGTCCAGATGCTCGTGGAACAAAGCGAGCCAGTGTTCCGCGCCGTTGGGCCGCGCGCCGGCGCTGACGCTGTCATAGATCGGATCGCCCGACCCGGCCGCTCCGAACCGCTTGATGAAGCCGGAGCGAAAGCGCGAGATCGACGCCTCGTCCAGCACGATCTCGCTCACCGGCGTGAACTGGACCGTCTTGAGCTGGCGCGTGGTGCGCTGGGTTTCCGGATCAAAGCTTCGCACCGTCTCCAGCGTGTCGCCGAAGAAATCCAGGCGCACAGGCTCGGCTGCATCGGCGGGAAACACGTCCACCACCCCGCCGCGGATCGCGAAATCGCCGCGCTCGGTGACGGTGGCGGCGCGGGTATAGCCGTTCTGGGAGAGGTATTTTTTCAGATCCTCCACATCCAGCACGCCGCCGGGCTTTGCGCTGATCCCACCCGCCGCCATGGCCGATTTCGGCGCGCAGCGCTGCAGCACGGCGTTCACAGTGGTCACCACGATGAGCGGCGCGGCGCCTGAATAGGCGGCCAGGCGGTGCAGCGCCCCGGCCCGGCGCGCCGCGGTGCGCGGGCTCGGGCTGATCCGGTCATAGGGCTGGCAGTCCCAGGCCGGCAGGCGCATCCGGTCGATGCCCGGCGCGAAGAATTCAAGCGCCGCATCAAATGCGCTCGCCCGCGCTTCGTCGGAGGCGATGAACACCGAAACCCCGCCGCGCGCGCGCGCCAGATCGGCGAAGATCAGCGAGTCATACCCCTCCGGCGCGCCGCAAACGGTGAGGGTGTTGGTGCTGCGCGCCAGGCGCTCCAGATCGTCCAAGCCTATCTCCAAACGCGAATGCGCCCGCACGCCCGATCGGGCGGCGGGTGATCGTAAGTGTCTCGTCCGGCTTCGCCGGACACCTCCCCCGTGAAAAGAGAGGACGAGCTAGCGGACCGGCCCCGGCCCGTCGCCGGCTTCAGCCGCCTGGTCGAACTGAAACGCTTTCAGGCGGTCCAGAACCGGGCCGTTGTAATTATCCGGCGTCGCTTGAGCGCCGCAGATCCACGCGTAAACCTCGGTGTCCGGCGCGTCCAGAAGGCGTTCGAATTCATCGATTTCGTCCGGGGCCAGATCGCCCAGCTCGCTCTCTGCGAACCGGCCCATGATCAGGTCGGCCTCCTTGAACCCGCGCCGCCAGGCGCGGAAGGTGAGGCGTTTCTTGCGGTCGACAGGATCAACCGGCGTGTTCGGATCGGAAAAGGGATCATCACTCATAGCCCGCGCATATAGCGCGCAGGCGGCGGCGGGTGAAGGGCGCCGCCCTCACCCGCCTCATCGAGTCGCAGGCTCAGGGTCGCTTGCGGCCGGTCACCATGGCGCGCGGCAGGTTTTCCTTGTGCGCAAAGCTGGAGACCAGCACGCCGACCACATGGACCGCCGCTAGCGCCAGCAGCAGATACACGAAGACCGAGTGCAGCGTCTCATAGAGCTCTTCAGCCCCCTCGCCGCCGCCTTCTGCGAGTTCGCCGTGGTCCTCGGCTTCCTCGCGCTCCTCCCCATAGGCGCGCGGCTGGGCCTCGATCGACGTCGCTGAGGGTTCAGACGCCTGCGTCTGCGATGCGCTGGCCATCACACCGGCCAGAGGGCCGGTTCCGTCCTCCACCGCCTGCAGCGCCACGCCGGACAGGGTGACGCCGGTCAGAGCGAGCAAAAGGGCGAGGGTCATGGCCGCGCCGGCCGGATTGTGACCGATGGAGCGCTTTGCCTGGCCATTGAACAGCCCGGTGACATAGCGCCAGACCGCGCCCGGGCCGGTCACGAAGCTGGAGAAGCGGGCGTGGCGCGATCCTACAAACCCCCAGATCACCCGGATGATCAGCGCGGCGCCGACACTATAGCCGGCCCACAAATGAACCATGGGGACTTCGTCGCCGGTGAAATAGGCGGTCAGGACGCCGATCACGATGACCCAGTGGCCGATCCGCACGATGGGGTCCCAGACCTTGACCCTGGGCGCCGGGCTCGCTGCGCCTGCGTTCATTTCGCCGCTATCAACTGCTTCACTCATGGGGGCTCCTGTTCGAGGCTCCGGTCGGGCGCATGTTCGCGCCCTGCATCGGTTGTGGCTCATCTGCGGCTTGAGCCGACAGCTCGCGATCAGTGCTGGCGCAGATAAGCCCTATCGGCCATACGTCGTTTGACAGTTGCGCCAGCCATTTGTGCAAAGGGAGCGCCCTATGTCGGAAGACAGATCCCAGCGTCTGATCCGGATCGTGTCCTCGGCCGTGTTCGGCCTCATCGCCGCACTGATCGCGGCGGACCTGCTGATCGACGGGCGCGAGGGGGTGAGCCTCACCCATCTCCTGCTGGAGGGTTTCGTGCTGGTGGCCGCGCTCTGCGGCGCCGGGCTCACGCTTCGAAGCTATGGCCGGGTCAGCCGCGATCTCGCCGCCGCCCGGCGCGACACGGTGCGCTGGCGCGACCAGCACCGCGCTCTGGTGCAGGGCCTCAGCGCCGCAATCGCCGGCCAGTTCGAGGCCTGGGGCCTCACCCCGTCGGAATCCGAGATCGGAATGCTGCTTCTCAAGGGCCTCTCCCACGGGCAGATCGCAGAGATTCGCGGGACGTCGGAGCGCACGGTTCGCGAGCAGTCGCGGTCGCTTTATCGCAAGGCTGATCTGGAGGGCCGCGCAGACCTCGCCGCGTTCTTTCTGGAAGACCTGCTCCCGCCGCAGCGCGCATCCTGACGCCGCGCCCGTCGCCGTGAACCCTCAGCGGTCCGGCGGCGACCATTCGCTGTCCTCGCGCCCGCGCCGCAACAGGCGTAGCGCCAGACCCACGGTGACGCCCACGCCGATCGCTACGGTGAGATCCACGACCACCGTCAGCACCAGCGTCAGCAGTAGAAGAAACACATCGCCGCGGGGCGCCTTCACGTAGCCGCGCCATTTGTGCGGCTCGGTCATGTTCCAGGCCGTCACCATGAGAAGCGCGGCGAGCGCCGGCATGGCGAGATAGCCCGCCAGCGGCGCCGCGAGCAGCATGACCAGCAGGATCACCACGGCGTGGACGATCCCGGCCACGGGGGTCTTGCCGCCGGCCTTCACGTTGGTGGCGGTGCGCGCGATCGCCCCGGTGGCGGGCAGCCCGCCGAACAGCGCCGAGGCGATATTGGCGGCGCCCTGGGCGGACAGCTCGGCGTTGGGCCGGTGGCTGCCGCCGATCATCCTGTCGGCGACCATGGCGGACAGAAGCGATTCCACCGCCGCCAGAAACGCTATCACGAAGGCAGAGGGCAGAAGCTCGCGGATGCGCGACGGCGACAGATCGGGCAGCGTCGGCCACGGCAGCTGGCTCGGCAGCGCGCCGAACCGCGAGCCCAGCGTGTCCACCGGCAGCGATAGGAAAACCACCAGGGCCGAGCCGACGCCCACCGCCACGATCAGGCCGGGAAAGCGCGGCGCCAGACGCCGCAGCCCGACTATCAGCACCAGGGTCACAAGCGCGATGAGGACGGCCGCAACGCTCACCGTGTTCGCCGCGCCCAGGAGCGCCGGAACTTTCTCCAGAAAATCCGCGGGCGGGTTCTCCAGCCTGAGGCCGAGAAAATCCTGAACCTGGCTGGTGGCGATGATGACGCCGATCCCGATCGTGAAGCCGTTCACCACCGCTTCGGGAACAAAGGCGATCAGCCTGCCAGCCCGGAAAAAGCCAGCCACCAGAAGGATCAAGCCCGCCATGAAGGTAGCCAGCACCAGCCCGTCATAGCCATGCTGGGCGATGACGCCGAACACCACGACAATGAACGCGCCCGTCGGCCCGCCGATCTGCACCCGGCTTCCGCCCAGCAGGGAGATCAGAAATCCCGCGACAATCGCCGTCACCAGCCCCTTGGCCGGGTCCGCGCCGGACGCAATGGCGATCGCCAGGCTCAGCGGCAGGGCCACCATGGCCACCGTGATCCCCGCCAGCAAATCGGCCAGAAACAGAGGCCAGCTATAGCTCTGAATCGTCGTGAAGATTTTAGGCTGGCGCATGGCCGGAGCCTACCGGATTTCGCTCCCGCCGACATGCGCTATCTCTGCGGCTTTGGCGCACAGGGCGGGTGGATGAGGCCACCGCCCCACCTGAATTCCCGGCCAAGCGCCTGGATTTCATCCGGGGGTGCAGAGCCGGGATCGCTTGCAGGCCGGGGCGCCTCCATCAAAACGAGGCCCCGGATCTGTGTCCTTCGGACGTGTCCGGGAATTCAGGTGTGGGATCTGGGCGGTCCGCCCTTCCCCTCCCCGCCCGGCGCGGCTTAACTCTGCCCAATGCGCCCGCAAATCCTCTTCCCCCTTTTCGCCGACCTCACGACCATCAAGGGCGTGGGGCCGCGGCTGGCCGTGCTGATCGAGAAGGTCGCGCGCGGGGCGCGGGTGAAGGATCTGGCGATGACGGCGCCCACCGGGCTGGTGGACCGCACACGGCGGCTGTCCATCTATGAAGCGGGCGAGCTGGGCGGGCTGGTGACTCTTGAGGCCGAGGTGGAAAAGCACATTCCCCGGCCCACGATGAAGCAGCCCTACAAGGTGCGCATGCGCGACGAGACGGGCTTCCTCCACCTCACGTTTTTTAACGCCAAGGCCGATTACCTGCGCCGCATGCTGCCTGAGGGGGCCCGCCGGGTGGTGTCCGGCAAGGCGGAGAAGTTCGCGTCCGAAGTGCAGATCGTCCATCCAGACCTCATCGCCGCGCCGGGCGAGATCGACGAGGCGGATTTACTGCAGCCGGTCTATCCGCTCACCGCCGGCCTGTCGGCGGGGGTGATGCGCAAGGCGGTGAAGGGGGCGCTCTCCGCCCTGCCCGACCTGCCCGAATGGATCGATCCGGCGCTGCAGGCGCGTGAAGGCTGGACCGGCTGGCGCGCATCGCTGGAGGCGATGCACAGCCCCCGATCCGGCCTGGAGCTGGAGCCGGCTGCGCCGGCGCGCCGGCGCCTGGCCTATGACGAGTTGTTCGCCCACCAGCTCGCCCTGAAGATCGCCCGCGCCGAGCGGCGCGCCCGCAAGGGCCGCGCCCTGACCGGCGACGGATCGTTTGTCGACGCCGTGCTGAAGCACGCGCCGTTCACGCCCACCGGCGCGCAAGCGCGAGCCTTCGCCGAGACCAGGACCGATATGGAGCGGGGCGAGCGCATGATGCGCCTGATCCATGGCGATGTGGGTTCGGGAAAGACCTTCGTGGCGGCCCTGGCCGCCGCCCACGCCGCCGAGGCCGGGGTGCAGACGGCGCTCATGGCGCCCACCGAGATCGTCGCGCGCCAGCACGCCGGCGTGCTAAAAGCGCTGCTGGAGCCGGCGGGAATCTCCGTCATCGCGCTGACCGGCCGCGACAAGGGGCGCGCAAGGGCGGAGCTGACGGACGCGATCGCCTCGGGCTCGGCCGGCGTGGTGTGCGGCACCCACGCATTGTTTCAGGAGAGCGTCAGCTTTCATGATCTGGGGCTGGTGGTGATCGACGAGCAGCACCGCTTCGGCGTGTCCGACCGGCGAAAGCTCACCTTAAAGGGTCAGGCCCCCGACGTGCTGGCCATGAGCGCGACGCCGATCCCGCGCACGCTGACGCTCGCCGCCTTTGGTGATCTGGACGTCTCGCGCCTGGATGAAAAACCGGCGGGCCGAATTCCGCCGACGACGCGGGTCGTGAATGCGGAACGCCTCTCCGACGTCATCGAGGGGCTGGGCCGCGCCATCGCCAAGGGCGAGCGCGCCTACTGGGTCTGCCCGCTGGTGGAGGAGAGCGACATCTCTGATCTGGCCGCCGCCGAGGCGCGTCATCACATGCTCTCTGAGATGCTGAAAGTGCGTGTCGGGCTGGTCCACGGCCGCATGCCAGCGCGCGAGAAACAGCGCGTGGCGGAGAGCTTTCGCGCCGGCGAGATTGATTTGCTGGTGGCCACCACGGTGATCGAGGTGGGTGTGGATGCACCCGACGCCACCATCATGGTGATTGAACACGCCGAGCAGTTCGGCCTGGCCCAGCTGCACCAGCTGCGCGGCCGGGTGGGCCGAGGCGACAAGCCGAGCTCGTGCCTTCTGGTCTATCACGGCAAGCTGGGTGAGACGGCCCGCGCGCGCCTCGACGTGATGCGGCGCACCGATGACGGGTTCGAGATCGCCGAGGAAGACTGGCGCCTGCGCGGTTCCGGCGATCCGCTGGGCCTGCGCCAGTCGGGACTTCCCGATTACCGCATCGCGGACCTGGCCGCACATTCAGATTTGCTGGAGATCGCCAGCGAAGCGGCGGCCTATGAAGTGCAGAAAGAGGCGATGTTCGAGGGCGAACGCGGCGAAGCGCTGCGCGTGCTGCTCTACCTGTTCGAGCGCGATGAAGGCGTGCGCCTGATGCGCAGCGGGTGAGCGGGGGGCTCCCTTAGATCCTTCGAGGCTCGCTCAAGCTCGCACCTCGCAGATGAGGCTGATTTCAAGTTTAAACGGACCTCATCCTGAGGAGTCTTTTCGCATCAGCGAAAAGCCTCGAAGGACGCACGGGGCGCAGAGCCCGGACCCAAAACCCTAGTCGCGCTTTTCCGGGTCGTCGCCTTCGCCGGACCCCGTGTCCACCGCCGGTTGCGGATCATCCGGCATGAGTCCGGCGCCGGCCTTGATCGGAGCGGCGGCGGGGATCGCACCTTCGGGCAGGCGATCGGGCGTCACCATGCCGAAGGAGATGATCAGCTTGGCCGCCTCCTCCACGGTGAGGTCGAGCGCGATGGCTTTGGAGCGCGGCACGAAGAGCAGGAATCCCGAGGTCGGGTTCGGCGTGGTGGGGATGAACACGCCCAGGACATCTTCGCCCTTTCCCACAACCGATTTGATCACGCCGCGCCCATGGCTGGACACAAACGCGACCGCGTAGCTGCCGGCCATGGGATACTCCACCAGCACCACCTCCTTGAAGGAGTTCTGCTGGCCCTGGAACACCGTCTCCACGATCTGCTTGAGCGCGGAATAGATGTTTCGAATCAACGGTACGGAATTCACGATCCGCTCGCCGATATCCAGCAGCGAGCGTCCGAAAATGTTCGCCGCCAGCGCCCCCAGCAATGTCAGGGCCAGGATCGCGATCAGCAGACCCATGCCGGGGATCGCAAAAGGCAGATAACTTTCAGGGTTATAGCGCGCCGGTATCAGCGGCTTGATCACCTGGTCGACAAAATTGACGAAGGTGTAGATCAGCCAGACGGTGATGCCGATCGGAGCGGCGACCACCACCCCGGTGAGAAAACGGTTTCGAAGCCAGCGAAGCACGGGTTTTCAATCACTCCAGTAGGACAGCAGGATGCATTCAGAATACACACTCTGTCCTGCTTCGCAGCTGCGGCGAAATCAAGGCGTGCAGAACCGCCCGTCACGCTTGCCCGCTCGGGCTGGCGGGACTTAAATTACAGCCATGAGTGATCGCAAGCGTCTTCTGCCCCACAGCCTTTTCTGGCGTGCGACCCTTGCAGGGCTTGTGGGCTTCACCGCATTTCTCGCCGTCTCCGCGGTTGTCCTGCGAGATCAGATCTTCCAGACCTTGCTGGATCCGGGCATCCCCTTCCAGACCTATCAGCGCCCGGATGCGCCCGATTACGGCCAGGCCGAAGCCTGGGCGGTGCGCGACACCTTCATGCTGGACGCCGACGGCGAAACGCCGGCGGTGTTCTTCATCCACCCCACCACCTATGACGGCGGCTCCCACTGGAACGCCGCATTCGACCGGCCCCAGGAAATGGTCGAAGTGGAGCGCTTCGTCCTGCCCAACTGGGCCGCGCCCTTCCTGGCCGGGGACCCCGCCCTGTTCGCGCCGCGCTATCGCCAGGCGAGCCTCTACGCCTTCATGAATAATCGCGAAGACAGCGTTCAGGCCCGGCTCCTGGCCTATCAGGACATCCAGGCCGCGTTCGCGGCGTTTCTGGTCGAGATCGGCGAGGATCGCCCGATCCTCATCGTGGGGGTCGGCCAGGGTGCGTTGCACGGTCTGGGGGTTTTGATCGAGGACGTCGCGGCGGATGAGAGCCTGACAAAGCGGCTCGCCGCCGCCTATCTTCTGGAAGCGCCGGTCCCGCTTGATCTCTTCGCCGGTCCGCTCGCAAGTCTCACACCGTGCGCTGAAGCCGGCGATGTGCGCTGTGTGGTGAGCTATAGCGCGGTGCGTCAGGGCGAGCGTGAGCGCATCGAAAACATCTCCGACCGGTCCATGTCCTGGACTGCGGACGGCGGGCTGGACTATGTCAGCGAGCGTGCGCTGCTCTGCGTCAATCCGCTGTTCTGGAACACCAGCGAGGACTTTGCGCCCGCCCGCCTGCACCGGGGCGGCGCGGCCGCTGAAGGCCTGAGCTTCTCCGACGCGCCCTCGCCCATGGCCAATCAGACCGGCGCGCAATGCCAGAACGGTCTGTTGATGATCGAACAGCCCCGCGCCGGCGCTCTGCAGCGCACGGGCCGCCTTGGAGAGGACCGGCGCACGCCGCTCTCCAATTTGTTCTACATGGATCTGCGTCTGGACGCGGCGCGCCGGCTGGAAACCCTGGCGGAGATCCGCGCCGAGGAGGCGCGGTTCGCACCGCCGCTGGATGCACCGGTGGAGATCGGGGAAAGCGAGTTCAAGCCGATCGACGGCTAGGATTTCATCCTGTCGACGATGCGGCTGGTGGAGCGCCCCTCCAGAAGCGGCGCCAGCAGCACCTCGCCGCCGATTTCGCGCATGAAGGCGGCGCCGGGCAGATCGTCAGCCTTGTAGTCGGCGCCCTTGATCATGACGTGGGGCTTCAGCGCACGGATAAGGGCTTCGGGCGTGTCCTCGTCGAAAATCACCACCCGGTCGACCATTTCCAGAGAGGCGAGCATCACTGCGCGCGTCTGTTCGTCATTCACGGGGCGCTGAGGCCCCTTGAGCCGGCGCACGCTGTCATCGGCGTTCAGACCCACGATCAGCCGGTCGCAGGCCGAGGCGGCGAACCGCAGCACCGCCAGATGTCCCGGATGTAAAATGTCGAAGCATCCATTGGTGAACCCCACCCGCAAGCCCTGCTCGCGCCATTGCAGCGCCAGCGCGGCGGCGCGCGTGCGATTCAGTACGCGCCAGTCCGGTGCGTCCTCGCCGATCGCGCTCGCTTCGACGACTTCATTCGGACTGACCACAGCCGTGCCGGGCTTTGTCACCGCGACACCGGCGCACAGATCAGCCAGCGCCATGGCGTCGGTCATCGCGACCTTGGCCGCCATGGCGAGCGACAGCGCGGCGAGCGCGGTGTCCCCGGCCCCGGACACGTCATAAACGTCGCGCGGGGTGGAGCGGTGATGGTGAGCGCCGCCGTCGGCGTCCAGCAGGGTCATTCCGGCCGCGCCGCGCGTGACCAGCAGCGTCGCTGTACCGGGCAGAGTGTCCTTGAGCGCGCCAAGGGCGGCGATCGCATCCGCATCGCTGCGCACTGGAAGGCCCGTGACGGCGGCGAGCTCGTCGGCGTTGGGCTTGATCACGCTCGCGCCGTCATAGCGGGCGTAGTCGGTTCCGCGCGGATCAACGCTCACCGGAACGCCGGCGTCGCGCGCGAGGCCGATTGCAGCCTGGGCGGTGCGCGGCGTGATCACGCCGCGGCCGTAATCAGACAGGATGAGCACGCCCGCCGAGCCGATCTCGGCGCGCACCGCGGCGATCAGCGCATCCTCGATCTCTTGGGTCGCAGGCGCATCCGGATCGCGGTCAACACAGAACATCTGCTGATTCTGCGCCACATATCGGATCTTGGTGGGGGTGAGGCGGCCCGGCGCTTCGATGAGGCGGACGCGGTCGCCGCAGGCTTCTGCAGCCAGTTCCGATGCGCGCGCGGCTTCGGCGTCGTCGCCCACCGCGCTGATCAGCACGGCCGCGCCGCCCAGGCTTTCGATATTGCGCGCCAGATTGCCCGCCCCGCCCAGCATGTCGGTGCGCCGCATCTGGGACAGAATCGGGGCCGGCGCCTCGCGGGAGATGCGGCGCACCTCGCCATAAACAAAGCTGTCCAGAAGAAGATCGCCCAGCACCAGGGCGCGCTTGCCCGTCAGCTGGGCCAGAAGACGCGCGGCCTGCTCGCGCTTCATCGCCCGCCCCGCCTTAAAGCTTCACGACCGGGCTGGCCTTGGCCAGCGCGTCGAACGCCTGCAGGTCGCGCAGGATCTCTTCGAAGCGGTTCAGACGATCTCGAAACGAGGCGTCTCCCGGCCCCCGCTTCGATTGGAAAATTTCTGCGTATTCCTGAATAGTACTTCGAACGGCGGTCAAGTTCGTCTCCTGAATTTCAGCTCCTGAGGCCTAGAGGGGCCATTCAGGAATATCATCCGCTATTGACTGACGTGTGAGCGACCGCAGCTTACTATAAACTTGGGTGCATTCCTCTGAGTATTGCTTGAGCAAGGGCTCCCTGCTCCCTTGTAACACGCGTTCCTCCAAGTGCTGGCGCGGAAGGTCGTGATAGAATTGGCTGTCGAGTCCTAAAAATTCGCATATCTTGCCGAGCGCCTCGAGCGGATCTTGCTCAATTCGTTCTTGTATAATCGTGAGCGGATAGGTCTTGCTCTCACTCTCGTCGATTACGTTCCGCCAGCGATCCAAATTAGCCGCATAATTACTGTGAGAAATGACACCGTTCGAAGTCATTATTGCTGAGGCTTTCTCAGCGCTCGGAGCCGATTCCTTTCTCGCGTCTAAACTCATTTGCAATGCAGACCACGATCGCGCCAGCGGTTCGCGCAATATGTATACGACCTTGACGTTCGGGTACCATTTATAAATACGAGCAATTTTATGTCTACTCATTGGTGCGTAAGACGGAGACATGTCTCCACAAATATATTTATTTTTGGAAATAAGATATCCATCCGAAAACCTTTCTCTATAATACGTGAAAAAGGATTCGTCCTTATTGTCGTCGCACCAGAAATTCACCTCCTTGCCGAGAGGGAAATAGGTTCTTGGATGCATCGAGAGGACTTGAAACAGCCAGCTTGTGGATGCTTTCTGAGCGCCGATCACTAGAAAGTCTAGCACCTTAAGCTTCCTGTTTCCTAGAGCTTCACGACCGGGCTGGCCTTGGCCAGCGCGTCGAACGCCTGCAGGTCGCGCAGGATCTCTTCAAAGCGGTTCAGCGGGATCATGTTGGGGCCGTCGCTGGGGGCGCTGTCCGGGTCGGGGTGGGTTTCCATGAACACCGCTGCAATGCCCAGCGACACCGCCGCGCGCGCCATATGCGGCGCATACTGGCGCTGTCCGCCCGAACTCGCGCCCTGCCCGCCGGGCTGCTGCACCGAGTGGGTGGCGTCCATGACGATCGGGCAGCCGATCTCTTTCATGATGGGGATGGAGCGCATGTCCACCACCAGCGTGTTGTAGCCGAAGCTCACCCCGCGCTCGCAGGCGAAGACATTGGGATTACCCGCGCCGGTGAGCTTGGCGATGACGTTCTTCATGTCCCAGGGCGCCAGGAACTGACCCTTCTTCACATTGATCGCCTTACCGGTTTCGGCTGCGGCGACAAGAAGATCGGTCTGGCGGCACAGGAAAGCCGGAATCTGCAAGACGTCCACCGCCTGCGCGGCCATCGCGCACTGCTCTGCGGTGTGTATGTCGGTGAGCACCGGCATGCCCGTGGTCTCGCGGATTTCGGCGAACACCGGCAGCGCCGCCTCAAGACCCATGCCTCGCTCGCCCGACGCGCTGGTGCGGTTGGCTTTGTCGAAGCTGGTCTTGTAGATGATGTTGACGCCGGTGCGCTCGCTGATCTCCTTCAGCATGGCGGAAACTTCAAGCCCGTGCTCACGGCTTTCCATCTGACAGGGGCCGGCGATCACGGTCAGCGGCTTTTCGTTGCCGATCTGATAAGGTTCGCCACCTGGATGCGGGACGCTGACAATGGAATTGGGCTGCATGGGACACGCTCCGCTCGGCGTAAGGAGGATGATTTGCTGCAACGGCTTCGCCGCGCCGTGATCCGCCCGTTTACCGACAACGTATTACGACAAACACGTGCTTGCGTCACCCTTCGCGGCAGCGCATCGTTTGCAAGGTTCCATGACGTCTGACGATACCCCTGCCCTGGTCTGGTTTCGCAAGGATTTGCGGCTCTCCGACAACCCAGCCCTGCTCGCCGCGGCAAGCGGCGGTCGTAAACTTGTATGCGTCTATATACTGGACGATCAGAGCGCCGGCGACTGGGCGCCGGGCGGCGCTTCGAAATGGTGGCTGCATCACTCGCTGAAAAGCCTCGCGCAGGACCTGGACTCAATCGGCGGTACGCTGGTCCTGCGGCGCGGAGACGCCGCGCGCGAGATCAACGCCCTTGTCGCGGAGTCCGGCGCTGGCGCGGTTTTCTGGAACCGTCTCTATGATCCCTCGTCGATCAAGCGTGACGAGGCGATCAAGTCCGGGCTGAAGGACGCTGGACTCACGGCGCGGTCCTTCAACGGCTCGCTGATCGTGGAGCCCTGGGACATCGCGACCAAGCAAGGCAACCCTTACAAGGTCTTCACGCCATTCTGGCGTTCGCTGAAAGCCGATCACGCGCCCAACGCGCCTGCGGGCAGGCCCGACGACATGGCGTTCGCCGAGCCGCCTCGCTCGGACAGACTTGAAGACTGGGACCTGCTTCCGACCCGGCCCGACTGGGCCGGCGGCCTGCGCGAGAGCTGGACGGGGGGCGAATCCGCAGCCCACGGACGGCTCGGCGCGTTCATAAAGTCGCGCATGGACGGCTATGACGAAGCCCGCGACATTCCCTCCACACAAGGCACGTCAGGTTTATCGGCCCATCTGCACCATGGCGAGATTTCGCCGCGCCAAGTCTGGCATGCGGTGAAGTGCGCCGAAAACGGAGCCACGAACGGCGCGGACAGCTTTCTTTCCGAGATCGGCTGGCGGGAATTCAGCTATAATTTGTTATATCATTTCCCGCACTTCCCCGAGAAAAACTTCCAGGCGAAGTTCGACAGGTTTGAATGGACCGGCTCTGACGCGGCGTACACCGCTTGGACCAAGGGCCTCACCGGATATCCCATCGTGGACGCCGGAATGCGCCAGCTCTACGCGATCGGCTGGATGCACAACCGGGTGCGCATGATCACGGCCAGCTTCCTGATCAAGGATTTGATGGTGCATTGGCGCCGCGGCGAAGACTGGTTCTGGGATACGCTTGTGGACGCTGATCTGGCCAGCAACGCCGCCGGCTGGCAGTGGACCGCCGGCTCGGGTGCGGACGCGGCGCCATACTTTCGAATCTTCAACCCTGTCAGCCAGGGTGAAAAATTCGATCCGCAGGGTGATTACGTGCGTACCTGGATTCCAGAGCTTGCTAAATTGCCCAAGCGATTCATCCACGCACCGTGGACGGCGGATCGTGACACGCTTGCAAAAGCCGGGGTGGTCCTGGGTCAGGACTATCCAGAACCTATCGTCGACCATGGCGAAGCGCGCAAGAAGGCGCTCGCCGCATTTGAAAAGATCAAGGACGCCGCATGAGCACTACCGAGCCGATTCTTACAAAGCGCTCCCGCATCGCCGTTATCGGCGCCGGGGTGGCCGGGCTCGGCGCCGCCTGGGCGCTACGCACCAGGCATGATGTCACCGTGTTTGAAAAACGTGATCGGCTGGGCGGGCACGCCAATACGGTCAGCATCGACTATGACGGCGAAACCATCGACGTGGACACAGGCTTCATCGTGTTCAACACGCTGAACTATCCCAATCTCACGGCGTTGTTGGAGCACCTGGACGTCGCGACCTATGAAAGTGACATGAGTTTCGGCTTCTCGCTGGACGGTCAGCTGGAATGGTCATCCAACGGCCTATCCGGCCTGTTCGCCGATCCGGGCAATCTTGTGCGGCCGGATTTCCTGAAGATGCTGCGCGACATCCTGCACTTCAACGCGCGCGCCCAGGCGGATCTGGCCTCCGGCGGCCTCTCGGGCCTGGAGCTGGGCCAGTATCTAGACAGGCTGAAGCTGGGACCGTGCTTCCGGCACAATTATCTCCTGCCCATGGGGGCGGCGATCTGGTCCTCGACCGAGGAAGAAATGCAGGCCTACCCGGCCGAAGCTTTCGTGCGGTTCTTCAATAATCATCGCCTGATGCACGCCCAACGACCCAAATGGGGCACGGTGAAGGGTGGAAGTCGAAGCTATGTGCGCAAGCTGACGGCCGATCTGGAAGCGGCCGGGGCCCGGTTTGAAGCCGGCGCGACAGCCGTGCGCCGTGTAGATGGCGGCGTAATCATCACCGACGCAGCCGGAGACACCCAACATTTTGACGAGGTGGTCCTGGCCTGCCACTCCGACCAGGCGCTGAAAATCCTGCAGGACGCCGATCCGGACGAGCGCGACATGCTCGCCGCGATCCCCTACGCGCCCAACGAGGCGGTGCTGCACCGCGATCCCACCCTCTGTCCGCGCCGGACCCGTGCGCAGGCCGCCTGGTGCTATATGCGTGAGGCCGGATCGCCCGACGCCGCGGTCACCTATGACATGAACCGGCTGCAGCATATCCCTTCAGACAAACCGCTTTTCGTAACGCTCAATCCGGTTCGCCAGCCTGATCCGGACCTCACCTTCGGCCGCTTCCAGTATGATCACCCGCAATTCACCGCGCCCGGCATGGCCGCGCAGCGCATCTTCAACCGGATCCAGGGCGTGCGGCGCACCTGGTTCGCCGGCGCGTGGCTTGGATACGGCTTTCATGAAGACGGGCTGCGGGCGGGCTTGCGCGCGGCGCTTCGCCTGGGCGGGGAGATCCCGTGGACCTTTGCTGACGGCGACGTCAACGGCGGGGCCTGGGGCGAGCGCGACATTGTGGAACGGGCGGCGGTGCGCAGCGCAGCGGCGAATCCGGCCGCCGAATGACCACCGCCGACGCCCCCGCCTGGCTTTACGCCGGTCATACGGTGCACGAGCGCCGGGCGCCCTTCTTCCACCGGTTCACCTATCGCATCGCATCCTTGCTGATCGATCTCGACCGGCTGGACGAGGCGGACCAGGTCAGCCCGCTGTTTTCGGTGGAGCGGTTCAACCTGTTCAGCTTCAAGAGTAAGGATCACGGCGCGCGGGACGGATCCGACCTGAAGGCCTGGGCGCGGGGGCGGTTTGAAGAGGCCGGTGTGGATACCGGCGACGGGCCAGTCCGCCTGCTCTGCTCGCCGCGGGTCCTAGGCTATGTCTTCAACCCCTTGTCGGTCTATTTCGCCGAGGGCGCCGACGGTCGGCTCGCCGGGGTGATCTACCAGGTCCACAACACGTTCGGGGACTCTCACGCCTATGTGGCGCCGGCCACAGGCGGACGCCGGGAACTCCAGGACGCCGAGAAGGTCTTCCATGTCTCGCCCTTTTTCGACGTGGCCGGGCGCTATGAATTCACCTTGCGTGGGCCGGGAAAAAAATTTCGCCTGACTATCCTGAAGCAGCGTGAGGCCGGTCCTGATCTGCTAGCCACTATGGCGATGAAAAGGCGCGCGCTCACCACCGCCAATCTCGCCGGATTGTTCGCAAGCCAGCCTTTTTCGACGCTGAAAACCATCGCCGCGATCCATTTCGAGGCTCTCAAGCTCTGGATAAAAGGGGCGAAATACCATCCTCGCCCGCAACCGCCCGCGGCGGCCACCCGCGCCCATTCTGTCGATCACCGCTCCGCTACGCTTGGCGACCGGCTCGATTAGGGTATCGTAATTTCCTCAGGACCGCCCGTACGGAGCCGACCCATGAGCAACGCCGACTCGTTCTCCTCTGCGGAGACCCTGCGCGCCGATGGATCCTTGATCGATCGACTGCGTGACGTTCCCAGCAATGTACGCTTCGCGCTTCGCATGCTTCTGCGCCTGAAAGTCGGCAGCCTGACGGTGCGCCTGCCCGACGGCCGCGACATCGTCTTCGAGGGCGAGAAACCCGGGCAAGAGGCGCGCATCGAGCTCAACAATTACAAGATTGTGCGCAAGGTCTTCTCCGGCGGCGATGTCGGGTTCGGGGAAAGCTATATGGACGGCGACTGGACGACGCCGGACCTGCCGGCGGCGCTTTCAGTGTTCTCGGCCAATCTGGACGAGATGCACTCGATCATCACCGGCGGGCCGTTGACGCGCTTCTTCCACTGGGTGTTCCACAAGCTGAACGCCAACACGAAGGCCCAGGCGCGCAAGAATATCGAGGCCCACTACGATCTGGGCAATGATTTCTACGAGCTGTGGCTCGACCCTTCGATGACCTACTCCTCTGCGCGCTTCAAAAGCGAGACGCAGAGCCTGGAAGTCGCCCAGCAGGAAAAATACGCCGCGCTGGCGCGCATGATCGACCTGAAGCCGGACAGCCATGCGCTGGAGATCGGCTGCGGTTGGGGCGGGTTCGCCGAATACGCCGCCGGGGTCGTCGGCTCGAAGGTGACCTGCCTCACGCTTTCGCCAAGCCAGCGCGATTTCGCCCTCGAGCGCATCCAGCAGAGCCAGTTGGGCGACAAGGTGGACATCAAGCTGCAGGACTATCGCGACGAAACCGGCGCGTATGACGCGGTCGCCTCCATCGAAATGTTCGAGGCGGTGGGCCAGGAATACTGGCCCAGCTTCTTTTCCAAGATGCGCGACGTGCTCAAGCCCGGCGGCAAGGCGGGACTTCAGATCATAACCATTCGCGATGATCTGTTCGACACCTACGCCAAGCGCACCGACTTCATTCAGCGCTACATCTTCCCCGGCGGCGTGCTGCCCAGCGCTGAAAAGCTGCGCGATCAATTCGACCAGGCGGGCCTCGCCTATGAGGGCATGGAGGCCTTCGGCGAGGACTATGCGCGCACGCTCAATCGCTGGCTCCACAGCTTCCGCGACGCCTGGGGCGAGATCGCCCCCATGGGCTTCGACGAGCGCTTCAAGAAGATGTGGGAGTTCTACCTCGCCTATTGCGAGGCCGGATTCCAGACCGGACGCATTGATGTGGCGCAATTCGCCGTGAAGCGTCCGGCCTGACGACCAATGGCCTGGCAGCCCGGACGCGCTCATAGCGGCGCGATCCGGAATTCGTCTTGGCGCGTGTGCCGCCACTTCAGCGGTCTTCGGCTTCCTTGTCCCAGCCGGTCTGCTTTCGCACCAGCGGCAGGTACCAGCCGCGCGGCAAAGCGTAGAGAATCTTCAGAATCCAGGTGAAGCGGCGCGGGAACGTGACCTCGAAGCGCTTTGATTTCATGCCGGACGCCATGCGGCCGGCGGCCTTCTGCGCGCTGACCATGAAGGGCTTGGGAAACTCGTTGTCGTCCTGGGCCGGGGTCTCCACGAAACCCGGTGTCACGCACTGAACATGCACGCCAAACCTGTGAAGCTCGATGCTGAGGCATTCGGCCATGTTCAACAGCGCCGCCTTGGTCGCGCCATAAGCCGACGCGGTGGGCATGCCCCCGAATGCGGTGGCCGACGAGACGATCACCAGCTGACCGGCACGGCGCTCCACGAATTTCGGTACAATCGCGCTGACGCACGCCGCCGTGCCGTTGAGATTCACCACAAAGGTCTTGGCGTAATCGTCATAGCGCGGCGCTTCGGCGTTGATCGGAATATATACCCCGGCGTTCAGCACGGCGCGCGCAATGGGTCCGTGCTCGGCCTCGATGCGATCCACGGCAGCGGCCACGGCCTGCGCGTCAGTGATGTCCAGGGGGACCGCAATGATCTTGCCCGGCGCTTCGGCTGCAAGCGCGTTGAGCTTCTCCTGGCTGCGCGCCGACACCGCGACCCGCCAGCCCTCTTTCACCAGCTTACGCGTCAGCTCCTTGCCGATGCCGGAGCTGGCGCCGGTGATCCAGCACAATCCGTCCTTGGGCATGGCGGGGCGGGGCATGGGCGTCTCCTAAATTCCGAGTTCTTTTAAGAAGCGCTGTGAATCGGCGCGGATGGCGACCTTCTTCTCGTCGTCCATACGCTCCAGCGTCTTGTAGATCATCGCAAGCCGGTGATTTCCGCGCAGGCGCTCTTCGTTCTCAATCAGGAAGTTCCAGTAGAGATAGTTGAACGGGCAGGCCTTGGGCCCGTTCTTCTTGCTCACCGCATAGGAGCAGCCCTTGCAGTGGTCACTCATCTTGTTGATGTAAGATCCAGACGCCGCATAGGGTTTCGTCGCCATGACACCGCCGTCGGCGAACAGCGCCATGCCGTGGGTGTTGGGCGCCTCGACCCACTCATAGGCGTCGGCGTAGACCACCATGTACCACTCATTGACCGCATCGGGATCGAGCCCCGCGATCAAGGCGAAATTGCCTGTGATCATGAGGCGCTGAATGTGGTGGGCGTAGGCGTGCTTCTTCGTAGTGAGCACGGCGTCGCGCAAGCACGCCATCTTCGTCTCGCCGGTCCAGTAGAAGTCGGGAAGCGCTCGTTTCGCCTCCAGAAAATTGCGCTTGCGGTATTCGGGCATGAACCGCCAGTAGATCCCGCGCACATATTCGCGCCAGCCCAGGATCTGGCGGATGAAGCCCTCCACCGCATTGATCGGGGCCTTGCCGTCCTGATAGGCCGCTTCGGCCGTTTTGCAGACCTTGAGCGGATCAAGAAGGCCAGCGTTCATGTATAGCGAGAGGACCGAGTGAAAGAGGAAGGCCTCACCCTCCCTCATGGCGTCCTGATAATCGCCGAAATTGCACAAGGCCTTCTCGATGAACCAGTCCAGCTGAGCTTCGGCGTCGTCAGCCGTCACCGCAAACCAGAAATCGTCCAGGTCACCAAAATGGCCGGCGTACCTCTCCGCCACCGTATCGAGTACTTCGCGCGTCACGGAGTCCGGCTCAATGCGAAGCCGCTGCGGGATGGCGACATCGTTCGGCAAGCGCTGGCGGTTTTCGGGGTCAAAATTCCACTGGCCGCCGGCCGGTTCCTTGCCGTCCATCAAGATGCCGGTCTCTTTCCGAAGCTCACGGTAGAAATATTCCATCGTGAGCCGTTTGCGCCCGTCCGCCCAGGCGTCGAAGCGCTCCAGCGTGCAGATGAAGCGGTCATCGCGCCGGATCTCGGTCTTGAGGCCGAGCCGGTGCTCCCAGCCCTCCATGGTCTTTTTCAGCCGGTGCTCGCCCGGCTCCACCACCACCAGCCTGTCATAGCGCTCAGCCTCAAGAGCCCGCGCAATCTCGGCCTCCAGCGAGCCGGCATTGTCCGCGTCGTCGACCCTGGTATAGCGCACCTTGATCTGGCGCGCCTCAAGTTCGGCTGCAAAATGCCTCATCGCTGAAAATAGATAGGCGATTTTCTTCTTGTGGTGCTTTACATAAGTCGCTTCCGCATCGACCTCGACCATGAGGACGGTGTCCTCAGCGGCGTCGAGGTCGCGCAGAGACGCGATGGACTCGCTCAGCTGGTCGCCGAGGATCAGCCGGAGGGTCGCCATCGCCTAGCCCGTGACAGGGTCGGCGCGGCGCACATAGCGAACGGTCTGGCCGCGCGCATCAAACTCGCACCCGGCCCAGCGGCCATTCTCGTCGTAGAAAAGATCCACGGTGAGCGTGCTTGAAAGCCGGTAGCGTCCCACCGCGATCATTCCGCCATCTCCTTCAATCTCGGTCTCTCCAAGATACTCCACCGTAGTGTCCATCACCGTGCCGTGCTCGGTGTTGAGCATCTTGGTCATGTCGGCCGGATAGCCATGCCAATGGGAGCTGGAAAGAATTCCGGCGCGCAGGAGCTGACTGATCGCCCCGCCTTCCGGATTGACGCCATCCACCAGCAAATCTTCGCCGGTGGAACGGGCGGTGACCTCGAATGTATCGCCGTCCTTCAGCGTTCGCGCATCCATTGCGACCAGCTGGTCGTCACGCCAGCGCTCGGTTGCGTCATGCTCATAGCGGAACACGGTGATCGGCCCGAGCCCGGCGCGAAGCCGGATCGTCGTGGTGGCGATCAAATCACCGCCGTCTTCAGAAAATCGAACCGTGTGCGTGCCGAAATCAACATCGCCCTTGCGGTAGACGTCGAAGACGATCTCTTCGCCGGACTGCGGGAGCGGCTGGGGATCGGGCTCTGCGGTCTGCGCCATGGCGGGCGAGACGGCGAATCCAAGCGTGGCGGCGATCAGAAGAGTGCGAAACATCAACTATCCTTTGGTTCTAACGCGCGAACGGCCGCCGTCGACGGGGAAGACCTGGCCTGTGATCCAGCCGGACTCCTTCGACAGCAAGAATGCCGCGAGCGCAGCGGCGTCATTCCCCTCGCCCAGCCTTTCCATGGCGTGCATCTTGGCCAGACCGTCGCGCATCTTGTCAGACGACAGGAGCGGCTGGGCGATACCCGTATCCAGAATGCTTGGAGCGATCGTATTGATCCGCGCCTTCGGCGCCCATTCGGCGGCGACCGCCCGGGTCAAACCCTCCACTGCGCCCTTCGCCATGGATATGCTGGCGTGGCTGACAAAGCCCTGACTCACCGCAACGGTGGAGAACAAAACAGCGGACCCGTTGTTTTTGCACAGGTGCGGGCCGGCGCAGCGCAGCGCTTCGGACGCGCTCACCGCGTTCAACTCGAAAGTCTTGCGCACCATATCACGATCGGTACGGCGCAGCGGCGCCAGTTCGATCGAGCCGACGCAAAACGCCAGGCCCGTCAACGCGCCGTGTTCCGCAGCCGCCTCGACCGTGGCCTCAATCTCGGCGCTGTCTAGCACGTCGCATACCTGGCTGGGCGCATCGAGCTCGTCAGCGATGGATTTCAGCGCCTCTTCATCGCGCGCGGCGAGGAAGACGTCCTTGCCGGATTTGGACAGGCTACGCGCAAGCGCTGCGCCGACGCCGCCGGTCGCTCCGAAAATCAGCGTGGTCATGAAACAGACCTCAGTGTTTGCGGGTAAAGATACGATCCAGCGCCGAAAGCGCGGGATTGGTCAGGCGCCAGTCTCCTAGCTCAACAGCGAAACAGACGCACAAATCGTCCATGTCCACGCGAGGCCGATGCACGACGCCCGGCTCGGCCACGCACGCGTCGCCCGGACCGTAGCGGCCGCGCCCGTCGATGAACGAGCCGGACAGAACCAGCGTAAGCTCATCGCCTTCATGGTCGTGCTCCGGCGCGCCCTTGCCCCTGGGGATCGACAGGAGGCGCGCACGCACGCCCGGCTCGCACAGATCAGAGACAATGATTTCGCTGTAGCCCCCAAAGCGCTTGCGCCAGTTGGGCGCGCCGGAGCGGGCCAGCGCGCGCACCAGCGGCTTGGGAAACCAGGCGCTTTTGGGAGCCGGATCGTCCAGGGGGGCTTCCGGATCAGCCAACCGTGTCAGAACGGCGTCATAGGCGCCGGGCGACATCGGCGCGCTCGGTGAGGATTCCAGCAAGGCGCCGAAGGTGCGCTCGACTGTATCCAGCGAGATGCCGGCCTTGGGGTTCATCGCTCCATGGCAGGCCGCGAGAACCCGGACCGCGCGCGGCGCGGCGCCGGACGCGGCGTCCAGGATCCAGCCTTCATCAAGGCTCGTGGTGTGGCTTTGTGTTGTCATATCAAGCTATACGCCCTGAATGTTGCATCGGATCACGCCTGCTTGAAGGAAGGCGCGGATGATTGCAGCGTCCCGCCCCGCAGCCTAGCTTGCAAGCCTGTTCGAACCCGGAGTGCGTCATGTCCAAACCCGCCGCGAGCGTTGTCGATCTGATCGGAAACACGCCCCTGCTTCGCCTCAACAAGGTGAGCGACGAGACGGGGTGCGAGATTCTGGGCAAGGCCGAATGGATGAATCCGGGCGGCTCGGTGAAAGACCGCGCCGCTCTCGGCATCATCCGCGACGCTGAGAAATCGGGAAAGCTGAAACCCGGCGGGACGATCGTGGAAGGCACGGCCGGCAATACCGGGATCGGGCTGGCGATGGTCGGGCGCGCGCTCGGCTACAAGGTTGTCATCGTGTTTCCGCGCACCCAGAGCCAAGAAAAGGCGGACGCCATCACGCTCATGGGCGCAGAGCTGATCAAGGTGGACGCGGTCCCCTACGCCAATCCGAACCACTATGTGCACTATTCGGGACGCTTGGCCGAAGAGCTGAACGCCACCGAGCCCAACGGGGCGATCTGGGCTCAGCAATTTGACAACACCGCCAACCGGCGCGCCCACGCGGAGACCACCGGCCCCGAGATCTGGGACCAGACCGGCGGTAAGGTCGACGCGTTTGTCGCTGCGGTGGGCTCCGGCGGCACCATCGCGGGCGTGTCGGATGCGCTTAAAGCCCGATCAAAAGACGTCAAGATCGCGCTGGCCGATCCCGGCGGCGCGGCGCTTTACGGCTATTACGCCCACGGCGAGTTGAAAGCCGAGGGGACCTCAATCACTGAAGGCATCGGTCAGAGCCGCATCACCGCCAATCTTGAAGGCGCCGTGATCGACGAGGCCTTCCGCATCCCGGACGAAGAGGCGCTGCAGATCCTCTATGACCTGGTGATGGAGGAAGGCGTCTGTCTTGGCGGATCGGCGGGGATCAATATCGCCGGCGCGGTGCGCCTGGCGCGCAAGATGGGCCCCGGCCACACCATCGCGACCATTCTGTGCGACCACGGCTCGCGCTATCAGTCCAAGCTCTACAATCCCGATTTCCTGCGCGAAAAGGGCCTGCCGACCCCGCCCTGGCTGGACTAGCCGGTTGGACTAGTTGGGCGCGGCATGGCGTTTTTCCAGAACCGTCACCGCGTCCTCAAGCTTCAGCCCCCGCGCCTTTAACAGCACGGTGAGGTGAAACAGCAGGTCGGCGGACTCGTTCAAAAGCGCCTCATCGCCCTCGGCGGCGCCGGCGAGCGCGGCCTCCACGCCCTCCTCACCCACCTTCTGGGCGCATTTCAGCACCCCCTTGGCGAGCAGTTTCGCGGTGTAGCTTTCTTTCGGGTCCGCCTCGCCGCGGGTCTCCACGATGTGCTGCAGGGCGCCCAGAAACCCGACGCCCGGTCCCGGCTGGTCGCCAAAGCAGGTCTTCGTCCCCAGATGACAGGCAGGACCGGCCGGTCGGGCCTTCACAAGCAGCGTATCGGCGTCGCAATCGGGCGTGATTGAGACGAGCGACAGCACGTTTCCGCTGGTCTCGCCCTTGGTCCACAGGCGGCCTTTGGAACGCGAGAAGAAGGTGACATGGCCGCTCTCGCGCGTCGCCTGGAGCGCGTCGGCGTTCATATAGGCGAGCATCAGCACCTCGCCTGTGTCGGCATGCTGGACGATCGCCGGAACCAGCCCGGCGCCCTTGTCAAAATCGATCCCGCTCATGTGCGCGCCTCCACGCCGATGCGCGCCAGCCAGTCTTTTAGCGCGCCAATCTCGATTACGCCCTTGTGGAACACGCTGGCCGCCAGCGCGCCATCCACATCGGCTTGTTCAAACACGTCCCGGAAATGCTCGCGCGCGCCAGCCCCGCCCGAGGCGATCAGGGGGACCGGACAGACCTTGCGCGCGGCTGAGAGCTGCTCGACGTCATAGCCCTCGCGCACCCCGTCCTGGTCCATGCAGTTGAGAACGATCTCGCCGGCGCCGCGCTCGACCACCTCGGCGATCCACTCCAGCGTCTTGCGGTGCTCGGTCGTAGTGCGGCCGGGGTCGCCGGTGTTCTTGTGGCAGCGCCAGCGGCCGTCGATCACCCGGCTGTCGATGCCCACGACGACGCACTGGGTGCCGAACTCGCGGGCGAGCGTGTCCACCAGATCGGGATTTTCCAGCGCCGGCGTGTTGATGGAGATCTTGTCTGCGCCGGCGAACAGGCGCGCGCGCGCGTCGTCCACGGACCGAATGCCGCCAGCGACACAGAACGGAATATTGATAGTCTGCGCGACCCGTCCCACCCATTCCGGCTCGACGGTGCGCGATTGCGGGCTCGCGGAGATGTCGTAGAACACAAGCTCGTCCGCGCCTTCTTCGCTATAGCGCGTCGCCAGGTCGACAATGTCGCCGACATCCTCGTGGTTTTGAAACCGGACGCCCTTGACCACGCGCCCGTCCTTCACATCGAGGCAGGGAATGATGCGCTTGGCTAGCATGACAGCGCCTCGTCCAGCTCCACCCGGCCTTCAAACAGCGCCTTGCCGATGATCGCGCCCGACATGCCGGCGGCTTTGAGCGCCTTCACGTCTTCTAGCGACGACACGCCGCCGGACGCGATCCAGTTCATGTCCGGCCGGATACTGATCAGGTCCTGGTAGAGCGCAAGGTTGGGTCCCTCCAGCATCCCGTCGCGGTCGATATCGGTGACCAGAGCGTGGGTGAGACCCGCCAGACGGTAATCGGCCAGCAACTCAACAAGCGTGCGCTTCGAGCGCTCCACCCAGCCGCGCGTGGTGGGATAGGCCGCGCCGTCCTGCAGGCGCACATCGAAGGCGGCCGCGATACTCGCGGCGCCGAAGTCCGCCAGCCAGCCGATCACGGTCTGCGGATCACTGACGGCCAGCGAGCCGATCACAACCCGGCTCGCCCCGGCGTCGAGGATCGCCTTAACGTCTTCTGCGGTGCGCACGCCGCCGCCGGTCTGGACTTTCAGGCCGGTTTTCGCCACCGCCTCGACCAGATCATGCTGGCGCCTTGCGCCGTCGCGGGCCCCGGAAAGGTCCACAAGGTGCAGCCACTCGGCGCCCTTGTCCTTCCAGGCCTTGGCCGCGCTCACCGGGTCGCCGCCATAATCGGTGACAGCGTCGAAATCGCCCTTGGCAAGGCGCACGACGCGCCCCTCCATGACGTCTACGGCGGGATAGATGATCATGCCGCGGCCTCCAGGAAATTCTTCAGAATCCGCGCGCCCACATCGGCCGAGCGCTCGGGATGAAACTGACAGCCGGCGACCCGGCCCTTGCGCGCGATCGCGGTGATCGCCGGGCCGTATCGGGTTTGCGCCACGGTATGATCACCCACCGGCGCGTAGAAGCCGTGGACGAAGTAGACCCGCTCGCGCTCGCTGATCCCCTCCAGCAGCACTTCGCCATCGGCGAAATCGGTCAGCGTGTTCCAGCCCATGTGCGGCCAGGGTCCCGCCTCGCCGGGGTCCAGCTTCTCGATCCGGCCGGGGATGAGGCCCAGCAAGTCGCAATCGCTCTCCACCGAGTGCTCGAACAGAAGCTGCATGCCCAGGCACACGCCGAGAAGCGGCCGGGTCTCACTGCGCAGCGCATCCGCCCAGCCGGTCAGTTCCAGCCGGTGCATGGCCGGCCCGGCGGCGCCGACGCCCGGCAGGATGAGACGGTCGCAAGCGCCGGCCTCATCAGGCGTGCGCGACAGCACATAGGGCGCCTGAAGGCGCTCAAGCGCATAGCGCACCGAGGCGATGTTGGCGGTGGAGGTGTCGATGATGGCTGTGGTCATTCCAGGACAGGTTTCTCAGCTTGTCCCTCCCCGTCATGGGGAGGGCGGGCCGGGGCGAAGCCCCGGGTTGGGAAGGGTAAGGCCGCTCACATCGCGCGCGACAGGCTCAGGACACCTCGCCCCTCAAGGGTGAGGACAAAAGGCCGTCGGCGCGCGTGCCTAAAGCACCCCCTTGGTGGACGGCAGGGCGTCGCCTTCCACGGTTTTCGCCATGCGCAGGGCGCGGCCGAAGCTCTTGAAGCAGCTTTCGATCATGTGGTGAGCGTTTTCGCCGTCCACCTTCACATGGATCGCGGCTTTCATCGTCTCGGCCAGCGAGCGGAAGGCGTGCTCGCACATTTCGACCGGAAAATCACCCACGCGCTCACCGGGGATGGTTCCGTCAAAGCGCGCAAATGGCCGGCCAGACAGATCGATCCAGACACTGGCGCGGGTCTCGTCCATGGGGGTTTCAAACCCGAAGCGCGCAATGCCGCGCTTGTCGCCGAGCGCGGTGCGCAGGGCTTCACCAAGCGCCAGACAGACGTCTTCGATGGTGTGGTGGGAGTCCACCTCCACATCGCCCTCGCAGGCGACGTCCAGGGCGATGCCGCCATGGCGGGCGATCTGTTCCAGCATGTGGTCAAAGAAGTGAACGCCGGTGGAGACGTTCGCCCCCTCCCCGTCGAGGTCCACGCGGACGGCGATGTCGGTTTCCTTGGTGGACCGGCGCAGCGCCGCGCTGCGCGTCCCGGGCCGCACACCCAGATGATCGAGCAGAGCTTTGGCGGTGTGTGCGTCGTGCACATGAGCCAGCGCCGCCTCCCCCCGATCCTCCAGCTTGAGACCCAGGGCCGCGACATCGCCGGTCAGGCGCAATCCGTCATCGCAAAGCGCCGCGTCCACATCGGCATGGTCACGCAGGAAATCCGCCGCCTGAAGCAAAAGCCTGTCCCGCTCGGCACGGTCGGCTTTCTCGGCCAGGCGCGCGGCGGGCTTCAACGCGTCGAGCCCGGCCCTCAGCAGCACCAGCGGCGGCGTGGCGAGCTGAAGCAGGACGCGCCGGATCTCTTCACCGGAGCCGGTCACCGCACACAAAGGCGCAGCGTTGGGCCCGAGCCGGATGATGCTCGGCTTGGCGGGACGATCGCGCTCAAGCACGGCCAGGCCAAGCCCGGTGAGATCGGCGATATCGGTGAATCCGGCCGCGCCAAGCGCGCGGCGCGCATCACGCGGCGAAGACGCCAGAGCGATGCGGTCCGGCTCCAGCACGCACACCGCCGCGATCCGCTCCACTAGGTCGGTGGCGAGCGCGGCGACGGAAAGCTCGCCGTCACCGGAGAGATCAAGATATCCGCTCATGAGTCTCGCGCCTTTCCGCGCCGCAGCGCCATGGCCAGACGGTGGGCGTCCAGCCCCTCAAGGGCGGCCAGGCGCTCCACGGTAGCAGCGATGCTGAGCGCGCCCTCGCGCGTCAATTCCAGCACCGTGGTGGTCTTTTGAAACATCTCAACGGTCACGCCGCCATGGGCCCGCGCAGCGGCCGCGGTGGGAAGCGCGTGGTTTGGACCGGCGGCGTAATCGCCGGCGGCTTCAGGAGTCCAGGGGCCGAGGAAAATCGAGCCGGCGTGGCGCACCCGGTCGGCGAAGGCGCGCGGATTGCGCGTCTGCACGATCAGGTGTTCGCTGGCATAGGCGTCGCACGCCTCCACCGCCTCGTCTTCGTCCTCAACGATCACGGCCCTCGAATTGGAGAGGGCGGAACGCGCGGTTCCAGCGCGGGGCAGTTGGGCCAGCAGGCGCTCGGTCTCAGCTTCCACGCGCTCGGCAAAGCTGTCGGAGAACGCCACGAGCACGACCTGGGCCAGCGTGTCGTGCTCGGCCTGGCTGAGAAGGTCGATAGCGACAAATTCGGGATCAGCATCATCATCGGCGACCACCATCACCTCGCTGGGGCCCGCAGGAAGATCAGCCGCCGCGCCGCCGGACTGGGCCATCAGCGCCTTGGCGGCAGCCACATAGGCGTTGCCGGGGCCGAAGATCTTATCAGCGCGCGGCAGGCCCGCCACTCCATAGCCGAGCGCGGCCACGCCATGGGCGCCGCCAATGGCGTAGACTTCCTCGACGCCCAGAAGCTTTGCAGCCGCGAGCACGGTGGGCTCCACGCCCGCGCCTTTTCGCGGCGGCGCGATCACGGCGATGCGCGGCACGCCGGCGATCTGGGCGGGCACGGCGAGCATGATGAGGGTCGAGACCAGCGGCGCGGTGCCCGCCGGCACGTAAAGGCCCGCCACATCAATCGGTGTGGAGCGGCGCTGGGCGCGCGCGCCCGGCCAGGTCTGCACGTCCACATCGCGATAACCCTGCGCCGCGTGAAACACGCGCACCGCCTTGGCGGCGTCCAGGATGGCCTTGCGGTCAAGCGGATCCAGGGCGGCTTCGGCTGCGACGAGCTCTTCAGCCGGCACGCGGAAGCCGCCCTTGGGGGCCCATTGATCGAACCGCTCGGCGTATTCGCGTACCGCCGTTTCGCCGCGCTTCCTTACATCGGCGAGGATGCCACGGGCGACATCGAACGCGTCCGAAGACAGCGATGGCCGGATGAACAGCCGTTCGCGCTCATCCGGATTGGTGCGGTTCCAGTAGATGCGTTGCAACATGATCAGGCCATCATCTTTTCGATCGGCATGACAAGAATGGAGCGCGCGCCGACACTCTTGAGCTTCTCGAGCGTGGTCCAGAAGACTTCTTCCGTACACACCGCATGCACGGCGACCACGTCGGTGCGGCCCACCACCGGCGCAACGGTGGGTGCGTCATTGCCCGGCAGGATCGCGCGCACCTCGTCCAGCCGGTCAGCCGGAGCGTTCATGAGGATGTATTTGGTCTGGCGAGACGCGATGACGCCTTTGAACCGCTGGATCAGCGTATCTGCGGTTTTTTCCACTTCCGGATCGCGCGCCTTGGGACGCTTGATCAGGACCGCCTCGCTTTCCAGCACGGTTTCGAACGCCTCAAGCCCGTTCGCCTCAAGCGTGGCGCCCGAAGACACCAGATCGCAGATCGCGTCGGCGACGCCCATGCGCGGCGCGACTTCAACGCTTCCGCCCATTTCCACCATTTCAGCCTCCACGCCGCGCTCGGCGAGAAACTTCCTGGTGAGGCCGGGATAGCTGGTGGCCACCGTCCTGCCCTGCAGGTCCTCGACCCGCTTGATCAGCCCATCCCTGGGGCTGGCGAGCTTCAGCTTGCAGCGTGCAAAGCCGAGCTTCATGGCGATTTCGATGCCTTCCAGGCGCCTGGTTTTCGCTTGGGCCTCGTACAGCACGTTCTCGCCCACGATGCCGTAATCACAGGCTCCGGACGCCACAAAGTTTGGAATGTCGTCATCGCGGATCAGCATGAGATCCAGCGGCGTGTTCTCCGCCCGGCGCATCAGGTCGTCGCGGCCATAGGCGAGCTTTACGCCGGCGCGCTTGATCAGGTCGAGCCCGCCATCGGCGAGACGGCCTTTCTTCTGGACGGCGAGGATCAGTCTCGGTGCGCTCATGAGCGCGGCTCCTTCAATCGGTCGAGCACCAGGCGGTAGCCCTTGAAATTTTCCTGCGCGAGAAAGCGGGCGACGCGGGTGACCGTGGTGGTGCTCACCCCGGTCTCGGCGCTGATGTCGCGATAGGACTTGCCGCCGGCGTCGAGCATGCGCGCGACGCGCCAGCGTTCAGCCAGCGCCTGCAACTCGCCGGGCGTGGTGAGGTCGCGCAGAAAGCGCTCGGCCTCGACCTCGCCCTTCAGCATCAGCATGGCGTGCGCAAGCGCGGCGATGTCCGCCGGCCCGCCCGCCTTGTCCGGCGCATCCTTGTCCGTTTCCACAGCCGCCATGGCCGCCTCCTCCTGCTCTGGAGGGCGTTATAGCGTGTTAGCGTAGTGATACAAGCTCGCGGGTGTGAAATGTGCGCGTTCAGCTGCACATCCCGCACTCCGATGCTCCGCCAGCACGGACTGAGGAGTTAGCGCCCTCGCGCACGGCCTTTACCCTTTCAGCGCCTTACAGGGAAAAGCTCAGTCGGGAGGTGAACCGGGCACGCCGCTGTCAGGCCTGGCCGCCGCCGGCATGGCCCTCACCGGACGGGCGCTCGGGCGCTTCATCGCGGCCGTCCCAGCTGTCTTCTTTGGCCGGATCCATGGGCAGATGCGTGAAGCCGGAGAGATCGCCCATGGCGTCGGCGTCATGGTTGATCTCGACGCGCGAGAGGCAATAGCTGCGCACCAGGCGCGCCACTGAATGCAGGGCGTGCATGTGGATGCGCTCATAACCGTGGCTGGCGTCGATACCGAAGCAGATCAAAGCCGTACGCACGTCCGCGCCGGCCTCGATCGCCGAGGCGCTGTCGGAGCGGTAATAGCGGAACACGTCGCGCTGATGCTCGATCTCGTCCTCACGGGCCAGACGCAGAAGCTTCTGGGTCAGGTGATAGTCGAACGGGCCGGTCTGGTCGGCCATGGCCACGGTGACCCCGAACTCCCGGCTGTTCTGACCGGGCGCCTGGGTGCCGTTGTCGATGGAGACCATGGAGGCGATGTCACTCGTGAGGATCGAGCTGGCGCCGGACCCCACCTCCTCGGTGATGGACAGGATGAAATAGGTGTCCACGACCAGCGGTTCCTTGCTTTCCACGATCGCCTTGATGGCGCCGAACATGGCGGCCACGCCGGCCTTGTCGTCCAGATGGCGCGAAACGATGAATCCGTTGTCGATGAATTCCGGCTGGGGATCGATGGAGATGATATCCCCGATATTAAAGCCGAGCGCTTCAAGATCGTCGGCGCTTTCCGCCACCACGTCGGGCCGGAACTCCACCTGCGTCCAGGCCACCGGCTGGGTGTCGATCTCCTCGTTGAAGGTGTGACCTGAGGCTTTCAGCGGCAGGATCGTGCCGCGAAACGCGCCGTGATCGACGGTGAACACGGTGGCGCGCGCGCCTTCGGCGAAGCGTGAGGACCAGTGGCCGATGGGCACGACCTCAAGCCGGCCGTTCTCCTTGATGCATTTGACCTGGGCGCCCAGCGTGTCGATATGCGCGACAATGGCGCGCGCGGGCTGGCGCCGGCCACCCTGGATGCGCGCGCGGATCGCGCCGCGCCGTGTGATCTCATAGGGCACGCCGAGTTTCTGCAACTCCTCGCAGCACAGGCGCGTGACCTCATCGGTGTATCCGGTGGGGCTCGGCGTCTCCAGAAGCTGCTTGAGCATGTCCCTGATATATCCGTCGTCGATCACGCTCACGCCGTCGCCTCCGTTTGAGATTTTCTGGGAATGGAAAGGGGAAAGAGAAGGTCGATGAACCGCTCTGCGGTGGGTTGCGGCTCGTGATTGGCGAGGCCGGGCCGCTCATTGGCCTCGATGAAGACATGGTCGGAACGGCTGGCCGCCTTGACGATGAAATCTATGCCGGCGACTGGAATTTCCACCGCCCGCACCGCTTCGCGCGCACTGTGCGCGATGTCGGGATGCAGGATATCGGTGACGTCATGCATGGATCCGCCCGTGTGCAGATTGGCGGTGCGGCGTACACGTATCGTCTCGCCACGCTTGAGAACGCTGTCGAAGTCATGGCCTACAGAGCGGATGCAGCGTTCGGTCTCCGCGTCGATGGGGACCCGGCTCTCGCCGCCGGTGGCCGCGGCGCGGCGGCGCGACAGCGAGTCCACCAGCTTTCGAACCGAGCTGCGCCCGTCGCCGGTGATCTCGGGCGGTTTGCGTAAAGCCGCCGCGACCACCTTGTCGTTGATGACGACCACGCGCAGATCATCGCCTTCGATGAACTCCTCCAGAAGCACCATGCCGCCCTCACCGCGCGCCGCCTCGAAGGCGGTGCGAAGCGCATCCGGCGTGTCGACGCCCACGGTGACGCCGCGCCCCTGCTCGCCGCGCGCCGGCTTGACCACGACTGCGCCGTGCTCGGCCAGGAAGGCTTCTGCTTCCGACAGGTCATCGCTTGCCGGCTCGATGGATATCTGGGCGGGCACCGGAACACCGACTCGCACCATGAGGCGGCGCGTCACGGCCTTGTCGTCACAGCGGCTCACCGCCACGGCGTTGGATAGCTCCGACAGGCTTTCGCGGCAGGTGATCGAACGCCCGCCATGGGTGAGCCGGAAGAAGCCGCCCTCGGCGTCCAGCACCTCCACACCGATGCCGCGGCGGCGCGCCTCGTCCACGATGATGCGGGCGTAGGCGTTCAGCCCCTCCTCCGGCGGCGGCGCGATGAAGAGCCGCTCATTGATGACGTTTTTGCGCTTCAGCGTGAAGAAGGGCGCGCGCTTGAAGCCCAGCTTCTCGTAGAGCCGGATCGCGCTCTCGTTATTGTGCAGGACCGACAGGTCCATGAAGGCGCAGCCGCGCGCCTGAAAGGTCTCGGCCAGCCGGCGCACCAGGGCTTCGCCAAGGCCGGGATGGGCCGCGCGCGGATCCACCGCCAGACACCAGAGCGACGCGCCATGTTCAGGATCGTCAAAAGCGCGGGTGTGATCGACGCCGGTGACGGCGCCCAGCACCTCCCCGGTGCGCGCATCCTCGGCCACCAGGAAAGTGAGCGTGCGCGAGTCGCGCTGGCGCCAGAAAAACGTGGGCTCCACCGGCACCATGCCGCGCGCCGCATAAATGGTGTTGACGACTTCAGCGTCGGATTCAGAGCACAGCCGGCGGATGAAGAAGCCCTGCGGTTGCTCGGTGGAGCCGCGATAGATGGACAGATCAAGCCGGTAAGTGTGGGAAGGATCGAGAAACACCTCCTGGGGTGCGGCCGCCATCACCACATGGGGATCGCGCACATAGAAGGCGATGTCGCGCTTGTCGCGCTTCTCGTCGCGCACCGAGTTCACCAGCCGCTCGGCGTCATCGAAAGTCTGGGCGAAGATCAGCCGCCCCCAGCCGACATCGATCTCGGCCTCGGTCTGGACGTCGCTGCGCGGCGGCCCCGATGATTTCAGCGCATGCTCGCGCAACCGCTTCAGGCGGTGGCTCATGGCTTTGCGGGGTTGATCAGAATTCTTCACGTCGCCCGCCCCTTTCAGAGCCCGTGCGTTTCCATCCAGAGGGCGAGCAGCCCGATCTGATAGAGCTTCGATCCGCGCAGCGGCGTAATGTGAGCCTCGGGATCGGACAAAAGCGTGTCAACATAGCCCCGCCTGACAACGCCGGCCTCCTCAAAGCGTTTCGACGTCACCACGTCGCGCACCTTCTCCAGATACGGACCGCGCAGATATTTCAGCGCCGGGACAGGGAAATAGCCTTTAGGGCGGTCGATCACCTCAGGCGGGATCACGTCACGCGCCACGTCTTTCAGGATGCCCTTGCCGCCCTCGGCGGTCTTCATCTCGGCGGGCACGCGGGCGGCGGCCTCCACCACCTCATGGTCGAGAAACGGCACGCGCGCCTCCAGACCCCAGGCCATGGTCATGTTGTCGACGCGCTTGACCGGATCGTCCACCAGCATGACCTGAGTGTCGAGGCGCAGCGCCTTGTCGATGGACCGCTCCGCGCCCGGCCTGGCGAAGTGTTCGGCGACAAATTCGCGGGGCTTGTCGCCATTAAGCCAGCGGTCCTGCAGCAGCTCGCCCATCTCGGTGCGGTCGCGGTCAAAGAAGGCCTTCTCATAGGCTTTCAGCGGATCATTGGCGTCGAGCATGGGCGGATACCAGTGGTAGCCAGCGAAGATCTCGTCGGCGCCCTGCCCCGACTGGACAACCTTCACGTGCTTTGAGACTTCCTGGCTCAACAGGTAGAAGCCGACGCAGTCATGGCTGGTCATCGGCTCGCTCATGGCGGCGATGGCCTCATCAAGGGCCGGCAGCGCGTTGGCTGTGTCGATCTCCATCTTGTGGTGGTTGGTGCCGAAATGTTTCGCCACAAGATCGGAGTACTGGAACTCGTCGCCCTTCTCTTCGCCGACGCTTTCAAACCCGATGGAGAAGGTGGACAGGTCGCTCTGCCCCGCCTCGGCCAGCAGACCCACGATCAGCGAGCTGTCCAACCCGCCCGAGAGCAGCACGCCCACCGGCACGTCGGCGACCAGGCGGCGCTTCACCCCGGCGCGCAGCGTATCGGCCACCAGGCGCTTCCAGTCGGCGTGAGAATAGCCGCGCTCATGGTCCAGCGGACCGAAATTGATATCCCAGTACTGGCGCGTGCTCCTCGCGCCGTCCGGCTCAATGCGCATCAGCGTCGCGGGGGCAAGCTTGCGCACGCCCTTCACCATGGTGAAGGGCGGCGGGACCACGGCGTGGAAGCTGAAGTAGAAGCTCAGCGCGTCAGCATCGAGGCTTTTGTCCACGTCATCAAAGCAGGTCAGCGCATGCAGGCTGGAGGCGAAGCGGAAACCGCCCTTCGTCTCGGCGTAGTAGAGCGGCTTGATCCCCAGCCGGTCACGTCCCAGCAGCACCCGGCCGGAGTCGCGCTCGGTGATGGCGAAGGCGAACATGCCGTTCAGGCGCCGTACGAAGTCCTCGCCCCAGGCGTGATAGGCCTTGAGGATCACCTCGGTGTCGCCGTGGGAAAAGAAGCGATAGCCCTTGGCCTCCAGCTCGGCGCGCAGTTCCCTGTGATTATAGATGCAACCGTTGAACACGATCGCGAGGCCCAGCTCGGCGTCGATCATGGGCTGCTGGGCGGCGTCGGAGAGGTCGATGATCTTCAGCCGGCGATGGGCGAACGCCGCAGAGCCTTGCGCGTGCAGCCCCGCCGCGTCGGGCCCGCGCCGCACCATACGCGCCGCGGCCGCGTCCAGCGCGCCAAGGTTCGGGCGTTGATCATCAAAGCGGAGCTCTCCGGCGATTCCGCACATAAGCAGCCTGCCTTTCTTTAAGGTGAACTTCAGATTTACAAAAAGCGCGGAGGGCTTGATCCGCGCATCTGTCGATGGGAATAGCCGGTTCGACCGGAAAAAATCAAGTTTTGCACGGCTATCGGCTCACCGCTGCACAAAAGCAGTGCTGCTGAATTTTCTTTGCAACGGTTGACCTGCGCTCTGCGTTCCCTACTCTACAACGCTTATCTAACTTGTCATTTGTCGAGCGCCGCCAAGCGGCGCCAGGAGGAAATGTGGCTTTTCAGAAACCGAACAACCGTCAGAATCGTATTGATCTCGCCCATGTGGGCGAAGAGGGGCAGATCGCCGTTCTGGTTGCCGAAGGTTTCGCCGCGTCAGATCTGACGCAAGTGGCTGGCGCGGCTGAGCGCGCAGGCTACAGGACCTGTATTCTGAGCCCGAACAAATCGCTTGTGAGTGGACGCTCGGAAACCCGTGAAGAAATGAATTTCGTTGTCGACGGACATCCGGGCGACAAGGGTCCTGAAGCCTATGCCGGCCTGCTCGTCCCGGGCGGCGCCAGCAGCATTGAAAAGCTCAAGGCCGAGCAGGACGCACGCCTTTTGATCGGTGATTTCGTCCGCTCCGGCAAGCCGGTCTGCGCCATGGGTGAAGGCGTCGGCTTCCTGGCGGAGATTGCGGATAAAGAGGGTGTCGCCGGCGACGCCGCCGTCGCCTTGAACGGTGAGATTTTCGCCTCGGAAGGCGAAACGGCGCGCGAGAACGCGACGGGCTCCTTCATCAAGACGTTGAGCGTCGCCACCAAGGCCGCCTAGGCGCGCTCCCAGACGAAATTGAACACATCAAGCGCCCCGGCGACCGTCGGGGCGTTTTCGTGAGTCACACCCGCGACGCTGACCACCAGGCCGCGCTGCTTGTCGGTCATCGCGGTCAGGTCAAGCCCCGTCAGACCAGCCGCCTCAAGCGCGGCGCGCGCCGCATGGATCGCCGCGTCCTCGCGCAGGGCCGGCTTGAATATCTTTCCCACCGCCGTGACCGGCATACGCGCAAGGATGCGCACCGCCTTCGGGGCGGCGGGGCGTTCGGCGACGGTTTCGCGAGCATGGGCCATAATATCCGCCTCGCTGACCGCCGCACCCTCGCGCAGGGTGATATAGGCCACGGGCGTTTCGCCGGCATAGGCGTCGGGCTGGCCCACCGCGGCCGCCAGGTCGACGGCCTCATGGCGCGATAGCGCCTCTTCGATGAGGCCCGGATCGATATTATGGCCGCTGCGAATGATCAGATCCTTAGCCCGGCCGGTGAGCCAGACATAGCCGTCCGCATCCAGCCGCCCCAGATCGCCTGAATTGAACCAGCCGCCCGGCAGGAAGGCGTCGGCGTTTCGCTCCGCCTCCTTGTAGCCGGGAATGACGGTGGGTCCGCGCAAGGCCACCACGCCCGCCTCGCCGGTTTGCGCGTCGCAGAGGAAGGCGCCGTGCTCGTCCAAAACGGCGATCTTCACCTCGTGATAGGGCAGGCGTATTCCGATTGAGCCCGGTCGTTTCTCTCCATCGCGCGGATTGGCTGTGGAGACGCACGTGCCTTCGGTCATGCCGTAGCCTTCGATGATCGTCACGCCGGTGCGCGCCTCGAAGCGCTCGATGACGCTGACCGGCATGGGCGCGGCGCCGCAGAAGCCGTAGCGCAGGCACGACACGTCCGCGCCGGCCACCGGCACGTCGAGCAGGCTGGAATAGATCGTTGGGACGGCTGAAAAAGCGGTGACGCCGTAGGCTTCCACGATGCCCCAGAAATTTGTCAGGAGCGCCTTGTTGCGAAACCCGTCCGACCCGGCGAGCAATAGCGTCGCGCCCGCGCACAAGGGCCCAAGGCCGGACAGCGTCGCGGCGTTGACGTGAAACAGCGGCAGGCCGGTGAGGAAAACGTCGGTTTCGTTCAGGTCGACGCTGAAGCGCACCATCCACTGCATGGCGGCCTGATTGGCGCGGGTCTGCTGGGCGAGCTTGGGCGCGCCAGTGGTCCCGCCGGTATGGAAATAGGCCGCGACGCGATTCGGATCATCGGCTCCGTCGAATACGAAATGGTCCGCGGGCTGATCGGCCATGGCGGCGGCGAGCGAACCGCCCTCCCCGACAGTCAGGAGCGGCAAACCGCCAAGGTGAGCACAGACGGTCTCGGCGACGGCGTGAAGCGGCGTGCCTGGACCGGTCGTGACAAGGACGCCCGCTCCCGCCTCGCGCAGGATCTCCGACACGATCCCGGCGGAGAGCATCGGATTGACCGGCGCCGCGCCGACCCCGGCCGCCGCGCCCCACAGGACGATATGGGTTTCAGCCAGGTTGGGCAGAAGATAGCCGGCCGGCGCCCCGCCAGAGGCGACGTGCAAGGCGTTGGCGCACCGCACGATGTCTTCAAGCAGTTGGGCGTAGGTCCAGCGCCGCGCGCGCAACGGCTCGGCCGGATCGGCCAGATCAAGGATCGCGGTGCGGTCGGGGAAGGACTCGCAGGCCGCCTTGATGCAGCCGAACACCGTCGGCGAAGCCAGACGCTCGGCCAGCGGCGTGCGCTGCGCGGCCTCGACATCGCCGAGGCCGCGCAGCGGACCGAACCGGTCGCCCATGGGCTACTTCTCCCAGTCGTTCTCGATGGTGCGAGACGCGACCAGGAAGAGCAAGCCCGCCACCACGTAAAGCGACGCACCCGCCATGATCGAATAGCGCAGCGCTTCATTTCCGAAGACCGGGGTGAGCAGCGTGGACAGCTCCCCGAGCACGTATACGCCGACCCCGATTCCCAGAAGGTTGTTGATCAGCAGGAACACGGCCGAAGCCATGGACCGCATGTTCGCCGGCGCCAGGTGCTGGAACGCAGACAGCGTCGGGCCAAGCCAGGCCAGACCCAGCCCGGTGGGAATGACGAACAGCAACGCCCCGATCAGAGGATCGGTCGCCATCGTTCCGGCCACATACATCGGGAAGGTCAGGAAGAAGGCGATCGCAGGCACGATCGCGTACATTTTCTTCGAGCCCTTGCCCATGAGATCGCCGAGGACGCCGCCGAGGATGATGCCCAGAGAGCCGCCCACGAAAAGCACGCCGCCGAACAGCCAGCCGGTCTCGATAATGCCGAGTTCGAAGCTGCGCGCGAAGAAGCTGGGGATCCAGAAGAACACGCCATAGCCCATCATTGACGAGCAGGACGCGCCCAGCACCAGAAACCAGAAGCTCGGCTTTTTGCTGAGCACCTTGAGGACTTCGCCAAAGCCGGGCTTTTTCTCATCAGCCGCTTCCGCCGGCGCGGCGACGCTGGCCGCTTCGCCCGGTTCGGGTTGTGCCTTGGCGGCTTCGGTTTTCGCCTTCACATCAAGCCCGCCGCGCTTGGGTTCGCGCAAGGTGAGCTTGAAGATCGGGGCGATGACGATGCCGGCGATACCCACGATGATAAAGGCCGAGCGCCAGTCGAGGCTTTCGCCCAGATTTCCGCCGGCGATCTGGGCGCCGGCGATGACGCCGAACGCCGAACCGATGGGAATGCCCAGCGAATAGACCGCAAGCGCCCTCGCCCGGCTCTGGGGCGGAAAATAGTCTGCGATCAGCGAATAGGACGGCGCCACGCCGCCCGCCTCGCCGACGCCTACGCCCACACGCGACGCGAAAAGTTGCCAGAAATTCTGCGTGAAACCGCACAGCGCCGTGAAGCCCGACCAGATGGTCAGCGAGACGGTGATGATCCAGGTGCGGTTGGTGCGGTCGGCCAGCCAGGCGATCGGCACGCCGAGCGTGGAATAGAGGAAGGCGAAGGCGATGCCTCCAAGAAGGCCCAGCTGCCGGTCGCTGAGGTCCAGTTCCTGCTGGATCGGGATGGCCAGGATCGAGATGATCTGGCGGTCCAGAAAATTGAACGCGTAGACCATGAACAGCATGAACAGAACCCAGACGCGGTAGCCCGCGCTCGGCGCCTTGGCTGCCGTATCGGCCGTATCGGTCGTCGCCATATCTCTCCCCGCATGTTTGTGCACGGCGCGTCGCATACGCGCGCCTTGGCCCCCATGATGGGGGCGAATTGCCTTGGAGCGCAAAGAAAAAGCGCCGCCTGGACGCTCCGAAGCTCAGCTTTGAGCCTCGAAGGTCCAGACGGCGCGCTTTATCCCGTCCGCCCTAGTAGCGGTAGCGAACGCTCGCGGTGAAAGTGCGCGGATCGCCGTAGAAGGCGGAGTAGGCGCCGTCGACACCGAGCTGGTTCTGGCCGGCGAAGTTATACCCGGCGATGCGGTACTGTTCGTCGGACAGGTTCCGGCCGATCAGCGAGAAGCGCAGGTTCTCGTTGAAGTCCCAGATCACGCTGGCGTCCAGCAGCGTGTACGACGTCTCCGCGTCCAGTGGCGGAAGCGGCGTGGTCGGCAGTCCCGCAAGGGCGACCGGCTCGCCAGTGTTCGGCACGTTGAACAGGTTGATGTCGTCACGGTAGCTGACTCCGGCGGTGAACCGGAGATCACCATATCCGCTCGGCGCCGCCATCTGGTAATTGGCCGCAAGACGCCAAGCGTATTCCGGCGTGTTCTGGACCACGTACTGGTCGGAGATGTCGACATCGACCGGGTCGCCGGTGACCGGATCAGGCTGCGTGGTGACCAGCTCGACGATTTCCGCGTCGATCAGGCCAAGCATGTAATCGATGCTGAAAGAGTCGGTGAGGAAGGCGCTGCCCTCCAGCTCGAAGCCCACATATTCCGACTGGCCGGCGTTCAGCACGGTGGAGACGAACGAGTCGAGACCGGTGACCGGATCAACCTCGGAGGTCTGCACCGTGATCTGCTGATCGGTGTATTCGGCGAAGAAGGCGGCGGCGCGATAGACCAGGCGGCCGTCGGCGAGGGAGCCCTTGGCGCCGACTTCGTAGCTGTCGACGATTTCCGGCTCAAAACCGCGGGTGATGATGCTGTACTGCGCCGTGCCCACAGGACCGGCGTTGCCGCGCGGATCGAACCCGCCCGACTTGAAGCCCTGCGAGTAGGACGCATAGAGCGACAGGTCGTCGCTCGGCTCGTACGTCACGTTGACGCGCGGCGAGAACTGATCGTCGGTGCGCTCGCTGCGGAAGTTCGAACCCGTGGCCAGAAGAATGCCGCCCGGGCCGCCGAGGAACGGGCTGGTCGCCGTGCCCAGATAAGTCTGGCGGATTACGGTGGCGGTCGTCTGGTCTTCGGTATAGCGGCCGCCGACCGACACCGACCAGGCGTCGTTGATGTCGAAGGTCACGTCGGCATAGGCCGAAAGCGAGATCTTGGACACGTCGCCATAGTTGGGTGCATTGACGCCCAGATTGCCCAGGACCGCATCGAACGCGCCTTCAAAAGCGCCGTTCAGATAATACAGGCCGGCGACGCCCGACCAGCGGCCGGTGTCAAACAGCGCCTGAAATTCCTGGGTGAACTGCTCGTTCTCGTAGAAGGCCGGCACGTCGAAATCGACGGTCGGAAGGGCGTCGAAATCGATCGGCGTGTCGGTGCGGTCCTGGCGTCCGGCGGTGATCGATTTCAGGGTCAGGACGTCGTTCACCCGCCATTCGCCGGTGAAGGACAGGCCTTCGGTCTCGACGCTGTTGATGTCCCCGGCGCCGCCACGGGTGTCATAGACACTATCCAGAACGGGCTCGCCATTGGTCACGCCCGGGATCAGGCGATAGCCGTGCTTGGCGTTGGAATCGTCTTGGGTGTGGTCATAGGCCAGGCGGAAAAACAGATCTTCGGTCGGCTCCCACTCCAGCGAGACGCGGCCAGAGATGACGTCCTTGTCGTAGTGCTCGGCGCCGGTGAACACGTTCTCGCCGAAACCGTCTCGGGAATAGCGCGCCAGGGCGCCGCCCACGGCGAAGGTTTCGCCCAGCGGGACGGAGCCGCTGGCCATGTAGTCGAGCTGATTGTACGAGCCGACGCTGGCGCCGAGTTCGAATTCAGGCTCGTCGCTGAGGCGGGCGGTGACGTACTTGATCGCGCCGCCGATCGTGTTGCGGCCGTAGAGCGTGCCTTGCGGTCCGCGAAGGACTTCGATGCGCTCGATATCAAAGATGTCAAGCACCGAGCCCTGGGGACGCGCGACATAAACGTCGTCGATGTAAAGGCCGACGCCCGGCTCGAAGCCCCACAGCGGGTCCTGCTGGCCGACGCCGCGGATGAAGGCGATCAGGGTCGAGTTGGAGCCGCGCGCCGTCTCGATCGTGGCGTTCGGCGTCAGCTTCTGCACGTCGGTCAGGTCGATGGCGCCGATGGCGGCCAGCATCTCTCCGCTGACCGCGGTCACGGCGACCGGAGCGTCCTGGATGGACTCCTCGCGACGGCGAGCGGTCACGGTGACCACGTCGCGGGTCGCGGCGGGCGCCGCCTGGGCGTCCTGGGCGTGGGCGGCGGCGAAAGGCAGGGCGGACGCGCTTGCAAGAAGCGCGGCGCCGGCGAGAATGGAACGGCGGATGGTCATGAAACTCCCCTCCCGGAAGTGAATCAGCTTGCCCTCTGACGGGACGATGATCGGACTTTTTTCAACGTTGAATGAAAAGTCAATGCATATTAGAGTTTCAGCAGTTGATGAAACACGGCGTGCGGCGCAAAGGTCACACGCATAAAGCCCGCCGCCTCTAGCGGTACGGGTGTAGAAGGAGGCCCTTGGCCATGGCCGAAACGCGCGGCAATCGTCGCGGTGAGCAGACCCGCGAACGCCTGCTCGACGCCGCCGAATCGCTCTTCGCGCAGAAGGGCTTTTACGGTGTCACCGTGCGGGCGATCGCCCGCGAAGCGGACTCTGATCCCGCCCTGGTCGCCTATTATTTCGGCGGCAAGCGAGAGCTGTTCGACGCGGTGTTGCTGCGCCGCGCCGACTCGCTGAACACAATTCGTCTGGAATGGCTGGAGGCGTGTGAGCGCGACGCCGGGCCGGACGGGCCGGCGGCTGAAGACATTATCGCGGCGTTCACCGGACCGATGCTGGACCGCTCAGCCAATGGCGGACCGGGATGGAAGGCGTATTTCTCGCTCATCGGCCAGGTGACAAACTCCCCTGAATGGGGCGCCGCGGTGATGGCGAAGTATTTCGACCCGATCGTGCGCCGCTTCCTTGAATCCATGAGCCGCGCCCTGCCCGACGCCCCCGAGGAAGAGCTCTACTGGAGCTATCACTTCCTTTCCGGCGCACTGGTGCTCACCTTTGCTGACACCCATCGCGTCGATTCTCTCTCGGGCGGGCTCTGCCAGACCAGTGATCTGCACGCGCTTCACGCCCGCCTTCCTGAATTCGTCGGCGCTGGATTCCGCCGCCTCGCCGAACATGGCGTGAGCGATCGAAAACTCGCAAAACCGGACGCGAAAGCCGCTGAATGACTGAGTATTCCGAGCACTTCCACACCGCCCCCGACGGGGTGAAGACCTATTATCGACGCTATCCAGGCCACGACGCCGAATCGAAGACTCCGGTCATCTGCCTGCACGGCCTGACCCGTAACTCGCGTGACTTCGAAGAGGTGGCGCCACGCATCGCGGCGGCCGGTCATGACGTGATCGCGATCGATGTGCGCGGCCGCGGAAAATCCGACCACGATCCTAACCCGGACAATTACAATCCCGGCCTCTATGTGCAGGACGTCATCGGCGTTCTGGATAAGGCGGGCTGGGATGAAGCCATCTTCGTCGGCACGTCCATGGGCGGGCTGATGACCATGATCCACGCCAGCCTGCAGCCGGACCGCATCAAGGCCGTTGTCCTCAACGATATCGGCCCGGAGCTCGACCCCAGGGGCCTGAAGCGCATTCAGGGCTATGTGGGCGGCGTCGGCCCGTTCAAATCCTGGGATGAAGCCGCCAATGCGGTGCGCACCATCAACGGGGTCGCTTTTCCCAACGAGACAGGCCAGGACTTCTGGATCGCCTTCGCAAAGCGCGTCTGCCGAGAGACTGAAAGCAGCGAGATCGTCTTTGACTACGACAAGAACATCTCAAAACCGGTCCAGTCCGGCGACGTTGCGCCGCCTGACCTCTGGCCCTTCTTTGACGCCCTTGCGGCCAAACCGATCCTGCTGATCCGCGGTGCGCTCACCGATCTGTTGAGCGAGGCGACGGTTCAGGAGATGGCGCGGCGCAGCCCGTCCATGATACGGGTCGAAATCGCCAATGTCGGTCACGCCCCGCTTCTCACCGAACCTGACGCCAGGGACGCAATCGACGCCTTCCTTGAAAAGCACGGATAAGCCTGATGTTGCTGCGTATTCTCGGCGCCCTCCTTCTGATCGCGGTTCTTGTGGTCGCCGCCTTCGCCTGGCTCATGCAGCCGGTGGATCGCAGCCAGGCCGAGGCCATGTGGATGACTGATGAAGACCGCATGGTCGAAGCGGCGGGCCAATCTTGGCGTGTGCGCGAAAGTGGACCGGCGGATGCGTCGGCGGTGGTGCTGATCCACGGCTTTTCGCATTCTCTGGAAAGCCTGGAGCCACTCGCCGACGCGCTGGAGAGCGATCATCGCGTCATCCGCTTCGACCTGCCGGGGCACGCGCTCACCGGGCCGCGCGAAGACGGCGTGTACGCGGTGGACGCCACGGTGAGCCAGGTCGCGGCGCTGCTTGACGAGATCGCGCCGGACAGCTTCGTACTCGGGGGACATTCACTGGGCGGGCTTGTGGCCTGGCGCTACGCAGCCGGCCACGGCGAGCGTTTGGACGCCCTGGTGCTGATCGCGCCGGGCGGCTATCCCAATCTCGGCGTTGGCGACGATCCCGCGCCCGTGCCCCAGCAGGTGCGCCTCTTCCTGACCGCCGCGCCCATGGCCGGCGTCCGGGCGGCGACGGCGGTGCTCTACGCCGATCCGTCGCGCATGACCGAGGCTCAGCTTGAGCGCATCCAGGCGATGATGCGCATCGAGGGCGTGGGGCCGGCGCTTGTGGAGCGCATCGAACAATTCACCCTGCCCAATCCCAATCCGGTTCTTCGTGAGATCCAGACGCCGACGCTCATCGTGTGGGGTCAGCGCGATGTGATGATCTCGCCCGAGCACGGCCCCCGCTTCGCCGCAGCCATACCGGACGCTTCGCTGGCGCTCATCGAGGACGCCGGCCATATGCCGGTGGAAGAACAGCCAGAAGCAACCGCCCAGGCTGTGCGCACCTTTCTCTCGGCTTTGGCCAGATAGAGGTCAGACGGCTAGGCGCTCGCCGCCTCCTCCATGCGCCCGGTGGCCGGGTCGATCCGGAAGTAAGACAGCCCCGCCGCCTTCCAGGCGCCCATGCCGCCGTCCATGTGAGCGGTGACGTCCAGGCCGGCGCCCATGCAGGCGTTCACGGCCTGAGCGGACCGGCCGCCGACTTTGCAGTGCAGGACGACCTTGCGCCCCTGTCCTAGCGGCAGGCCGCTCGGATCGAAGGTGGAGAGCGGATAGAGCAGCGCGCCGCGAATGCGCTCTTGCTCGTACTCGGCCGGCTCGCGCACATCGACGAGAATGATCTCGCCTTTCGCAAGCGCCTCTGCGACCTGTTCAGGCGTCCAGTTCTCCATCACGATCTCCTAGTCTTCAAAAACGATTTCAGGCGCGGGCCGCTGCACCGCCTGCACCTGGTGCAACATGGCTTCGGCGGCGCGGTGGAAGGCCTTGGCCACAGGTCCATCGCCGCTGGCCACCAGCCGGCCCGCGTCGCTGGCTTCGCGAAGCTCCGGGTGGAGCGGGATCTCGCCCAGGAACGGCGCGCCGATGAGCTCGGCCTCGGCACGAGCGCCGCCGCGTCCGAAGATCTCGGTCCCCTCGCCGCAATGGGGGCAGAGGAAGAAGCTCATATTCTCGATCAGACCGAGAATCGGGATCGCGGTGCGGTCAAACAGGGCGACGGCTTTCTTTGCGTCATCAAGCGCCACAGTCTGGGGCGTGGAGACGATCACCACGCCTGAAATCGGCGTGCCCTGGGCGATGGCCAGCTGGGCGTCGCCGGTGCCCGGCGGCATGTCGATGATCAGCACATCTAGATCGCCCCAGTTCACCTCGCCGAGAAACTGGCGGATGGCGCCGGTGACCATGGGGCCGCGCCACACCACCGGATCGCGCTCGCCCACAAGAAAGCCCATAGAGACCAGTTTCACACCATGGGCCGTGAGCGGCTCGATGCCCGCATCAGTCTTTTTAAGGCCCGGCGCGTCGGTGAGGCCGAACAGGCGCGGCGCGCTGGGGCCGTACACGTCGGCGTCCATCAGGCCCACCGACAGGCCGAGCTTGACGCAGGCGGCCGCAAGATTGGCCGCCACGGTCGATTTACCAACCCCACCCTTGCCCGAAGCCACCGCGATGACGGCGCGCGCCGGCGGTTTCGCCGCCTTGGGATCGCTCTTCTTCGCCTTGGCTTCGCGCTTTCCGAGCGAGGCTTCGATGATCACGCGAACGCGCTCGATTCCCGGATCGGCCGTCAGCGCCGCCTGGATCGCATCGCGCAGCGCGGCTGCGTCCTCATCCCCGCCTGCCGGCTTGAGAATGACGGTCGCCACGCCGTCTTTCAGATCGGCGCCCTCCACACGGCCGCTTTCAGAAAGCGGCGCACCGGTGGATGGATCGGCGACGGCGGCGAGCGCAGAGAGGACAAGGTCGTTCATGAGGTGAGAGATAGGCCGGACCGGGGCCGCGCGAAAGCCCCGCCGGACGTCTCGTGCGCCGCTCGGCTTCGTCCTTGTGCAGCTTTTCCCGCACGCCCGGCTTGATCCCGCTTTGCAAAGGCGGCTACACCCGTCGATGGAGAGGTGGCCGAGTGGTCGAAGGCGCTCCCCTGCTAAGGGAGTATACCTCAAAAGGGTATCGTGGGTTCGAATCCCATCCTCTCCGCCACCCACCCTGCAGATTTCCTGCGGCTCGGATTTTTACCCAAAACACCCGGACATTCCCGTGGCTTACCAGCAGGCGGCTCGATCCGAGACCGTCTCTGTCGGTCTTGTCAGATTAAAACCGCTTGAGCCGCCCTACCCGGCTCCATAGCGTTGCCGAATGAGCAACCCGTTCCGCTGTTTCAAGATATCACCCGAGATCATCCGTCTTGCGGTGATGATGTGTGTCCGCTTCCCGCTGTCGCTTCGGAACGTGGAGGATCTCCTTCACGAGCGCGGCGTCGACATAAGCCACGAGATAGTCAGGTTCTGGTGAAACCGGCTTGGGCCGCTCATGGCGCGTGAGATCCGCAAGCGCCGGTCCCAGCAGCTTCGCCAGGTGACCCAGTGGCGCTGGCGCCTCGACGAGGTCTTTGTGAAGATCAACGGCGAAACCCACTATCTTTGGCGGACCGTCGACCACGAGGGCGAGGTGCTGGAATCCTATGTCACCAAGACCCGCGACAAGGCTTCAGCTCTGAAATTCCTCAAGAAAGCCATGAAGCGATACGGCCGCCCACAGGAGGTCGTCACCGACAAGCTGCGCTCGTATCGTACCGCCATGAACGAGATCGGGAACGGTGCACGGCAGCTCGCAGGCAGGCACGAGAACAACCGTGCAGAAACCTCGCACCTCCCTTTTCGGAGACCCGAACGCGCGATGGCCCGGTTCAGGCATATGTGTAGCCCGCACAAATACGTCGCCGCCCACGCCTCCGTCCACAACCACTTCAACCACGACCAATCCCTCGAACGCCGCACCCGCTTCCAAGATCTCCGAAACTCGGCGCTCGCAGAGTGGCGTCAACTGTTGGCCGCTTGAGGCTGCGCGTTGTGATTTCAGAGACCCGTTCGCGTTCGTCTGACACCACCTCCTGCTCGTTTCAATCTGACGGCGGCGAAGGCGGACTGATTGCACCCATCGCCACTGCACGCCAGACTAGCGGACCCAATGAGGGCAGGTCAGTGGCATTCCAGTATATGAAACAGCTCGCAAAAGCCTGGCCCATAATGTGGGAGCTGTTGAGCCTTGAGGATGAGTGTTGCTGACATCCAAACGCATCCGCGCCGAGGCGCTGGCGCCGCTGCTGCGGCCTGACTCATCCAAGACGGCCTCGCTTCAGGAGCAGTTAAGACGCTCCATCATCAACGCCCTATCGATTGGCGCCATTGCGCCCGGGTCCGGGCTGCCGTCTTCGCGCGCGCTGTCCGAAGCCCTGAATATCTCGCGCAATACGGTCACGCTCGCCTATCAGCGGCTGGTGGCGGACGGACATCTGGAGGCGCGTGAACGCAGCGGCATTTATGCGCCGCAGGTCCCGCCCGGACCGCGCGCCGCAGATCTGGTCCGCCGCCAGCGGTCAGCAGGCCCGTCCGAGCGCGCGCCCTTCAGCCCGCCGAGCGAGCCCCATGAGCGCGAGGTGTTTCTCTGCCCGCCAGACTGGCAGAGCTACCGCTTTCCTTTCATCGAGGGGCGGTTCGACCAATCCCTCTTTCCCATTTCAGAATGGCGTGAAGCCAGCAAGCTGGCGCTTGCCGCGTCTGAAGTAGAGGCGTGGTCGCGCGACAATGGCGAAGCCGATGATGAAATGCTGATCGAGGAGATCCGCACCAAGCTCCTGCCCCGCCGCGGCATTGCAGCTGCGCGCGATGAAATCCTAATCACTGTGGGCGAGCAGCAGGCCTTGTTTCTGGCTGCAGAGCTCTTTGCCGCACCCGGCGTCGTCGCCGGCGTGGAAAACCCTGGCCTGCCGGACGTGCGCGATCTTATGCGCCGCCGCGGGGCCAGTCTTCGCGCCTTGGCCGTGGACGAAGAGGGCGTTCAGGTCGGAGCCGATCTTGAGTCTTGCGGCCTGGTTCATGTCTCCCCCAGCCGCCAGCGCCCGACCGCGGTTACTCTGTCCAAGGCCCGCCGAGAGGCGTTGATGGCCCAGGTCCGGGCGAGCAAGCTTGTCGTCATAGAAGATGATTACGAGTGCGAGATGAATTATCTCGGCGCCGCAGCGCCGGCCCTTCGGTCCATGCCGGGCGGTGAGCGAGTGGTCTATGTGGCCAGTCTGTCCAAGGTCCTGGCTCCGGGGGTGCGACTGGGCTTCATGGTGGCGGACGCCCCGGTGATAGCCGCGGCGCGCCGGATCCGCAGCCTGACCACGCGGCGTCCCTCTCCCAACAACCAGCGCGCCGCCGCGTTCTTCCTGGCGCTTGGGCACTATGACTCCATGGTCAAACGCCTCAGCGCGATCTGCGAAGAACGCCTGATCGCACTGCGGGACGCCCTGAACCACTACAGGCCCATGTCGATCGCCGTCGCTCCTGTCAGGGGCGGAACCTGCTACTGGGTCCACGGACCGCTAGGCCTCGAGGTCGATGCGCTGGTGGAGGCCGCGCGGGCGCGCGGAATCCTGATCGAACCGGCGCAGTCTTATTTCGATGATCCATCCCAGGCGAAAGGCGCGTTTCGCCTGGGTGTGACAAGCCTTCCCGCCACCCGCATCCGCGAGGGTGTTGCCCAGCTGTCGGAGGCGATCAGGGATCTCGCCGCCAAACCGGCCCCGGCCCGGCGAGAGCCTCTTGAAGGCAAGGCGGTTCACGACGCTCTTTCAGGGGCCAGCCTGCTCTACCAGACCGTCTACGGCGATCCGTGCACGATCGAGCTGCATGTCGATGGTCGCATGACCGGGCGCGCCGGCTATGCCAATGAAGACCGCGACGAGGGCCGGTGGTGGATTGAGGGCGATACCTGGCATCGCAAGTGGAATAGCTGGGCCTACGGCGAGACGGCCGGGTTCGGCGTTGCGCTGGAGGGCGACCGCCTGTCCTGGCTCAACGATAAAGGCGAACGGGTGGACGGGGCGGTCCTGATCGCGCCTGATGTCCTGGCCGTATTTGGCGCCAAATAAACCTCCCATCTGGCGCTAAGCCCGCCGTCACACCCCTGTCATCGTGACAATCGCCGGCATTTATCGCGCGTCGGTCTCGGGAGTGAGCAAATGGCGACGCTTGGCATGGCGGCAATCCAGATCGCCGGATCCAAATCCGGGAATCTGGAGCGTGTTGAAAAAGAAATCGCCTCGGCGGCCAAGCGCTTTCCTTGGGTGTCCATGGTCGTCATTGGCGAGCTGGCCATCCATGGCCCCAGCCTCGACTTCTGCGAAACTGAAGGCGGCGACACCGAAACCCGGCTCTGCGACCTGGCGCGCCATCTAAATATCTGGCTGATCCCCGGCTCGCTCTACGTGAAGCGCGGCGACAAGATATACAACTCGACCCCGGTGATCGGTCCGGACGGCGTGGTCGTGGCGCGCTACGACAAAATGTTTCCCTTCCTGCCCTACGAGGCGGGGGTCACCCCCGGTGAGCGCCCCGTTACGTTCGACGTGCCGGGCGCCGGCCGCTTCGGCGTCATGATCTGCTACGACATCTGGTTCCCGGAAGTCACGCGAACGCTCGCCGCCATGGGCGCTGAAGTCATCCTGGCACCGACCATGACCAACACGATTGATCGCGATGTGGAGCTGTCGATCGCGCGGGCCAACGCCGCGATCAATCAGGCCATCATGGTTGATGTGAATGTCGGCGGTGAACAGGGGTATGGCCGCTCGGTGTTTTACGGGCCGGGCGGAGACCTTATCCACGAATGCGGCGCCGGCCCGGAAGTTGTGGCGCTCGAGCTTGATTTTGAACAGGTGCGCCGGACGCGGTCACGCGGCTGGCACGGGCTTGGCCAGACGCTGAAAAGCTTCCGCGACATGCCGGCGGCCTATCCGTTCCATGGCGATCCCGAGCCGCGCCGCCAGGCTTTGAGCGAGCTTGGCCCCCTGGAAGTCCCGTCGCGATCCGGCGCCGGCGATGCCGGGGCAAAGCCGACAAATGGAAAGCGTTTTCGCGTGGTGGACTAGCTGTCCACGCCTCAACAGGCGACCACAGGTCGATTCACAGGGGAGATTAAAGCCATGGCTGCATGGGGAAAAACAACACGACGCGGCGGTCTTGCTGCCGCATTGCTTGCTGGCACCGCCCTGTCTTCGGGCCCGGCGCTGGCCCAGGACGCCGCCGCTGAGTCAGAGCAGGAGCGGGACGTGATCGTCGTCACTTCCACCCGCCGGGCGGAAAACATTCTGGATGTGCCGTACAATATCTCGGCGGTCTCAGGCGAAGATATCGCGGGCTCGATCACCCTGGACGCCGCCGAATTGCTGCGCTCCATTCCAGGCGTGAGCCTGATTGACCAGGGACCGCGCAATGGCGCGCAGTTCAACTCCATTCGTATTCGCGGCCTCAATGTCGACAGCTCGGCCCTTGGCGACTTCGCCGTGCCGTCGGTGGCCACGGTGTCCACCTATGTCAACGAAACGCCGGTTTACGCCAACCTTGCCCTGATTGATCTGGAGCGAGTTGAAGTGCTGCGCGGCCCGCAGGCGACCCTGTACGGGTCCGGTGCGCTGGGCGGAACTGTGAAATACCTCACCCGCGCGCCCCAGCTGGGCGAGTTCGAAGGAAGCGCCGGGCTCACCGGGTCCAGCGTCGACGGCTCTGACGGTATCGGTCTGGCGTTTCGCGCAATCGCCAACATCCCGCTGGGCGAGCGCGCGGCGATCCGGATAAATCTTTACGAACAGGACTATCCGGGGCTAACCGACTACACCAATCTCTACGTCCTGGACGCCAACGGCGCGCCCGTGGCGCCGGGCGGGCTGTTCACCTTCGGCCCGACCGCGACGGAGTACCGCGTCGAAGAAGACGCCGACACGTTTGAGAGCACCTATATCCGCGTCAGCGCCCTGTTTGAGCCGACCGACCGGATTGATGTGACGGTGAACTACTTCAATCAGAGCGACGACGTCGGCGGGCGCCGTCAGCCGTCGTCCGGTTTGAACGGGTTTGGAGGCGAGTTCGGCGAGTATGAGAACGGCGCCGTCATCGCGGAGCCGTCCGAGCGCGACTTTTATCTGGCGTCGCTTGAGGCCAATATCGACCTGGGTTTTGCGACCCTTACCTCGGCGACCTCGGTCTACGAGAATGAAGGCTCCAGCGAGAGCGACAATACCGGCTTCTACGCCAACAATTTCCCAGGGTTCTATTACTCCTATCCGCGCCCGCTCTACACCGCGGAGCGGACCTTCTCCGATGAATCCTTCGTCCAGGAGTTCCGCCTGGTCTCCAACGGGGAGCGCCGGTTCGACTATGTGGTCGGCGCGTTCTACCAAAGCCAGACTCGCAGCGCGAGCCAGCTCAGCGATCTCGTCGGGTTCGAACTGTACGCCGATAATCTCTTCCCACCCTTTGACTTCGTCTCCACCGACAATGTGTTCACCTATCAGCGTGCTGAGGATTTCGAAGACTTCGCCGTGTTCGGCGAATTGACTTGGAATGTGAGCGAGCGTCTGAGCCTGACCGGCGGCCTGCGCTGGTTTGATAACAGCTCCGATGTGAACACCTTCGTGCGCGTCGGCGCTTATGACGGCTTCGCCGGTTCTGTCACGACGCCGTTTGAAAGCTCCGAGGACGATGTCCTGTTCAAGCTGAACGGCGCCTATGAGTTCGGCGATGACGACCTGTTCTTCGCGACGGTGTCCGAGGGCTACCGCCGCGGCGGTAATAATGGCGTGCCGGTCATCGGCCGCTTCGCAAACGACCCGGCCTGGACGACCTACCAGTCCGATTCGGTGGTCAACTATGAGGCCGGGGTGAAAGGCACATGGAACGGCATCCGCTACGATGTCAGCGCCTTCCTGATCGACTGGAAAGACCCGCAGTTCAACACCTCGGCCCCCGAGGGTTCGTTCTTCGCTGTGGTCAATGGCGATGAGGCCGCGACCTCCGGTCTCGAGCTTCAGCTATCCGGTCGTGTCACCGATGAGATCGGCTATGCGTTCGGCTATGCTTACGTCAAAGCGGAACTGACCGCGGACCTTTTCGAGCCGGGCGATGTCGGGGTCGGAACCCCGGTTCTGGTCGCCCAGGACGGGGCGCCGCTGCCGGGTATTCCCGAGCACATGCTCAATGTTGCGCTCGACTACACCAAGCCGATTACTGAGCGTTTCACCTTCATTGGCCGCATTGATGGCTTCTATCAGAGCGAAACCCAGAACGTTCTGGATCCGGGGGTGCTGCAATCTGCCGAGTTCGGCGGATTCTCGATCTGGGATCTGACCGCGACGCTGGACTCCGGACGCTGGTCCGCCTCCTTCTTCATGAAGAATGTCTTCAACGAAGAAGGAGTCACCGGTGCCTTCACCCCCGATGCGTTCGGACCTGCTCCGGCCGACCAGTACTTCGGCAGTAATAGCCGCACCTTCATCGCCTTGCCGCGCACGATCGGCCTGGCGCTGAATGTGAATTTCTAGGCGGCGCGCGGGCGGATCATGACAGATCCGCCCTCACCGCATTCCATGGCGTTCGCACCTGCCTCCCCCGCACGGCCAAGCGATCCAGAGAGTCTGGAGCGCGCGGCGCAGGCGTCGCTGGCCCGGCGCGACGCCGCGCCGGCGGCGGCGCAGGCGGAGACGCTTCGGAACACCTGTCCCGGGCGTATTTCGGGATGGATATTCGGTGCCCAGGCCGCCCAGATCGCAGGCGACCTGGACCGCATGCATGCCTTGGCCAAAGAGGGAGCGGCGCGCGCACCTGGGCGCGCTGACATGGGCTTTCTTCTGGCCGACGCCGAACGCATGACCGGGAATGTCGCCGGCGCGCGGGCCCGGCTGAAGGGCCTTGAAGCCGGCCTTCCACCATCGCCATCGCCCTGGGCCTTGCTGAGCTCCAAATACGCCGAGCTGGGCCAGTTCCAGGACGCTTTGCGCGCTGCGACCCAGCTGCAGGCGCTTGCTGGCGGCGCGCACAATGGGCGCGCCCTCGCGGCGGGGGCGCTGACTGCTCTTGGCCGCATGGACGAAGCCGAAGCCCTTTATGACGGGCTAATCGCGAGCGGTTGCGAAGACCCCGATCCCCATTATCAACGCGCGGTGCTGCGCCGCGCGCGCCCCGGCGAGGCCGCCCTGGATCAGACGCGCCGCCGCCTGGCCCGGGAAGCGGACGGGTCGCCGGCTTCGGTCCCGCTCCACTTTGCAATGGCGAAACTTCTTGAAGATACCGGGCAAATGGACGCCGCGTTCGACCATCTCCTCGCCGGAGCCAAGGCGCGCCGTGCGCGCCTGAGCTATCGGGTGGAAGACGACGAAGCCGCTGTTGACGCCATCATTGCGACTTTCAACGCTGAGTGGCTGTCTCGTGTCGCCAAGGCCGCCCCGGCGCGCGAAACCGTGTTCGTCATGGGTTTGCCGCGCTCGGGCACCACGCTGGTGGAGCGCATGTTGTCCAGTCATTCAAAAATCGCAAGCTTGGGCGAAATCAATGACCTGGCGTTCGCTGTCATGCATGCAGCTGGCCCGTCCGCCGGCAAGGCCGCGCTGATCAGTCAGTCTGCAAGCGCTGACATGGCCCGGCTGGGCGCGCACTACCAGGGCGCGGCACGCGGCTACGGTGTGGATGCGTCGATGCTGATCGACAAGACGCCGGCGAATTTTCTCTATGCCGGGCTGATCGCCG
>Ga0307933_1000122_pt1 | contig 71328 bp, 59 predicted proteins | sample OrgLakmetageno88_FD_201811 | JGI IMG/M metagenome (GOLD analysis project Ga0307933, IMG submission 201811) | Saline water microbial communities from Organic Lake, Antarctica - #88 | ecosystem: Environmental > Aquatic > Non-marine Saline and Alkaline > Saline | place: Antarctica: Organic Lake...
GTATAAAATTCTCTTAAACCCAAATTTTGTGGTGAAGCATTTTAGACCTAAGTAGCCTAAAAGCAGGAATTGTAAGTTGCTTTTTTGAAGAAAAACCTATATTTTCTTTAGGAATTTTAGAAAAAAAATTAAAAACATGGAAAATACTACAAGTACTAACAATAACCTTTTTGATGAGTATCAACAGTTGAGAGCTATCAATCCTGAACTTTTTGACATATATCAATTGTTTTTAAGTCAAAGTCTATGTAAAGAACTTGACTTAAGTTGTATAGATATCGGATGCTTAAATACAGCTCTTCGCTACTGTATGATTGTATCATGTGGTCTATCTAATATTTTTAATAACCAACAGATTATCTAATAAATCTTTTTCTCCAGCATAATCGATGGCACTGCTGTACATGTAATCTTCAGGATTAAACACAAAGCCTGCCTCAACTCTAGTAATACATCTAACTAGTAAACGACTGAAAAACTTAAAAAATACAAACCCTCTGGATGATGAAACTTTATAATTTCTACTCATTAAAAAATAACAAACTGTTTTAAAGAAATAAATCTACTCACTTTTCTGCTTTTTTCTCTTGATCAAATAGCTTAACAATAATACACTGGAAAGGTACATCAGAAAAAATATAAGATTAATTGGCAAGCTAATATAAATATAAAATTCAGCCAGTTTTAAGGAGAGACCTAATGAATTCAAAACCATTACAGAAATCTCCTGAACTAAAATCATTTCGATGAGGTTACCTAAAAAAAGTGGCGCACTTTTTCTAAACTGATAAAGTGTACTGTTAAATATGACGTATATACCAGAAAAACCAAAAGACATAGTGTTATTTTCAAAGCCCTATAATCTATCAAAGAGTGCCTCATAAAAAGTATAACAGCCGTGGCTATTGTAAAAAAAATTAAGCTTTGAATTATTTTTATAATTTTATTTAAATCAATAACTTACATTAAGTATTGTATAGTCTTGGTTTTTAATATGATTATATACATTCCCAACATTTGAACTGCAATCAATACATCCAGCAGACTCCTTTATAACACTTTCATATAATTAAAAACCACTTTTTCTTCCTCTTCCTTCGAAGCTTATAGGTGTTAATGGCACATTATTACTACCTTAATCACTATTACCTACATACGGTAGAAGGTTCCAACCTTGTTGATAAATATTTAACACATCCCATTTTTTGTTTGAAAAAGAATAATTCCCCCGCTACCGCTAGTTTCCACAACTGCTACCGCTAGCTTGTAGCCGAAACGAATACTAGGAACAGCGGGGTTTGCATAGCTTTTTATTGTTCTTATAGTTGACGGTACTAGCAAATGCTAGCACTAGCGATTACGTATTATTCTAGCGCCATCGGGGGATACAGCTGAAATAGATGTCTCTTGTAAAGACATCTATCCAATAAACCGTTGAGAATGATATAAAGTAAGCTCCAAAAGCCTCTCTAAACTTATATCTTCTGCTCATCAACCAAATGTAGATAATTTATATTTGGGTACGAGCTAGAAGCTCGCACCAGCGTTTTGAGATGCTCGCGCCAGCTGGGGAAACAGATAATTTAAACGTACTTAAAGATTCTTCTATGCTCAAACGCCTTAATGATATTGCAAGTTTTTCTAAACAAGAACAAGAGCATATTTTATTTGCTCTTGATGCTATGATTACTAAAATTAAATTAGGTAGTATTTAAAACTAAAAAAGAGCCGATTATGGCTCTTTCTTTATTCAGTATTAAATTTCTATATCATCTAAATAAGAAAGGATATACGATTTTTTATAACTATCATCTTCTTGTAATAAAACTATTTTGAGTTGTTTTAATTGTTTAATATTTATAATCTCACATTGAACATACAGGTAGAAATGTGGAAGATAGAAGTTGTCCTTACTAATATAATTACACATATCCTCTTTATGGGAACATTCAGAATATGTACTTAAATCATCTATATATACTTTCCAAAATTGTAATTCTTCATTATTAGGGAATTCTTTAAAAGCACTACTAAATAATTTTTCTACTACCGTTGAAAAATTTGATATCTCATTTTCTGTAAATATTTTTTCTGTTATACAAAATGATTCAATACCATAATCAAAAGAAATGTTCCAAAAAAGAAGAATTAAATTTATATAATCATTTACAGAATGATTCTTAAGACTTATATTATTTCGGTATAAATCAACAGACTCTTTTATATTAATTTCCTCTAACATCATTTTGGTATTGAATTAATTCCTGCATTTGTAATTTCCCCCCCCCGCTGGTGCGAGCATCTTGCTCGTACCCACAACACCAAAAGCCTCTCTAAACTTATATCTTCTACTCATCAACCAAATGTAGATAATTTATATTTGGGTACGAGCTAGAAGCTCGCACCAGCGTTTTGAGATGCTCGCGCCAGCGGGGGGATAGCAATACGATTCTTTTTGATAAAGATATTACCAAACGTATGGAAGCTATTATAAATATGGAAAGTGAGGATAAAAAAGCACTCTTTAAAATTCTTGATGCTTATATTAGAGATACTAAGGTTAAAAAAGCGTACTCATAAAAAAAGCTACTTTTTACAGTAGCCTTTTCATCATTTTATCTTAAATTATTCTGCGACATTATCGAGTCTCTGTAAAGCAGAATATATAATGTTTTTCTTATCATATTCATAAAGAAAATTGTATAAAATAGAATAAAGTCTTATCGCTTTTTCTCTATTGACACATATTTCAATATTCTTCGAATTAGATATTTTTATTTTAAAAGTTCCATAGCTCAACATTCCATTGGTTTTATTGCATATAGAATCAAAAGCACATTCAATTAAAGTTGATATAGAATCAAACTGGCAATCACTTACAATAATATTAACAAGATTGGGGTCTTCATTTGAAACCTGCTCATTTGATAATATTATTGTCTGAAATGGCTTGTCACTTTCTCCAATATGCGAAATGATTATTTTGTCTTGAGATAAAACAATATTTTGAAAAAAAAGTAAAATTAGACCTATTAAGCATTTCTTCATAAACTCATATTTTAATTAAATGTTTTTCTGTGGAATTTAGTAGCAGTACTAAAAACAATGTTTTTGATAGATACTCTTCCATTTAAAAGATTAAACCCATAATTTATTGTTCCTAGATTCCTGTATTTTACATTTCTCTTACCTACTAAAGATAATTCAGCATTCCAATCAGCATTATTACGTCTTCCTGGTTTATCATAAAAAGTTAGTTCATTATTTCCTATATTTGAATACCCTGGAAGCTCCGCATTGGTCCAATAAAAAGGTAAATTGTCATCTCCTGGTTGAGGGTCATTATATGGCGAAGTTGCTCCTCCTAATGGTACATCTGTTCTAATTGATTGTACCCACCTATAATCACTAAACTTACTTTCATTCCTTACTATTTCATCAAAACCAAGTTGAATCTCTAATCCATTAGCTGTTGGCTGATAACCTGTTACTTCTAATGTTCCTGTAAAATTTCCATTTCTCTTGTAAATATTGAATGCTTGATTGCTAGAAGCATTATTATAATCCACAACAAATAAATTTTTATATCGAGTTAAACTCCCACTTCCATTACTACTAATAAAGTCATTTGCTAAAATCCTTCCATCAGATTGAAAGATGTTTCTAAAAAAACCAGCTCCTTTTACCCAAGCACCGTCTGGGTCAATACCAATTATTGGATTATTCCCCATACCAAGATAAGGTGAACTAAATTGACTCGCTGGGTCAGTAGTTAGCCAACGACCAATACGACTATCCCATAAACGTAGCTCGAACGCTTCCATTCCTGTCTCTTCATCCTTCTCTTGCCCCTGAAAAGCGTATCTATACTTTTCTCCCCCAGCCACTTGCCTGCCTGGCATCGTCATTCCAAAAGGGTAATAATCTGTAGCGGTCAATGCCATGGCATCTCCAGTAGTTGGGTCTCTTGCAATTACTGCACGTACATTGCCCAAATGATCTGCTAGCTGGTACACATTTTTGTTGGTCTCTTTGTAATGAACCCCTAGTCGATTGCCTGCACCATAAATGGGTAGCTCTGTTTGGGCATTGCCTTTGTATATAGCCAACGTATTGCCCGAAGCATCACGCACGTAGTACTCCGTTTTGTCCAGCACACCCGTTGTGCTGTAAGCCTCTTTTCGTACCCTAAAACCCTTGTCGTTGTAAAAGAACTTTACCCGTGGTTGGCTATCTTTATGCACTTCGGTTACCAAGCCACTGGTGTTGTAAACATAGGCAATATTTTCAGAAGTGTTTGCAATCAATTGCCCAATGTTATTATATATATAATTGTCTGTGGGTTGGGCTTTTAAATCTTGCGCATTGGTGTTGGCGGTTACCTGGTCTGTAACTTGCTTTAGCTGGTTGGGCTTGTCTTCTTTGTAGTGGTAAGCAAACTGGTCCATTTGGTGTTCGCCATTCTCTGTATCCTTATTTCTGTGAAGGGTTTGGATGTTGCCATTGGCATCGTAGGTAATGTTGCTTACTTTGTAGTCATCTGGTTGGTAAATAGGCTCGTGGTTGCTGGCTGCTACAATTTTTGCTTTGAATCTACTGCCAGCTTTTGCATGGAATCCTGGTAACAGCGAAATGCTTTTGCTCGCCTTCAAATCTAGGCTTTCATTGTTTTCTACCACAGCGGCAGAGGTGATTTCTTCTTCTGTCGCTGCATTCGGATCTATATATTCTGTAAAGTCGGCATCGGTCAACCAATTATTTTTGTTGTATTTGTATTTATAAGTACCGCCTCCATTGAATTCCGACAAGGCTTTGTTGTTCCACTGAATGGATTTGATGTTGCCATTGAACTGGTCTTTGCCTTCCATTGGGGAGGTTACCAGATTTCCTTGCCTTAAATAATCACCCTGGTAGTAATTTAGCTGCATGCCAAAGAAGTTTTGACTGTTTGCCTCCTCCAAAGCTTCGGGGTGGTTGATAGCTTTGAGCTGACCGTTTAGGTTGTAAACATAGCTCATGCTTTGCAAGCCATCTGCCAACGTGGTTTTTCTGAGTGCCCCTGTTTCGTAATATTCATAGGTTGCATGGGTGGTAAAGTCTACATCGTTGGTAGAAGTCTCTGCTTTGGTCAGCTGTTGGTTGTCTTGGTCGTAGGTGTATTTGTGTACAAAACGCTCATCGCTTTGGTGTCTTTGAAAGTCTACTTTTACTACTGCCCCTGTAATCGGGTCGTATTTATAGTCAATGGTTTTTACGCCCAAGTTTTTGATGTTTTGAATGATCCATTTTACCCTTCCGTAAATGTCGTAGCTATAAAAAGTAGTGGTGTTTTCGTTGGAGGTTTTGGCTACGTTTCCTGCCAAAAAAGTAGTTTGGTAGTAGGGGGTTTGGGCAGCTCCTAACAATTGTTCCAACGCATTGGGGGTGCCGTTGTTGTCTGTATCTTCTAGGTAATCATAGGTGGTTTTTTGAACTTCTGCACAGTTTAAATCTTCTAGCCCATCTAGGTCATCAACAATAGATGTTAAGCTGTTTTTAAAAGGATCGGTATCATTGTTAACCATTGCTGATGCTTGGTAATTGTCATTGACAAAAATAGCTGCGAAATCTTTATAAACCCCACTTTCTATGGGTCTGCCCAGTTGGTCGTAATTGGTGTAAGAAAATTCTTTGTTTTTCCATTGTTTGTTATTGATAGAGAAGCGAATCTGACCATCTTTTCTATATAAAAACCACGCATCGCCTTCATCGGGGCTTTTGATTTGGGTGAGTTGCCCTAGTGCATTGTATTTAAAAGTGGATTTTAGTTTGTTTAATGGTTGGTAAGAAGCGAGGAGCTGTCCTGTTTGGTTGTATTCATTTAGACTAAAATCGTAGTAGTTGTCTTTGTAGGTGATGGTGGTGCTGTCTGGGGTATAATTCTCAGGATCTGTGATGGCTATTCGGTAAAAACCATTTGGTAGATTCTCAGGATTGATGTTTTCTAATTTTTCTTCGGTAATTAGGTCAAAAATTTCATAGGCTGCGGCTCCTGTAATGGTGATTCCTGTAATACCTACAGGAATATGAACGTCCATGTGTCCTTGTTTGCCAATGCCAATGGTGGAAGTATGGTTGTGTGGGTTGGTAGGATGGTCTTCGTTCCCGCTTCTCGCCGCTGCAAGGGTTTTACCATCGCTATCGGTAAACACCACGGTTTCATAACCGTGAATGCCCCTATTCACAGTTTTGGCAATGCGGTAGTCGTTGTATTTGGTTTCATTGAATGCTTTTTCTTTGGCAAGTTCCTGCCCAGCTTTCATGGTAAAAGAATAGCCATTTTTCCATTCGCCCTGCTGCTGGTTCCCGCCAATCACTTTTTTTACCATGCCCGGTCTGAGCTTGCTATAGATGGTTCTTGAATAAGGATATTCCGTAATGTCTTGTTGGCTGTTTCCTTCATGCTCAGCATCGGTGTTTTGTTGGCTGTAATACCAACCAAGTTTTGAGCTGCTGTCACTACTTACTTTGGAAGGGTTTTCAGGATCTGTTTCAAAATCAGCTATATCAAAGGTTTGGCTTGATTCGTTTTTAACGAATTCTTCCTGGTATTGAAACTCATTACCTGCTACAGGTGCGCTTAGGGTGCTCAATGCAGGTCTTCCTAGTGCATCATGTAAGGTTTGATTTACCCAAATCTTTCCTGTTTTTACATCCACACTTTGGGTTTGTACGCCTTTTCCCAACTGATCAAAGTACGCTTTGGACTTGGAAGTCACCGTTTTTGCACTGTCTATGGCATAGGTAGTGGTTTCAACAGTGTTCCATGGTTCTTGCTGACTAAAAGCAAGGGTTGAGAATAGCAGGAACGCTATGATATTAAAGAGTTTGGTATTTGACTTCATCTTTTTAATTTTTATTCAGTTATGAGTTGAATAATGGTTTTTGTTCTTCTTCTATTTCAATCTTTGCCTTTGTAAGAATACCTTTAAAATCCTTTTTCATTTCCATCAATCACACCATTTCCATTGGTGTCTTTCTCTACGGTTCCCTTGTAGCTATACGAAAGGTCTTTCACCAGTTGGAAGCCGCCTGTTGTTTTTTCATTTTTAGCTACTTCTATGTAAACTTTAACGAGCCTTCCTGCTTCGTCATATTCATATTTACTTGCCAGTCCGTTGCTGCCAATCAAAAACCAAAGTTCATCCCATTCGTTGTAAACATAACTACTCATAGAAGACACAACAGGATGCAACCTAAAGTCGTCTAAATCTATTTGAGTTCCAGTTGTGGTGATGGCAACCGTGGTTTCGGTGGTTGGAATGGTGAGGTAACCACTAATCATTACCCAATCTCCTGCTTCTATATTTTCAAACTGATTGAAATCTTGTAAGTTACCATTCACTTTTATTTTCAACCTATTTTCACCACCCTTCCTCGTCCAAACCGATATTTTAAACTTGGACTTTAAATCTGTTCGCTCTGTGTTTGCTGGAATTTCTACTTCAAAAGCGTTTTCATTTGCGCCTATCCGAACGATGTTATTTCCCGTATGTGCATCGGTTACGTTGGTTACCACTCCGTATGATTTGACTTCGCCATCGAAATAGTCGGTTTCGTCTCCATTGCTTTCAACCACCCTATTTTCAGCGCCGCTGTAGTACATTTCGGTGTATTTGGCATTGGATACTGCAAGTACTTTGCTGTCACTGTCCGCCATTTTGGAGGCCGCGTAGTTGTTGTTGATATCTTTACTTTCCAATGCTTTGGAATAATGATCGTATTGCGTAACTTCTGAAACTTGTTTCCATTGATCGTTGGTTTGTGGTTGCCCAAGTTCCCACACAAATCCATCATCATTGGTAATGTCAAAACCTTCCAGCAACCCTTTGCTATTGAGAGGCCCATCCCAAGTAAAAGTTTTATGCTTACGCCAGATTTTTTCGGAATCCTCTGTGGGTGTTTCTGTTTGACCTTGGTAGTCTCTATAATTCCAATTGTTGTTCCAAGTACTGATACCTACACCCACTACTTGGTCTATTTCGTTATTGTCGTCTAGTAAATAGGTAAAGCTGGCTGCTTCTTGCGACAGCATGTTTTTGTTTGTTGCATCATCTACCATTGAGCCCATTTGAGGGTATTTGGTGTAGGCAGGTACAGAACGTGTTCTGAATTTGGTGCCGTCGCTAGCTACTGTGGTACTTTCAAGTAATTGACCCGTTAAAAAATCATGTTTGTCAAAAGTTTGCTCAACAGTAAAACTACCCTCAGTAGTCTTAGTTTTTGCTAATACGCTAGGGTAATTTACTTTGCTGGTGGATGTGACAAAATAGTTATACTCATCATTTTCTAAATCCTGGTATCTTTTATAGCTGATGTGTGATTCTTGTTTAACGCCTATTTCCCCATCCGATTCTAAATCAAATTTATAGCTATTTTCTTTTTCACTTAATAGTTGATGATTCTTGTTAAACGTTTTGATTGATTTGATACGCCCAAGGTTAGCGATCTTGCTTTCAATGGTAAATTTATTCAGCTTTACATTACAACCTGCCTCTATACGTTCTTCATCTTGATTTTCTTTTACCCTAAATGCTTCTCCCAGGCTATAGATGTAACCAGGTTCTTCCTTGCTTGGCTCTAAAGTTTCAAATTCATAGGTGGTGCTACCCAAGTGATTTCCTTCTCCATCTTTGTTGTTCATTGTTACTCGTTCATACATCACTGTTGGTGCTGGCAGCTCAGAAGCATATGGTATTCCCCTTTGCTCTTTGGTAGGTGCATAGGAGGTAATGCCATTCTTATATTCATACTCCGTAGTTGCAATATCTTGAACACCATCATTAATAGTTATTTCTTTGGTTCTGATACCGCCTTTATTTTGATCCACTGAAAATTTATTGGCACGAAGTTGGTACTGTAAAACCAGTCTTGGAGTTACGTTGTCACATCCAGGAGGATTTGCACAAGAGCCTCTTTCTAAATTTTCTCTTATGTAACCTGGATGATAATCAAGACCAAAATATCTATAATAAACCCTTCCGTCTGATCCTGATGCATTGCCACTTATGTTTGTTTCCAATACAACATATGTTGGAGTCACCTCGATAACACTTACTTCATCGTCATTTTCAATGTTAATTCTTCCTGTCCTATCTTTGCAAGTCCAGTCACGATAATCTCTCCTGCCACAAGCCCAAAAATCCATCTTTGTTATTTTGCCAACTTCAAAATATTCAGTAAAATCTATGTCTTCTATATTGTCTCTTCCTTCTTCTTTTTCAACTTTAAATCTTAGCTTATCCTCATGTTTATTAATCCAAAACATCAACTCAAAATCAAAAATCCTAAAAAGAGGTAACTGCTTCTCTGTCATAATGATCAGGTTCGTGGGTTATTTTGATGTTTCCACCCGTGGGGGTGGTAATGTTGTTTAACGACCAGATTTCTGGAATGGTTTTATGGTAGCCCCAATCATCGATATCTTCTTTGTTATATGCTATCTCGGAATTTAAGTAGTCAAATTTATAGGGCGGCACAAACTGTTTGCCTTGCTTTCCTTTAAAATTGACTGCTTTTAAGGTGAGTCTTCCGCTATCAGTGTTTTGTGCATTTTGTGCAAGCTCATAGTTGTAATCAAAATCAATGACTTGTATAGCCTTCCTTTCTAAATCAAGCGATGAAATGTCTTCTGTGTCCAAAACATTTTTCCATAATTCAACACCCACTTCTTTAAGAATTCTTGGATCTTTTAAGTATAGTTCTTCAAAGGATTCTAGCTCCTTAGAATCTCTTGTTGAGCCTCTATAATTTTCACATTTTTCAATACCACGATTAAACTGATGAGCAATGGAATAATAACCTTTTACCTCCTTAGTTTTATTTCCAATTTTATTGATATTTATGTTTTCAAGTAAATCATTTTTGATTAATAGTATCTTCTTGAGTGCAAGAGATCTGTTTTCAGAAAAATCGTAATAATCATATCTTTTCTTGATGTATGCATCATAGTAATGCTTGTAGCAATTTTGAAATGTTTGTTCAAATGTGTATTCAACTCCATTTTTAGAATAATAAGAATCTCCTGATTTTCTTTTTATTTCTGCACTTGCTCTCGGATACGTCTTGTATGATTTTCCGTGATCAGCGATATTGAAAGGTTCTCCTAGTTCCCAAGTGTTTTTTTCGTTGTGTATCTTTTTAGCTATTGATTTATTATCCTCTCTTTCTTCTTTTACAAAAAGTGCCGTGTGTGTTCTTGTTTTAATAGCATCTAAGTAATAAAGCTGCTTTCTACCCCAGGCATAAGAATACGTAACATCATTTTTGTCTTGTTTGTCAGGAATTTCTTCATACCTCCCGTTAGGAGTTTGCCATACATAACCATCTGTCCATTTTCCGTAATCTAAAGACACCCAATAGCCATAATCTTCTTTATTGACTTGTTTGTCTCCATTTGTATCGATGTAATCTGGCCCTGTAATGGCTGTTAATAGCCAATGTGTGGCAAAGGGTTTGTCTTTTTTAACTTCAAAAAAATTTTTATCCTTTTCTTTCCCTTCGTCATCTAACTCCTTAAAATTTCGGTAAGAGTTTTCAAATTGATAAACAGGCAGGGAATAATGATAAGTCTTGCCATCGTATGAGGTGATGCTAAAGCCGCCAATCCCATGGTCTAAAAAGGTATCTTCATCCGCTCTATCTAGCAAGCTACCTGCAGTAGTCGCTTCTATAAAATGTGGCAAAATACTTTCTCTTATCTCTTCGTTGGTGTAGGTTTGAATGTAGTTCCCTTCTCGTTTTATACCTTTTGAGTTGAGGCTATTTTGACTACTGAAAGAATTGTCTTTTTCTGTTCCATAGCTATGAAACAATGCTCTATTGACAATACGATTAGTAGCATATGGATCTGATCGATAACCTTCTTGAATTCCGTTAAAAAATTTAGGATCAATTGCGCCTGAAATTTTTGAACTTTGAGACCGTAAAAATGAACTGTAGCTACTTAAAAATGTAAAGTTTCTTTTTTTAAGCACATTTTGATTGAGACTGACAAGTGGATGGTCATTGCTATAATATTCCTCAGTTTCATAGTTAATATATGCAAGCTCTCCAAATAATATATGGTCGTTTTGACCTTTTCCTCTGCCTGAGAGATTTATTTCAGAAGGATGATAAGGTGTGATACTACCAGATAATCCCTGAGCATTCACAGTATAATTATCATAACTTGGTATAACAAGATTTGGCGTATTGCTCTTATTCTCATTGTCTATCAAGTCATTATAAATATCATTGTTTCTGAATTTCTGAACAATAGCTACATCCATGAAATGCGTTGTTTTAAGGTTTTCAAAACCATCAAAATTAATTTGCTCATTGGCATCTATCGGATACATCATACCAGAGGTGTACAGACTGTTATATTTACCAAGTTGATGTTTAATTTTGGTATGAGAAAAACTGATGTAAAAGATGACAAATGGCAAAAAGAAACCCGTACTTGAGATGATAGAAAAATAATCACCTTGACCTAGCGAACCTGCTTTGCTAAATGCACCAGCCCCTCTTCCATTGACTGTTGGATTTGCTGAAACTCCATTTGAGCTAAAGTTTATACCAATACCTGCTGACATCCTTGCACCTCCACCAAAACTTCCAAAACTATCAAATTCTTTGTTTTTTGTAGATAAAGAGATTCCTCCAGAAAGTCCAGAGTTGTAGTTATAATTCAATCCCACACCCATATTTGCACTATCTCCAGCACTAAAACCATAGCCAATACCTACGCCATTGGTACCTATTGATACTGAAAAATTCGCAAGACTGGCACTTACACTTCCTGTAAATTTATCATTTTCTATTCCTGCCGTTACCCCAATTGCTGCACCAGACTTTCCATCTCCCGGACCAATACTTGCTGAGACATAACCCCCTCGTGATTTATCTGAACCCCAAGAAGCACCCAAACCAACAGATACAGCTCCAGACAAGGTAAGACCTGCACCAAAACTATAGGATTCTGATTCATAACCTTGGTCATAAAAGAATTCATTGATTTCAGTTTTACCCCAATCATCAGGATAGCCATTTACACCTCTGTTAATGGCGCCAGGGTTCAAGTTCCAACCCAATCCTACCCACGATGCTTCTTGGTCCATGGCAATCCCTGCGTGGTAGGAAAGTGACAAAGGATAGCCGCCCTCTGGAGAAGGCACATTGAGCAATGGTAATACGTAAGCCAAATCACCCGAAACCAAGTTGACCATGTCGGTGGCATCTACAGGCTCAAAAGCAGCTGCCTCCGGCGCATTCGGACCATTGTTGTTGGCATACAGCATATTGTAAGGCGCCAACGTATTTAAAAAAGTAAGCGTGAGTAATACCGCAATGACTTTGTGTGAAAATTTTACTTTCTGCATTTTTTATAGGTTTAATCTCGGTTCTTTGCGTAGTTTTTTTATAGGTATTTTAAATCTTACCTCGCCCGTATAAGTGCCCAAGTCTTGAATGGTAAAATTGAGGTGGGTTCCTTTGAGTTTTTTAGGGTCTCGGGGGTAGACAAACATCATGGTGGTAGACCTGCTCATGCCATACATGCGAGGGTAACTATAATCCATCAAAGGGAGGGTGTCTTGTTGCTGATTGTACAGGGCTATTTTGCTGCCCATGCCAAAGGCTAGTTGGTTGACCATGGCACTGAACTCAGCTCGGTTTTTGGGTGTGGTACTGAGCAACTCCTTATTGTCTCTGGACATGGACAGGTTGAAGTACAGGTTTTGTTGGTACTTTCTTCTAAGGCTTTCAATTTTTTTTTCGTCTGTTTTGTCAGTGAGCTCTTGAAGTACCAGCAGGTCTGTGGGGCGATGCACCAAAGAAAATTGATAGCCGTTGATGGTTTTTTCCTGAAAGTAGCCGTTGCTTGGGTTTTTGAGGTATTTCCACAAGGCTTCTTTGCTGTTGAAGGTTTCTGGAGTGCAAGCAGCAAATAGCAAAGCCATGGCAATGAATTTGTAGGTTTTTAAGGTGTATGCCCGAAGGTAGCGTTTGGCGTTCATTCGTTTTCTTTAGCTTTCACTTCCATCCTACTCAATATCTGTGCTGGTTTCTTCTTGCGCTTCTTTTTTTTCAGCAGGCTTGTGTTGTCCTTTAAATTCTTTGTTGAGTCCTTCTAGTATTTTTTGGGTAAGGTCGGATTTTGGGGAAGCATACATGGTGCTGCCATTGCCACTAGCGCCAAAGATGATGTCATGACCATGGGTTTTGCCATATTCTTTGATGTAATCATTGATGTCGTTGATAATAGTTTGGGTAACTTTTTGGTCTTCGTCTTGTATTTGTCGCTGAATGGCTTGTTGGTAGTTGTTGACTTGCTGCTGCTTGTTGGTCAATAGTTCTTGCTTGAGCTCCAACTCTTTTTTGATCATGCCAGCACGTTCTTTTTCGTAGTCTTTGAGTTCTTTTTGCCAGTCTACCAAAAGGCTGTCTACATTTGCTTTGAGTGTTGACGCTTTTTTGTCAAATAACGAATATCCATAAAAGTATTAGCTTGATTCTTTTAAACATACTACCCATTAAAAACAGTCAATATTTATAAAAATCACCAAGCGCAATTATTCCTTCAATCAAAGGCTCTTCATCCTCATCAACAATAAGAAGTTTGTTTTAACATCATTCCACAAAAAATCGCTAATTTTGATTTTTATAGTTGAAGAATTTTTCAACTAAAACCATAGCTACAAAACATATTCAATGAGCGGTATAGATAAATTTTTAAAGGTATTTGTTGGGGATAAAAATAAAAAAGATTTAAAAAAAATAACCCCCATCATTCAGCAAGTAAATAATCATGCTGAAGCCTTCTCAATGCTTTCAAATGATGAACTAAGGGCTAAAACAAATTCATTTAAAGAAGCGATTTCTAATGCAATAAAGGAAACAAGCAATACCATTGAAAACCTAAGAGAAGAGGCAAAAAAAGAGGGTATTGACATTGAAAAGCGTGAAGAACTTTATGAAGAAATAGACAAACTACAAAGTGATTCTTATAAAATTACAGAAGAAACCCTTAACAAGCTTTTGCCTGAAGCCTTTGCTTTGATCAAAGAAACAGCAAAACGTTTTCATGCCAATAAAACTGTATCAGTTACAGCCACTGAATTTGATAGGCTATTAGCTTCAAAACATCAACACATATCGCTTGAAAATGACCAAGCAATTTGGTCTAATACTTGGGATGCAAACGGCACAAAAGTAACTTGGGACATGACGCATTACGACGTTCAGCTTATAGGTGGGGCAGTGTTGCACAGCGGTAAAATTGCAGAGATGATGACGGGAGAGGGGAAAACATTGGTTTCAACGTTGCCAGTATACCTCAATGCGCTTTCTGGAAAAGGGGTTCACTTGGTAACTGTGAATGAATACCTAGCCAAACGAGATGCCAAATGGATGGCACCTATTTTTGAGTTTCACGGCTTGCGTGTTGATTGTATAGATTTACATGAACCAAATTCCGAAGCAAGAAAAAACGCCTACAAAGCAGATATAACCTATGGTACCAACAATGAGTTTGGCTTTGATTATTTGCGCGACAACATGGCTCATTCTCTTGGCGATCTCGTGCAAAGAGCACCCAACTATGCCATTGTAGATGAGGTAGATTCAGTACTTATAGACGATGCCAGAACGCCTCTGATCATTTCTGGTGCCATTAACAATATTGGCGAACATAAGTTTTTGGAGCTAAGGCCAGTAGTAGATAAATTGGTATCTATTCAAAGACAATTGCTAACGGGGGTATTGGCAGAGATAAAAAAGTTGATTTCATCGGGAAATACCAAGGAAGCAGGCGTATTGCTTTTAAGGGTTTTTAGAGGATTGCCAAAAAGCAAGCCGCTTATCAAGTTTTTAAGCCAGGAAGGCATTAAGCAATTGCTGCAAAAAACCGAAAATCAATACATGCAAGACAATAACCGCGAAATGCATAAAATAGATGCGGATTTGTATTTTGTAATTGATGAAAAAATGAACTCTATAGAGCTCACAGATAAGGGAATTTCTTTTCTTTCTGAGGGAGATCATACCAAAGATTTTTTCATCCTTCCGGATTTAAGTACTGCAATTGCAAAGATTGATACTGATTTTTCAGACAAAACAGAAAATACGAAACAGAAAGAAATTCTCTACCAAGATTACAGCGCCAAAAGCGAGCGTATTCATACCATGAATCAATTATTGAGAGCCTATACCCTTTTTGAAAAAGAAGTTGAGTATGTGGTGATGAATAAAAAAGTGATGATTGTAGATGAGCAGACAGGAAGAATAATGGAGGGCAGAAGGTATTCCGATGGTTTGCACCAAGCCATTGAGGCGAAAGAAAATGTAAAAATTGAGGCTGCAACCCAAACCTATGCCAGCATTACGCTTCAGAACTACTTTAGAATGTACAAAAAGCTTTCTGGAATGACGGGTACTGCTGCTACGGAGGCAGGAGAATTTTGGGAAATTTACAAGCTAGATGTTATCTCGATTCCTACCAACAGACCTTTGGTACGAAAAGACAAAGAAGATTTGATTTACAAAACAGCCCGCGAAAAGTACAATGCCGTGATTGCTGAAATTGAAAACATGGTAGCCATCAAAAGACCTGTACTGGTAGGTACTACTTCTGTTGAAATTTCTGAGTTGCTAGGTAAAATGCTTACCCTTAAAAAAATCAAACACAATGTGTTGAATGCTAAGCTGCATAAAAAAGAAGCCGATATTGTGGCGCAAGCAGGAGAAGCAGGAATGGTAACCATTGCTACCAATATGGCGGGTAGGGGTACCGACATCAAACTTGCTGATGAGGTGAAAGAAGCGGGTGGACTTGCTATTATTGGCACCGAACGCCATGACTCTAGGCGTGTAGATAGGCAGCTAAGAGGTAGATCTGGGCGTCAGGGTGATCCTGGTTCTTCACAGTTTTATGTATCGCTGCAAGATAATTTGATGCGCTTGTTTGGCTCTGATAGAATTGCCAAAATGATGGACCGCATGGGGTTGAAAGAAGGAGAGGTGATTCAACATTCTATGATTACAAAATCGATTGAACGAGCCCAGAAAAAGGTGGAGGAAAATAACTTTGGCATTCGAAAAAGACTTTTGGAGTATGATGATGTGATGAATTCTCAGCGTGCCATTATTTATAAAAGAAGAAAAAATACCCTTAATGGCGAAAGGTTGCAAATTGATGTTTCTAACATGATTCATGATTACTGCCAAGTGCTGATAGATGAAAACAAAGCGACTAGCAATTATCAAAACTTTGAATTTCAACTGATTAGCAGTACTTCTTCTAGTTCTCCTTTTTCCGAAGAAACATTCAAGTCAAAAGAAAACAAAGTGCTTGTAAAGGAGCTTTTCAAATTTACTTTTGATAATTATAAGAAAAGGCTAAAACAAGATGCAGAACTAGCTTTTCCTTTTATTAAGAATATTTATGAAAATCAAGGAAATCAATACGGAAAGATTGCCATACCATTTACCAATGGTGAAAAGGAGCTTACGGTAGTTACCAACCTTAAAGAGGCTTACGAGAGTGAATGCAAATCCCTGATTGCTGATTTTGAAAAGAATGTTACGCTTGCCATTATTGATGATGCTTGGAAAGACCAACTTCGTCAGATGGATGAATTGAAGCAATCCGTTCAAAATGCGACTTACGAACAAAAAGATCCATTGCTTATTTACAAGTTTGAGTCGTTTGAGCTCTTCAAAAGCATGCTCGATAAAATTAACAAAGAAGCACTTTCGTTTTTATTTAAAGGTCAGATACGAACTTCTCAGGATGAAAGGGAACTTTCAAAAAAAGCAGAGAATCGATATGCGGATATAAAGTTGAGTAAAGCATCCTACCACAATACTTCTGAAACGAATTCACACGAAGAGGATGAGGTGCAGGAAACCATCGTACGCAATGATCGAAAAATTGGCAGAAATGAGAAGGTGACCGTAGTAAATATTCAAAATGGTGAGCAAAGGTCTGTTAAATATAAACAAGCTATGGTGCTTGTAAATGAAGGTAATTGGGCAATTAATGATCAGTAAATGTAAACATGTAGAGTAGATGTTATTATTTATAAGTACTGCTGAAATAATCCTTACGCTAGTGATGGTGGTAATGCTTTTTGGTGCAGATAAGTTGCCTCAAATTGCGCGTGAGTTAGGCAAGGGAATGCGGCAGGTAAAAGATGCTACCAATCAAATTAAGCACGAAATACAAAATAGCTCGATTCAAAATGACTTCTCTAAAGAGGTTGAGCATATTCAAGAAGAGACTCATAAAACTGTGAATGAATTAAGTTCTTCAATTTCAAGAAGTAGTCAAGATTTTAGTGAAACTGACGAAGCTAAAAATAAAACGTAATACAAAAGAAAATACTGTCTCATATAAGAGCCGTAGCAGATTTTAAGCACTTACTTTTCGTAAAGCTCATTACGATCTCATAAGAATACATTAAATTAGTTTCTCATCAAAAACTGAATAGATATGTATAAAAAAGAGTAAAACCATTCAGGAAGTTGCTTTGGGGAAAGTTCCAAATTTTGAATTTTTAGTAGACAAACTCACCAAGAATTTTTCAATTAATGGCAAGGCAACAAGCACATTAAGAAACCCATAAAACCGTGGTTGACTTTTTTTAAAGCTCGTGCCAACTCCTCGAATCCCCCCTTATCTGCAAATCCCAGATCAGTCAACAAGATATATAGCGCTGGCCTATCGGCAGGCGATATACTTAGTTATTGGGCATAGTTTTTATTTCATTTTCTTTATTATTTTGTCAGGAACGAAATAGAGATTGTTTTTTGTCCTTGAACAGGCTACGTAAAATTTATTCCGTGTAACATTTGATTTAAAATCTATTAAACCTCCTGATTTAAATTCTTTTAAAAGTTCATCGTTTATTACAATACAAACATTTTCAAAACCAAGTCCTTTACAAGCACCCCAATTATCAGAACGACATTCATAATTATAATGTCTTGTTAGAAAAAGTTTTACAATATTATCATCTTCAAAAATTTCTTTTACGTTTTCTTTATTTTCAATTAGTTTACATTCTGTAATTCGATTTTCGTTTGATTCTATTTCAATACCTATTCTATTTTGAATGAAATCGCAAGTAGTTTTGCTACATCTACGACTTTTAATTAAAGTTGAATCATCAAAAATAAAACCTGATGACTTAAATCGCTCTTTGAATTTATCTAAACTACTATGCAAAGATTGATTTGTTTTTCTATCTCTACTCGTATCAAAGGTGTGTTGGAAAAAATCACCAACTAAAAGAAAATTTACATTTGCTTGAGCTAGTTCTAGCAAGAAATTAAAATCATTACCTCCAAAATCTTGTATTTCATCAAATAAAACATAATCATAATATTTCTCAACTCTTTCTTTGACTTCTTGAAAATGATTTTTGTCTAATAATAATTTTGAAATTCTGTTGTGATATAAGTAGTTGTTTTTAGTAAAAAATGAAGTGTCAAAAAAACTTTTAGGGTAATGCCAAGTTATTCCTTTGACGTTATGTTCGTCAGCAAAGAATGGTTTATAACAGAATGAATATAAAAATGAAAAATAATTTTTAACCTTAATGTTCGTAGGTAGATAACCGAATTGATTTATAACCTCATTCTTAATACTTTTTATACCACTAATAGTATAAGTTACGAGAAGATATCTTTTTTTTAAATCGAGTTCTTTTACTATATGATAAGTTTTTCCTGAACCTGCTACTGCTAAAATTAGTCGTTTATCCATTCAAATGCTTTATCAATGTATTCAGGAATTTTCAAATCTTTAGATTTATTCTCTAACAATTGATATGCTACTTCAGCTTTATCTTTAAGCATATAATCTTGAACAGAGAGTTTTCTTCTTTTAGCGGAAAATAATTCTTCACAAATGTCAATGTTATCTTCATAGATACATATTTCAAACGTATATCTTTTATCCTCTTTATCTGCAAAAACACTTATGTTATCTTTATTGTACTTCGAGTATCTTTCAGTAATATTTTGCTTGTAATTTTTATCATTGTCTGTTATTGCTGCTGTTTTTATATCTAAAAGGTTTGCTATGTCTAAATATCTAGGAAAGCTTGTGCCACCAACAGAAATAACGTGAATATTATTTTCAGTTAAACTCTTGCCCGTTTTCTTTTTATAAAGTGCTTCAAGTAATATAAATTCAGCATCTCCTTCTACAAGAATCACTTTTTCTGATAGGATAAACTCCAAAATGTTATTGTCTGGTGCTTTTGTAAAAAATTTCGATGTATCCTCGGATAAATCTTCTAACTTAACTCTATTCTCTGAACTACTATTTAATAATATTGACTTTCTTAAATCAAGTCTAGTACTCACTAAATCACTGTGCGTGGCAACAAATATTTGTTTGCCTGTTGATTTTACAACTTCTTGAATGAGTTTTTTCATATTGCTATGACTCAAATGATTTTCAGGTTCTTCTAAAAGAACAGCATCAAAATCGTCTCCCGACTTGCTTAACGCAAGTGAAGTCTTGATAATAGATTGTTTCCCTTTTCCCTTATTATCAATCGAAATATCTCCTTCGTAAATTATTAAGTCACTTTCAACATTTGATTTGGAATTTGATTTTATAGCAAATTTATAATCATTTTCTAGCCGTTCATTTATATCTTTGAAGGCTTTATTTTTAAACTCTTCTTTATAGTTTCTATATTCGTGCTGATGTTGAAATTTCTCGGAAGTATTTAATATTTTGCTATTATAAATGTCTTTTACATATTCTTTCATAGCATACTCATTACTAGTTAATGAGTTGTCTATAAGTATGTGTTTTAAGTGTTTGTTATAGCCATTATAGGGAGTGTCATTGAATGTAGTGAAGGATATTGAATAATATTCGAATGGGAATAAACACTCTGGTTTTTTAAGTACGTCTTTTATAGACTCACTATATTCTTCATTTGGCTTGCAGACAAGTCTAACTCCATCACTAGGCTTTTTATCGAGATTGTTTTTACCATTAGTTATTTCGGTGTTTTGTTCATTCAAATAGAGTTCGATTCTCAATTCAGGCAACTTGTTAAGATTTCTATCTGATTTAAGAAAATCAGTAATAGCTTTAGTATTAAATAAAGAGTCGAGTCCTATGGTTTCTACTTTATTTCTGCTTCCTCTCATTACTAAATCTAAAGCCGTAAGAATAGTACTTTTACCTGATTCATTATCTCCAATTAGAAGATTGATTTCATCATCAAAACTGACCTCGAATGTTTCGAATTTTTTGAAATTTTGAAGCCTTATTTTTTTGACTATTTTAATATGAAGTATTCAGTTCTAATTATGCCCAACGTTCTGCCCCGCTAAAATTCGTTTTGGCGAATATAACGAAGTTATTCTTGAGCCAATATGAATTTTAGTGGGCTGTTATGTGACAAGCGAAGCAATGACACATCAACTTGTTTATAAAACAAACATAGCTAAAACAACTCAATTATTAATTAGATTTCAATGTTAAAACGTCCTTTTTTTGTTAAAAATTGTGATTTTTACAAATGGACATCATTACATCATTTATTAAAATATTAGCGTTAAAGCGTTATAGCAGGCAAACCATCAACTGCTATAAGAGCCATTTGTAATAGGCAAGATTCTACTTCAAAGAAAGATCATTTTAAATCTGTTTCAGACAAGGAATTGTTTGACGTTATTTGCCATATACTTAGTTATTGGGCATACTTATTCTTTATGTCCGATTGTATATTGAATTCCAAATGTTGCCATTAAGGTATTTTTCATTTGAATTCCATTTACTTTTTGATAAGCTGGTATTTTTATTTCTGCTCCAATCCGTAAATCTTTCAAACTTCCCTTTGGGATGAAAAAGTTTGTTCCAGCACCAACTTCCAATTGACTTCTTCCCGAATTAGCTGTATTAAATAAAGGCATCATCATTGGGTTTAAGTCGCTATCTACACCATCTATTTTCTGCGTGTCAAAATAGCTCAAACTTGTTGATAAACTAAAATAGTCTGATAGCTTAATAGCTCCCCAACCTACAATGTCAAAACGATTTCCAAAAGTGTAATTTTCAGAATTTTCTCCCAATCTAAATTTATATTTAGATTGTGCTCCCCAAGAAAACTTGTAAGATTGTCCCAAATAGGTTAATCCTAAACTTGGGTCCCAAGTTCCACTTCCGAGTTGCATTGGATATGCCAATTGCGCATCATTCATCATTGGTGTTGCATCCTGTTGGTCGATATTACCTGTTGGAATTGAAAACCCAACATTACCGTGTAAAGACTGTCTGTCTTTGTTTGTTATTTTGATAAGACTAGATACAGTAATATCGCCTAATCCGCCTGATTCTGTAATAAAGTCAACTCCCATTCCTGTCCTTAAGTCCATAGAATTTGAGATATAATTCCCCATAACCATTAGCGAAACTCGGTCCGAAGGTGCGTACATCGCTCCAAGCATATGCATATTCATATTCATTTTTTGCGGTGCAACCATAAAGTTTTGATAAATATCTTCGTTAGATATATCATTCGAAGACTGTATGTTATCTTCCATCCACATCGGCATAAATCTATATGAAAACATAAATTCCCCTTTTTTGTGGTAATGGTCTCCCATTACACTGATTGGTGCGTGACCATCGGGTCTTGCTGAACTCCATTGATTGTCTTGTGCTAATACCACGTTAGCGCATAGAAAGATTGCGCCCAATATGGGCAGTAATATATTTTTGTTCATTTTTTTCTTTTTTGTTAATTGAAATTTAAAATTTTAAAAAGTTTCCAAAAGTATGGAAACTTAAATAGTGTTCAATTAACATTTTGGTGGTGGCGTAGGTGGTGAAAAGAATAATTCTTTTAGTTGAAATTGATAAAATCCGAAATGTTTTTCTGAATCTGAAATTGCATCGCAAAATTTTGGAAGTTCAGCGCTATAAATAATCATTGGAATTCTTTCCTGCTCAACTGTCGATATTTTTTTATCCTGTTTTTCCGTTTCTTGAGCTTCTTTGAGTTGTTGGCTTAAGTAACACTTTCCATTACAGGTTGACATTGGTTTGTCCTTATTGATACAAAGGACTTTTGAAATGTATTCGTAATTCGCATAATATTCCAAATAAGGCAATAGCGGTCTTATTTCTGCAAAACAGAAGATAATCAATACTCCTATGGCTATTTTTTGTCTCATTCTAATTATGCAAAACAAAAAGAATTATTGATAAGAACGCTACTTTTCTATTGGATTCTTCATATTACATTTACTTCCGTTTCTAGGTCTATTTTGAAATGATTTTTCACCTCACTTTTTATTTTTAAAGATAAATCAAGTAAGTCTTTGCCAGATGCTCCTCCGTAGTTGACCAATACAAGTGCTTGTTTTTCATATACACCGCATGCTCCAAATCTTTTTCCTTTAAAGCCAAGTTGGTCTATAAGCCAGCCGCTTGGTATTTTTACCAAAGTTTCTGAAATAGGATAGTTTGGTATTTCTGGGTACTTCTCTTTTAGCGCTTCAAAATGAGTTTTTGAAACAATAGCATTTTTAAAGAAACTACCGCTATTCCCAATTAATTTAGGGTCTGGCAGTTTATTACTTCTAATTTTTACCACTGCGTTAGAAATGTCTTGAATGGTGGGGTTATTAGTATTTAGATGCTCTTTGATAGCTCCGTATGAAATGTTAAAACGATGGGAGTGCTTGGTAAGTTTAAACGTAACTTTTACGATAATGAATTGCTGTTTTAATTCATTTTTAAAGATTGAATCTCTATAGCCAAATTTGCAATCCTCTGCGCTAAAAGAATGAAGCTTTCCTGTGTTAATTTCCAAAGCTTCTAGCGAATGAAAAACATCTTTTAGCTCTACGCCATAAGCACCAATGTTTTGTATAGGCGAGGTGCCTATATTTCCTGGAATGAGCGATAAATTTTCAATCCCTCCGTAGTTTTTAGAGATACAATACATCACAAACTCATGCCAGTTTTCGCCTGCCATTGCAGAAATGTATGCGTGGTCATTATCTTCATTTTCAATTGATTTTCCTTTTAAATTGACGTGAACAACTAGCTTATCAATATCTTTTGTAAGCAACATATTACTTCCTCCGCCAAGTATAAATAGGTCTTTTTCATTTTTAAGAATCTCTTTTAATTCAGTTGTTTGAGAAATATTTACAAATCTTTTTGCAAGTACATCAATGCCAAAAGTATTGTAATTTTTGAGTGATTTATTTTCTTCAATCTTCATTAGGAGTTGTATTTTTTCAAAGCTTGTTTTAATAATGCTACGGCGTTTATAATCATTTCTTTCTTCAACACATACGCAATTCTCACTTGATTGAGTCCTGCATTTTTAGACTCATAAAATCCAGCTGCTGGCGCTAGCATAAGGGTTTTTCCGTTGAATGTAAAATCAGTTAAAAGCCACTTCGAGAATTTTTCGGCATCATCTATGGGTAATTGAACCATGCAGTAAAAAGCACCTTTTGGTTTGGCAACCACTATTTCTGGAATCGTTGACAACTCATTTACGAGCAAAGTTCTTCTTTCTTCATACTCTTTAATTACATTATCAAAGTAAGTTTTTGGTGTCTCTAAGGCGGCTTCGCAGGCTACTTGTGCATAAGTTGGCGGACTCAACCTGGCTTGTGCAAATTTTAAAGCAGTGCTAATAATCTCTTTGTTTTTAGAAATCAGACAACCAATTCTGGCACCACACATGCTGTATCTTTTTGAAAAAGAGTCAACTATAATTCCGTGATCTTCCAGTCCAAAATTATTTAAAATACTAAAAGGCTGTTGTCCTTCGTAGATAAATTCCCTATAAACCTCATCGGCAATTAGGTATAAGTTGTGTTTTTTAACAATGGTTGCCAGTTTTTTAATTTCTTCCTGTGAATAAACATAACCTGTAGGATTGTTGGGGTTACAGATTAGAATTGCCTTTGTTTTAGCAGATATCAATTGCTCAAATGCTTCAATAGGAGGAAGGGCGAAATCAGTTTCAATAGTGGAACAAACTGGAACAATTTTTACGCCAGAGGCAATGGCAAATGATTTGTAATTGGCATAAAAAGGCTCTGGTATGATGATTTCATCGCCATGATTTAAGGTGCTGCCAAAAGCAAATAGAAGTGCTTCAGATGCGCCTGTGGTAACAATAATATCATTGCTATGGAGCTTTACTTCATGCGTAGCAAAGTAATCACCTATTTTTTTTCGGAATATTTCAGAGCCTTGAGAACTATTGTATTTAAGCGTTTTTTGATCAAAATTTTTCACAGCCTCCAATGCGGAGGTAGGCGTTTCTATATCTGGCTGACCAATGTTTAGGTGAATGATTTCAATACCTCTTTTTTTTGCAGCTTCTGCATACGGCATTAGCTTACGTATGGGTGATTCAGGCATTTGCAAGCCTCTTTCTGAAACCTTTGGCATATCAAATTTTTATGCCAATATAAACAAACCGTTTAAGTGTTCAGCAATCAATATATCGATGTTCATTGAACTTTTTTTAGGCTTTAGTACTGATTTTCTTTGTTTTAAATGCTATAAGAGTGTCCTTTTTCAATCTTACAACGTATTCCTAACTTATCTTAAATGAGAAGTGTAAATGAATAGGTGAATTAAAACATGAATTTTTATTAACTAAAGTTTATTCAAAATGGATTTGCAAAATTTGTATAAACAACCTACATTTGTCTAAAATTTAAACAATCCTCCTTAGCTCAGTTGGTTAGAGCATTTGACTGTTAATCAAAGGGTCCTTGGTTCGAGCCCAAGAGGGGGAGCTTTAAAATCAAAGGGTTACAGAAATGTGACCCTTTTTTTTTGAAAAAAAAGTCAAATTAGATATACAGCCGCAAGCAATTTTTAAAAAATGATGGTCAAAAAAATACAGCTTTTAACGTTCTTTTTGTTAGTATTAAACTTAGCCAATGCTCAAACCCTAGTGGGTATCAATTTTGATATCAACGGAATGTCATTCAATGGCTATTACGATCAAATAAATTACTCACCGCAAAAAAGAATCACAAAAAAACATGAGACAAATTCTTATGAAAAAGGTCATTACTACGATCTATCGGGCAAAAAAAATCAAGGTTTTATAAAATTTGAGAATAATAAAATTTATTTCAAAACAGATATGTCAGATACTAGAATAAAAGTATCTGAAGCTGCGCAGTTTGTTATTGGTGTAGATTCTTTTTTTGTGGCTGATAAATTTCAAATAAACAAAAGAATCAAGAAAAAACCAGTTTTTTTGCAATTTATTAGTGAGTTTAACGGCCATACTTTTGCGAAAAAATACCATAACCAAACAACTGTTTTTATGGTAAAAAGTAACAATGATGAAGCCTGGATTCCTTTTGAGGGAAATCAAAAATTTAAGGAAAAAGCACATTCATTTTTTGGTCACATCTCTTATCTTAAAGAAAAAATAAATGAGGGGGTCTACACAAGTAGTCATTTAATTAGTATGATAAAAATGGCTGATTATCAGAATAGATACAATTTGAAAAAACCGATTTATTACGATAAATATTGGCAGGAAGTACACCTGAAAAACCAGGCATGCTACACTGCAAAAATAACGAACCAAGTAGATTCTATTTGGACAATGGAGTATAGCAAGGGCAAAGAAAAAATATACGAAGCTCGTTATTCAAGTTTTTATCCTCACATTAAGAATGGTGATTTAAAAGTATTTTTTCCAAATGGAAAAGTGCGAAGCATTGTCAATTACAAAAATGATGAACCTACTTCCACAGAAGTATTTAATGAATTTGGTGTACTGCAATTTTCCTTCGATAGTGAAAAAAATAAAGACAATAATTCTGAAGAAGAAAAAATCGATATTGTTTACAAAACAATGTTTGATAAAAACAATCAAAATTTGATAAGTCCTAAAAATTCTTCAAAGATAACCAAGAAAGATCCGCTTACGGGACAGGATTATCATTTTAATTTTGATGGGCAAAAGCTAGCATCTGTATATAGAATGAATGACGATGAGCGTATTTATCAAATTACCAATACAAAATATTCTTTTGATATAGCAAAATTGCAGAGAAGCTTTGATCGGTTTATGATCAACCAAGGGTACGACAAGGCACTTTATGAAAACGCTCAGGGAACAGTTTTGCTACATATAATGATTGAACCAGAAGGAACGGTTGTTGAATATAGGTTGTTAAATCAGCTTCATCCACAATTAGATCGATTGGTTGAGAGATTTGCAAAAGAAAGGCTTGCGGAAGGAGCGTATCGTCGTTTCCGATTCAAACCTATCAAAATCAATAAAGAAAAAAAGCATTTTGAATTTGTGGTTCCATTTGAGTTCAGCATCAACAGAACTTATAGAAAGCCGGTGAATTACAATCATTTTCAAAATTTTCACCACATGCACCTCCAACAATTTCGTATGCAACAGCACCAACATTTTATGAATCAGCAAATGAGAAGCTACCAGCCGCCTCGTTTTTATTGAATTACAACAATTTGATTGTTATTTTCTTGACTTCCAACTCCAGCAATTCAAGCATAAGCCGCTCTCTACTTTTTCCTCTAAGTAGTTAGGCAAATGGTAAAAAAAATCGAGACCTGTTTGCTGCTCAACCTCATCAACTGATGTTGCAAATGACTTTACCAAAGACTTCGATCTGGCATTTTTCATAACAAAACCAATGGCTTTTGATTCGCCATTGTCATCAACCAAAAGAATGACTTTGTAAAAAGCAGCTGGAACTGATACTTTGTTTTTGCCGATGGCTTTTGAATGGTTATTCAATATTGGTCCTGTAGCAACATAAATAGCTTTGTATTCCTTTGCCCATGCACGCACTTGGGTTTCAAGTTTCTTCCAAATACCTCGGTTAAAGCCAGGCCTTTGAGGACTGATGTTGCTATAATAAAAACTCTCTGCCATGGTTTGTTTCGACCAACCCATATCCGATGCTGGCGCTAGATGCCCTCTGTCATAACCGCTTTTTGAATAATCTTTGTTGTTGGCTGTTTTTGAGGAAATTTTTGGATCTTGAAGGAATTTATTGGTTCTTTTGAATTTGTTTTTTGTCTCTGATTTTGTAAGCTCATAAGCCACCCATAATGGCTGTTCATGTTCCTCGCTGTACTGCAAAGAAAAACCTTTGTGGTGTGTAATATTGTCAGCATTCGTTTTTGGTAGTTCTAATTTGTGGAGCCTAAAGTTCTGATAGTGCCAAGTACCATTTTTATTTAGAACAACTACTTTCCCGTCATCAGTTTTGGCTTTTATCTGGCTGAAAACAACGTTGATGCTTAGAAGAAAAATGATTGGTAAGCATAGGTAATTTTTTATTTTTTCAGATCTTTTATAATTCATTTAGAAAGTGTTAGTTTTTGATGTCAATTTTTTTCTCAATTTCGCTTATAAAATCTGACTTTGCGTTGGTATATTCCTGCCTGTCATCCCATTTTTTTTGTGAAAGTTCTATTTTTAACTGTTGGTATTTTTTTCTTTCTTAAAAACAGCACTCCAATTTGGGTCATATTTTTCAATTTTTATGGATTCTTTCATGATTTTTTTAATAGTGCTATTTTAGTGCAAGCTTACAATCAATTTGAAACAAGAAAATGAAAGGTATAGAAAAAGCAATAAAGTTAAAGTCTGATTTAGATTCTTTTAGACCTTTGAGTAAGGAAGATGAATTACGCATTATGCAAAAATTTCGTCTAGATTGGAATTATCATTCTAATCACATAGAAGGAAATTCTCTAACTTATGGAGAAACAAAAGCTTTGATCCTTTTTGGAATTACAGCACAAGGAAAACCTTTGAAAGACCATTTTGAAATATCTGGTCACGATGAAGCTATAAAATGGATTATGGACATCATCAAACAAGACCGCCCATTGACTGAAAATTTTATAAGAGAATTACATCAACTAATTCTAAAAGAACCCTACGAAGTTGATGCGATTACACCAGATGGAAACCCAACAAAAAAAATAATTAAAATTGGTCAGTACAAAACAACTGCCAACCATGTTAAAACAATAACAGGAGAAATATTCAGGTTTGCCACACCAGAAGAAACACCTGCTTTAATGACAGATTTGTTGGAATGGTATAGAGCGCAAACGAACAAAGAAGATTTTAACCCAGTACTAGTAGCATCTGAATTTCATTATAAATTTATACGCATACACCCATTTGACGATGGAAATGGAAGAACTGCAAGGATAATCATGAATTTTATTCTTCTACAAAATGGATTTCCACCAGTTATTATCAAAACCGATGATAAATCCAATTATTTTAGTGTTTTACGTCAAGCTGATGCTGGAATTTTAGAGCCATTTTTTGAATATATAGCTGGCTATTTAGTTTACTCTTTAGAATTAATGATAAAAGGCGCTAAAGGAGAAAGCATTGAAGAGCCAGATGATATTGACAAAGAAATAAGCTTGCTAGAGCAAAAGCTAAAAGACATTTCAGAACCTGTTGAAATATTAAAAAGTAAAGAATCTATTTTAGAAATTTTTGATAAATCAGTAAAACCACTCACTGTTAAGTTTATTGAAAAAGCAGAAAAATTTGAAAAATTCTATATTCGAAATCGATTTTCTATTGTTGTAGAAAATTCTTATATAAGGGTAGGCAATGACCCTAATACTCTAGATAAAATCGAAGTATTAAAAGTTGCTCGAGATAAGGTTACGAGAGAGACTAATTCTATTAAACCTTTCTTTTTTTATATTGCTTTTAACCAAAAAGGGTTTCAAGAATCTGACTACCGTTCTTCGCTAGAGTTTCAATTTGAATTTACCAAATACAAAGTTTTTAATCAGAACAAACAAGTAATTCTTGAAAAATCATATTCAGAGCAACTACAAGAAGAGGAAATTATAGAGCTTGTAAATTCAGAAATAAGAAGGCATAAAGATTACATAGAAAAACAGATTTTGAAAATAGGAAAGTCAAAATAAAAACTCTTATAATGCTGTCTATGAATATTTATTTCACACGAAATCAATAGCTGCTCTAGTGACATTATTTGTTGGCACTCTTTAAGAATGAGCGTTAGCGGTGAGAGGAAAACAAAAAATAGCGCCAAATTAAAAAATCACAATTTCTGTCGGAAATCTTTATTATTTTTATGGAATGAACGAACCTTTGGCAGAAAGAATTAGGCCTAAAACATTAGAAGATTATATCAGTCAGCAACATTTAGTTGGTAAAAAAGGTATTCTAACAAGCTCCATAAAACAAGGAATCATTCCTTCACTAATTCTATGGGGACCTCCAGGAATTGGAAAAACCACTCTTGCCAATATCATTGCCAACGTATCTAAAAGACCTTTTTATACCCTAAGTGCTATTAATGCTGGTGTAAAAGATGTAAGAGAAATCATTGAAAAAGCTAAAAAAGGGGGTGGTTTATTTACGGTAAAAAATCCTATTTTATTTATTGATGAAATTCATAGGTTTAGCAAATCTCAACAAGACTCGTTGCTAGGTGCTGTAGAAAAAGGATGGGTAACCTTAATTGGTGCCACCACCGAAAATCCTAGTTTCGAGGTAATACCCGCCCTGCTTTCTAGATGTCAGGTGTATATTTTAAATTCTTTTGACAAAGAAGACTTGATAACTCTTTTGCACAGAGCCATGGTAGAAGATGAATTATTATCTACAAAAAAAATAACGTTAAAAGAAACAGCTGCGCTTTTGCAAGTTTCTGGAGGAGATGCTAGAAAACTGTTAAATATTTTTGAGTTATTGGTTGCTGCAGATGACGAAATTGAAATCACCAATGAATTGGTACTCTCTAAAGTTCAAAAAAACACTGCGAGGTATGATAAAACTGGCGAGCAGCATTACGACATTATTTCTGCCTTTATAAAATCTATACGTGGTAGCGACCCAAATGCAGCAGTGTATTGGTTGGCAAGAATGATTGAAGGCGGTGAAGATGTGAAATTTATAGCTAGAAGATTGTTAATACTAGCTTCTGAAGATATTGGCAATGCAAACCCAACAGCGTTGATTTTAGCTAACAATACGTTTCAGGCGGTAGCGGTAATCGGAAATCCAGAATCTAGAATTATTCTTAGCCAGTGTGCTGTGTATTTGGCAAATTCTGCAAAAAGTAATGCATCTTATGTAGCGATAAATGAAGCGCAAGATTTGGTTAGAAAAACAGGCGATTTGTCGATTCCCTTACATTTAAGAAATGCACCAACCAAATTAATGAAAGAGCTAGATTATGGCAAAGAATACCAATATGCTCATAATTACCCCAACAATTTTGTGAATCAAGAATTTTTACCAGAAGAAATTTCTGGCACAAAATTATACGAGCCAGGAGCTAATCAAAGAGAAAATCAGTTTAGAGAAGTCTTGAAAGATAGATGGAAAGACAGATATGATTACTAAAATTTTATTTTTAAATAGTTCTATTTTTGGAAGTTTACACTTGGTTTTAATCAATAAGGTTTTTAAATTTTGACCATTCTTTTTTTAGCATATCTAATATGTTATTTTTTACACCCAAGTTATCTATCAACTCTTCATGAATACGTATCTCTCTAGATAAAACCATTACCAAATTAATTAAAAATGGTTCTTTTATCCTTTTTCGTACAGCTTTCTAAAAAATGAGTGCTTGTTGTTCGGGAAACTTAGCCAATAAGGTATAAAGCATTGCTAAATCATATCCTGGTAAGTATAATCCAGTAAATTCCCAATCTATAAAATAGAAATCCTTGGTATCGGAATGAATGATGTTTTTAAATAGCAAATCACCGTGGTTAAACGTCCAAATTTTTCTTGTGGTTTTTATCTTTTTGGATATTGTATATCTTTCAATTTTGGAAAAGTAACCCATTTTATAATATCGCTCTAATCGCTCCTCATAGTCAAATATTTTAGGAAGACCATCTATTGATACAGAAGTAAGTTTACTATAGGTTTGTAGTAATTGTAACAAATTTGTATTGTTTAGGGCTTTCTCAGGATAACGAATATTACTTATCGGATGACCCTCAATATATTGAATAATAAAACTGTTGTGAGTTGCTTTGTAAAGCTTGGGACATATAAGAAATTCCCACTCATCAAGCTTCCGATAAATAAAAATCTCATGCTTAAATTTATCTAACCAAAAAGCATCGGTGCTTAAACATTTTTTAAGTATTGCTTTTTTGTTTTCATAGATTCCCTCAGCGACATAAGACTTGTCATTTTGCTGCAGAATACGAGTTATACTAAAATCGATATTTTTTTACAGGACTATCCATTACTATCGGTTATCAACAGGCTCATCAGGAAAAGGTTTTATGATTGATAAGGAAAACTTTTCTTCAGCGAAACCAATTTTTTTATAAAATTCCTTTGCTTTCTTGTCTTCTGCTATCAAGACTTGATTATGAAACTCTCCGTATACATCGAGCAATATTTTCATAATACGAGTACCAGTTCCCTTTCCTTGCCATTCTGAATGAACTAGCAAGTCAGGGAAATACGCGGTTATTGCTCCATCACTTATCACCCTGCCAATGCCTATAAGTTTATTTTCCACTTTAGCTGTTACAACATAAGAGGAATTTTTTACTGCTTCAACTAAAGCATTGGGGCAATTTGAATGACCCCACCCTACCGAATTGTAAAGAGATATTAGTGAATCTCTATCAGGAATTAAATTTTTTTCAAAAATTATGTCATTTTTCATGCTTCACTTTTTAGAGATTCACTCGTTTTAATAAAGCTTACACTATGAAATATACTAAATTATAGGCAGAATTAAATAGTTAAATTATTGTTAGTCATTTTTTTCTATTAATGATTTAAATTTTTTCATGCCGTATACATGCTTTTTACTACAACAATATCGTCCACCAGTTGCTGGATGACAAACAAAGTCATATTTTATTTATGATTTCGAATTTCCCGCTTTAATTTGTCCCAAGATAGTTTTGATACAAAAATCACTAAATTTGGTTCTATAATATTTACAACCTCTTTAATTGTTTTCGCTCCAACATTATAGTCAATTGATTTACAGAATTTTTTTATTGAACCTCCAGTTTCTGGTGCTGGTCTTTAAAAACCATATGTCCAGCAAGTTTCCAATTTCTTTTAAGTATGTTTCTTCTATTTACCCAAGCAATTTCTTCATTGGTTAAGTCTGATTGTGTTGAAGTATAACAATTTTCTGAATTTTTGCTTATTGTCGATTTTGGTGGTAAATAATTACTTTCGGCTACTAACATTAGCTTACGAGAATTATTTTTTTCCATAATTCTTTACAAGAAAAGGTAGCATTGAGGGAAACTTTTGATAATGTTCAATTTAGTTTTCCATCAAAAATTTCTGTCGATTCATTTATATTTTTTTAGCCTAGTCAAATGTTTTACAACGGTTAGAGTATAAAAAGCAGGAAATTTCTAAGCGTTCATTTTTAAAAATAAACATTAAATGCAAAGTCCTCTAGTGTTTTTTGCAGTCTAACCTAAATTATTAATGAATTAAACAGAATGTTGAGTTTCTTTTTTCATCATTAAAACCATTTTTTATTTTTAAAAAATAACAGCATGACTATTGTAACCATTATCATAATAATCCACATTATAAAATAGCTGTATTTATAAGAAAGTTCTGGAATATATTTAAAGTTGGTTCCATAAACACCTGCTATAAAAGTTAGGGGAATGAATATGACAGAAAAAACAGTAAGAAATTTCATTACATCATTTAACTTATGACTAATAGTTGTATGATATATATTTAGCTGATCAGACAAAATCTCGCGATAATTGTCTGAAGCATCATTGGCCTGGCTAATATTGTCTTCAAGTTCTTTAAAGTGAATATAAGTGCTTTCTGTAATAAAGTCTGATTCGGTTTTTGCCAATGAAAAAATCATTTCTTTAACAGGTTTTATGTTTTTTCTTAAAAAATTCAACTCTCGTTTATGATTATTAATTTCATTGATAGTATTTTGATTTGGATTAAGAAGTAAGTTCTCTTCTAAAGTTTCTATTTTCTCCCCCAAAACACTTATTACGTATAAATAATTGTCAATGACGATATCCAATAATGCAAAGGTTAGATAATCTGTTCCACCATTACGAATTCTCTTCTTTTGCTTTCTAATTCTTTCTCTAACTGGCTCAAATACATCTCCTTTTTGTTCTTGAAAAGATATTAACATTGTTTTCATTAGTATCAAACTAAGATTTTCTACAAGTGTTTTTCCATCTTTTTCGTCTAACTTTAACATTTTTATGGTTATCAATGCACAATTATTATATTCAACAACTCTTGGTCTTGCTTCTGTATTTAACACTTCTGCCACAACCAAAGTATCAAGATTAAATGCAGTTGTTATGTCTTGCATTATTGAAATATTTTGAAGACCATCTATATTTATCCAAGTTACAGTGTCTTTGTGTTGGAGTTCACTTGCTTCTTTTACTGTCTTACCTGTATCCTCTATTAAATTAACAGAATCAAAATCAATAACTCTTAATAACACCTGGTCTGTTTTTTTTTGTCCTCTAAAAATAAGTTCGTCTGGCGAAAGTCCGATTTCTTGTTTATTCTTTTTCATAAATTTTGGCATATGTTGATTTTCATTTAAAATTCTAGCGATTTTTTTTAAATGTGCAACAATATTTAGTGTATTATTTTATGTAGCATTGTATTTTCTACACCTATTAATTTATACAAAAATTTAGGCTTGTAATCTGCTCAGCAACCTTTACCCCCCCCCATGAATTGTACACTTTGTTCTAAAGTGTTGTTAAGTATCAGATTCCTCATTTTCATTATGTTTTTCAATACTTTTTTCAACTTTTTCTTTAAGTTCTTTAATGTTTTTAATGGAAGATTTATTTTTTTGAATTTCATCCTCTTTTTTTAAGTTTTTTCCTTTTTCGCGTAATAATTCTTATTTATATAAGTCTATAAGCTTGTAACAACAAGAGATCTAAATATTAAATGAACATGGTTAGGTATTATCTAATAACAGTAGATTTTCATTTTCTACCTATCAATCAGAAATAGAAAATTTATTTTTTGTGGGTGCGAGCATCATGATAATACCCGCAGAGGAAAGTTATGATTGCTATAGACTCAATGTCTTATTAAACCTGTTTTTTTTAGAATGATTATCAGCATTTAAATTTGCGTAATCTTGCTGGTTTTGAAGTTCAGTATGTAAATTTTTAGCTTTTTCAAAGAGACTACACTTATTTATGTTATGACTGTTGGTCGAGCCAATTGCATAAAATGTACTAGAAAGCTCTATAAAATAGATCCTTGCCGCAGAATTCTTATCCCTAATTTCATAAATAGGTATTTTTTTATTTGTTGATAGTTTAACCGACACACTTTTAAGCCTCTTTAAACCAGAGAAATCGTCATTGGATACCTTTAGAAGATTGCTATCAAACAATGACTCAAAGTGTCTTCGTGAGTTTTCGTTTCTTACACGATTTAAATTTTCCTGAAATGAATCTTTATCAATAATCAAACTGGGTTCGATATATGCGCTATCATCTAACTTTTTCTGATTAGAGGTTTTACATTTATTTATTTTATTATTACGTGCTAGCCATCGTTTTGCCCGTTCGTTATTTAATTCTTTCTGGATTTCTTTAGGTGTTTTGGTTTCTGTTATTGCTTTTTTTAAATTTTGCTGAGTTGTGTTTTTTAACTGATCAGGGTTTTCATTATTTCTAGTGTCATCACTTATTTTGGCTTGTTCTACTTCAAATTGTTGAGCATCAACAAATCCATCTATCTTTAGAAATTCCTCTAATGTTAAAGGGTCTTGATATTCTTGTTCTTCTTCCTCAGAGAGTTCTTCCTCCTCTTCCCACTCTAAAGATTCTTCTTTCTCTAATGGTTCAGAATAATTATAATAGACTACAATGTTGCTGTTTGCAGGAGTAAATACCACCTCCTCTAAGTCGCTAGAATTCAAAGAAGTGAATTCTTTTGAATAATAAAGTTTATACGCTAAGTAATTTTCTTGAGCTGCTAAGAGAAGAAGTCGGTATTGATTTCGTGATTCAGGATCTGATATTAATTGTTTCATATCTATCTTATCCTTGTTTTTTGAACTATTAATCCAATTTTCCAGTTCGTAACTAGTAAAGTCTTGGAAAAACTCATTGATTGGTTTTTTTGGTATATTAGTTGAGAAAAAATTGTATTCGCTACTAGCAAGAATTTGTGTGAATCTTGTTTTTTCTCTTTTTTTGGCAGTTAGTATTTCGTTTCTTTTTGTGCATTTTCTTTTTAACTGTTCTACCAATTTTTCATCAAAATTTTTGGTTAATTTATCTAAAAAATCATTTTCAAATAACAAAGCAGGGCAAGCGCCAAACATCGTATCTAATGCGTGTGGGCTGTGTTTAATACCTTCACAATAATCTAGGTAATAGCCTAGGTGTGTGGTGTCATCTTTTTTTTCTCTTTTTTCTCTTTTATGATGACTAATTAATTTTTCTCTGAATTCAGGATTATTTAATTTTTCCAGCAATCTTTTTTCAGAACTAATTAAAATCCTTTCATAAATCTCATTAAAATCTGAACTCTTTCCGATTTGTTTAGAAAAACTTTCTATAAAAAAAGCTTTAAGCTTCACTTTACATTTTTTGTCTCTAAATTTTTTAAGACAAGCAGCAGGAATTAGCCCTGTAAATAGTTCTAAATATTCTTTTGATGAGAAGAGATCAAAACAGTTTCCTAGCAACTGTTTCTTTGTGGAGTCATTTATGTCTTGGTCTTGTTTGGGAATTTCGCAACCCTCATCTTGAGGTTTGATTTCAAAATGATTAAAAATTACTTGTAAATTGTTCAATAAGGAAATAAACATATCCTGATGCATGCTTATAAGCGGATTATCATCTGGGGAAAGTAATTTGTCAAAAACATAATTATGAATTGTTGCCAAATCATTACCATCAATTCCTTCAACAGCTAATGCTTTTTTTCTTAAACTATTCTCTTTCTCGAATAATTGATTGAATACAGATATCGTATGAGCACGTACTAATCCGTTGAATACATGAACTTGACTTTTCTCTAAATTTTTGATAAAATAGTTTTCTACTTCAGCACTTATTTCAAGCCTTCTAGGCCTCCCTATTTTTTCTATTAGTTTCCCTCTTTCAGATTCCTTTATGATTTTTTGGTTTACATCATTTCGAAATTTTAACCCGTCAAAATAAGAAAGACAATCATCAACACATTGATCCAAAACATTAGAGTTTTTAATAGGATTCAATATTTTTTTATGAAATTTAAGAAATGAATTTCAACAAATTCTTCTATTTTTTGTTTTGCCATAATTTTTAGATTGAATTATTCAATTACTTGCTGTATTGAAGCTTGAATAATAGTTTTACTACAACAAAAGTAGAAAACAAAAATCATTTAGGCAACTAAATTGTTTTATTTATGAGGACTATTTTGAGGGTACTCCCTGAGTTAAATAACACCTATAGCAGTACACTATACTTTTACACCATACTTCTTTTACTAATTTTTTCCACTGCATTCATGCCGTCAATAGCAGCCGAAACGATTCCTCCTGCATAACCGGCACCTTCACCCACGGGGTATAAATTTTTTAATTGGGTGTGTTGCATGCTTTCTCTATCCCTTGGTATGGATACTGGCGAAGAGGTTCTGCTTTCAACTCCTACAATTACAGCGTCGTTTGTTAAATAGCCTTTCATGGATTTGCCAAATAAGTCAAAGGCTTTTCGCAACCTTTTTGCTACAAACCCTGGCAAAACTTGATCTAGCCTTGTTGTAATAATCCCTGGCGGATAAGAGCATTTGGGTAAATCTTTGGAAGCCCTACTTTCTACAAAATCAATTAAGCGCTGAGCTGGAGCTTGCTGCCCTGCATTATTTGGAATAGATTGAAACATTTTGCGCTCCACATCTTCCTGAAATTTTAAAGCTGCCAATGCTCCGTACTGCAAAAAAGCCGACCAATCTTTTTCTTCAATAGTAACAACAATACCTGAATTTGCAAAGGGGTTGTTTCTTTTGGAAGGAGACCAACCATTGGTTACAACCTCATTTGGTGCAGTAGCACATGGTGCAATAATACCACCTGGACACATACAAAAAGAGTACACCCCTTTACCATTTACTTGTTTTACAATTTTGTAGGCAGCAGGAGGAAGGAGTGCATTGTCGAAATTCTTATGATACTGAATATGGTTGATTAATTCTTGAGGATGTTCTACCCGAACGCCTAAAGCAAAAGGCTTTGCTTTTATCTCAATTTTTCGATTATGTAGTAATTCAAAAATATCTCTAGCGGAATGCCCAGTAGCTAAAATCAAATGTTGAACGTGTATAGTTTCCTCACCATTTATTTCGATGGATTTTATACAATCGTTGTTGTAAATAATATTGGTTAGCTTTTTACCAAAATGGACTTCGCCACCATGCTCAACAATAGCTTCTCGCATGGCTACAATAATTTGTGGTAGTTTATTTGTGCCAATGTGCGGGTGTGCCTCAATAGTAATGTTTTCATCTGCGCCAAATTGTACCAGCCCTGCTAATATTCTATTTACATCTCCTCGTTTTTTAGACCTTGTATATAGTTTTCCGTCGGAGTAGGTTCCTGCACCGCCTTCGCCAAAGCAGTAATTCGACTCTGGGTTTACAATTTGTTCTCTGTTTAACTTTGCCAAATCTCTTCTGCGTGCTCTAACATCTTTTCCTCGCTCAAAAACGATGGGTTTTAAACCTTGGTGAATGGCTTGCAGCGCTGCAAACAAACCTGCAGGTCCTGCACCAATTATGTGGATTGTTGCAGCTTGTGACACGTCTTTCAAGTCAAAAGGCAAAGGCGCTTGTACTGGCTCCTCATCAATGTAAGCTTCGTATCGTAAATTGACTTTTATGTCAGGTTTACGGGCATCTAGCGAACGTTTAATGAGTTTACATGATTTAACTCTACTTAACTCTTTAATCCTTAGGTTTTTTGAAGCAAGCTGAACAGGAGAAGTCAAGGTAGACTCCGCTTCAACAGGAATTTTTATATCAAACTGTTTTATCATAAATTGAGCGTGAGGGTAGTTTTAGCACTTACTTTGCCTACTGCTGGTAAGAAGCATCTCGCTTGTATCATTTGAACAATTTTGTATATTCTTTAAATAAATAAATCTTACCTCTTTTTGCACCAGTTATTTCACTTAATATTTCAATTTTTTCAAGATTTTCTATCAATTTATAAACAGAAGGTGATGACAAGCCTGTCAATTCTTTAACTTTTTGAGCATCTACAATAGGTTTTTGATATAGATGGTTTAAAATTAATTGTGCATTGTGTGATCGACTTCCTAATGTTTGTAATTTAACCTCAACTTCTTTTTGTAATTTTAAAATACTATCAAATGTGTGAATTCCATTTTTCGCAGTTTCTATTACGCCCACTAAAAAGAATTTGAACCATTGGTTTAAATCACTTTTTTCTCTAACTCTTGTAAGGTTGTCATAATATAACATTCTGTTTCTTTCGAAAAAATCAGAGAGATAAAGTATAGGTTTTTTTAGTATTCCTTTTTCAACCAAATACAACGTAATCATTAATCTACCAACCCTTCCATTACCATCCAGAAAGGGATGAATTGTTTCAAATTGATAATGTATTAATGCAATTTTGAGTAAGTCAGGGAAAAATGATGCTGTATTGTGCGCGAAATTTTCTAAATCACCCATATACTCGTTGATACCTATGTGTGTAGGTGGAATAAACGTTGCATCATTAATACTCGCTCCACCTATCCAGTTTTGACTAGTTCTGAAGTCTCCGGGAAGCTTATGCTTACCTCTTACTCCTTGCAGTAGTATATTGTGAGTTTCCCGTATTAATCTAGAGGAAAAAGGTAATTTTTCTAAATTTTTAATAGCAGAATTTAGTGCTTCTATATAGTTTTGTACTTCTTCCCAATCATCTCTTTTTTCATCATTTACATCTTCTTTGTCTAATAAAGCATCTTCTATATTTGTTTTTGTTCCTTCAATTTTACTTGATTGAGTTGCTTCTTTTAAAACGTGCATACTGATAAATAAATCAATGTTTGGAATGTATTCTGAATACATATCGAGTCTTCCAAGTTGTCTATCTGCTTGACTTAAAAGATTTAGCACCTCCATGTCGTCAATTGTCCATTTTTGATTTATGTTAGTGGGCTGAAAACTTTTATAAGTCCCTTGATTTATATAATTGCCAGATTTAAATGTTTTCATTTTTAATTGAATTATAAACTTAAACAAAGGTGTTGTTTAATTAAGAATATTCCAAAAAAATTAAATAAGAGCAATTTAAAATTAAGAATATGTTCAAAAAATTAATTACTGAAGTGTGTTGTTTAATATTGAACAACATTTAGCAACGTAAAGTCCCCCGATTTTGAAACTGTTGCATAATACAGTTAACTTTTTTGTTTTAACCACTGCTACCGAACGATTATATCGTGTGGTTCGTCACAAATCTCCTATGATTTATTCTAAAAAAATCCATCATAAAAAATCAAACTGATTTAACAGCATAAATACACTCGCTTTTTTGTTTTTTCCACACGATACAATCATGCAGCAGCGCAGTTATCTATTCATTTCTTTTAAAAACGCTGTTATTTTACTTGGTTCTGCACGATTTCTATAATCAGCATCTAAAAACGCATATTCAATTTTACCATTGGTATTAATAATATAGGTGGCAACTAATGGTAATTCATTGCTTGTATCTCCGTTATGTGAATTCAGTTTAAACTTTTCATTATATTTTTTTGCTACATCTTCTGTGAGTTTAAATACCACACCATATGCTTTTGCAGTTTTATTATGAATATCACTTAATACTTCAAACTCTAAATTGTTTTTTTTAGATGTATTTATTGATTCATCGGGTAATTCTGGAGTTAAAGCAAGTAGATTTGCTCCTTCTGCTTTAAAATTAGGCAACTCTTTTTGTAAATGATGTAATGTGAGGTTGCAATATGGACACCAGCCGCCTCTATACCATATAAGTACAACAGGTCCTTTTTCTAAATAATTTTTTAAAGAAACAGTTTTGCCAAGTGCATTTTTAAGTTTGAAATCGGGTGCTATATCTCCAATATTTTTAGCAGATTCTAAAATTCCGCTATTAATTACGGCATCTAAACCTTCTTTATATTTCTTTTTTGTTGTAGAGTCTGCTTTTTTATTAAAATTAACTTTACGTAATTCAAGTTCAGAAGTTAAAGTAGGTTTTTGTTTTGTTTTTGAATTGTCTAGTGATATGTTGTTACTTGTTTTATTCGAATTGTTGCAGCTTATAGCAAGTAAAACGATTGCGCTGATTGTAAAAAGTGGTTTTAAATTCATAATTATTTAAGTTTTTTATACAAATAAGAATTTTTAGTTATCATAAATAAATTCATTTTAGAAAAGGTAATTACCCCACTCCTTAAAGTTGGGAGGTTTTGTGGAGCGGGAATTAAAAACCCAAAGAAGTTATATTCTTTGGGTTTTTAATTAATAGGTTACTTTATGTGTAAATTTTATTTTCCAAAAAATCCTCCAAGTAAACCACCAAGACTTCCAGATTTTTTTTCACCTCCTCCTAAAAACATTCCAGCAACATCATCTACAACACTACCATCTCCATCAGCATCTAAAATTTGTTCTAAAAAACTTTGTTCATTTTTGGCTTCATTTCCTCCTAATAAACCTTCTAAAAGTCCAGGTAAATCTCCAGAATTACCAATGTTCTGTTCTTTCTTCTGCTTTCCTAAAACACCCATTAGCAAAGGAGCAGCAACTTTTAAAATAGCAACAACAGAGCCTGCATCTAAACCAGATTTTTCACTAATAACTTGTGCTACACCATGCTGTTTGTTTCCTAAAATATGACCAACAATATTAGCACCATCTTGTTGTATATTGTCATTAACTCCACCACCAAATAAATCACCAAGATTGTCTAAAATACTTCCATCATGTTTTTTTTCTAAAGCACCCATTAGTCCTTCTGCACCATCAGTAGTAGCAGCGTTTCTTTGCATTGCCTTCATTAAAACAGGCAATGCCATTGCTAAAACACTGCTTGTTTTAGTTGAATCATTTCCTGTAGAACCAGCAACCCCAGAAATTATTTGTTTTCCTAAATCACTATTTAATAAATCTAAAATACCTGCCATTTTAATGTTTTTAATAATTAATAAAAATCTTTTTTTAAAAGTATCACACAATATACAAATAAACCCGCTGTGCAAAGTCTCCTGGCTAGGTGCATGTATTAAATGCCAAGCTAATTATGTTTTATCTTACGTATGATAAAAAGAATAAGAAGAATAAGATTGTGAATTACCCCCACGATTGCTAGTAATGTAGTCGGGACAATGCCCCAAAACATAATTGCCAAACCTATCTGCCCACTAAATTGATATTCTGTTAAATTTCCTATAAAAAGAATGAAAATGACTGTAATTACAAAAAGAATAATATAATAAAGAATAAATTTGAAGAATAGTAATCCGTTTTTCATAATAGTCCAAATTTAAAGTCTTGTAAACACACCGCTACCGCACGATTGTATTGTGTGATTCGTTGCAAATTTTCTTTAATTCTAAAAAAAATCATCATAAAATTTCAAACCGATTTAAAAGTGTAAATACACTCGCTTTTTGACTTTTACCACACGATACAATCGTTCGGAAGCAGGGGTACTAGTGCGATATTTTCCAAAAGTCTATCTCATTAGTTTCAAAGGGGAAATCTTTATCACTTTTAATAAGAAGGGTTTTATTGTCCATTAATGTTCTAACTCTAGTCGTTTGACACCATTTATTATTAACCTTTCTAAGTTTTATTGTTTGTAAAAAATGACTATTTCTAGTTGAGTATTGAACCATGTATTCAAGGGTATTCTTATTTATATCTGGAAGTTGGAAAACCCCCATTAGTTGTGCAGAATTCTTAGGAAGCTCAGGTAAGTTAAAGGTATTTTTACCCTCAAGAAACTCTTCAACAGTTTTCGGAAAGTATTCATTTTGATAATCATTGAATTGAGCAGATATCAAATAAATAGAGTTATTTCCACTATTGAGTAGTGTAATTGATAATTTATTCGGGGCTGAGTCACTCCCGTGTAATGTAATGTAATGTAATGTAACAAAAACCATCTCCACCTGTTATGCTGGAAGAAATAATTTTTGATTGTTCAATTAATTGACTAGTTAAGTCTAGGTTTTTTGAAGTAAGAGTGTTAATTTCTTCAGTTTGCTCATTTATAGTTTGATTGAATTTTTTTTCAGCTTTTCCACCTTCATATTGATTAGATAAATAGCTAAATATTATTACCAATATAGATGCAAAAATTGATGCTATTAAATAAACATTCATTTTTTTCATTAATTTATTCTATAACTGCTAGCACCCATTTTTCAACGAGTGCCGTACCCCATCAAAACCTCACCAACCTTTACGCCAACTCAAAATACAAAAACTTACGGTTGAGGTCTGCTTCTTTAATTTGAATCGTTAGGTGGTCTCCCAACCTAATTTTTTGTTCTCCAGTTTTATCAACCAAGGCGTAGTCTTTTTCGCTATAGCTAAGTTGTTCACCTGCCAAATCTTTGATTCTAATCATTCCCTCGCACTTATTTTCTACAAGCTCCACATACACACCCCTGTCGGTAACGCCAGACACAATTCCTTCAAATTCTTTGCCAATCTGAGGTTCCATATACTTTACTTGCATGTATTTGCTAGAGTCTCTTTCTGCTTTGGTTGCTAAAATTTCTCTGTTGGAAGCGTGTTTGCACTTTATTTCGAAATCATTTGCCGATGCAGAATCACCGCCTTCTAAATAACGCTGAAGCAATCGATGCGTCATTACATCGGGGTAACGACGAATTGGGGAGGTAAAGTGAGAATAGTAGTCGAAAGCCAAGCCATAATGTCCAATGTTTTGGGTAGTATAAGTTGCCTTGCTCATAGATCTTACCGCCAGTGTTTCAATCAAATTAGCAGCCTCGGAGTCCTTTGCCTCTTCCAGCACTTTGTTCAAAGATTTTGCAATGGTTTTGCTGTCTCGTAAATCAATCTTACTCTTAAATCCAAACTGTTCAATCACTTTTTGCAGTGCCACAAGCTTGTCGTGGTCTGGCTCGTCGTGAGTTCTATATATAAAGGTTTTTTGTTGTTTTGAATTTTCTTCTTTTGGCATGCCAATAAATGCCGCAACACTTCTGTTTGCCAACAACATAAACTCTTCAATCAACTTGTTGGCATCTTTAGACTTTTTAAATAGAACGCCAATAGGTTCGTTGTCTTTATTCAGCCTAAACTTTACTTCAATTTTATCAAAGGTAATAGCACCGTCTTCAATTCGTTTTGTGCGTATTTTTTTTGAAAGTTCATTGATTTTGAGAATGGCTTCCACGATTTCATTATCTACAAGGTAAGCTTCGTTTGACAATGAAATTTCTTCCGAAACACGGTTGTTTAATTTAGTATCAGCAGCTGGAGTTCCATAATTTGGGTTGTTCTCAATCAATTCTTGCGCCTCTTCGTAACTAAAACGCTTGTCGGAGAAAGTTACAGTTCTGCCAAACCATTCGTTTTGCACCATACCATTTTCATTCACCTCAAATACTGCCGAAAAAGTCAATTTTTCTTCCTGCGGTCTTAAAGAACAAACGCCATTCGATAGCAATTCTGGCAACATTGGCACCACCCTGTCAACTAAATAAACAGAGGTTGCGCGCTTGTAAGCCTCTTCGTCAAGTATTGAATTTTCTTCAACGTAATGAGAAACATCTGCAATATGAATGCCAATTGAATAGTTTCCGTTTTCTAACTTTTCAAAAGACAAAGCATCGTCAAAATCCTTTGCATCAGCAGGATCTATCGTAAAAGTCAGCTTTTTTCGTAAGTCTTTTCTTTTGTTGATTTCTTGGTCTGAAATAGTGAAATCGATTTGGTTTGCTGCAGCCTCTATCTCTTCTGGAAACTTTCCTGGCAATCCATAATCAAGCAGAATGCTATGAATCTCCGTTTCGTGCTCGCCGGGCATTCCTAATTCTTCTTTTATAAAACCGATTGGGTTTTTTGCTCTTGCAGGCCAACTTGTAATTTCAACCAACACTTTAGCGCCATCTTGGGCGTTGTTCAATTTATCTTGGGGTACATAAATATCGGTGTACATCTTTGAATCATCGGCAATTACAAATCCATTGGATTTATGCTTTTGAAGTATCCCAACAAAAGTAGTTTTTGCACTTTCTAGAATTTCTAAAACAAACCCTTCTGGCTTCCCTTTTCCTCCCAAATCATAGGCTGCTACCCTCACGCTGTCTTTGTGTAAAGCCCTGTTTAGGTTTTTGTTGTGAATATAAATATCTCCTTCCAACTCATTGCACATAAAGTATGCGTTTCCGGTAGCGGTGGCATCGATGGTGCCAGTGTAAACTTTGGCAGGGGTTGCAAGTTGGTAAGCTCCCTTTGTGGGCTCGGCTAATTTATTTTTAGCCTTTAGCTCTTCAATTTTTTTGATGATAAGATCCTTTCCATTGGGATTATCCATGGTCAGTTTTTGAGCAATTTGTTGGTAGCTCAACTCTTTTTCTTCATTCTGAATAAAGATTTTTAGAATTCTTTGGCTCAGTCCTTTATTTGGATCGATTTTCTTTTGAAATATTTTTTTTCTTTTCGACATGGAATCATTTTAGGTGATAGAAATTTCTTTGTTTGAAGCAGTAAATAGTTGTTGTAAACTATTTATTTTTCTTCGTGAACTTCTGTATTTTCTTTGAATTTTATTTTAAATGCGTTTGTTTTTGGGTAGTAGGCCGTAGTGCCAAGCTCTTCTTCAATTCTTAATAGCTGATTGTATTTAGCCATTCTGTCGGACCTTGAAACAGAGCCAGTTTTTATTTGACCACAGCTAAGCCCTACCGCCAAGTCTGCAATGATGTAATCTTCCGTTTCGCCAGATCGGTGAGACATTACGGAAGTATACCCTGTATTATGTGCCATGTTTACCGCTGCAATGGTTTCGGTAAGCGTTCCAATCTGATTTACTTTTATCAAAATAGAATTGGCAATGTTGTTTTGAATTCCTTTTTGCAATCGTTCTACATTGGTAACAAATAAGTCATCTCCCACCAATTGAACATGTTCGCCAATCAATTCGGTAAGGTATTTGGTTCCTTTCCAATCATTTTCGTCCATACCATCTTCAATAGAAATGATAGGGTATTTATTTGCTAAAAAAGCCAAATATTCTGCTTGCTCTTCAGAGTTTCTTTTAACACCCGATTTGCCTTCGAATTTTGAATAGTCATAGACTCCGTTTTCGTAGAATTCTGCCGAAGCACAATCTAGCGCCAGCTTCACTTGATCTTTGGTTCGGTAGCCTGCGGTTTTTATCGCATCCAAAACGGTTTCAATAGCATCTTCAGTATCGTTGAATTTTGGTGCAAAACCTCCTTCGTCACCTACAGAAGTGCTCAACCCTCTTTCGTGAAGTATCTTCTTTAGATGATGAAAAATTTCGGAGCCCATTTTCATAGCCTCTGTAAAGCTATTAGCACCCACAGGCATAATCATGAATTCTTGAAATGCAATGGGCGCATCGGAGTGCGAACCGCCATTTACAATGTTCATCATGGGTACTGGTAGGGTATGGCTGTTTATTCCGCCTACATAGCGATACAACGGAAAACCCAGTTCATTTGCAGCAGCTTTTGCTACTGCTAGCGAAACTCCTAAAATAGCATTCGCCCCTAAGTTTGATTTATTTTTAGTGCCATCGAGGTCAATTAAAGTTTGGTCGATCAACCGTTGGTCGAATACATTCATTCCTTCAATTTGCGGAGCAATGAGGTCGTTTACATTCTTAACCGCCTGTAACACACCTTTTCCCATATAATCTGTTCCGCCATCTCGCAATTCCATTGCTTCGTGTTCGCCTGTAGATGCTCCAGAAGGAACGGCAGCTCTGCCAATGATTCCCGACTCTGCAACTACGTCTACCTCAATAGTAGGATTTCCCCTGGAATCAAAAATTTGTCGCGCATGTACGCTTTGAATAGTGCTCATTTTTTGTAAATATTTTTGTAAATTCTCTTAAACAACCCTCTTTGAATTGTCTTTAACAAATGCATTCCAGCCAGTGTAGTTTTTTTCTATGGAGGATTTTCCGCTATTGTAGAAATGACAAATGGCAGCCGCTAATCCATCTGTAGCATCTAAGTTTTTGGGAAGTTCTCCTTTAATATTTAATAAATTTTGAATCATTTTTGCCACCTGTTCCTTACTCGCATTGCCATTGCCAGTAATTGCCATTTTTATTTTTTTAGGAGCGTATTCTGTAATGGAAATCTGGCGCGACAATCCCGCTGCCATTGCCACTCCTTGTGCTCTGCCTAGCTTCAGCATAGACTGCACATTTTTACCGAAAAAAGGAGCTTCTATGGCTATTTCGTCTGGGTGATAAGTATCTATGATTTCTACGGTTCTGTTAAAGATAACCTCAAGTTTTTTGTAATGATTGGAATATTTACTTAATAGTAACTCGTCCAATCGAACCAGACTCATCGTTTTGTCTACCACCTTTAGTACTCCAAAACCCATGATGGTGGTTCCAGGGTCTATGCCTAATATGATTTTTTCAACACTCAATTTTTTCGATCTAAACTGCTTTTTTTGCATTACTTCTGCAAGTTAGCTATAATCGTAAGAACTCAAAATTCTATAAGTGCTTGTTTTTCAGTATTTAATTTTAAGGCTTTGTTGCTCTTAGCATCTCTCTCTTGCCAGGAGGCCCTGGGAGTCTCTCAATTTCAAATCCAATAGTTTGCAGGGTTCTTCTTACGCTTCCTTTAGCGCAATAGGTAACTAAGGTGCCAGCAGCAGTCAACGCATTGAACATATTTTGAAAAATTTCTTCGGTCCATAAATCAGGCTGTACACGAGGTCCAAAGGCATCAAAATAAATAAGGTCGAATTCCTTTTGATAACGTAGATTTTCGAAACGCTCAGCGCTTTTTTTAAGGGTAAAATTTTCCGAAATGGCTATTTCTTCTTCCCAGTTACAGGTTTGTAGTTTGTGGTATTCTTTTTCAAATTTTTGAGCATCCAACATCGAAAGATGGTTCAGCTGTTCAAGTTCTTCGTTAGGAATAGGGTAATGATCTACTCCTGTATACTTCACTTTTTTGGTGGAGTTTTGAATTTCTAAAAATGTGATAAATGCATTCAGTCCAGTTCCAAATCCTATTTCTAGAATATTGATTTGCTCTTTGGCTACGTTATAGAAACCATTTTTTATAAATACGTGCATCGCTTCTTGCACAGCTCCATGTTTGGAGTGGTATTGTTCATTCCAGTCGGGTAAAAAGATAGTTTTAGACCCATCTGATGTGGTGATGATTTCTCTTTTCATTAAAGCTGTTTTGTGATTTTTAATCACATTTTAAGATATTTTTGAAGATAGTCAGATCGTTTCTCAAACTCATCTAGCAAAGTATCTTCTTCGTGAATAGAAAGCACAGAATAGTCGTAATTTCTAAATAATTGAATGGTTTCGTTGATGTGATGAGACTCAAATTTTATAAGTATCTCTACCTTATTCTCTCTCAATTTCGAAACAAAAACACCATAGATCTTACCTTTATTAGACTCAATGATTTGACAAACTTCACCAAAATTATAATTGTCTACGTTTTTTTGAATGATTAAAACAGTGCCTTGTGAGTTTAAAAATGGAGCATCGTAGAGTCCTTTCATTAAATCCATCAAATCATAATAGCCAATATATTTTTTGTCTTTATTAAGTACGGGCAATACATTGGTTTTATTTGCGGCAAATTCCTTCATAATTTCAAGCACATCATAATTCTCATTTACAAAGAAATGGCTCAGTGTTTTTGAATCAATTTGCGCCAGCTCTTCACCTTTCTTGGTCTCTTCTAACGCTGATCGGGAATACAAACCAAGCAAAATATCATCTTTAACAACAGGAAAATGACTAAAAGATGTTTTTTTGAATAAAGACATCACCTGAGATTGTTCATCTTCTTTTTTAAGAGGTTTTTGCCTGTTGGATATTGTAGGATTTAGATTCATATGTTTTGAGTTTTGTAGGTTGATGTATTTAAACGTGTTTTAAATTCTATATTCAAAAGTCAGATTTTAATTCAAAAAAACAACTATAATATTTTCTATTATTTTAAATCAAACTGTTATTGCCATAGATGCAACACTAAAACTTGTTTTTTCAGATTTTTTTAGCGCATGGCAACATGCTTCAATAGTTGATCCAGTAGTAATGATGTCATCAATTAACAGCACATGTTTCCCGCTCAGTTCATCTTCTTTGTTGTTGTCAAAGACATTAAAAACATTGTCCCAGCGTTCGTGCTTATGCATATTAATTTGGGTTTTTGTAGCCGTATTTCTTTTCAAGGCATGTTCGTCGTATGGAATGCCCAATTCTTTAGAAAGCGTTTTGCCAAATGCTGTTAACTGATTGTACCCTCTTTTTTCAAACCTACTTTTATGTAACGGCACAGACACAATACAATCTATGTTTTTAAAACGATTGCTTGTAATCATCTCTTTTGCCAGCCATGAGCCAAAGAAACTGCCAATTTGCTGCTGTCCGTTATACTTTAGTTGGTGAATCAGCTTTTGAATCTTTCCGTTTTTTTGAAAGTAAAACAGGGCTGTCGCCTGCTCTATAAGAACTCTTCCGTAAAATAGTTTTTCAGCCAAATTATCTGGCTGGTTGGTAAAGTTTGTTAACGGAAGATCATATCTACATTTTAAGCATGTGAATTGTTCTTTTTCAGGAAGTTGATCTTTGCAGCAAAGGCATAGTCTTGGGTAAAAAATATCGGTAACATTTCTAATTAAAAACATACTACAATGATAAAAAAGCAAAAAGAATATTCATTGTTTTTTTTAATATTTTTTTGAGAAAATAATTTTTCTTATATTCAATGTATCTAAATTTAAGAATTTATGGAAAATCAAAAACCTTCGATTGGTAATATTGTAGCTATTTCGTTGATATTATTTCTAGTAGGATCCTTAATATTTTTATTTTTAAGAATATCGGATGATGATACCGAAAATAAAAAAGAAACTATTGAAAGTGTTGTAAAAGAAGAACCTGTAAAGGAAGAGGTAAAGAAAAAAAATCTCTTTAATATAGGTGGAGGTGATGAGGGAGAAACAATTAACAAGAGTTTAGATAGTTTAATTATCAAATACAACCAGGCTATAGAAATGAAAACTTCTATATCGGGAGAGTTGGCGGAGGAGCGGAAACGCATTCTTATATTAAGAGACTCTATTACGGCATTAAAATCGGAGGACTATGGCTCTATTAAAGGGCTTGCAGATAAAGTAAGAGCCTTTGAAATGAAGAATAAAGAACTGATTGCTCAAAACAAAAGTTTAAATAAAGAAAAAAAAAGATTGACATCTAAACTGAATGCTTCTAATTCAGAATTAGAAGATGCCAATGAAGAAATTGACACTTTTCGAACCACTGTAAAAGATCTTAATGTAAAAGTTTCAAAAGCAGCTCGAATCAGAATTTTTAAGGGCAATATATATGCCATGCGTAGAAAAAGAAACGGTCAATACTTAGAAACTAGGCATGCTAAAAAAACAAGTGCATTTCGAATTAATTTTAGCCTAGAAGCCAATCAGCTAGCTAATCAAGGAGAAAGAAGGGTGTATTTGCAAATTGCAGATGATAATGAGCGAATCATCTCTCAAATAGGCTCATTTACCCTAGAAAATGGTAAAGAGATTCCTTTTAGCGATTTTATTGATGCCAATTACACCAATAGCAAACAAAGAGAATTGGTTTCTCTGGTAGAAGTAAATCCGAATATTCTTAAAAAAGGAATCTATGTAGCCAATGTATTTATTGAGAATTATTATGCTGGTTCAATAGAAATTAACATGAAATAATTATTTATACAGCTTTGGGTGTTCGAATAAAAAAGTTTTTCCTGGTTTTATGTCTTTCCAGTTTTTGCAGTCAAATTGAATGCCGATGACACCACAAGTTGGAACGTGTTTTATTTGCCTGTTTCCGAATTTATTTACAAAGGTGCTTACGCCATGATCGTGGCTAAAAACGGCTACTTTTTGAAAGCTGTTTTCAAGTGCTTTGATGGTTTTGATTAGATAACCGTCGCTAAAACTGTAGAGCTCTTTGCTAATTTTTAAATTAGACATTGGGTAATCAAATACTTGTGAAAATATTACAGAAGTATGTAAAGCTCTATTTGCACAACTTGTTACCACTAAATCTGGGCATTTAATTTGAGACTTAAGTGCTTTGGAAATTAAGTAAGTATTATTGATGCCGCGCTTGCTCAGAGGTCGGTCAATGTCTTTAATACCTGAGTATTTGTGCGATGATTTGGCATGTCTAAAAACATACAATGTTTTCATAATTAGTAACGAGTGTATAATAAAAGTCTGCTGTTAAAATACTTGTTATTTTGAATTCTAAAAGTATTAAAAAAATACACGCTATATTGATTTTAGTATAATTCAGAAATAATTTTGAAATTTTTTGATTTGAAAATTCATAAAACGGACAAAGCCAATCCTGTAAAAATTGCCATCTTCTTTTTGATGTTGGTGGTGCCTTGCAATATTTTCTGTCAAAATGAAAAACCGAAAGGTATAGACGCTGTTCAGGAGGTAGACACTGTTCAAAATCAATTTTCTGAAATAGAATTATCAGAAGTTCAGCTATTTAAAAAAATAAAATTTAAGAATAGTTATGATAGGGCATTTTACATTTGGTATCGAAAAAAAACATTGAAGGCTTACCCATTTGCTGTGATGGCTGCAGAAGAGCTTTCGGGTGTTGAAAAAGAACTGGATTCGATGAAATCAAAAAAAACAAAACGAAGACATAAGAAGAAAGCACATGATAAAGCCAAAGAAAAGTTTGAAGACCAGCTCAAAAAACTTACCCGTACGGAAGGTCGCATCTTAATAAAATTAATCCATCGTCAAACTGGAGAAACTGCGTATGAATTGGTTAAAAGATTAAGGAATGGCTGGAAAGCTTATTGGTATCAAAGAATTGCTAAAATTCATAAACTTTCGTTGAAAGATACTTTTGACCCAACATCCTCGTTTAAAGATTATGTGATTGAAGATGTACTGCAAAGAGCTTTTTTGGAAGAAAAAATTGAGGAAAACCCATCAAAATTAACTTTTGACTACTTTAAATTAAGTAAAAAATATGCAAAAAAATTGCATTAAATTTTGGAACAGATTTTGATCTTTATTAAAAAAATTAATTATGAATAATTATTTCCGTTTGGTATTTTTTTTCTTTTTTATGGTGAATTTTTTAGGGGGGCAAAATTTAGAAAGTCCTAAAATTTTTCCTTTTAAAGAAGGTGAATCTCTCAAATATAAAATGAGTTACAGTAATTTTTTAAATGCAGGTTTTTCATCTATAGATGTGAAAGAAATACTGCACGAAGGAAAGGAAGCCTTTCATGTGCTTGGGAAGGGAAAGTCTACAGGGTTGGTTCGTATTTTTTTCAAACTAAAAAACGATTATCAGACATTTATGTACAAGCATAATTTGAAGCCATTCCGCTTTATAAGAAAAATCAACGAAGGGGGGTATACCAAAAACAAAGAAATTTTATTTAATCATGACGAAGAAGAAGCAACTGTAAAAAATTACAAGAATAAAACCACAAAAAAATATTCGATTACAAAAAATGCACAGGACATGCTTTCGGCTTTGTATTTTTTAAGAAATCAAGATTTGGAAAAATTTACGCCTGGTCAGGAGTTGTCTATACATATGTTTTACGATCAAGAAATCAATGATTTTAAACTTAGATTTTTAGGTAAAGAGGTGATCAATACCAAATTTGGAAAGATTAATTCTTTGAAATTCAGACCGTTAGTTCAGACAGGTAGGGTTTTTAAAGAACAAGAAAGTTTAACCATTTGGATTAGTGATGATGAGAATAAAATCCCCTTACGAATCAAAGCTTCCCTTACAGTAGGATCGTTGAGAGCAGACTTAAATCAATTTAGAGGATTGGTTGCACCTTTGGTAACACTTGACTGATGTCTATTTTTTTTGTTTTTTTGAAGGCTGATTCATAATAGAAAATTTATTTGAAGAATATATCATTATTAATATTGTTAATATTGTTGGTTGGGTGTAAAAATCAAACCGCAGAAAAGGAAGTCAAAACAGTTGCGGCTAAGGAAAAGCCAAAAGCGGTTATCCCAGAAAAAGAAATTTATAAGTATGGCTATAATTTAAATAACTATAAGGTTATAAATAAGACTATTAAGTTTGGTGAAAGCTTTGGGGAGATTTTGGAAAGAAATCATATTTCTTATCCAAGAGTACTTGAAATTGCGAAAGCTTCTAAAAAAGTATTTGATGTTAGAAGGATAAAAGCAGGTATTCCATACACCATTCTAGCTGAAAAAGATTGCCACGAAGCTCAAGTTTTTATATACAAGCACTCTAAAGTTAAATACACGGTGCTCGATTTTAAAAACTCAATAGTAGCGTACAGCACGAACAAGCCTGTAAAAACGGTTACAAAATATGCTTCGGGTGTTATTAATAGCAGTCTTTCGCAGGCAATAGAAGATCAAGGTTTGAGTAATTACTTAGCATATAGTATGTCTGATATTTATGCATGGACAGTTGATTTTTTTAGACTACAGCAGAATGATAAGTTCAAGCTTATTTACGATGAATTGTATGTAGATGATACGATTTCAGTTGGTTATGGAAACATCAAAGCTGCTTATTTTGAACATGGAGGTAAGCCATTTTATTCATTCAGATTTTCGCCAGATTCAAAACTACAAATCCCTGAATATTTTGATGACAACTCAAATAATCTAAGACGTCAATTTTTAAAATCACCCGTAAAATTTAGTAGAATCTCCTCTCGCTTTAATCGAACAAGAAGAATTGCCTTTTATGGTTATAAGATAAGACCACACCTGGGAACAGATTTTGCTGCATCTGTAGGAACACCCATCATGAGTACCGCCAACGGTAGGGTAATCGAGTCGAAGTATAAAGGGGGGAATGGTAACTATGTGAAAATACGACACAACTCTACCTACAATACTCAATATTTACATATGAGTAAGCGTCTGGTAAAAGTTGGTGATGTAGTAAAACAAGGCGATATTATTGGATATGTAGGAATGACAGGGAATACCTCTGGTCCTCATGTTTGCTATAGATTTTGGAAAAATGGAAAGCAAGTAAATCCATTGGCACAAAAGTTACCTATGTCGAGTCCGATTAAGAAAGACATAAAGCAAAGTTATTTGTCTTATATTAAGCCTCTGAAATCAGCATTAGACTCAATTCATTATCCCGAAGATGAAGGGTTTTTCGCAAAAAGTGACTAAACTGCAGAAAATATCTTTATGTATGACTTTGCAAAAAATCAATCCGACCAAAACGCTAGCTTGGAGTAAGTTAGAAAATCACTTTTTAGAGGTTAAAGATCTTCATTTAAGATCGTTGGTTGAAAATCAAAAATACAGAAAATCAGCATATTCAATTAATTTTAATGATTTTACATTCAATTATTCAAACAACAGAATAAATGATGAAACGCTGAACTTACTCCTTGAGTTGGCTAATGAAGTGAATGTAAAAAAGTCTATTGAAGCCCTTTTTTCAGGTGAGCAAGTCAATCAAACTGAAAATCGTCCAGCACTTCATACAGCATTAAGAACTCAGCAGAAGGATGAGATTTGTGTAGCTGGAAAAAATATATTGATAGAGGTAGCGCAAGCGCTTCAAAGTATAGAAGATATTACCAAAAAAATTACAAGTGGTTTTTGGAAAGGCTATACTGGAAAGCCAATTGAAACCATTGTAAATATTGGAATTGGAGGGTCGCACTTAGGACCTGATATGGTGGTGAACGCCCTTAAGTATTACAAAAATCACCTTGATGTAAAGTTTATTTCAAACATAGATGGGGATGAACTTGAAGAATTGATAAAGCAGATAAATTCTGAAACTACCTTGTTTATAGTAGTTTCCAAAACGTTTACCACCAAAGAAACCCTTACCAATGCAAATTCAATTAAAAAATGGTTTCTAAAACATGGTTCAGAAAAAGACTTGTCGAAGCATTTTTTAGCAGTTTCATCAAATAGCAAAGGTGCCATTGAATTCGGAATTTCTCCAGAACATATTTTACCAATGTGGGATTGGGTAGGGGGAAGGTTTTCGCTGTGGAGCGCTGTAGGATTAAGCATTAGTTTGGCGATTGGATTTGATCATTTTCAGCAATTGCTTGTTGGTGGAGACGAGATGGATACACACTTTAGGACTGCTCCGCTAGCACAAAATGCTCCTGTGATTGCTTCATTGATAAGTGTTTGGTATTCAAACTTTTTTAATTCAGAAACTGAAGTTGTATTGCCATATACTCACTACCTAGAAAAATTACCAAGTTACTTACAGCAGCTGTGTATGGAAAGCAATGGTAAAACCATTGATAATGAGGGTAATTTAGTAAATTATCAAACTGGAAATATTGTGTGGGGGAGCGCAGGTACCAATGCACAACATGCATTTATGCAATTGCTGCACCAAGGAACAAAACTGATTCCTGCAGATTTTATTGGTTTTAAAAAACCCTTGCATGGAAATCATGAGCACCATGAGCAGCTTATGGCGAATTTTGAAGCTCAAATGGAAGCCTTGGCAGTGGGTAAAACAAAGCAAGAGGTGCATCTTGACATGAAATTAAAACAAGACTTTGATGAAATAGCAAAGCTTTTGCCCCATAAAGTATTTGAAGGCAACAAACCCAGCAACAAAATATTGATGAATCAATTAACCCCTAAATCATTGGGTAGTTTGGTTGCTTTTTACGAACATAAAGTGTTTGTTCAGGGAGTTATATGGAACATCAATAGCTTTGATCAATTTGGGGTAGAGCTTGGCAAAGAACTGGCCAATAGATCAAAAAAAATTAATTTTTGATTGTTGTTAACAGCTCATAGTAGAATTACTATCTTTAACATCATAAGGTTTGGTCTCACTGGTGAAAAAAAATAAACAAATGAAACTTAAAAATTCACTTATCGGATTTTTCTTAATCATAAGTCTTGTAGGTTCAACCTCAATTCCCTCAGATGAAGGAGATGGAGATAAGGATAAATTTATAATTAGTGTGCTTACCTATGTGCTTACGCAAGGTCATTTCCATCCTCAAGAATTTGACGATGCTTTTTCCAAAAGAGTGTTTGATGAATTTATTGAGTCTTTGGATTCGTCTAAACGTTATTTTATGCAGCCTGACTTAGAGGAGTTCTCGAAATATAGGTATGAAATAGACGATCAGGTGAAAATATTAGAACTAGATTTCTTTAACCTGGTGTACGAAAGATTCAAACAAAGAACGAAAGATGCCAAAGTCTACTATGAAGAAATTTTAAAAGAGCCTTTTAATTTTGAAAAGAAGGAAACCATAGATACTGATTTTGAGGGTAAAAAATTCGCAAATAATATTTTAGAACTCAAAGAAAATTGGAGAAAATACCTCAAATACAATACCCTATCGGTTATTTACGATAAAGAACAGGAAGAAAAAGATAAACAGGAAGAAGATGCTTCGTATCAAGTAAAAACATTCGAAACACTTGAAGAAGCATCAAGAGCATCTACTTTAGAAAGGATGAATGATATGTATGATAGGATGGATGAATTCAAAAAAAATGATTGGTTCACCACTTTTATCAATACGATTACCAATGATTTTGACCCTCATACAGTTTACCTAGATCCGAGCTTAAAAAAACGTTTCGACATTTCAATGTCAGGAAAATTAGAAGGTATTGGTGCGCGACTGACTAAAAAAAATGAATATACCAAGATTTCTGAGATCATATCTGGCGGCCCAGCTTGGAAGCAAGGTGAGTTAGAGTCAGAGGATATTATTTTAAAAGTAGCGCAAGGAAATAAGGAGCCGCTAGACATTACAGGAATGAGGCTAGATAAATCCATTGAATATATAAAGGGTAAAAAAGGTTCTGAGGTTCGATTGACCGTAAAAAAAGTGGATGGAAGTGTAAAAGTAATTTCAATTATAAGAGATGTGGTAGAAATTGAAGAAACTTTTATCAAATCTTCGATAGTTGAGGTGAATGATAAAAAGCTAGGAATCATTAATTTGCCTAAATTTTACATCAATTTTCAAGATAAAAAATCTAGAAATGCTGCGTCGGATATGGAAAAAGAAATTGAACTTTTAAAGAAAGAAAACATAGATGGCTTGCTAATTGATTTAAGAAACAACGGTGGAGGTTCTCTTAAAACGGTGATTGATATTACTGGTTTGTTCATCAAACAAGGTCCTGTGGTTCAAGTAAAATATAGAGGGAAAAAAGCAGAGGTAAAGTCAGACAAAGAAATAAAAGTGGCATGGTCGGGTCCTTTGGTAGTTTTAGTAAATGAAGCATCGGCATCTGCTTCCGAAATATTTGCAGCTGCCATGCAAGATTATGAAAGGGCTATCATTATTGGAGGAAACCAAACGTATGGTAAAGGAACGGTGCAAAACGTATTGGATTTAAACAGGTATGCAGATTTTAATTCTGATTTAGGTGCTTTAAAAATGACGATTCAAAAGTTCTACCGAATCAATGGGGGGTCTACGCAGTTGAAAGGAGTTGCTTCAGATATTAATTTGCCAAGCAAATATTCTTACATGGAAATTGGAGAGCGAGATTATAAAAATGCGTTGGAATTTGATAAGGTGCCTGAGTTGACTTACAAAAAATGGAAAGGATACAAAAATATTAAATCGGTACTGGCAAAGAGTCATGAAAGAATTGAAGAAAACGAAACTTTTAATCAAATTGACGCTTATGCAAAGTGGCTGAAAGAGGCGAGTGATGACACCACAATATTTTTGAACTATAAAGAGTTTAAAGAAGATTTGAGTAAAAATGAAGTCATTACCAAAAAATTTAAAGAAATCAGTGACTACAAATCTGACCTTGCTTTTTTATCACCAAGCTATGAATTGGCAATGTTTGAGGGAGATGATGATTTGCGAGAAAAGCGCGAACGATGGCATGAAGACCTGTGTACAGACGTACATTTATCAGAGAGTCTGAATGTATTATCAGATTTGAAAATGAAATCGAGCTATTGGACTCATTAGATGCCTTGGTAAGTAGCTAAAATATTTTGCTCTAAATAGCAAAAGTGTTTGTGTAGCTTCTCAAAAAAAATATCAATAGCATTTGAGGCTTTTTGTCATCGAAATATAGTTTTGACTATCTCCTTATTTAGGTAATTTTAATTCGGAATTTAATAGTTAAAATAGTATGAGTAATTCTAAATTTTTTGTGAGCATTATTTATACATCGTATTAACTAACGTACTTTTCTTTCAGTTTCAGCTTTTTAATTCTTGACCTCATTGCTCCTCCATTTCGTCCAAAAATCTGGCCCAATTCCGCTGTTGTTTTTCCTTCACAAAATAGTTTTTCTAATTGCTCGTCACTTTCTGTTGTTCATTTTTCGTAAGCATTTTTATTCTTTGCTTGCTTGTCGGCTTTTGAGTATGCTTTTACCGCTCCACATTTTCCTTTCAGACTATATTTTGGGTTTAACTTTGCATAAAGTCTTTCTTCCAATTCTTTTCGTCCTAAATCAATAATGACATAAGATAAAGTCAGGTGTTTTGTAATTCTATCGTTAAGCATCAATTCGATTTTGTCCGCAAAGCTCTTTCTCGATGTTGCTTTTTCGTAATTCGGATGTTCTGAATAATGTCTATTACCTAAATTCCGTCTAACCGTATGATTTTTGGTATTAAGAATACCATTCATTCTTCCACGAATACTTCCAGTTTCTCCAACATAGCATATTTCTCCATCTTCACGAAATAGATAAACTGCTGACTGATTCGGAAATGAATTTGCCCAATCTCGAGTTAACTCGATTGTTTTTCTTTCAGATTCGATTATGAGTTTATGTTCAAGCTTTAGCAAGTATTCTTCTATTTCTGTTTTTGTCATTTAATTCGCTGTTTTTTATATAGTTGCTAACTTCTCGGTATATAGATTATATCGTACAAATTAGCGATAACTAATTGGCTAAGAGCAAGTTAAATTTAAAAATTTAGCGGATTCAAAAAAACACCTTAAGCTTTATTAAACAACGAATTAGCCATGACACAGATACGTTTTTTTTGGCAGGCTTTACAGGTTTATTATTTCCAATATGAACGAACTAATATTCTTACTTCATTTAATTTTTGTTCCTCTAAAGGTGTTTTAAAATCTCTAGGGTCTATTGGGTCTCGTTTGTGAGCAGTCAAACGATTATTTAAAAAAATGTACATACCAGGTTTTAGTATAATGTTTTCACCTAAATCTTTTGAATTTGTAATTAAATAAATGAATTTATTAAAGAGTTCTTTTTCATAGTTATCATTGCCTAAATATGCCATCCTGTTTTCTGCCATATTCATTCTCATATTTATAATATTATGATTACCATCTAAATCAAATATTTTTCCCATATAACCAATCGTTGGTGGCTCATCAACCTGGCTAGCTCCAGTAAAAAATGCTATGTTCATTTGAGAAAGAAGTATCAATGCTGCTTCACCTAAATGAAGGATTATATAATCTTTCAAAACATCAGCAGTTAAAATTGATGTTGGTGAATAGCTATTTACAACACCAGATAATATTAAAGATGAAATCTCTTGTTTTACAGCTCTTAATAAACCATTTTTCAAGTTTTGTAAAGTATAATTATAATCGTTTAAAAACTTACTTGTAGATATAAAATCACAATTTTTTATAAAATCATCTATTTCACTTTCAGAAAATGAGTGTCCATATTGATTTTCTATATGCCATTGAAAAAGATTGGTAGACAGACTCGAACTTGTATCCTCTTTACTATTTCTTGGACTAATAATTTGAAAAGCCTTGTTGCCTCCGTGGTCGTGAGGGTCGGGATATATTTGATGACCTAAAAGACTACCAATGGCTAGTTGAAATAATTCCGAAGTCAGGCCTTTTTTCCCCCTCGCTTTTGGATTATTCCCATAGTCATAAGTTAAATCGTAAAAAGGTGCTCCTACCAAACTCTCTTTGGTTTCTTGAGGGCCATTAAGTATTAAAATAGCAGGTGTTCTATTGCCATCCTTGTAATTTTTAATTAAGTTCAAAAAATTAGCATCATTTTTTGCCAATAAGTTTGTAGTTAAATCAACAATTATTGGCGCTAAATTTTTAAAATCAAAATATGGATTAAAACCTTTAGAAATTAGCTCATTTGTAAGGTCATAAAAACCTTCATTAAATTCATCAGTTAGTGTTATTTTTTCTATTTTCATCTTTTTATTTGAGTTGATTTAACTTGCCGCTAACACTGTTTGATTAGTGGCGTTATTAACGCATCTAATTTAGTAAATAAAAGCTGAATAGAAAATCCGAGAGGATTTTTGTAAGTAGGCGAGAACCAGCAATTAATTATAGCCATTATTGTGTCTAGTTTTATAATTTCAATTTCTTGATTATCATATTAAAACTTTCAGATTTAATATAATTTCTTTTTTTCTTGTTGACTTGAATTACATCAAGGAATCCTAACCTTACTAATGTTTTTAAGTCAGACCTTGCAGTAAAATTAGAAATATTAAATCTAGTTTCAACTTCTTTAGTATTTAATATTCTATCTGAATCATCATTCAATAATTTAAGTATTTGAGCAGTTCTCTCATTTATTTCAGGAATTTTCATAAATTTTGCTGCCTGGAAAACTTCTTTTTGTTTTCTGTTGATATACTCTTTTAAAGCTTCATAAGCTTTTTCCATTGTTTTAATATGGTATGTAATGAAATAGCTTAAATCATTATCATCTGATTCGGTATATAAGTATGATTTTTCGTATTGATTTTTTGTGTCTTGAATTATTTTTGAAATTGATAAATATTCTGTTAACCAGTAGCCTTTTTTTAGCATATACCAATAAAATAAGGCTCTAGCGGTTCTTCCATTTCCATCTGTAAATGGGTGAATCCATCCAATCATAAAATGAACTATACATCCTTTTATTATTGGATGGATAAAATTATCACTATCGTTGTTAAAAAACGTACACAATTCTTCAATTAATTGTTCTAAATCTTTTTTTAATGGTGGTGTGTGTACGATTTCTCTTTTTGAACAATCAACTACGTGTACATCATCACTTTCTCTAAAACTTCCTTCTTCTTCACGAGAGTTTAATGTTTCATTAGAAATTAGTTGGTGAATGTATAATATGTTCTCTGGTGTTAAATCTTTTTCTTTGTTTTGAACGATATATTTCATTGTTACGAAATTGTTCATAATCATTAATTCAGATTTGTTTTTTGGCTTTTTGTCAAGCTGAATCATTTCCTTAGCCTTTTTTCTTGTTGTATTTGCTCCTTCTATTTGGCTACTTGCAATAGATTCTTCTATTAATGAACTTATTATATATTTTGTTTTATCGGTTTCTGCTATTCCAATATTACTCCCAAGATTTCCTCCTATATGCATATCAAATTGATGTAACGCTCTTTGCATAAAATCGGTAACTACGAAAGAAAAAGAGTGATTTCCAAAATTGACTTTATTTCCCTTTAGCATTCTATAGAATTTTACAGCATTCCATAATTCATCAGGAGAATATTTTTTGGATTTGTATTTAACTTTATCCCAATAGAGGTATTCATCCTGAATACTCTTCATTATTCCATTCATTTGTAATTCTACTACTAATGAGATAGTATTTTTTTCTTCCTTATATTTTGGTGCTGATTCTATCAACGAATACAAATATATAAAAATAGCGAGATCATCCGATAATCTCGCTATTTTTACTTTTTTAAATTACACACCATTTTTTATAAATCGAATTTCTTAGAACTTAACAAAAATTAATTTAGCATATACAAACTGAATAGAAAATCTGAGAGGGTTTTCGTAAGCAAGCTCGAACTAGCCATTAATTGCACACGGTGTTAGGTGATGGCTATTTTATTCCAGCAGAAATTTGCAACCATTTCGTAACCTTTTTTCGTTAATAATTCGTTTTCATTAATATGCTCTGTTTGGAGATCTACAAATCCGTTTCCAGTACATAATTTTTTTTCTAAATTTTTATAAATTTCTAAACCAGGTTCACTCGGTCCTGGTAAACATATTGCAAATTGACGTTTAGAACTTTTCGTCTCAAGATTGAAAATAATTAAAAAACTTCTCAATTCTTTTGGTTCTTTTATGATGTTTACTCCTGACATTTCCTGAGGGAACTCATAGTTTATCCAAAATACAGGATGCAATATGTCTTTATCGGGATTTTGAATTTGCTCTCGTATTTTATGAAGGTAACCATTAATAAAAAAGCCATTTCCTAAAATACTAAATGCTTTTAAATAAGCGATTCTTAATAATGCAATTTCAGCTCTTTTTTCGTCAGACTTTTCTGTTGTTTTGAAATTGAATAATTCTGATTTATACTCAGGTTCAATAAATTCAGGATTGAGAAATTTATGGATTGGGCTATTTAAAGTTCTTGGCGGAAATACATCTTTAATAAATTGTTTACTCTCTTTAGGATTTGACCTTTTTGTGTCCAAATTTATTATAAAAGTACTGTCTTTATCTATCTTAACTTTTCCATTTACTTTATTCTCATTTAAACTAAATGTCGTGTCTGTTTCAGAATTAGGCAGGAATGAATGAAAGTCGATTTCAGTTAATCTTTTCAATAAATTATTGTCTAATTTATGTCCACTTACTGAATTACATTTTTTACAAGTTAAAGCTCTTACTTTTCCGCCTAATGATTTTGGTGGAATATCTTCCAGAGTTAAAAAATTTTGTCCTGAATCTATAAGGTCTTTTTCAAAAAACACTTCAAAACATAATGGACATATATAACCATCTTTAAAATCAGGTTTAAATCTTATTTCCGGGTGTTCCTTTACGTATTCAAGGTTTCTTGAAAATAGGTTGAAAAACTTATGTTTTTTCTTTTGGTTAGCTTTCATCTGCTTGTGCCTAAATTATTTATAAACCCAAGATATTTAAAAACTCCATAATAACAAACTATAAAGCAGTTATTTATTGCTTTATAGCAATTTCAAAAAATTGCAACTTAGATTCCTTTTTGGGCGTTTCATCTTACTTTTTTAAAAAATACTCAAACCAACGCATCTTCGCTCATTTCTTCGGGTTTTGCTACGCCCATTATTTTAAGGATGGTAGGCGCAATATTGCCCAATACGCCGCTCTTAATTGTTTTAATGTCAGGATCTAATAATATAATAGGTACAGGATTGGTAGTATGTGCCGTATGTGGTGAACCATCTTTGTTAGCCATTTGCTCGCAATTGCCATGATCTGCAATAATAATTGTGGTGTAGCCTTCTTCATTAGCAACTTCCACAATGTTTTTTACACAGGTATCAACTGTTTCGCAAGCTTTTATAGCTGCCGATAATACACCTGTATGTCCAACCATATCGCCATTTGCAAAGTTGAGGCATATAAAATCATGCTTTTGTTGCTTCAAAGCTGGGATGAGGGCATCTCTTATTTCATAAGCGCTCATTTCTGGTGCTAGGTCATAAGTGGCTACTTTTGGAGAGGGGCACAGCAAACGTTCTTCCCCCTTAAAACGTTCTTCCCTACCGCCAGAAAAGAAAAAGGTTACATGAGGGTACTTCTCAGTTTCGGCAACTCGTAATTGATTTTTTCCAGCCTTTTCTAGCACTTCGCCAAGCGTATTTTTCAGGCACTTACTGTTGTAAATTGTTTGGATGTTTTTGAAGTTCTCATCATAATTTGTCATGGTTACAAAATGAAGAGGCAACTTCTTCATGGTATGATTTGGATGGTCTTTTTGAGTGAGCACTTCGGTAAGCTCCCTACCACGATCGGTTCTAAAGTTGAAGAAGATCACCACATCATTTTCTTTGATGGTTGCTTTTGGCTTGCCCTTTTCATCAACAGCAATCAATGGTTTTAAAAACTCATCGGTTACAAGGTCGTCGTAGTTAGCTTGTATTGATTGAGCAACATCCTTGGTTTTTGTACCAATACCATGAACCAAGGCATCGTACGCTATTTTTATTCTTTCCCAGCGATGGTCTCTATCCATGGCATAATACCTTCCGCAGACAGTTGCCAGTTCGCCCGTTGTTTTTTCGAGTGTTTGTTGAATTTCTTTTACAAAGTCGATACCTGACTTAGGGTCGCAGTCTCTGCCATCGGTAAAAGCATGCAAAAAAACATGGTTGGCATCTTTTTTAGCAGCTACTTCCAATATGCCTTTTAAATGATTGATGTGCGAATGAATGCCACCATCCGACAGCAAACCCACCAAATGAACCGCCACTTTTTTTTGCTTTGCGTATTCAAATGCAGCTAGCAATGTTTCTTTTTTTGAGAATTCATCGTTCGCAATATCTTTGTTAATTCTTGCCAAATTTTGGTAAACAATTCTTCCAGCGCCAATGTTTATGTGTCCTACTTCGCTATTCCCCATCTGGCCTTCTGGCAAGCCAACATGCGCTCCGTCTGTTCTAAGCGTAGCGTTTGGATAGGTTTTGTAAAGCTGGTCTATAAAAGGGGTGTTGGCTTTTTCTACAGCTGAAACCGAAGGGTCTGAACCGTTTCCCCAACCATCGAGGATCATTAGTAGTACTTTTTTTGAGTGCATACAATAATTTTTTTATGAAATGTAAGTTATCCCAACCATCCCTCTCTATCCAAACTCCTGTATTGAATAGCTTCTGAGATATGGTTGGTAAGAATTTCTTCTTTTCCATCTAAATCTGCAATTGTTCTAGATACTTTTAAAATTCTATCGTAAGCCCTGGCAGAAAGGCTGAGTTTGTTCATGGCTTTTTTGAGTAAATCCATACTCTCGCTGCTGAGCGAACAATGCTTTCTAATCAACTTTACGTTCATTTGAGCATTGTAGTGCGTTCCTTCATTTTCTTTAAACCTTTCGGACTGAATTTCTCTTGCATTGGTCACTCTTTCTCTAATGATAGTGCTAGATTCAGCCTTGGTGTTTTCAGATAATTTTTCGAAAGGAACAGGGTTTACTTCCATGTGAATGTCAATCCTATCTAATAGAGGACCTGAAATTTTGCTCAAATATCGTTGCATTTCTGCTGGTGAGGAAGTTACAGGAGCATCAGGATTGTTGAAATAGCCGCTAGGGCTGGGATTCATGCTTGCTATTAGCATAAAACTACTTGGGTAGGTTACCGAAAATCTTGCCCTAGAAATCGTTACTTCACGATCTTCAAGCGGCTGCCTCATCACCTCTAGTACCGTTCTTTTAAATTCTGGCAGTTCATCTAAAAACAACACGCCGTTGTGCGATAGAGATATTTCTCCTGGTTGTGGATATTGACCACCGCCAACCAATGCTACATCAGAAATGGTATGATGAGGAGATCTAAAAGGGCGTTGGTTCATCAGCCCAGCTTCTTTTATTTTCCCCACAATGGAATGAATTTTGGTAGTTTCCAGCGCTTCTTGCAGCGTCATGGGTGGTAAAATAGAGGGAATTCTTTTGCTCAGCATGGTTTTTCCGCTACCAGGTGGACCAATAAGAATGATGTTATGACCTCCTGCAGCAGCAATTTCCATGGCTCTTTTTACAGCCTCTTGTCCTTTTACATCTGCAAAATCGAATTCTAAATCATTCAGCTGTTGCTGAAACTCCTTTCGGGTATCAATAATGGTTTGATGCAAAGGCGTATTCTTGTCAAAAAAATCGATGACCTCTGTGATATTATCAACGCCATAAACCTTTAAGTCATTTACAATGGCTGCCTCTTTGGCGTTTTTATTGGGGAGTATAAATCCCTCAAAACCTTCTTCTCTTGCTTTGATGGCAATGGGCAATACTCCTTTTATTGGTTGTAAACTTCCGTCTAGCGAGAGTTCTCCCATCACGATGTATTTTCCAATGCGTTCGGAATTTATTTGACCAGAAGCAGCAAGAATACCAATGGCGGTGGTAAGATCATAAGCAGAACCTTCCTTTCGCATATCGGCAGGTGCCATGTTTACGGTGATTTTTTTGCCAGGAAATTTATATCCGATGTTTACCAAAGCCGCAGAAATTCTATGGCTACTTTCTTTTACCGCATTGTCTGGAAGTCCAACCAAATGATAACCAATACCTTTGTCAATATTCACCTCTACGGTGATGGTGGTTGCTTCTACACCAAATACAGAACCACCGTATGTTTTTACCAGCATGAATGAGTTGTTTAGGCTGTGCAAAATAGCGTAAACATGTTAAAAAAAGAAACTTGTTTTTTTTAAATAGAAATTATTTTAAAAACTGTGTAAACTTAGATTTCAAATTATTTAACCTGACCTCTACGCTGTCTAGGTGTTCTGGCTGTTTTTGTTCTTTTTTTACCATCATCACCTTTAGTTTCATTATCAGGAGAAAGAGGTGGTTTAGGTAAATTCTCTGTCTCTAAACTGTTAGGGTTATTTCCTAATCTAGGAGATATTTTTTTCCTTAGGCTTTCTATAGTAGCCCTTGTCATATCCGGCACAGAAACTCTTTTTTTTGGTGGAGTGCCTGGAGAATCTACAGAACTTCCTCCTAAACTGAAGCTTAAAAAGCGACTAATGGGAGTGTCTGGAGAGTTTCCTTCTTTTCTGGGAGAGCCTAAAGATCTTCTTCTTCCTTTTTTGGGAGAGCCTGAAATTTTACCTCCAGGGTTACCACCACCTAATGTTAATTCAGTATCTCTATCAATAGATATTTTCTCCTTCTTTTCCTTTACCATCTCTGTTAGTATCGGAATAAATTCAGAAAGAGGAATTGCTTCTTTTCTACAATTAATTACTAGTAGGTTAAAATCTTTCTGGTCTTCGTGGTCAAGCCTTAAGACTAAATCGATATTTTGAAGCATACTTTCCCTTATTTTATTGTAAAATGAAGCGTTGTTCTCAATATTGAAAACAGATCCCAAGTATTCTTTGTGGCACTTTTTAACTTCAGGAAGGTTCTTAAAAGAAAAGTTTTTTTGAAGAATTCTTTTGAAAAAAGAATCGTTAAATGATTCTTTAAAATCATCACCTTTCTGTTTAGTAATCTTACTATTAGCTGCAGATGCATTGATTACCTCCTCAACAAGTTGGCGGGTTTTGGCTGTAAATTCAAAAAAATCTTTGAAATTATTTAACTTGTTTTTTGACTCTTTTGTTAATATTGAAAAAAATCTATGAAGGATTTCAGCATCTTGTTCTTTAAAGAAGGTTTTAAGTTCCTCCTCCGCTTCGTTAGATAGCGAAGTAGTTCTTTCAGGATTTAAAGCATTATTATCAATCAAAAGTTGACTGTTTGTCAATTCATTGATCCAATAATCTAATGTTTTTCTTTCTCTTGAATCTTTCTCAAAATGTTTGTTTTCGTTGAGAAAAAGCTTAATTGCACTTGTTAGTAATGTAAGATTAATGTTGTTTTCATTTTCCATTCTCATAGCTTTTAAATTTACTAGTTATTTTTTAAAATAAATTGGAGCGTATTTTGATTTTTTCCATAGCAATGTTTTTCAATTAAGGCATTACGAAACAGTGATTTTAAAAATCACCAAAATTATCCAATAATATTACGCTTATTACAAGAATAGAAAAAATAAACTATTAATCCAAATGATTTCAAGTTGTCTGTGTTGATTTTCTTTGGTAAGAACGAAGTAGACAAAGACTAGAATATAGTAAGCTATTACAAGCTTCAATTGAGATAGGGGATATAAAACAGGTTAAATGCATTAAAAATTGAGTAACTATAATAGCTGTTCAGAATGCTTTTGTCCTATGCTATTTTATTTTAAATAAACTTTAGGTGTAAAAAAAGAGTACTTTTGTATGCCCAAAGAGGCTTTATGTAGCGTTTAACTAACATTTCTGATCAATATGATAGTGTCAAAATTCAAGATAAATAAAATAACATCTAGTTGGTTTACAGTAGATTCCAGAACTTTATCTATTTTTAGGATATTTTTAGGATTTATTTGTTTGCTTGATATCTGTAGAAGGTGGGACTTTGTAACCATTTTTTATACCAATGACAGTATTATCAAAGCAGATTTGGGAAGTGATTTTTATAAGAACTTCACGTTACTAAACACTTTCACACAATCGTGGGAAGTTTACCTTTTTTTTCTAGTTGGTTTCATCAGCTCATTCTTTTTAATGGTGGGTTACAAAACTAAAATTTCGCAAATTGTTACTGCCATTGTTATTATCAGTATTCACAACAGGGCAATTATTCTAGAAAATGCTGGCGATATGTTTATGAACGCCATGCTTATTTGGACCGCTTTCCTGCCCTTGGGTCTAAATTATAGCATCGATGCACTAAAAAGTAATTTATCTAAACACAAAGATGAAAGTGTTGAGGCGTTGAATGACAGAACTACCAACAACAAATCACAAAAGATTACCAACCTCGCCTACTTCGCAATTCTTTTTCAAATTGCAGCCATTTATTTTTTTACGGCAATTAGCAAGTCTGGATATGATTGGAGCAATGGGTCTGCGGTATTTAAAATCTTTCAATTAGACATTTTTCTCACCTCTTTTGGAAACTCAATACGTGATTTTATTACGCCAGGAGTTTCTTTTTTTCTAACGAAGACTTCTCATTACTTTGAATATTTAGTACCATTGATGGTGTTTTTACCTTTTAGGTCTTACTTAATCAGATGGATACTCATTATAATGATCGTAGTCTTACACCTATCCATCTCTCTGGTATTGAATGTAGGGTTGTTTTCTCATATCATGATTGCAAGTTCTTTGTTGCTACTTGATGGTAGAATTCTTGATTTGATAAAAGCGAGGATGCAAAAGCGTTTCACAAAAAAATACACACTTTTTTATGATTCAGATTGCGGATTTTGTCATCAAGTAGCAAGAGTTATCAAAAGGTTAGACGTTTATTCGTTGATAACCATTGCAGGTACAAACTATCAAGGTGAAAAACCTGCCAAGTTTGATGAGTTGATAGAGAAAACGATGATTTTAGTTGAATCGACTTCAACTAAACATTGGATCAAGCAGAAAGCATTTGGAAAGATATTGAGTTTGTTGCCATTTGGTTTTCTTTTTTCTTGGCTATTTTTTGTACCTGTAATTACTCGAATCTTCGAAAAAATATATGATTTAATTGCATCAAAAAGAACCAGCATAAGTGCCTTTTTTGGCTATGATTTGTGTGGTTTAAATACTGAAAAAAACATCATAGAACCAGAAAGCAGAAAGCCAGTGCCTCTTTACAAAAAGAAACTCAGTTCTTTGGCTAGTTATGCTTCTTTTCTTACCGTACTTGTTTTATTGATTGCAGCTGTTCATTACAATTTGGTTGCGCACAAGCCTGTAAATCAAAAAATAAAAGAAATTGGCTTTAGTGATTTTGGTCATCAAAAATTCTTGAGAATGGTGGCAAGTTACCCAAGAATGATACAGCAATGGAATATGTTTTCTCCAACAGTGTTAAATACTGATAGAACCATTGTAGCAGCTGCACACCTAAAGAACAATGCTTTTGTAGGATTGTTTACCAATAAGTCTTTGGTGCTAAATAGCGTTGACTATGATGATTTGTGGGATGAAAAATGCCAGTTCTGGCGAAAGTTTTTCTACAGAATTACACTCAAGCATAACAATAAGTATATTGAGCCATTCGAACATTGGATTAAAAATAATTACAACGATGCGTTTGGACTGAATATTCAGAGAGACCAAATAAAATCTTTCAAAATTTGGACGGTTCATCAGCGAAACCACGAAATGAATGATAACAAGACTTACAAAGTTTACAATCAGTTGATCAATTAACGGATTGTAAATTCTAAATCTTGAATTAAATACGTGCCTTTTCAAAAACGATGAACGTGAAAACTATTCTTCTTCATTCACTCAGCTAAAAAAGACTATTACCATGTTTAGAATACAACTTTCACTACTGTTTTTCTTCGTTTTTTGCACAGTTTATTCTCAGCAAAAGGAATCTTTAAACGCTGCAGGTCAAGAGGCACGCTCTTTTTTTAAAGGTCAAGTGATTTCTCGTCAAACCACCAAGCCCTTGGAAGGTGCTTATATATTCAATTTAAATACAGTTATAGGTGCTACTTCCAATCAAAAAGGGGCGTTCAGTGTAAACACGAAAGTAGGCGACACGATTTATATTTCTTATTTGGGCTACCAGTCTATAAAGTTGAAAATGACTAATGATTTTTTGAAAGAAAAAGAGCTGGTAGTTGAATTAAATCAAAAATCAGAAGAAATTAATGAAGTTGTTGTTAGGTCGAATAAATTGATTGGCGTATTGGAAATTGACCTTAAAAATGCACCAAAAGACAAATATTCAAGGATTCATATCAATGGAATTCAACAGACTTACGAAGTGGGAAATCTAAAAAAAGAACGCTTGTATTTATCGCCAATTGATGCTTTTATGCAACCAATTGATTTGGTTTATAGGATGTTTGGAAGCAAGCCAGCGCAGTTGAAGAAGATGAAAAAACTAAAAGAAGATGATGAGGTGAGAAAAATCATGGAAGCTAAAATGAACAGAGAAATCATGATGGAATACTTGGATATGGATGCAGAAGAACTAAATGGTCTCTTAAATAGCTGTAATTATTCAAACTACTTTATCAAAAGAGCAAGCGATCTTCAATTGGTAGAAGCTATTTTGCTTTGTTACGAAAATTATAAAGCAATAGAAAACAGTAGCATTCAGAAATAGTCTTTTTGTCTCATAAAATTTCGAAAAAATAATGAATGTTCGTTGGGTGAATCCTTTAACGCCTAAAAAATTAGTGATTGATCACCTTAAGGTGGTGCTTGGCGTTGATGAAAATATTGCCAATCTATTAGTCAATCGAGGTGTTTCAAATTTTGAGGAAGCCAAAAGCTTTTTTCGACCTTCGTTAGACGATTTGCATGATCCATACTTGATGAAAGATATGAAAAAGGCAGTTCAAAGGCTGTTGAAAGCCATTGAACGTAACGAAAAAATCATGGTTTATGGCGATTATGATGTTGATGGTACCACCGCTGTTTCATTGCTTTTTTCCTTCCTAAAAACACACTCTAAAAATATATGTTCATATATACCAGATAGGTATGAAGAGGGTTATGGTATTTCTTTAAAGGGAATTGATGTCGCTGAAAATAGGGGAGTAGGGCTAATTGTTGCGCTTGATTGCGGTATCAAAGCAATGAAACAAGTTAGCTATGCAGCTCAAAAAGGAATTGACTTTATTATATGCGATCACCACACGCCTGGCGAAAAAGTCCCGGATGCCCATGCAATTCTAAATCCCAAGCAAGAAAGTTGCAAATATCCATACAAAGAACTTTGCGGTTGTGGTGTTGGGTTCAAACTCATTCAAGCCATTGGCTTAAAAATAGGACTTTCAATACATCATTTAAAGCCTTATTTAGACTTGGTTGCTATTGCAATTGCTGCAGATATTGTTCCTGTAAATGGCGAAAATAGAATTTTGGCATTTCATGGTTTGCAGGTCATTAATTCATCACCAAGAATTGGTATTCAGGCGATTCTACATCAAGTAAAAAAACACCAATTAAATATTTCAGATGTAGTTTTTAAAATTGCCCCAAGAATCAATGCTGCAGGAAGAATAAAGCATGCGAGTTTTGTAATTGACTTATTGACTGCAAAGGATTTGGAAACCGCTTTGATTCATGCCAAAGAAATCGAAGCTTTTAATCAGCAACGAAAATTATTAGATTCTTCTACCGCAGTTCAGGCACTTGCTCAAATTAAAGAACAAAGCGAAGAAAATAGGGCGTCTACGGTTGTTTTTAACGAAGCATGGCACAAAGGAGTGATAGGAATTGTAGCCTCTAGACTCATTGAAACCTACCATAGACCTACGCTGGTATTTACCAAAAGCAAAGGCTATTTGGTAGCTTCGGCAAGATCGGTTAAGGGATTTGATGTTTACCAGGCACTTGAACAATGTTCGGAATACATTGCTTTTTTTGGTGGTCATAAGTATGCGGCAGGTTTATCTATTGAGCCTGAAAATTATCAAAAGTTCAAAGCAAAATTTGAAACTGTGGTTTCAGAAACCCTTCCTCTGGAGCTTAAAGCCCCTTCCATAGTAATTGATGCTATGATT